>Ga0209698_10000152_pt1 | contig 71894 bp, 66 predicted proteins | sample LitLauG_LLR_2012_FD_187203 | JGI IMG/M metagenome (GOLD analysis project Ga0209698, IMG submission 187203) | Freshwater sediment microbial communities from Pennsylvania, USA - Little Laurel Run_MetaG_LLR_2012 (SPAdes) (version 2) | ecosystem: Environmental > Aquatic > Freshwater > Creek >... | reverse complement strand
CAACCTGGCCGAGTTTGAGATTGCCGACTATCTCGACAAAACGGACTTTCTCGAGCGCGTGCGCCGTCGCGAACTTCCCCGGCCCGACGTCGTTTTTCATCAGGGCGCCTGCTCCGACACCATGGAGACCGACGGGCGCTACATGATGGAGAACAATTTCCGCTACTCCACGGAGCTCCTGGACTGGTGCCAGAACAGCGGCATCGCGCTTATTTACGCGTCTTCGGCCGCGGTGTACGGACTGGGCCCGGCCTTTGTCGAAAACCGCAACGCCGAGCGCCCGCTCAACGTCTACGGCTATTCCAAGCTGCTCTTTGACCAGGTGGTGCGCCGGCGCCTGGCCAGCAGCAAGACGCCGGTGGTGGGGCTGCGCTATTTCAACGTGTACGGGCCGCGCGAGGGCCACAAGGGGCGCATGGCCTCGGTGGCCTACCACCACTTTCACCAGTTTCGCAGCGAGGGCAAGGTCAAGCTCTTCGAGGCGAGCCACGGTTTTGACAGCGGCGAGCAGCGCCGCGACTTCATCCACGTGGACGATGTCGTCAAGGGCAACCTGCACTTTTGGGACAAGCCGGCCAGCGGGGTCTACAACCTGGGGACGGGGCGGGCGCAAAGCTTCAACGACGTCGCCGTGGCGGTGATCAATGCCTTGCGCGAGGCCAATGGCCAGCCTGCGCTCACCCTGGCGCAGGCAGCGGCCCAAGGCACCATCGAATACGTGGGCTTTCCGCCGGCATTGCATGGCAAGTACCAGGCCTTCACCCAGGCGGACCTGGCCCACCTGCACGGGGCGGGATTCACCGAGCCGGCGCTCACGGTCGAGCAGGGAGTCGCTGCCTACGTGCGATGGCTGCTCAAGAACTCCTAGTGCCGGCCACGGGTGCATTGCGCCCAGCGGCCTTCCTGGATCGCGATGGCGTCATCAATCGGGATCACGGTTATGTCTGGCGCATCGAGGATTTTGAATATTTGCCGGGCGTCCTGGACGCCGCAGCGCAGCTTGCCGCCGCTGGCTATGCGCTCGTGGTGGTGACCAACCAGGCCGGTATCGGTCGGGGCATGTACACACTCGCCGATTTCACCCGCCTTACCGACTGGATGCTGGCGCGCTTTGCCGAGGCCGGCGCGGCGCTAGCCGGCGTCTACCACTGCCCGCACCACCCGAGTTTGGCTCTGGGTGAATATCGCCGCGCCTGCGACTGCCGCAAGCCGGCACCGGGCATGTTGCTGGCGGCTTCGCGCGATCTGGGTCTGTCCCTGGCCGACTCGGTGATCTTCGGCGACAAGTGCGACGACATGTGCGCCGGCCACGCCGCGGGGGTGGGCTTGCGCGTCTTGCTTGGCAAGGATGCGTTGGCCTTGCCCACGCAGGATTGCGCCCAAGCTTCGCTTCGCCATGTTTCGCTGGCGAGCGCGCTGACCGATGGGGAGTTGCGCACGGTACTGCGCGTGCCCGGCAGGTCCGGTGCAACAACGCCCGCGCCGGCTACAGCAACGGCGCAGTTTGACCCCCCGTTGCGATAGAGGCGCACATGTCCGACTATCGCGCCCTGTCCTTTGAAGACAAGATCGTTGCCCGTGACAAACTCGCAGCGCGCGTGGCAGCCCTGCCCCAACCCATCGTGCTGACCAATGGTGTCTTTGACATCCTGCATCGCGGCCATGTGACGTATCTCTCGCGTGCGCGCGCGCTGGGCGCCTGCCTGGTGGTGGCCGTCAATGCCGACGTTTCGGTGCGCGCCCTGGGCAAGGGACCGGAGCGGCCGATCAATGGCGAGGACGACCGCGCGGCGATCCTGGCATCCTTGGAATGCGTGGACCTGGTGACGATCTTTTCCGAAACGGTGCCTCTGCCGGTGCTGGAGATCGTGCGTCCGCAGGTCTACGTCAAGGGCGGCGATTACGAGGTGGAGAAGACCCCGGAGGCGATCCTGGCGCGCAGTTGGGGGGCCAAGGCTGTTGCCATCCCGTTTGAGCACGAGCGGTCTACCACCGGTTTGCTGGCGCGCATAACGGCAAAACTGTAGGCGCTGTCGGCGCTCCAAAAGAGCCAAATTCCGTTTTACCCGGACTCTTGAGGAAACCTCGGCGCCCTTTGCTGCGACGCAATATGGCGCCTTTCCCGCTCGCAAATGCCGCGCCGGCGGCGCGGCGGCCAACGCGAATTCTCGGCATAATGCGCAGTTGCGTTGCGCATTCGGACCCAGAAAAACACCTTGACCTTTCTTGTCCAAGCCCTGCTCGCCTGCGTACTGACGGCACTGCTGATCGTCTGGCTGCGCCGCCCGGCCGAGCGCTTCGGATTGCTCGACCAGCCGGGCGGGCGCAAGCGCCACGGTGATTCCATTCCGCTTACGGGCGGCATCGCCATCACCCTGGGGCTGGTGGCCTCCTTACTCTTCTCGGCGCCGGTTCTATCCAACTTCGCGATCCTATTCGTAGCGATGGCCCTCCTTGCCACCATTGGCCTGCTCGATGACCTGGGCGAAGTTTCCCCGCGCGGCAAGCTGATGGTCCAACTGCTGGCGGCGCTTTTCATGACCTCCTGGGCCAACCATTTCCTGGTCGACCTGGGCGACCTGCTGGGCCGCGGCCCGCTGGAGCTGCACAACTGGGGCATACCGCTCACCATCTTTGCCACGATCGCCGTGATCAACGGCCTGAACATGCTCGATGGCATCGATGGCCTGGCCGGTGGGCTGGCGTTTTTCGTACTGGCCTTCTTCGCCGCCTTTGCCCGGGTGCTCGATGATGCCAACGCCCTCAAATTCCTGGTCGTGCTGCTGGGGGCGCTGGCCGGCTTCCTGTTCTTCAACCTGCCCCACCCCTGGCGCGGCCACCGGCGCACCTTCATGGGCGATACGGGCAGCCTGATCCTGGGCTTCGTGGTCGCGTGGTTTTCGATTGATCTCACCCAGCGCCCCGAGGAGCACGTGCCCTCCGTCGTCATGCTCTGGGTGCTCGGCGTGATCCTGCTGGATCTGTTCACCGTGACTGTGCGCCGGATCCTGCGCCGGCGCGACCCGGCCCTGCCCGACCGGGCGCACATCCACCATCTGCTGCTGCGCCGCGGTTACTCACCGGGCGAATGCTTGCGCATGCTGCTCGGGGCCAACGTCGCCCTGGCGATCCTGGGCACTGCGTTGTGGCGCATCGGTTTGCCCGAATATGCAAGCTTTGGCGCCTTCCTGGCACTGGCCGCCATATACCTGCGCTTTTTCCTGGTGCCCAGCCGCCTCTGGCGTCTGCTGCCCCGCCCGAGAGCGCCGCAGCGGCCAGCGCGCGCGGCGACCGGCTCGGCCGGCCCGTCCGACGCGCCAGCCAACGTCGATCGAGGAGATGCCTGATGCGCGCCGCCCGCAGCAGCGACGTCGCCCCGTTCCTGCCCGCCGTGCGCGACCTCGAGCGCATCTTTCACGGGCGCAGCCTGCAGCGTGGCTGCGAGGTGATGAAGGCCGGACGCGTTTCGGCGGTCGAACTCGAAGTGCTCTCGAGCAACCTCATCGAGCTGCGCGCGCAGGTGCGCGGCTCGGTGCCACGCGAGATTGAAGAGGACGACGCCGCTGCCGGCAGCGGCGCCAAGGCCGAGCAGCGCCGCTACCAGGTTGGCGTGCGCCTGAGTCGCAAGAGCGCCGGCGCGCAGGTCGAGATCGAGTCGCACTGTTCCTGCCCAATCGGCGAGCTGTGCAAGCATGCGGCGGCCGTGCTGCTGCAGTGGCAGCCGCAATGGAGCGCCGCGCTCGCGCCGGCGGTTGCCACCTCCTTCTCGCGCCCCTGGACGAGCCTTACCGAGGCACCGCCAGCCGAGGAAGTGATCGAGCCGGCAGCGGAAATCCGCATCGCCCATGGCGTAGGCACCGTGTGCGTGCGGCTCGGCGCTTCACGCGTGCAGGCGGTGGAGGCCGGGCCCGGCCAGCCCCAGCCTCCCGATGCGGCCTTGTACGTGGCCTTGCGCATCGACGGGGTCAAGGTGCCGCTGCAGCGCGCGCAAAGCCGTTTGGTGGTCGATGGCGAGATCGTCGATGCTGCCCCCGACGCGCGCCAGGTCGAGCGCGTCATCGCCCAACTGCAGGCCGATGGCGCGACGCCCTGGGCCTACGTGCAGGCGCCCCTGGGCCGGCGCAGCAGCGAATCGGCCTTTCAGATTCGCGATGACGTGGCGGCGCAACTCATCGAGGACTCGGTGGGCAACTGGCGCAGCCAGGGCTGGGAAGTGGAAGTGGACGAGGATTTTCCCTGGCAGATCGTCGAGATCAACGACGTCGAGATGTCGATCCACGACGTGCCCGGGCAGGACTGGTTCGACCTGGAGCTGGGTCTGAAACTCGGCGACAAGCGCGTGCCCCTGCTGCCCCTGCTGGAGACCGCCCTGGCGCAAGCCCGGCCGGCCACGCGCCAGCGCGATGCAAGCGCGGGGATGCCGCGCATGCTGCAGGTGCGCATCGACCCCAAACACATCATCCGCATGCCCTGGGCGCGGGTGGCACCCCTGCTCGATACTCTGGTGGAGCTGGGCGACACACGCCGGCGCAGCGCACTGCGTAAGCCGCGCACCCCGGGCGCGCGGCCCTCGCGTGCAGCGCGCATGCTGCGCCTGTCCAAGCTCGACCTGGCGCGCGTGCTGGCGCTGGCCGAACGCGGCAATCTCACCTGGGTGGGCGCGCCCGATCTGCGCCAGTTTGCGCAGCGCCTGGCCAGCTTTGATCACGTCGAAGCCGTTACCGTCCCCGCAACGCTGCAGGCGCAGTTGCGGCCCTATCAGCGCGCGGGCCTCAATTGGCTGCAGTTCCTGCGCGAGTACGACCTGGGTGGTTTGCTTGCCGACGACATGGGACTGGGCAAGACCCTGCAGACGCTGGCGCACATCTGCCTGGAAAAAGAGCAGGGACGCCTCACGGCGCCCGCCCTGGTGATCGCGCCCACCTCGCTGGTGCACAACTGGATTGCCGAGGCCGCGCGCTTTGCGCCCCAGCTACGCTCCTTGCAACTGCATGGCACGGACCGGCGGCGCGATTTTGAGCGCATCGCCCAAAGCGATCTCGTGGTAACCAGCTTTGCGCTGCTGGCGCGTGACATCGAACAGCTGGGCGCGCAGGAGTTTCACCTGCTCATCGTCGATGAGGCGCAAAACATCAAGAACCCGCGCACGCAGGCGGCCATCGCCATCCGCCTGCTCAAGGCGCGCCACCGCCTGGCGCTGACCGGTACCCCGCTGGAAAACCACTTGGGCGAACTCTGGGCGCAGTTTGACTGGCTCACGCCCGGACTGCTGGGCGACCAGGCCAGCTTCTCGCGCCTGTACCGCGTCCCCATAGAAAAGCGCGGTGATGAGGCACGCCGCGTGCACCTGACCACCCGTATCCGCCCTTTTGTGCTGCGCCGGCGCAAGGACGAGGTGGCACCCGAATTGCCGCCGCGCACCGAGATCGAGCGCTACGTTGCCCTGGAGGGCGGGCAGCGCGACCTCTACGAAGTCGTCCGGGCGAGCATGCACGAACGGGTGCGCCTGGCCCTGGCCGACCAGGGCCTGGAGCGCAGCCAGGTGCTGGTGCTCGACGCCCTGCTAAAACTGCGCCAGGTGTGCTGCGATCCGCGCCTGGTGAGCCTGGCGAGCGCACGCTCGGTGCACGAATCGGCCAAGCTGGAGCTGCTCCTTGAGATGCTCGAGGGCTTGCTCAGCGAAGGGCGCAAGGTACTGCTTTTTTCGCAGTTCACCTCGATGCTGGCCCTGATCGAGCAGGCACTGCGCGAGCGTGGCCAGCGCTACACCCTGCTCACCGGTGACACGCGCGACCGCGCGCACGCGGTGGAGCGCTTCCAGGGCGGCGAAGTGCCGCTCTTCTTGCTCAGCCTCAAGGCCGGCGGCACGGGCTTGAATCTCACCGCCGCCGACACGGTGATCCATTACGACCCCTGGTGGAACCCGGCCGTCGAGGCGCAGGCCACCGACCGGGCGCACCGCATCGGCCAGGACAAGCCGGTGTTCGTCTACCGGCTGCTGTGCGCCGGCACCATCGAGGAGCGCATGCGCAGCCTGCAGGCGCGCAAGGCGCGCCTCGCGCAGGCGCTGCTGGGCGATGAAGCGGGCCTGGCGCGCGCGCTGGGCGCCGAAGACATCGAAGCGCTGCTCGCGCCGGCGGGCTGAGTTGAGCCTGCTCGCCATCGGCGATCTGCAGGGCTGCGCCGCGAGCCTGGACGCGCTGCTGGCGCTCGCGCCCGCGCAAGGGCGCATGGTATTCGTCGGGGATCTCGTAAACCGCGGGCCCGATTCGCTGGGCGCGCTGCGCCGGGTGCGCGCACTGGGCGAGCGTGCCGCAAGCGTGCTGGGCAACCACGACCTGCACCTGCTGGCGGTGGCCGCGGGCATCCGGCCCATGCACGATGACGACACCATGGGCCCGATTCTGGATGCGCCTGATGCGGCCGAACTCATCGACTGGGTGCGCACGCGACCCCTGGCGCATGAGGAGGATGGCGCGCTGTTCGTGCATGCCGGCGTGCTGCCCCAATGGACCCGCGAGCAGACCCTGGCGCACGCCCGCGAGGTCGAGGCGCAGCTGCGCGCGCCCAACTACCGAGATTTTCTGGCGACCATGTACGGCAACCGGCCGGTGCAATGGAGCGAGGATCTGGCCGGATCCGACCGCCTGCGCTGCATCCTCAATGCCCTTACGCGCGTGCGCTTTGTATCGCTCGAAGGGGCTATGGATCTCAAGCGCAAGGGCAGCATCGAGAGCGCCCCGCCGGGTTGGGTTCCCTGGTTTGATCACCCGCAACGCGCGACGCGTGGCACGCCGATCGTTTTCGGGCACTGGTCGACGCTGGGCCTGATGCTGCGCGAGGATGCCATCGGCATCGACACGGGTTGCGTCTGGGGCGGCAAGCTCACTGCAATCGAATGGCCTTCGCGCCAAGTGCACCAAGTTGCGTGCCCGCAGAGCCGGGCGCCGGATCAACTAACCGGCGGCTCAAATGCCGCCAGTAGTGCGGCGCCCACGTAGCAAGGCGTAAGAGGGGGCGCGTTCAAGAAACGCTAGCGCAGCCAGTTTTCCAGGGATAGGCCCGCCACGCGCCGGAACTCTTTCACATTATCGGATACGAGCGTGAGTTCCAAAGTCAGCGCCTGCGCAGCAATAAACAAATCATTTCCGCCAATTGACTGTCCAGCAGCTTCCAGTTCCGTCCTAATTCGCGCGTACGCCGACTCCACCGGAGAATCGAGAGGCATAACTTCCAATGCGGAAAGCAAAGCCAGGACCCGAGCATTTAGTGGTTCCGACTTCTTCTTTGCGGCGCCATATTGCAGTTCCGAAGCAACGATGACGCTCGTACAAATTTGCGCTTCACCGACTTCGCGGATCTTCCGATAGACGCGACCTTGCGGATTACGTACCAGATCAGAAAGAATGTTGGTGTCCAGCAGGTAGCGCACAAAAATGCCGTGGGCTCTACAAGTTCACGCTGTCGGGCGGCAGATCAAGGATCGGGGGAAAATCCTCGGTCAGCGGGGTCAAGCTCTCTAGCAGCCCGAGTAAGGACTTGGGTGGTGCTGCCTCGATGATTAAACGATTTCCATCCTTGTGCATGATCGCGTCCTCCCCAGGGAATTCGAACTCCCGCGGTATCCGGACGGCCCGATTACGTCCGTTCTTGAATATTTTCACGTGTCGTGACATTCGATCGGGGGCGCTGGAATTAGGCATATGTCAAAGCATATGCCATTACCTCCCGCTTGTCTATACCGTTCCCGGTACCAAGGTCGCAGTGCGCGGACGAGACCCCCACTTAATTGCTTTAAGCGCCGCCCTCGAACCGAACTTCCCCGCCGACCAGGGTCCAACGTGCCCGGCCCTGCAGTTCGCGCCCGGCAAAGGGCGTGTTCTTGCCGCTGCTCACGAGTGCATCGGCATCGAGCAGCCAGCGTTGCGCCGGATCGAATACCACGAGGTCGGCCTTGCGCCCCGGGGCGATCGTGCCCGTGTCCTCGGCCAGGATGCGTGCGGGCGCACTGGTAACCACAGCCAGCGCTCGCGCCAAATCGATACCCTGAACGCGCGCCCATTCCAGGACCATGGGCAGCAGCGTCTCCAGGCCGCTCGCGCCAGGGCGCGCCTCGCCAAAGGGCAGCAGCTTGTCATCGATCGACACCGGCGCGTGATCCGAGCACACCGCATCGATCGTGCCGTCCTGCAGGCCCGTGCGGATCGCTGCGCGATCGGCCGCCGTGCGCAGCGGCGGATCGAGCCGGCAATCGGTGTTGTAGTAACCGATGTCCCGGTCGATGAGGTGCAGGTGTTGGATCGAGATGTCGGCGCTCACCGGCAGGCCTTCGTGCTTGGCGGCGCGCACGAGGTCCACGCCCGCCGCCGAGGACAGCCGGCAGATGTGGATACGCGTGCCAACCTCGCGTTGCAACTCAAAGATGGTGTGCAGCGCAACGGTCTCGGCGGCAACGGGTATGCCGGGCAGCCCCAGCGCCGCGGCCACCGGGCCTTCGCCGGCCACGCCCTCACCCACCAGCGTGGCATCGACCGGATGCAGCCAGATCGGCAGATCAAAAGTCTTGGCGTAGCGCAGCGCCTGCAGCAAGGTGCCGTGATTGGCGGGTAACGCCCCGGTCTGGCAAAAGGCGACGCAACCGACTTGCGCCAGAGTGTGCATTTCCGCGAGCGCCAGCCCGGCCAGCCCGGCGGTGAGCGCGCCGGTGGGATACAGGCGCGCGCCGGCGGCCTCGCGCGAGCGCTGGCGCAGCATGCGCACCAGGCCCACTTCATCCAGGGGCGGGTCGGTGTCGGGAGGGCACACCACGCCGGTCACGCCGCCGGCCAGGGCCGCGCGCATCTCCACACGCAGTGCACCTTCGCTGCCGGGTTCGCGCATACGCGCGCACAGGTCGATGAGTCCAGGAGCGACGACCAGGCCGCGCGCGTCGATCACGCGCTGCGCGACAAAGCCCGACGGAGCGGCGCCGATGGCGGCGATGCGCCCGTCCGCGATGTAAATGTTGGCCGGGCCGTCGTGGCCGCTGGCCGGGTCGATGACCCGCCCGCCTTCTATGGCCAGCGTGGAGTTCATCGGACGAGGCGCGCGCTACCAGCGCGCACGGAGGATGCGACCATCGAAAGCACTGCCATGCGCACGGCGATGCCAAAGCTCACCTGCGGCAGGATCACGCTGTGCGGGCCATCGGCCACGGTCGAATCAATCTCCACGCCGCGGTTCATCGGGCCCGGGTGCATGACAATGCAATCGGGCTTGGCGCTGCGCAGCGCCTGGGTCGTGAGGCCGTAATTGCGAAAGTACTCGCGCGCGCTGGGCAGCAGGGCCCCGCGCATGCGCTCGTTTTGCAGACGCAACATGATGACGACGTCGGCATCGCGGATGCCCTCTTCCAGGCGCGTGCACACACGCACGCCGCGCTCTTCCAGGCCCACCGGCAGCAGGGTGAGCGGACCCACGGCCCGCAGCTCGCGCACGCCCATGGCCAGCAGCGCATCGATGTCCGAGCGCGCCACGCGCGAGTTGAGGATGTCGCCGACGATGGCTACCGTGAGCTGCGCAAAATCCCCTTTGTAGTGGCGGATGGTGTACAGGTCCAGGAGCGCCTGGGTCGGGTGGGCATGCCGTCCGTCCCCGGCATTGACCACGTGCACGTGCGGCGCAAGGTGGCGGGCGATGAGGTAGGGCGCGCCGCCCTGTGCGTGGCGCACGACAAAGATGTCGGCCTGCATGGCGGTGAGGTTGTCGATCGTATCGAGCAGCGACTCGCCCTTGGCCGTGCTCGAGGCGGCGATATTGAGGTTGTAGACATCCGCGCTCAGGCGCTTGGCGGCGATCTCGAAGGTGGTGCGCGTGCGCGTGGAGTTCTCGAAAAAGAGGTTGAACACCGAGCGCCCGCGCAGCAGAGGCACGCTCTTGATGTCGCGCGTGCCCACCTCGATGAAGCCCTCGGCGGTGGTCAGGATGCGATCGATGAGCGGCGGGGGCAGATCAGCGATTGACAGCAGGTGATGCAGCTCCCCATCGCCGTTGAGTTGCGGGTTGTCGGCCGATGCAAGGACGGATTCCACCATGGGGCTAGTCCACCGGGTCCTGTTCCAGGCGCAGGTGCAGGCGCGCATCATCGTCGCGCGAGAGCACCACGCTCACCGCCGCCGGCACTTCGATCGTGCGGCCGATGAGCGGCGTGGAGATCGGCAACTCGCGCCCGCCGCGGTCAATCAGCACCGCGAGCTCGATGCGCGCCGGGCGACCATAGTCAAAGAGTTCGTTCATCGCGGCGCGCACCGTGCGCCCGGTGTTGAGCACGTCATCGACCAGCAGAATATCCGCGCCGTTCACCTCGAAGGGGATGCGCGAGGGGCGCACGCCACGCGCGAGGCCGCTACGGCTGAAGTCATCGCGGTAAAAGGAGACATCCAAGATGCCTACCTCGGCGGCAATCTTGAGATCCGCGCGCAGGCGCTCGGCCAGCCACACGCCGCCCGTGTGCACACCGACAAGTAAGGGGTTGCGCCCGGCAACGTGCTCGCGCACGCGCCGCGCCAGTTGCAGGTAGACGGCTTCGGCGTCCAGATCTAGCATGCCCATCCCCTGGGTGCAGCGCGGTTCTCGTCGAACCATTGTTGCAGGATGAGCGCCGCCGCCTCGTCGTCGCGGGGCTCCGCCCGCCACTGCGCCGGATCGGGCGCCCGGGAATCGATAGCCGGCAGCACCGCGGAGGAGTAGCGCTCGTCGACCCGTGCCACCGGCAGGCGAAAGCGCCCCTCGAGCTGGCGCGCAAAGCGCTCGCAGCGCTGCGTCATCTCGTGCGCTGCGCCATCGGGGTGGCGTGCAACGCCAACCACCAGCTGGCTGGGCTGCCACTCGCGGATGAGCTCGGCAAGTTCACCCCAGTAGGCCTGCGCTTGGCAGTGCACCACCTTGAGGCCATGGGCGCTGCGCGTGATGCCGTTGCCCAACGCCACGCCGATGCGCCGGGTGCCAAAATCAAAGCCGAGCACGATGCCGGGTTCGACCGCGCCGGCGCTCTCACCCATGCCCGTCACGCATGCCCGGACTGGCCGGCAAGGTGCATGGGATCGATGCCCAGGAGCTGCAGCGCGGCATCAAAGCGCGCGTTGAGCGGCGTCTCGAAGATCACCCGGGCGTCGGCCGGAACATTGATCCAGCCGTTGTGCGCGAGCTCGTTCTCGAGCTGGCCCGCGCCCCATCCCGAATAACCCAGGGTTACGAGCAGGCGCTCGGGGCCTTTGCCACCGGCCACCGCTTCCAGGACGTCCTTGGAAGTGGTGAGGCCGATGTCCTGCGCCACGTTCAGGGTGGAGCCGTAGTTGCCCGCGGGCGCATGCAGCACGAACCCGCGTTCGGTCTGCACCGGACCGCCATAGAGCACCGGCTCATCGGCCCAGGGCGCGATTTCCAGGCGCAGGTCGATCTTGTCAAAGAGGCGCGCCAGGGTCAGCTCCATGGGGCGGTTGATCACCACCCCCATGGCGCCTTTTTCGCTGTGCTCGCAAACGTAGACGACCGTGCGATCAAAGTTCGGATCCACCATGCTGGGCATGGCGATCAGGAACTGGTTCGTAAGGTCCATGGGGGCAAGTTTAGCGGGAAAAAGGGGTGTTGTTGCCTCGACTTTTGTGACCGCAAACCGCGCGTTGGCAGGCCGACGTCAATGGCTCCGGATAATCCCATTTAGCGGCCCATCCTGGAGATCGTGAACGCTATTTGGAGGGTTGCCAAACGCGAAGTGGGCAATGTTTCGCGGCCAGCAGGAAGTCCCCATCCGTTGTCAGCAGGGTGAGGTCGTGGCGAATGCAAAGTTGCGCAATGAGCGCGTCGATCGTCCCCATCTGCACTCCCGCGCGCCGGCAGCGATTGCGCAATTGCGCGGCATCCACGTGATCCATTCGATCCGGGACCAATAGCGGCAAAGCGGCGAATTTCTCGAGGAGTTCCTTGCGTGCCCTCGGGCCCGCAAACCCTTGCAGCAGCTCCTGCAGAATGAAGCCCGTGGTAACGATAAGGTCGCTGCCGTCCAGGGCGGTGCGCAGAGCCTCCACTTGGGGAACCGCGGCATCTGCGTCGCGGCGAAATGCCAGCGACCATACGCTGGTGTCTACGAGAAGCGTCACCGCCGGGAACGCTCGACCTTGTAGTCGAAGGACTCGTCCCACTCCAGCTTGCCCATGAGATCGGCAAGGCGTTTTTGCTCGCGACGGGCGACGTACTCTTCCAGGGCGCGGGTCACAGCCGCCTTCTTGGTTCGTTCGCCGCCAACTTTGATGGCGCGTTCAATGAGTTTCGGATCGAGTGCGAGATTGGTCGCCATGTGTCACCTATCACACATCAGTCTACACAATGGCTGCAAAGTCGGCGATTTTCGTTGACGTCGTTCTGCACAGATGGCGACGTCGAAAGCAGCCAACCAGCGCCGGACGAAAAAACGGCCACCGAAGTGGCCGTTCTTCCAAGGTTGGCGGACAACTGTTACATGCCCATGTCGCCCATATCGCCCATGCCACCCATGCCGCCCATGCCACCGCCTCCGCCCGGACCACCCTTGGGCTTGTCCTCGACGAGCTCGGCCACCATGGCATCGGTGGTCAGGATCAGGCCGGCCACCGACGCGGCGTTTTGCAGCGCCGTGCGCGTCACCTTGGTCGGGTCGAGCACGCCCATGGCCACCAAATCGCCATAGGCGTGGGTCTGGGCATTAAAGCCGAAGTTGCCCTTGCCTTCGATGACCTTGTTGACCACGACGCTGGGTTCCTCGCCAGCGTTGGCGACGATCTGGCGCAGCGGCTCCTCGATCGCGCGCAGCACGATCTTGATGCCGGCATCCTGCTCGACGTTTTCGCCCTTGAGGCTGGCAATGGCTTGCTTGGCACGCAAAAGAGCAACGCCGCCGCCCGGGACCACGCCTTCTTCGACGGCCGCACGCGTGGCGTGCAGCGCATCTTCGACGCGGGCCTTCTTTTCCTTCATTTCAACTTCCGTGGCGGCGCCGACGCGGATCACGGCAACCCCACCGGCGAGCTTGGCCACGCGCTCCTGGAGCTTTTCCTTGTCGTAGTCGCTGGTGGCTTCCTCGATCTGGGCGCGGATCGCCTTGACGCGCGCTTCGATGGTCTTGTGCTCGCCATGGCCGTCGATGATGGTCGTGTTTTCCTTGGCCACCTCGATGCGCTTGGCCTGGCCCAGGTCGGCAAGGCCGGCCTTTTCCAGGCTCATGCCGGTTTCCTCGGCAATCACGGTGGCGCCAGTCAAAATGGCGATGTCCTCGAGCATGGCCTTGCGCCGATCACCAAAGCCCGGGGCCTTGACGGCGGTCGTCTTGAGGATGCCGCGGATGTTGTTGACCACCAGGGTCGCCAGCGCCTCGCCTTCGACTTCCTCGGCGATGATCAGCAGGGGACGCCCGGCCTTGGCCACCTGTTCGAGCACCGGCAGCAGGTCGCGGATGTTGGAGATCTTCTTGTCGTGCAGCAGCACGAAGGGGTTGTCCAGGACGGCGATCTGCTTGTCCGGATTGTTGATGAAGTAGGGCGAGAGGTAGCCGCGGTCAAATTGCATGCCCTCGACGCAGTCGAGCTCGTTGTTGAGCGACTTGCCGTCCTCGACGGTGATCACGCCTTCCTTGCCGACCTTGTCCATCGCATCGGCGATGATCTTGCCGATGTCCGGATCCGCGTTGGCGGAGATCGCGCCCACCTGGGCGATTTCCTTGCTGGTAGTGCAGGGCTTGCTGATCTTCTTGAGCTCGTCGATGGCAGTTGCCACGGCCTTGTCGATGCCGCGCTTGAGATCCATCGGGTTCATGCCGGCAGCAACGTACTTCAGGCCCTCGACGACGATCGACTGGGCCAGCACGGTTGCCGTGGTGGTGCCGTCGCCGGCGTTATCGGAAGTCTTGGACGCGACTTCCTTGACCATCTGCGCGCCCATGTTCTCGAACTTGTCCTTGAGTTCGATCTCCTTTGCCACCGAGACACCGTCCTTGGTCACGGTCGGCGCGCCGAAGCTGCGCTCGAGCACGACATTGCGACCCTTGGGGCCCAGCGTGACCTTCACCGCGTTGGCCAGGATGTTGACACCGCGCACCATGCGGTGCCGTGCGTCCTCGCCGAAAAGTACTTGTTTGGCTGCCATATTGAAGCTCCGAAATTGTGAATTGGTTTGTCGACCCTACGATCCTGCGCACGACCGCGCCCAGCGGCGCTATCGATGGGACCGAAGAGTTACAGGTTGATCACGCCCATGATGTCTTCTTCGCGCATGACGAGCAGTTCGTCGCCGTCGACCTTGACGCTCTGGCCGGCGTACTTGCCGAACAGCACGCGGTCACCGACCTTGAGGTCGATGGCGATGAGCTTGCCGCTGTCGTCACGCTTGCCCGGTCCGATTGCCAGGACTTCGCCCTGGTCGGGCTTCTCGGCAACGTTGTCGGGGATCACGATTCCCGAAGCCGTCTTGCGCTCGTTGTCGACGCGCTTGACGATCACTCGATCGTGCAGAGGACGAATTTTCATAGTTTCTCCTGACTAGGTTCGCGGGCTCAGGACGAGCCCCGAGGTTTCCGAATGGTGAAGAACTGTCCGGTAACCAAGCAAAACATCGCGGGGTCAGGCAATACTGCGCATACCCCAAGCATTGTTAGCACTCGACACCAGAGAGTGCTGATTATATGGGGTCAATGCGAGGGTTTCAAGCGCCCGGCAATATAAATTGTCTGGTACCCTTACAAATCAATGAGTTACTTTTGTGTTGCGAGGCGAAAGAGGTGCTCGGTGCGCGCCCCGGAGCGGCAAAACGCGAACACCGGCGCAGCGGCGGTTTCCAAGTAACGCCCCATGTCGATCACCTGCTCGGGGGTCAACTGCCCGCTGACCACCGGCAGATACAAGTACTGCAGTCCGGCCGCGGCGGCCGCACGCTCAATCTGTGCGCTGGTGGGTTGGTCCGGCCCGCCCTCGCCGTCGGGACGGTTGTTGATCACCGTCTTGAAGCCGTGGGCGGCGATCGCCGCAATATCCGTGGGCGCAATCTGGCCGGCCGCGGCGAGCTTGTCCGAGAGCCATTTGAAGTGCAAAGTCATGCCCCACCCCCCGCCGGTCCGAACGCAACGAGGGGCGATTCTACGCAGCGGCCAGGCAAATGGGGCCGCGCCTTTGCGGCCCTAACCCTAAAACGCCCAGCCGATGCCAATGCGAAACACCGGCCAGAACGTGAGTTTGTGCACGTCGTTTTGCAGTTTCGCTTGCTCGGCCGCGACGTCACTGGCCAAGGTGGAGCACGCACCGGCGCTGTTGCCCGCCGCCGAACAGGCGACGGCAATCTGCGCGGTGGGGCTGCCCGTGAACAGCACGCCAAAATCGGAGGTCAGGTGAAAGCCCTTGGAGCCCGAGAGATTGCCCCACCCCACGCCAACATAGGGAACGGTCTTGCTCCAGTCCACACTGGCCGAGGCCGAATCTACATAGGTACTGGGGTAGCTGGTGCCATTGAAAGTGTAGCTGCCACTGCCGCTGGGCGTTCCCGTCAGCGAAAACTTGTTGCCATCCTTGACCGCGCCCGCGCTCACCCGAAAGCCGCCGGCAAAGGGAAAGACATCGAGCAGCACGCCGGCCTGCATCAGCTTGAGTTTGGCGTCCCAGGCAACGCTGGTGCCGTACTGGCCGTTGTGATTGATATTGAAGGTGGCCGCCGTAGCGCGCACGCCCAGGTAGTCGTTGATGCCTACCCCCAGGTCGCCGCCAAAGCCCGAGAGGCCGCCGGTAAGTGCCACGCCCACGGTGGGCATCCCATCGGCGTGTGCGGCCAGGGGAAGCAAGCCCATTGCGATCAAGGTCGCTAGGGCCAGCGCGCCGCGAACACTCGTGTTCTTGAAAGAGGATTTCATCAGGTTTTATCTCCGGGATCGTGCTGGGTTGGAAATGCGCGCCCTGGGGAAGAAACCCGCGCGCTGCGGCGCAAGGGTACGAGCAGAAACTCGATCCCATAGCCTCGATTTGCGGTCACTTCCAGGGTTATTATCAACTTGGCGTGGCCCTATATCGAAAGTTGTAGGACGAAAGTTGTGGGTAGTGCAAGGCGCACGACGATCGCCCGTCGGCTAAACAAAAACGATAAGAGCAAGGAGATCCCATGGAAGAAGCGAACCCGGCAACGGGCGCGGGAGCAATGGCGGGTTCGGCTGCGAACCTTGGTTGGCTGGCCAAGGAAAGGACCATCGCCGGGCCGGGATTCAATCGCTGGCTGGTACCGCCGGCAGCGCTGGCAATCCACCTATGCATCGGCATGGCCTACGGCTTCTCGGTGTTCTGGCTACCCCTGTCGCGCGCGGTGGGCATCAAGGAGTCCATTTCCTGCGGCAAGGTCGAGGGATTCTGGGACGAATTCGTCCAGCAGCTCATGGCCAGCAATTGCGACTGGAAAATTTCCAGCCTGGGCTGGATGTACACGCTGTTCTTCGTCTTCCTGGGTTCGGCGGCGGCGATCTGGGGCGGCTGGCTGGAGCACGCCGGTCCGCGCAAGGCCGGCGTGGTTGCGGCTATCTGCTGGTGCGGCGGCCTGGTCATCTCCGCCTTCGGCGTGATGAACCACCACATCTGGATGCTGTGGCTAGGGTCGGGCGTGATCGGCGGCATCGGACTGGGCCTGGGCTACATCTCGCCGGTATCGACCCTCATCAAGTGGTTCCCCGACCGCCGCGGCATGGCCACGGGCATGGCGATCATGGGCTTTGGCGGCGGCGCCATGATCGGCGCCCCCCTGGCCGACAAACTCATGCGCTACTTTGCCACGCCCACGTCCGTTGGCGTCTGGGAAACGTTCCTGGCGCTCGCTGCGATCTATTTCTTGTTCATGATGGGTGGCGCATTCGGCTATCGCGTCCCAGCCTCGGGGTGGAGGCCAGAAGGCTGGACCCCGCCCAAGGATCAAGGGTCCAATGCCATGATCACCAACGAACATGTGCACTTAAATCGCGCCTGGCGCACACCGCAGTTCTGGCTGATCTGGGGCGTCCTGACGTTAAATGTTTCCGCCGGGATCGGCATTATCGGCATGGCCTCGCCGCTGCTGCAGGAAGTCTTCGGCGGCCACCTGATCGGTATTGATGTGGCCTTCGGCGACCTCAACGCCGACCAAAAAAAGCAGATCGCCACCATTGCCGCCGGATTCACCGGATTGCTGAGCCTGTTCAACATCGGCGGGCGCTTCTTCTGGGCCAGCCTGTCCGACCGCCTGGGGCGCAAGACCACCTACTTTGCCTTCTTCGTCCTGGGCATGGGCCTGTATTCGGCAATACCGACACTGGCGCACGGCGAACACCTCGCCCTGTTCGTGCTCGCCTTTTGCATCATCCTGTCGATGTACGGCGGCGGCTTTGCCACGGTACCGGCCTACCTTGCCGACATGTTCGGCACGCAGATGGTCGGCGCCATTCACGGACGTCTGCTCACGGCGTGGTCCACGGCCGGCGTGCTGGGGCCCCTGCTGGTCAACTACTTGCGCGAGTACCAGATCGATCACGGTGTGCCGCGCGCGCTGGTGTACGACAACACCATGTACATCCTGGCCGGCTTGCTGCTGGCAGGATTTGTCTGCAACTTCCTGGTGCGGCCGGTAGCCAGCCGCTACTTCATGAGCGCCGAGCAGCTTGCCTTCGAGCGCAAGCTCGCGCACGAGCGCTCCGGCGAGTCCACTGCCCAGGGGGGAATCCTGGCCTCGGCCGCTGCCGCAGGCACCAGCGGCAGCTTGACCCTGGCGCTGGCGTGGGCGGCCGTCGGCCTGCCGCTTGCCTGGGGGGTGTGGATAACCATCCAAAAGGCTGTCGTGCTTTTTGGGTAGCACAAATAGCGGAGGCCTTCTGTCCCTTATGCGCTATTCAGGTTGACCCCGTTCCGGCCGATGATGTTTTTCTATGAAGGAGAGCCTGCAGGAGCGCGTTCGTCTGGCGCAAATCCGCAGCGGCGTAGAGCCGCAGGTCGGATTTACACAGCTCAACCTGCCCACGCTCGACGTCTTTGAGACCGCAGTTAGCTTTGCGCCCGATTGCAATCCGCTGCAAGCACACGAGGCGTTGGCCACCGCGTTCGGCCAAAAGGCGGGCACCGGTCGCTTCTTGTTCCGCGCCGACAGCGCCATAGCCGGGCGCTACTGGGTCCGATCGGTATTGCCCTGGAAGACGCCTCCCGAGGGCGCGCTGAGCGCGCTCGAGCCCAAGCGCATCGTCACCCAGCTCGCTGATGGCCTGATGTACCACTTTTCTCTGGACGTTTGCGTGGGCGCCGTGCACCTTGCCGACGGACGCAAGCACGTGCGCCCCTATACTAGCGGCGCAGAGTTCGAGGCATGGTTCAGTGCCAGTGGCAAGGAATTTGGCTATCAGACCATCATGCAGGGCGCATCCTTGCGCGCGCTGCGCTTTGTGCACCAGGGCACCAACTACCGGATCGATTACGCGGCGATCGAGGGCGCCCTCGAGATCCGCGACACCGAGCTTTTGACGCGGCGCCTGCTGCGCGGCTTCGGTTCGCACCGGCGCCTGGGCCTGGGCATGCTCAAGCTCCAATCCTGAGCACGCTCGCGTTTTCCCTTTTGCGCCGCATCGCTGCCGCAGGTACCGTTGTGCAGTCCGTCCTCCTGGCCGGATTGATTTTGCTTGCTCCCGCACAGGGCGCCGGCCCCGACATATCGGTTGCGGCGCCGAGCGGCCTGCCAGCGCAGGTCCAGCGTGCCCTGGACCAAGCCGGCGTGGCCGCAGGCAACAGCGCCTTTGTCGTGACGCCCCTCGATGGCGGGGCGCTGCAACTTGCCCTGCACGAGAAGATGCCGATGAATCCGGCGTCCACCATGAAGCTCGTCACGACCTACGCCGCGCTGGCCACCCTGGGTCCGGATTTTCGCTGGCGCACCCAGGCCTTTGCCAGCCGGGCACCGGTAGCCGGCCGCCTGGATGGGGACCTCATCTTTCGCGGCGGAGGCGATCCGAGCCTGGTCATCGAGCGCTGGTGGCTGCTGATCCAGCGCATTCGCGCGCTAGGCATACGCGACATCCGCGGCGACCTGGTAGTGGATCGATCGGCCTACGAGAACAACGTGGAGGCCGGTGCAACGATCGACGGCAATGATCTGCGCCCGTATAACGTTGCCCCCGATGCCCTGCTCATCAACTTCAAGGCCTTGAGCCTGGAGTTTGTTCCCGATCCGACCGCCGGCGTCGCGCGCATCGTACCCACACCGGTACTGGACGGCGTGCATCTACCCACCCAGGTGCCGCTGGTCGCGGGCGCGTGCGGCGATTGGAAGACGCGCCTGCGTGCGGACTTTTCCCAAGCGCACAAACCGCTGCTGCACGGCAGCTACGCGGCCTCCTGCGGCATGCAGACCTGGCATGTGAGCCTGCTCAGTCCCGATGAATACGCCCTGGCGAGCTTTCGCGCGCTGTGGCGCGCCAGCGGTGGCAGCTTTCACGGTGGGGTACGCCGCGGGCTAGTTCCGGCCAAGGCCATCGCACTGGCAACGCAGGAATCCCCGCCCCTGGCGCAGGTGATCCGCGACATCAACAAGAACAGCAATAACGTGATGGCGCGCCAGCTCTTCTTGACCCTGGGCGCCGCCACCGCGGGGTCGCAGGGCAGCGGGCCGGACCCGGCGGCGGTCAATGACGATGATGCTGTAGCGTCCGCCGCGCAAAACCAGCCGACGGCCCCAGCCAATACCGAGCGCTCGATCCACGCTGTACAGGCCTGGCTGCAGCAGGTGGGGCTGCCCACGCCGGAACTCGTATTGCAAAACGGTTCGGGTTTATCGCGCCAGGAGCGCATCAGCGCGGGCAGCCTGGCGCAGCTGCTGGTCCATGCCTGGAACAGCGCGGACATGCCCAACTTCCTGGCCTCGCTGCCGCTGGCCGGGGTCGATGGCACGATGAAAAAGCGCAGCGGCGCAGCGCACGCGGCCTACATCAAAACCGGGTATCTCACCGAGGTGCGTGCGGTAGCGGGCTACGTGTTCGCGGCCAGCGGCCACCGCTACGCGGTCGTTGCGCTTATCAATGATCCCAATGCCGCGGGTGCGCAAGCCGCGCACGATGAGTTCTTGCAGTGGGTGCGCGAGCGCGGCTGAGCGCCGCGCGCCCAGCGTTGGCGCGTTACGCGCTTATCGCGCCCAAGGCATCGCGCGCCGCGTGCAACACCTGCGCAATCACGGTCTCGTCGTGCTGGATCGAGACAAAGCCCGCTTCAAACGCGGAGGGCGCAAGGTACACACCCCGGTCAAGCATGGCGTGGAAGAAGCGGTTGAAGCGCTCCTTGTCGCCCGTCATCACCTGCGCGAAACTTTGCGGCACCTTTGCGGCAGCGTACAGGCCGAACATCGAACCCACGGAGTCAGCGCAGAAGACCTGGCCCCGCTCGGCGGCCGCCTGGGCCAGGCCCTGGGCCAGCGTGCTCGTGCGTGCGCTTAGCGTCTCGTAAAAACCGGGCTCCTCGATGAGCTCCAGCGTTGCCGTGCCGCAGGCCACCGCCACCGGATTGCCCGATAGCGTGCCAGCCTGGTAGACCGGACCCAGGGGCGCCAGGTGCGCCATGACATCGCGCCGGCCACCAAAAGCGGCCAGGGGCATGCCCCCGCCAATCACCTTGCCCAGGGTGGTCAGGTCCGGAACGATGCCGTACAAGCCTTGCGCACACTTGAGTCCCACCCGAAAACCGGTCATCACCTCATCGAAGATCAGCAAGGCGCCATGCTGCGTGCACAGGCGGCGCATGCAGTCCAGGAACTCCTGGCTGGCGCGCACCAGGTTCATGTTGCCCGCCACCGGCTCGACGATGACGCAGGCAATTTCGCTGCCCAGCCGCGCAAAGGCGTCCTCGAGTTGCTGGCAATCGTTGTAATCGAGCACGATCGTGTGCTGGGTGGTCTCGGGTGGCACGCCGGCCGAACTGGGGTTGCCAAAGGTCAGCGCCCCGGAACCGGCCTTGACCAGCAGGCTGTCGGCGTGCCCGTGGTAGCAGCCTTCGAACTTGATCAACTTGGACCTGCCCGTCGCACCACGTGCCAGGCGAATCGCGCTCATCGTGGCCTCGGTTCCCGAGGACACCAGGCGCACCTGCTCGATCGAGGGCAGCATGCGCACCAGGCGCTCGGCAAACTCGACTTCGCCCTGGGTCGGGGCGCCGAAGGAGAGCCCATCGCGCGCGGCGCGCGAGACCGCATCGAGCACTACCGGGTGGGCGTGGCCGACGATCATCGGGCCCCAGGAGCCGACCAGGTCGATATAACGGCGGCCGTCGGCATCCCAGATGTACGGGCCCTGCCCGCGGGCGATGAAGCGCGGTGTGCCACCCACCGAGCGAAAGGCGCGTACCGGCGAGTTCACGCCGCCGGGGATGGTGCGCTGTGCCCGCGCGAACAGGGCCTCGTTGCGCCCGCCTTGGGCCTGTGCAGCCACCGCCGGTTCCCGCTGTTGCCCGTCGCGCTGCGTCATGCCTGCCGTCCCGTGGGTTCCCAAACCTGCGCAAAATTACGCAAATATCGTGCAATGCCTTGATTCGCTACCGGATTCGCCCCTCGCAAAGCGGACCCGAAGGGCCACCACAGGCTATCATCGCGGACGCGATATGGTAACCAAAACCACTCGGGCGCCGAAACATGACGACTACCGTAGCAACACGCACGTGGATGTGCTTGATTTGCGGATGGATTTACGACGAGGCTGCCGGCCTTCCCGAGGAGGGTATCGCGGCCGGTACTCGCTGGGAGGACATTCCGCCCAACTGGGTCTGTCCCGAGTGCGGAGCGCGCAAGGAAGACTTCGAGCTGGTCGAGGTTTGAGCACCGTGGCCCGCGGAGACTGAACGATGTCCGCGCCCTGGGAATCCGTCGATATCCGCGGCAAGAAGGTGATGGTGATCGACGACTCGAACACGATTCGCCGCAGCGCCGAGATCTTCCTCACCCAGGCCGGCTGCCAGGTGATCCTGGCCGAGAACGGGTTTGAGGCACTGTCCAAGGTCAACGACCACCAACCCAGCATCATCTTCTGCGACATACTCATGCCGCGCCTGGACGGGTACCAGACCTGCGCGCTCATCAAGCGCAGCCCACGGTTTCATGACACGCCGATCGTGATGCTCTCGTCCAAGGACGGGCTGTTCGACCGGGCACGGGGAAAAATGGTGGGATCGGTGGAATACCTGACCAAGCCCTTCACCAAAGACAGCCTGCTGACGGTGGTGCGCCAGCATTCCATGAGTTGAGTCATGCCCGCGACGGCGCCGGGCAACCCGTGCCCGTAGCCAGCAGCAAACGGAGCCTTTTCACCATGCCGATTCACAACATCCTGATCGTCGACGACTCGCCAACCGAGCGCTATTTCCTCAATGAACTGCTATCGCGTCACGGTTTTTCGGTGACGGCGGTGGAAAGTGCGGAAGAGGCGATGAGCAATCTGCAGGCCCGCCTGCCCGACCTGATTCTGATGGACGTGGTGATGCCCGGACAAAACGGCTTTCAGTTCACGCGCCAGCTCTCCAAGGACCCGGTTACGCAGAATATTCCGGTGATCATGTGCACCAGCAAGAACCAGCAGACGGACCGGATCTGGGGCTTGCGCCAGGGGGCGCGCGATTACGTCACCAAGCCCGTCAAGGCGGATGAATTGCTGGGCAAGATTGCGGCGCTGGGTTAGCCCCGGAGTGGTTGCCGGGAAGGAATTCCGGCGGCGTCCGGCAGTACTGGTTGAAGTCAGCGTTTGAAAGCGACGGCAAAAGGCATCGATGGACAAGGCAAGCACCAACGCAGCTAGTGCGCAGGACGAGCGCAAGGCCGGCAAGCTGCGCGAGTTCTCCGCCCAGCTGGCGGCGCGCCTGCAGGCCGCGCCTGGGCCGGCTGCTGCCCCGGCGCGCCTGGCGGTGCGCATTGGCAATGCCGCGTACCTGCTGGATCTCAGCTGCGCCGGGGAGATCGTCACCGCCCCAGAGGTCACGCCCGTGCCTTGGACCAAACCCTGGTTTGCGGGACTGGCCAACGTGCGCGGCCGCCTCGTGGGGGTGATCGATCTATTGCGCCTGGCCGGCAACGCGCCGATCGCCGCCGAGGATGCGCAGCAGTTGCTGGTCTTCAACGACCACATCAAATTCAACATCGGCCTGCTCATCACGCGCGCCTTTGGCCTGCGCAATCTGGGCGACCTGGAAGATTTGGGGCCGGTGAACGATCGCACCCGCCCCTGGGAAGCGCGCGCGTTTCGCGATGGCGATGGTGCGCGCCTGGTGGAACTGGACCTGCAAGGATTGATCAGCCACGAGGAATTCAGCAGCATCGGCGTGTAATCCGAATCCCGGATGACCGGCAGCCTGGCGCAACACGGCGGAGTACCTATGGCGCTTGATTTTGGTTTCTTTTCCCGCAAGACACGGCAGGACAAATATGCGGCCGAGGAGGGCGCACGCTACAGCGACGTGCCGCCCACCGAGCGCATCGAGTCGCCCTTCGTCACGGACCTGGAAACGCACGACGCATCGGCGGCCTCCGCGGCGCGCAGCCCGGGCGCTACGCGCCTGGCCGCTCTCAACGAGGCCGACGAGAAGAGCCAGGCGCAGATCCAGACCCTGGTCCGGTCGATTGTGGCCGTCGGCCTGCTGTTTTTTTGCTGCGCAGCGCTGTTCGTGTGGCTGGGTACGCGCAACACCCGATCGGAGGAGCGCCAGATCGCCCTGATCGGCGATGTGCTCATGCACACGCAGCGCCTCGCCAAGGCGGCGCCGGGCGCCGTGCAGGGCGTGCCCGACGAAATGGACCAGTTGATCGAAAGCCGCGACCAGGTGCAGACGGATCTGCTCCTGCTGCTCAACGGGGACCCCAACGACTACATGGCAGCGACTTCCGCGGAGATCGCGCCCACCCTGCAATCCCTGATGGATCGCTGGAAAGTCACCTACGCGGCCGCCACCGTCATCGCTTCGGGGCGCAAGGCACTCATCAATTTTGGCGAGGTCGCACGGCGCGTCAATGAGATCGGCCCGCGACTGGGGGAACTGACCGAGAGCATCGCCAATGACCGCCTGCGCCACGGCGGGTCGACGCGGGAAGTGGCGGTCGCCGAGCAGCTCGTCTCCATGCACCAGCGCATCATCAAGAACGCCAACCTCATCGTCTCGACCCAGGCCGCGCACGGTGATGAGACGGGCGTGCTGGCGCGCGACGTGCTCGCCTTTCCCGACCTCGTGCAATCCTTGCTGAGCACAAGCGAGGGCGAGACGCGCGCCAAGCTGCAGGAGCTGCTGCGCGACTACCGCGACATCCTCACCTCCGTCACCAATGCCGTGATGAGTCCGCAGGCGCTGGTGGAGGCGCGCAACGCCCAGATCACCATCAATGCCGAGGCCGAACCCCTGCGCTTGCAAAGCGTAGCGCTGTCCAACCTCTACAGTGCCCAGCAACGCTCCCACTGGATCTACTATGGTTTGCTGATTTCCTTCGCCCTGGTCTCCCTCGCGGCGGCCATCGGCGTGGTGCGGCTGCTGCTGACGGATTCACGGCGGCGCGCGGCCGAGGCCGAAAGCGGTCGAGGCGAGGCGCAGCGCCTGGAAGAACAAGCCAAGCGGCGCAACGACCAGAACCAGGCGGCGATCTTGCGCCTGATGAACGAACTGCAGGAGGTTGCCGATGGCAATCTGACGGTCGCGGCAACCGTGACCGAGGACATCACCGGCGCCATCGCCGATTCGATCAACTACACCGTCGAAGAGCTGCGCACCCTGGTGGCACGGATCAACCAGACCGCCGAGCTCATCAACAATGCCTCGGCCCAGTCGCGCGACGTGGCCACGCGCCTCCTGAGTGCCTCGGAGGCGCAAAGCCGGGAAATCCGCCAGACGGGCGAGCGCGTGCTGGGAATGACCAACCAGATTGGCGAAGTGTCGCTGGGCGCCGGTGAATCGGCCAAGGTGGCGCGCGCCTCGCTGGAAGCGGCCGAGCGCGGTCAACGCGCGGTGTACAACCAGATTTCCAGCATGAACGAGATCCGCGACCAAATCCAGGAGACCTCCAAGCGCATCAAGCGGCTGGGCGAATCCTCCCAGGAGATCGGCGAGATCGTCGAACTGATATCGGACATCACGGAACAAACCAACGTGCTCGCATTAAACGCCGCGATCCAGGCGGCGGCGGCCGGCGATGCCGGACGAGGCTTTGCCGTGGTTGCCGAGGAGGTGCAGCGCCTGGCGGATCGCTCCGGCGAGGCGGCCAAGCAGATCGGCGCGCTGGTGCGTGCCATCCAGACCGACACCCAGGACGCGGTCGTCGCAATGGAAAAAAGCACCCAGGGCGTGGTTGAAGGCACGCGCCTGTCGGATGCGGCCGGCACGGCGCTGGCCGAGATCGGGCGCGTGTCGCGCCAGCTCTCCGAACTCATTGAGCGCATCGCCCAGGCCACCGCCGCGCAAGCCGGTTCGGCCGGCGAAGTCTCCCGTTCGATCGGCCATATCCTGGAGGTCACCGAACAAACGTCCGATGGCACGCGTCTGACCGCGGAGTCCATCGGCCAGCTGGCAACCCTGGCACTGGAATTGCGCGCCTCGGTGGCCCGCTTCCGAGTGGCCTGAGTCCGACGATGCGCTCCCCCGTCGCCGGCACGCGGTGCAATCAAAAATGACCGATCCCACGCAATCCATGGAAGCGGCCGCGCCCGATGGTGCGCCGGCCCAGGACGTTGCACCCCTTGCCTGGGTGATCGGCGAAATCCGTGGTTCCCTCGGCGAGGCCATCAAGGCCGCCAAGGGGTTTTTGGCGAGCAAGTCCGACGTCGATGCCATCCGCTCGGCGCGCGAACACGTGCACCAGGTCACTGGTGCCTTGCAGCTCCTGGATTTGCGCGGCGCGGTTCTGGTCACCGAGGCCGTCGAGCAATTGTTCACGCTCTGGGAATCCAAGCCCGGTCAATGCCTGCCGGCGGCGGTGCGCAGCGTCGATGCCGCCTTGCTCGCGCTGCGCAATTACCTCGATGCCGTGCTGGCCGGGCAAGCCGTTGCGCCGATCCGGCTCTACCCGTACTACCGCGATGTCCTGTTGCTGCTCGCGGCCCCGCGCGTGCACCCGGCCGATCTGCTCTTTCCCGATCTACGCCGCCGGCCGCCCTTTCACCAGATGGAGGTGCATTCCTTCACCGCCGACCAGCTGCGCATCAAGCGGGTGATGTTCGAAGAGGGCCTGGCGAGATTTTTGCGCAATCCGGATAACGCCCAGGCGCGCCAAACCATGCGCAATGCCGTGGCCGATCTGGAAGGCGTGCCCCAGCGCGGCCTGGCACGCAGTTTCTGGTGGGTGGTGCGCGCACTCTTTGATGCCCTGGAGTCGTTCCAGCTGCCGGTCGATGCTGATCTCAAACGCTTCCTCGCCCGCCTGAACCAGCAGCTGCGCCGCCAGATCCAGGGTGGGTCGGCGGTAGCGGAGCGCCTGCTCATCGACGCCCTGTATCACGTAGCGCGCGCCGACTCGCGTATTGAGCGCGTGGCCCAGGTGCAGGAGCTCTACGGACTGGGCTCCCTGCTGCCGCCGGACTTTGAACAAGCCACGCTCACGAGCAGCGAGGGCGCCGACATTGCGGCGCTCAAAGAAGCGCTCAACCAGTGCAAACTGCTGTGGGGCCAGGCCGTTGCCAGCAATCCGCCGGACATGGCGCGCTTTGCCGCGGAGGTTGCGCGCGCGCAGACCAGCGCCCAGCGCCTGGGGGATCCGGCGCCAGGCCGCGTGCTGGGCAGCATCGGCGCGGCCAGCGCCAAGTTTGCCGGTCTGCCGGCCGAGCTGCGCGCGGTACTGGGCATGGAGGTGGCCACTGCCCTGCTGCTCCTGGAGTCGGGCGCAGAGGCCGGACAGCAGGATCAGCAATTTGCGCAACGCGCCGACGCAATGGTCGAGCGCATCGGTCGCGCCGCGTCGGGGGAGGCATTGCCCGAGGCGGACGGCTGGATCAACGAGCTGGCGCGCCGCGCACAAGAGCGCTCTTCGATGGATACCGTGGTGGCGGAGATGCAAACGCTGCTGCGCGACGCCGAGTTGCGTCTGGACCGGTTCTTCCGCAACACCAAGGAGCGCGGCGAGCTGGCCGCGCTGGCGCCGATCTTCGAACAGGTCAGCGGCGTGCTCGACGTATTGGGATTCGAGGATCCGGCGCAAGCCCTGCGCCTGGTGCGCGACGCCGTGCAAGGATTTGTCGATCCCGCGATCCCTGCCGACGTCGATGCCTTCAACCGCATCGCGCAAAACGTCGGCGCCGTGGGATTTTTCGTCAGCACCCTGGTTCAGCAGCCGCAGCCGCCGCGCGGCATGTTTGCGCTCGACCGCGCGACTGGTGTATTTACCGCGAACATGGGCATGGCGCGCACGGAAAAACCTGTGCCCGAGGACCTCCCGGAGGCCGTTTCGCTGGCGGGCCCCGGGAGCCCTGCGCCCGAAGCAGAAAACGTCGAGCGCTCGATCGAGCGCCTGATGGCCATTGCACTGCTGGTGGCGGAAAAGCTCGCCGTTGCGCCCGACGACAAGGACGCGCTGTCCCAGCTCGAACCGGTGCTCAAGGAGCTTTCCTCGGATGCCGAACTCACCGACGACGCCGCGCTGCGGGCGCGCGCGACGCAGGCCGCACAGCTCCTGGAGAAGTTGCGCAATGGCGGGGGCGCGGCGGCAGCCCAGTCGCTGCTGGCGCTGCTGCGCCCGGCCGTGGCCATGGTGCCCGCGCCGACCGCGCCGATGCCGGCAAGCGCCTCGGCCGCGGATCGAGAGTTGCACGACGTATTCGTCGAGGAGGCCGACGAAGTGCTCGAGTCGGTGGGCGTACAGCTGGCACGCCTGCGGCGTGATCCCAATGACGCGGCAACGCTCACCATGGCGCGGCGCGCCTTTCATACACTCAAGGGCTCAAGCCGGATGGTCGGCCTTACCGACTTTGGCGAATTTGCCTGGTCGGTGGAGCAATGCTTCAACGTCTGGCTGGCCCAGGAGTGGCCGGCAAACGATGATCTACTGGCGCTGGCGGCCGCCAGCGCCGACCGCATGCGCGACTGGATCGAGGCGCTGCGCTCCGACGCCGCGGCGCATATCGACGCCAGCGCCTTCATCCATGCCGCCCACGTGGTGCGCGATGGCGGCTCCTTCACCCTGCCCTATACCCTGGCGCGCGAAGAGATCGCCGATCCGCGTGCCACGACCATTGAAGTCACCGCGGCGCCGCCGCCCGTGGATGATTATGCGGAGGAGTCTGCGCAGGCGCCACCCGGCGCGGTGCCACCCCGGGAGGAGTTGCGCCGCATCGGACCGCTGTCGATCAGCCACGGCCTGTACTCGGTGTTTCTCAACGAATCGGACGAATGCATACGGGCACTCGCCCAGGAGATCGGCGAGTGGCGCTACGAGCCGGCGCTGGCCGTTAGCGAGTCCATCATGCGCCGGGCGCACACGCTTGCCGGAATCTCCGATACGGTGGGCCTGGTCCCGGTGTCGGCGATCGTTGATCCTCTCGATGGCCTTTTCCAGCACCTGTATGGGCAACGCGGGCACGCCAGTGCGCGCCTGCAGGCGCCGCAGTTCGACACGCTGGAACGGGCCATCGAACGGGTGCGCGGCATGCTGCATCAGTTTGCCGCGGGCGTCTATCCCGAGGCGGCGCCGCTTGAGGCCGGGGCGCTGAGCGACCTCCTGACCGTGGCATTGGCCCAGTCCACCGCCGCGTCCGCTGCGGAGGCGCAGGCGGCGGCGCCGGCAGCTTTGGCCGAGGTACCTGGCCCGGCTCCGGCGATTGCGCCCGAAGCGCCGCCCGCCCCCGCAATCGAGGTACCTGCGCTGCCGGAGGCGCCCGTGAGCGCGCCTAGCCCCAGTGCTTGGGTCGCGGCGCCATCGGTAGAGGCGCCGGTCGAACCAGTGGCTGGCATTGAGCAGGCCGAGGCCGAGCAGATCGAGATCGAGGCGCTGGCCCCGCTCGTGCAGGACGAAGTCGACGAGCAGTTGCTTCCCGTATTCGCCGCCGAAGCGCACGATCTGCTACCGGCCATCGCGCAGGGGCTGCGCGTGCTGGCCGCAGACCCCAACCAGCGTGACCTGGCACGCGACCTCATGCGCCAGTTGCATACGCTCAAGGGCAGTGCGCGCATGGCCGGGGCCATGCGCCTGGGCGAAGTCGTGCACGAGATGGAAACACGCATCGACGATGCCATGCAGCTCGCCCAGGTCCCCCCCGAGGTGGTCGAGGACTTGCAAAGCCGTTTGGACCAGGCGCTGGCGCTCTTTGAAGGCCTGGGCGCCGGCGCACCGCAGGAGGCGGCGCCCGGCGCTGCCGCGCCATCGTTAGCGATCTCCAACCTGGCCACGACCCTGTCGGCCGTGTCCGGGGCGCGCGCCACACCCGGCGCGGGCGGTATCCGCGCGGCAAGTTTGGTAACTGGCGGGGTGGGCGCTGCACCCGCGCGCACGGCCGCCGCCACGTCCTTCATCCGCGTGCGCGCTGACGTGATCGACCGGCTGGTCGATCACGCCGGGGAAGTTTCCATCGCCCGCTCCAAGCTCGAAGCCGAGGTCGGCACGCTGCGCGCCTCGCTCTCGGACCTGAGCGAAAACATCCAGCGGCTGCGCTCGCAATTGCGCGAGGTCGAGGTTCAAGCCGACGCCCAGTTCCAGGCGCGTTCCGACCAGGTTGCCAAGCAGTCGTCCACGTTCGATCCGCTGGAGTTCGACCGTTACTCACGTTTGCAGGAGCTCACCCGCTTGCTCGCCGAATCGGTCGAGGACGTTGCCCTGGTCCAGAACAACATGGTCAAGGGTCTGCAGCTGGCCGACAACGACCTGGGCGCGCAGTCGCGCCTCACCCGGGAATTGCAGCAGCAGTTGATGCAGGTGCGACTGGTGCCCTTCTCCAATGTTTCCGAACGCCTGTACCGGGTCGCGCGCCAGGCGGCCAAGGAGCTGGACAAGCGCGTAAATCTAAACCTTATCGGCGCGCAGACCGAGATCGACCGCAGCCTGCTCGAACAGATGGCCGGTCCCTTCGAACACCTCGTGCGCAATGCCATCGTTCATGGCCTGGAAACGCCACAGGCACGCCTGGCCGCGGGCAAGCCCGAAACTGGCGAGTTGCGCGTGGAAGTGCGCAAAGAAGGCAACGAGATCGTCGTGATCTTCGCCGACGATGGCGCGGGACTGGATCTGCAGGCGGTGCGTGCCCGTGCCATCAACGCCGGACTCGTGACGCCCGAGCGCTCGCTGGAAGAGCGCGAGCTCATCGAACTCATCTTCACGCCGGGACTCTCGACGGCCACGGAAGTGACCGAACTGGCCGGGCGCGGCGTGGGCATGGACGTCGTGCGCGAGCAGGTGTCGGCCCTGGGCGGGCGCATCGCGATCACCTCGGAGCGTGGCGCCGGCGCGCGCTTCACGCTGTATCTGCCCATGACGCTGTCCATCATGCAAGTGGTGCTGGCCAGCGTCGGTCCGCACCGCTATGCCCTGCCCGCAGCCATGGTGGAACAGGCGCGCCGGGTGCGCGCACCCGAGCTCCTGCACGCGGTGCAAAGCGGCAGCATCGATCTGCCCGAGGTGGGCGAGGTGACCCTGCGTCCCCTGTCCCAGCTTGTTGGCGCCGAGACGGCGATCATTCCCGGCGAGCAGTATTCGGTGGCGCTGTTGCGCCTGGGCGATGACCGGCTGGCGATCTGTGCCGATGATCTTTCCGCAAACCAGGAGGTGGTCGTCAAGAACGTCGGGCCGCAGGTGGCCCGCCTCGCCGGGGTATTGGGCGCGACCGTGCTGGGCAATGGCCAGGTTGTGCTGATCGTCAATCCGGTGCAACTGATCGCCCGCGCGCCCGAGCCGCCGCAGCTCGATGGCGCCGGCATGGCCGCAGCGGGCGAGCCACGCGGTGGCGCGGCAAAGGCTGCTGCAGGCGGCGCAACCGTGCTGGTTGTCGATGACTCCCTGACCGTGCGCCGCGTCACGCAGCGCCTGCTCGAGCGCAACGGCTATCGCACAATCCTTGCCAAGGACGGAGTCGATGCAATGCGCGAATTGCAGGACCACATACCGGATGTGATGCTGGTGGACATCGAGATGCCGCGCATGGACGGCTACGACCTCACCCGCAATGTGCGCAACGGCAGCACCACGCGCAACATCCCGATCATCATGATCACCTCGCGCACCGCCGAGAAGCACCGGCGCGTGGCCTTCGAAATCGGCGTCAACGAATACCTGGGCAAGCCCTACCGCGAGGATGAACTGCTCGAGCTCATCCGCCGCTATGTCGAAGCCGCGCGCGTGGCCCGCGGCGCCGGCGCCCCCTTGGCCAATGCCTGAGCTGACGCCAGCATTCACCGAGCGCCTCGCGCAGCGCTGGCGCTCGGCCGATTCATTGCTGTGCGTGGGCCTGGACCCGGATCCGCAGCGCTTTTTCCCGGGACTGCGCGGGCAGCCGCGCGCCATCGCCGCGTTTTGCCGCGCCATCATTGACGCCACTGCCCCCTATGCCTGCGCCTTCAAGCCGCAGATCGCCTACTTTGCGGCGCAGCGCGCCGAAGATCAGCTCGAAGATGTCATCGCGCACATTCGCACCCGGCACCCGGATATTCCCGTGATTCTGGATGCCAAGCGCGGCGACATCGGCGCCACCGCCGAGCAGTACGCGCGCGAAGCCTTCGAGCGCTACGGCGCCGACGCCGTAACGCTATCGCCCTACATGGGCGGGGACACCATCGAACCATTCCTCGCCTATCCGGGGCGCGGCGCCTTCCTGCTGTGCCGCACGAGCAACGCCGGTGGCAACGACTTGCAGATGCTCGATGTGGGTGGCGAGCGCCTCTTTGAACGGGTGGCACACCTGGCGGCCGGGCCCTGGAACCGCGCCGGGCAGCTGGGGCTGGTGGTTGGCGCTACCTACCCGCAGGAATTGGCCCGGGTGCGCGTGCTCGCCCCCACCCTGCCGCTGCTCGTGCCGGGCATCGGGGCGCAGGGCGGTGACGTAGCAGCAACGGTGGCGGCCGGCCAGACGGGCGCCGGGCTGGGGCTGGTGATCAACTCTTCGCGCGCCATCCTGTACGCCAGCGCCGCCGAGGACTATGCCAACGCGGCGGGCGCCGCCGCGCGCGCAACGCGCGACCAGATCAATGCGCACCGCACGCGCAAGGCGACGTCTGGCGGAGTCTAGACCGTCTCGCGTTTTTGCAACATCAGGCTCATTTCCTCCAAGGCATACGCAATAGCGGCGGTGCGCACCGCCGCTCGGTCGCCGGGTAGGTGCCGCGTCATGGTCTGCACCCAGGGCGCGGCACTGGCATCGCGGCGCAGCGCAAAGGCAAAGCAAACGGTGCCCACAGGCTTTTCCGCCGTGCCCCCATCGGGCCCGGCGATGCCCGTCACGGCAATGGCCGCGTGCGCAGGGCTGGGCTGCAACACACCCAAGGCCATGGCACGCGCCACGGGCTCGCTGACCGCGCCAAAGTCGCGCAGATACACGCTGGGAACACCGAGCATGCGTTGCTTGGATTCATTGGAGTAGACGATCACGCCGCGGTCGAACCACTGGCTCGAACCCGGTACCTGCGTGACCGCAAAGGCAATGCCACCCGCGGTGCAGGATTCCGCGGTCACCAACACCAAGCGCTGGTCGCGCAGCAAAGAACCCAGCCCCTGGGCAAGGTTGAGCAGGTGCGCACCCGGGTCGCTGCCCATGATTTCAGGTGGCGATGCGCATGCCCAGGGCGATCACGAGCAGGGTGTAAAACGCAGCCACCAGGTCATCGGCCATGACACCGACGGCATTTTTCCAGCGCCGGTCGATCGCCCCGATCGGCGGCGGCTTGGCAATATCAAAGAACCGAAAGAGGAGGAAAGCAAGGAGCTGCAAGCCAAAGGTGTGTCCACCGGCCGGCAGCAAGACCAGCACCAGCCAGAACGCCACCATTTCATCGACAACGATGGTGCCCGGATCGGCTTCCCCCAGCATGGCCGCGGTGTGCTCGATGGCCCAGGTGCCGATAATGAAGGCAACGGCGAGCACGCTAAGTGCGGTGGCCGGATCGATCGCCCCGGCAGGAGCCAGCGCGGCAAAGATGACCCAGGCCAGGGCGGTACCCCAGGTTCCCGGGCCGGGCCGCAGCAAGCCGCTGCCCAGGCCCAGCGCGACCCAGTGCGCCGGGTGCGCTACCAGGAAAGCAAAATCCTTGCGCGGCGGCGTGGGGGCAGCGCCCGACCCGTCCTTGCCCGCAACTTTTTCGGCGTTATCGGCAGCCATGGCCTTTGCCAAGCCTTGCGCCGGCTCCCGGCAAGGTCCTCGCGGGAAGATCGGCAAAACCCACTAACGCAAGCTAGGGCTCCGACGCAAAATGATCGAACGAGTGCAGTGTAGTCTCGATAGGCGCTCCGTCGCCATTGACCAGCCGCAAGCCCGGCGCGGATTCCATCTGCCCGATCCGGAACAGGGGCATTTCCGCGGTTGCCAGGGCCTCGATCAATGCGCGCCGGTTGCGGGGCGCAGTAAACAACAGTTCGTAGTCGTCCCCGCCAGCGAGCACGCATCGCTGCTGCAGCGCAATATCCAGAGCATCAAAAAACTTCGGCCGAGGCAGGTCCGGCCAAAAGATCCTTGCGCCGATGGGACCTTGCTCGCTCGAACGCTCGAGGATATGCCCAAGGTCGCCGACCAGGCCATCCGAGATGTCGATGCTTGCCGTGGCCACGCCCCCCAGCGCCTGCCCCAATGCCACACGCGGTGTTGGCCGGTCCATGCGCGCAAAACAATCGTCGCGCGCGCGCGCCGGCAGCACCACTTCACCGCGGCGGATTGCCAGGCCCAGCGCCGCAGCGCCTAGGGTGCCCGAAACCCAGATATCGTCGCCCGGCCGCGCGCCGGCGCGACCGCAATAGCGATCGCGCTCGACCGCGCCGATGGCAGTGATCGCAATGGACAGTGGTCCCGGGCGCTGATCCAGGTGTGCCGGGCGCGTGGTATCGCCGCCGATGAGGGCGCAGCCGTGGGCATCGGCCAGGGTAAACAGGCCCGTGGAAAAGGCCTCCAGCCAGGCCTCGTCGGCCAGCGGCAGCGCCAGGCCCAGCAGGAAGCAACGCGGGCGCGCACCCGCGGCGGCCAGATCCGAAAGGTTGACCGCCAGGGCCTTGTGGCCCAGCGCCTGCGCATCGGCCCCGGGCAGGAAATGCACGCCCTCGAGCAACAGATCCGTGGTGATCGCCAGCGTCTGATCGCCAACATCGATGAGCGCGCAATCATCCCCAACGCCCTGGCGCTCGCCGCTGGCGCGCGCAAAGTAGCGCGCGATGAGCGCGAATTCTCCGAGCCCGCTCATTGCCGCTTTACCGTCGCGCGGTCCCGGCAAAACGGATCCGGCCGGTCATCATTTCTCCAGCGCGGCACCGCTGCTCTGCGCGGCAGCAAATTCAGCCGGTCGCAGTCGGCCGGCCAGCTTGTCCAGGACGCCATTGACGTAGCGATAGCCGTCGGTGCCGCCAAAGCTCTTGGCAAGTTCGATCGCTTCGTTGATAGCAACGCGGTAGGGAATTTCCGGCCGATATTTGAGTTCGTAGGCACCCAGCAACAGCAGGCCGTGCTCGACCGGGCTCAGGTTGGCTGCCGGCCGGTCTATGCATCCGGCAAAATCAACGCGCAGTTCCTCGGCGGCGCTGATCGTTCCGGCCAGGATTTCGCGGAAGTACTCGACATCGACCTTGGCAAGCTGTTCCGCTGTGAGCAGCTGGGTCCCTATAACCTGCGCCTCGCCCCCGGCCAGCAGCCAGCCGTACAGTCCCTGCAGGGCCAGGATGCGCGCATGGCGCCGGCCCCCGCGCTCGCCCTTGCGCGCACGGGCCGCGCCCGTTGGCACACCAGGCGCCGCGTCCGCTGCTGCCTCACTCGGTCTCTTCGCTGCCATCTTCTTCCAGCGCCCAGAGAAGGTTGGCCATTTCCACGGCAACGCGCGCCGCCTCGGTTCCCTTTTGCCCGACGCGCGCACGCGCCTGCTCGTCGTTCTCGGTGGTGAGAATGGCATTGATCACCGGGAGGTGGTGGTCCAGCGAAACGCGCATCAGCCCGGCCGCGGATTGTTCGGCAACGATCTCAAAATGGTAGGTCTCACCACGAATCACGCAGCCCATGCCGATCAGGGCATCAAAGTCGCCGTTGCCCGCGAGCGTGGCCAGCGCCAGCGGCACTTCCAGCGCCCCGGGCACCGTGAGCACGGTGATGTCATCCTCATCGACCCCGAGCGTCTGCAGTTCGTGCAGGCAATACTCGAGCAGTGCTTCGCCGGCCCAGGAGTTGAATCGGGCCTGCACGATGCCGATACGTAATTCGGCTCCATCCAGATCGGGAGCAATACTGTCCAATGCCATGATGTTTAATTCTCCAGGTAACCGGTCGTGACGAGTCCGAAGCCCGCCATCGAAGGCATCCTGCGTGGCTTGGCCAGAAGTTTCATGCGTGCCACGCCAAGATCGCGCAGTATCTGCGCGCCGATGCCGTAGGTGCGCAGGTCATGCCGTTCTGCCAATCCGGCAGTGGCCGATTCGGCAGGCGCGATCCCGGCGAGCAGGCGATCGCCGGGCTCGCCGCAGTTGAGCAGCACGACGACGCCGCATTCGCTCGCCGCGATCCGGGCGAGCGCCTTGTGCAAGGGCCAGGAATGCCCCTCATGTTCGATGTCGAGCAGGTCCAGGACCGACAGGGGTTCGTGCACCCGCACGAGGACCTCGTGCTCGATTCCTGGAGTGCCCTGCACCAGGGCGATGTGCAAGGCGCCACTGGGCTTGTCGCGGTACACAACCATGTCCAGTTCGCCGGCCACGGTGCGTACGCGCCGCCGGGCGACGCATTCGATCATCGACTCGTTGGATGCGCGGTACTGGATGAGATCGGCGATCGTGCCCAGCTTGAGTTGATGCTGCCCGCAAAAGCGCATCAGATCCGGCAGGCGGGCCATCGTGCCATCCTCGTTCATGATCTCGCACAGCACGGCCGCCGGCGTAAGACCGGCAAGACGCGCCAGGTCGCAGCAGGCTTCGGTATGCCCGGCGCGCACCAGCACGCCACCGGCTTGGGAAACCAGCGGAAAAACGTGGCCGGGCTGAACAATGTCGCTGGGTTTGGCATCGGGCCGCGAGGCCACGCGGATCGTGTGGGCGCGGTCGGCCGCGGATATGCCGGTTGTCACCCCCTGGGCGGCCTCGATGGCAACCGTGAAGTTGGTGCCATGGACACTGCGATTGCTGCCGGTCATCGGCGGCAGGTTCAGGCGCTGCGCGTGCTCGGCGGTTATCGGCATGCAAATGAGGCCACGCCCGAATTTGGCCAGGAAATTGATTTTTTCCGGGGTGACAAAATCGGCGGCAAATACTAGGTCGCCCTCGTTTTCCCGGCTCTCGTCGTCGATCAGCACGACAATGCGGCCGTTGCGAACCTCCTCGACAAGCTCCGCCGTGCCGGCAATGGCCGCGGGCCTGGCAGGCACGGGTTCACCCGGATCGCTGGGCACGGCAGTGAGCATGAGAATACTTTCGGGCGGGGAAGGAATCGGGGAGACGGGAACACCGCGATCCCCGGGAGAACGCCATTCTAGTACGTACCCATCTGGCGCCGAGATCCCGTCGAATTGCGCTAAATGCGAACATGGCCGTGGCGAAGATCCCTAACCCGAACGGCCCGTGGCTCTGGCGGGTGTGCCGCCTTCTCCATAACTAACTCGCCCCCTGCATACCCGCTAGAGCTAGTGCCATATCGTCTTCGAAGCGTCATGGCGAGAGCCTGTTGCTCGGCACCCCGTCTCGCTCCCGCTGCGCAAAGTCGCTTCACCGGGGTCCCTCGCCGGCTCCCGCCCGAACGTCGCCCATTTTGCGCCCTCCAAAACGGCGGGCACCCAAAATTTGGGGGGCTTGAAATGGCCCGGGCACCCCCCAACTAACTGGTGCCGCCCGATGCAAGTGGGCACCAGACCAATTACCACACCATTGATGGAGAATGACCATGAATGCAATCATCCGCCGCGAACCCCTGGGCTCGCTTCTGGACAGCTTCTTTACTGACGCCTTTGCCCGTAGCGGCTGGCCCCTGGCCGGGCGCGCCGGAGACCTTCCCAATGCGGTGCTTGCGCGCATGGACGTCGTTGACCGCGGCGACCACTACGTGGTCACCGTCGACCTTCCGGGCGTGAAAAAGGAAGACATCCGGGTGACCGTTGAAGGCGCACATGTGGCCATCGCCGCCGAAACCAAGTCCGAAACCGAGACCAAGAACGGCGACAAGGTGCTGCATACCGAGCGCTATGCGGCGAGCTACGCGCGCAGCTTCGAGTTGCCTACGGAGGTGACCGACGAAAATGCCGACGCCAAGTACGAAAACGGGGTGCTGCGCCTGACCCTGAACAAGCGGGCGGCAGTAACCGGGCGGCGCATCAGCGTCCAGTAATTGCTCTTGAAGCGCGCGGCCACGGTGGCCGCGCGCACGCCATTCCCCGGTCTCAGCAAGGAGGCAGTGGCGCGCCGCGTAAAATCGCGGCGTAGCCATGTATACCGAAGCCGACCCACGATTTATGCATCAGGCCCTGCAGTTGGGTGCGCGTGCCTTGTTGCACGCCACACCCAATCCGCGGGTGGGTTGCCTCATCGTGCGCGACGGCGCCATCCTGGGAGAGGGTTTTACCCAGCCTCCGGGCGGCAATCACGCCGAGATCGAAGCCTTGGCCGACGCCCGCCGGCGCGGCAACGATGTGGCGGGCGCCATTGTGTACGTCACCCTGGAGCCCTGCGCGCATTTTGGGCGCACGCCACCGTGCGTCAACGCCCTCATCGATGCACGGGTCGGGCACGTCGTGGTTGCTGTGGAAGACCCCAATCCGCAAGTCAATGGCCGTGGCATGCAGATGCTGCGCAATGCCGGCATCGACGTGCGCTGCGGGCTGCTGCGTCAGGAGGCCATCGAGGCGAACATTGGGTTTTTCTCACGCATGAATCGCAAGCGTCCGTGGGTGCGGGTGAAGATTGCGGCGAGCCTGGATGGTCGCACGGCGTTGGAAAATGGTCGCTCCCAATGGATTACCGGCGCAGCCGCGCGCAGCGACGGTCATGCTTGGCGCGCGCGCTCCTGTGCAATCCTCACCGGCAGCGGTACCGCGCGCATCGACAACCCCTTGCTCTCGCCCCACGACGAGAAATTGCGCCAACCCTTGAAGGTGCTGGTGGATAGCCGCCTTTCGGTCGAACCGGAAGCACGTCTGTTCGACGGCAACCCGGTGCTGGTGGCCTGCGCCCGCCCGGATGAAGGCAAGGCAGCACGCTTGGTGCGCAAGAATGCACAAATCCTGGTCTGCCCCGAAGCGGGCAGCCAGCGCGTGGATCTTGCCGCCCTGCTCGCGGCACTGGGCGAGCGCGGCATCAATGAACTGCACGTCGAGGCCGGCGCGGTGTTGAGCGGCGCGCTGGCGCGCGCGGGCCTTGCCGATGAATTGCTCCTGTACCTGGCACCCACGTTCATTGGGCCCGGGCGCGGCATGCTCGAGTTGCCTGCCATTGCCGACCTGAACGAAGCGCAACGACTGAATCTGCACGAGGTGACCGTGGTGGGCAATGACCTTCGCATCCTGGCGCGGTTTTCCTGATCATGTTCACCGGACTCGTACAAGGCATGGGCTCGATCGTCGCGGTGCGGCCTCTTGCGAGTGGCGTGCATATCGAAATCGATGCGGCGGCGCTGAGGCCGCGCAAGATTGCGCTTGGCGACAGCATCGCCGTCAATGGAGTGTGCCTGACCGCAACATCCGTTCAGGACATGCGATTTGGCGCCGACGTTTCCGCGGAGACGCTCTCCAAGACTTGCGGCCTGGATACTGTCGGCGCGGTCAACCTGGAAACGTCCCTCGCGCTGGGTGACACGATTGGCGGACACCTAGTGTCGGGCCATGTGGATGGCGTCGGAGAGGTCCTGCGCCGCATGCCTGTTGGCGAGTCGCTGGAATTCGCGGTGCTGGCGCCGGCCGCGCTTGCCAAGTTCCTTGCCGTCAAGGGTTCGGTTGCGGTCGATGGCGTTTCGCTCACGATCAACAAAGTCCTGGATTGCGCCGTGGCGGCCCCCAGTTGCGAGATTTCCATCAATCTCATTCCACACACGCTTGCAGTGACAACCCTGGGCGCGCGTGGACCCGGTGCGCACGTCAATCTGGAAGTGGACATGATTGCGCGTTATGTGGCGCGCGTGGTTTCCTGCAGATGCTCGCAATCTTAGTAAGCGGCCTTCTGGCAAACGAGGCTCGTAACAATGTGTACGTCGCCAACGCCTGCCAGAACCCTTCGGCCGATCGCCCCTAATGCGGACATGGTTTGTACGAAACTCAGTAGTTCGAAGTTCAGACCTCCATCCTCACGGTGCTCCTTTTATCCAGCAAATGCTGCAGCGCAAATTCGCCGAGGGTGGGCTGGACCGGTGATTTCCCGCTCCGTTTGTTGCTTTTCCGATCTTCTCATCGTCCCAGTTGTTGCCTCGTCCCTATATTTTTCACAAGAATACTGGGACGTCGCTAGGAAAAACCGTTGCGCATTACGGAATCGGCGGGCCATCCCGCCGAGGAGATCCCAAATGGCCTATCCAATCGTTCGGCAATTCGCGTTTGCGTTCATTGCAGTTGGAGTATCCCAGATAGCAACTGCCCAAGTAGCGTATTCCAATGCAAGCTTGAACGGAACTTACAGACTCGTTACCTACAGTTTCGATTTCGTTCAAAACGGCCTGGGCAACGGCCTGGGTGGCATGGATTCCAGCGGAAGCTGCGTTCCCAATTCGAGCACAACAACCGGCATTTGCTTATTACCAGTGCAAGGTGCCGCGTCATCAATGGTTTCAATGACTTTTGACGGAATCGGAACTTTCACCATAACGGGTTCTAAAATTAAAGTTGAAACTATAACGTCAAGTCCGTATTTAGTTGGCCCGGTTTTAAGTCCGGGATCTGGTTCGGGCAACTACTCGGTCAGCGCCAGCGGGGTTATCTCCAGCACAATTATCGGCGCGATAAACGGTGACTCTTCCGGTCAAATCGTCGGCGACGGCACTACCTTTCTCATGTTTCAGAACGTGGATAAAGGGCTCCCGCTGATTGGGGTTGGCGTCAAGGACGCCGGGGCAACAAGTAATACCGCGCAAGGTCTTGAAGCTTTTGCGGCCAACACGACCGGCACGAACAATACGGCTCTCGGCTTATATGCACTGAACGCGAACACACAAGGCTATGCCAATACTGCGACCGGGTCCCGAGCGCTGGCATTGAATACGATTGGGTGGGAAAACACGGCTAACGGTTATGCTGCGTTGAACCTAAATACGCTCGGCGCGCAGAACACGGCGATCGGCGCCAATGCGCTCGTTTCTAACGGCATTGGCAATTCCAATTCCGCTGTCGGTTATGCCGCGTTGCAAAGCAACACCAGCGGTATAAACAACACCGCATTCGGAGTATCCGCGCTCGGCAGCAATACCACGGGTTATGGCAATGCCGCGCAAGGCTATTCTGCGCTCGGCGCCAACACGACCGGCATCCGGAACACAGCTGTTGGCAATGGCGCCCTGATTGCAAGCACCGGTAGTTACAACATTGCCCTTGGCTGGTCAAGCGGCTACAACCTGGCAAGTGGCAACAACAATATTGAAATCGGCAATCTCGGCGCCATTAATGAAAATGGAACAATCCGAATCGGATCCGCGGGCACGCACATGGCAACCTACATCGCGGGCATCACGGGAACGCAAATCACCGGCAGCGCCGTTTACATCACCGCCTCGGGTCAGTTAGGTGTCCTGGCCTCATCGGAGCGCTACAAAACCGATGTGGCAAACATGGAACCGTCGGCGCGACGACTCGACCAGTTGCGCCCGGTCACCTTCAAGCTCAAGAGTGATCCGACTGGAACCGTGCAGTACGGCCTTATCGCTGAGGAGGTTGCCAGGGTGTACCCGGAGCTGGTTATCCGCAACGCAGACGGCAAGATCGACGGCGTGCGCTACGAGGAACTTACGCCGCTGCTATTAAATGTCGTACAGCAACAGCAGCGGGAACTCGAGGAAATGCACCGGCAGATTGCGCAGATAATAGTCCTTCAACAAGTACGCCGCGCGCCGGATAAACAGACGTCGAGTCTGGCACAAGGCGCAGCGCAGCATTGATACGTTGAAGACTCGCGCCGGACCTGGTCGCAGTCCGCCTGGCAAAAATGCACGACCACCTCAGCTATTGGCGCCTAGCGCGTCAGTAACTATTCCAGGTTCCGCTGCAGGAAGCGGTGCCCTGCGTCAGTGTCCACGTTCCACCTCCGTGGAGCGCTCCGTTGGCCTCGTTCAAAGCGCCAGACCAGGTTGCTTCTCCTGCGGTTCCGGAAGCCGTGAGGCCGCCATTTTGCGACACAGCACCCAATATCACGCCGGAAGCCGATCCCGAATACGTACCGCTCACGCTGGCATCCACAGCCACCGTCAATCCGAACGTCCCCTGCGATTGGGCGCTCAGCGTCCCGTTTTTACAAGCGCCAGCCCAAGTCCCGGCCATCAAGCCGGCATATAGGAACGGCGCGTTGATGGCGCCCAAGGTTGAGGCCGGATATGGGGAACCGGAGGCAAATGCATTGGTGCCAGGCCCGAACTCCGAGGAGATGCCATTCAGCGGGTTCGTCTTGGCCACGTTGCCTGTGACGGCTGCCCCAGAGGCTGCGCTGATACCGTACAGCCCATTGGCACTTGTGGTGACATCCGGATCTGAGATGCCCGTGCCGACCTGCACGCCCAGTTCGACATAGGAACGACCAGACGCCGCGATGCCCGATCCCTTGTTGCTGTTGATAACGTTTCCAGCAGTGCTAACGCTCGCGGAGCCGGTCACACTGATGCCGTTGCCACCGTTGCCTTGGATCGTATTGTGGACGATCTGCCCCGTGGCCTTGCCGCTGAACACGATGCCGTCGCCGCCGTTGTTCTGGATCGTGTTGGGCGCATAGCCTCCGCCTTCCTCCGGAAGGTTGACCCCGATCCGCGCACTGGCAAGGGAGGCCACGGAAATGCCGACGCCCGGATTGTTTTGAATTACGCTGTTCGTAATTACGGCGAAGGCCATGGAGTCGATGTCGATTCCGTCGCCACCAGTGTTCTCAACCGTCACCGAGTCGATGATGGCATTGGCATTTCTTTGCAGCTGGATCCCGCGACTGCCGCCCGTTACCGTGAAGCCCTGCAGCAGCATCCCCTTGACCCGCACATCCACCGTGGGACTACCCGACGCCCCGTGGATCGTGGCCCCATTGGTACCCGTCAGAATCATGCGCAGCGTCACATTGGGGATGAGCAGATTTTCGTTGCAGACCCCCGTTGAGCCGTCCACACCAATGGTAGCAATCATCGGCGCCGCGCTGACAGCCGCCTGGATGCTCGGATAACCGACCCCGCCCATGGTCACGGTGCACGCCTGGGCCGGTTGGACCAGGGCGGCGAGGCCAAGGGCTGCCGCCCCGGCAATCACGGAAAATTTCATTTGCGCGTTCCCAGCTCAGAGGTTGACCGCGATTACGGCGTAATCAAGCTGGTAGCAGGGTTGGGGCAGCTGGCGGCAAAGGCAGCGCCCGTAGGGCCACCAAACTTGCCCTGGTTCCCATTCAAGGGATTGGTGCTGCCCAGGTGCCCAGCGATGGCCCCGCCCGAATCGCAGTAAATACCGTACTGCGTGTTGGCGGTCGTCGACGTGTTCGGACTCGTACGAAAGTCCGTGGTCGGCGTCGTCGTGGGCAGATCCACCGAGGAGTTGTCCGTCACCGATATGCCCGACAGGGTGTTGTTGTTGATCACATTGTCGGCAATCGAAGCGCTCGACGAGCGTTCAATCGATATCCCATTGCCGGTATTGCTGGCAATCGTGTTGGCATAAATCTCCGCACTGGCGGTGTAGGCCACAGTGATTCCGTCCGCGCCATTGCTCTGGATGGTGTTGCCCGCCGCCCCCGAGCCGTCCTCGGGCAGATTCGAGCCAATGCGCCCAGCCGCCAGCTGCTCAATGTAGATCCCCGAGCCTCCGTTTTTCTGGATCACGCTGTTGGTCACTACCGCCAGGGCCATCGAATCAGCCCGGATCCCATCATCGACCGCGTTTTGTACCGTCACATGATCAAAAATCGCGTTGGCATTGCGCCGCAAGTTAATTCCCCGGCTGCCCCCATTAATCGCGATGTTCTGGGCAAAGAAACCCTTGACCCGAACATCCAGCGTCGGCGCCGTAGGTCCCCCGGTGATCGAGGCCCCATTGGCCCCATAAATGATCAGCCGCAGCGTCACGTTCGGTATCAACACGTTCTCGCTACACGTGCCCGTTGTCCCGTCTACATTGATCGTCGCAATCATCGGCGCCACGTTCACCGCAGCCTGAATGCTCGGGTAACTCGCGGTCAACCCATTCGCCCCAATCATGGAAACAGAACAGGCATGTGCTGCAATTGGCAAACCCGCGATCAGCCCCAGTCCCATTGCGACCAGGCCTGTATTTAGGCGATTCTTCATTTGATTACCCCCCGACAAATTTTTCTCTCGCAACACCACGCTTGGCTAAATCCCCGATAACGATGCGAAGGCCATCCCGCAGAACCGTCATGCGATACTGCCACGCGGTCTGCGCAAAGGAAAGTAATTTTACGAAAGATACGAGCCCCGAAATGGTGCGCTCGTTACATCAGTGCGCACATACTGGGGCGGGACGCCGATACGCGTCTTAGGCTGTGGCAGAACCGTCCACGATAAGTGGCGCACCCTTTGGCACATTGTTCAAGGACATCTGGGCGACCTACACGCGCCGGCGCTTGGCCGCGGGCCGCACCTCGCGCACGACCTCGGCAAACTCGTCGATATCCTCAAAGCTGCGGTAGACGGAGGCAAAGCGCACGTACGCGACCTTGTCCAGGCGTTTTAATTCGCGCATCACGAGCTCGCCCAGCTTCTCGCTTTTGATCTCGCGCTGCGCGGCGCTCAGGAGCCGGTCCTCGATGCGGCCGATCGCGTCCTCCACCGACTCGCGGGGTACCGGGCGCTTGCGCAGCGCCAGCAGCATCGAGGCGCGCAGCTTGTTGCGGTCGTATTCAGCACGGCTGCCCCCGCGCTTGATGAGCGTGGGCAGAGCGAGCTCGACGCGCTCGTAGGTGGTGAAACGCTTGTCGCAACTCAGGCAGCGGCGCCGACGCCGGATCGTCGCGCCCTCGTCCGAGGCGCGCGAGTCGATCACCTGGGTGTCGGCGTTGGCGCAAAACGGACACTTCATCTACGCAGCCCTGTGGGCGTGGCCGGGTTGCCTAGCCGTACACCGGAAAGCGGCGCGTCAATTCGGCGACCTTTGCGCGCACTTTTTCCACTTGCGCCGCGTCCTCGGGCCGGTCAAGCAGGTCGGCGATGAGATGCGCGGTGGCGATCGCCTCGGGCGCGCCAAAGCCGCGCGTGGTCATTGCCGGCGAACCGATGCGGATGCCGCTAGTGACCATGGGCTTTTCCGGGTCGTTGGGAATGGCGTTCTTGTTCACGGTGATGTGCGCCTGGCCCAGCAGGGCCTCAGCCTGTTTGCCGGTGATGCCCTTGGAGCGCAAATCCACCAGCATCAGGTGGCTCTCGGTACGGCCCGAAACGATGCGCAAGCCGCGCTCGGTGAAGGTGCTTGCCATGGCTTGCGCATTGCGCAGCACCTGCTCCTGGTAGCCCTTGAATCCGGGGGCAAGCGCTTCGGCAAAGGCGGTGGCCTTGGCAGCGATCACGTGCATCAGCGGGCCGCCCTGCATGCCGGGAAACACGGCGGAGTTGACAAGCTTTTCGTACTTCTCCGTCATCAGGATGAAACCGCCGCGCGGCCCACGCAGGCTCTTGTGCGTGGTCGAGGTGACGATGTCGGCATGCGGTACCGGGTTGGGGTAGACGCCGGCCGCGATGAGCCCGGAGTAATGGGCCATGTCGACCATGAACACCGCGCCCACATCCTTGGCAATACGCGCAAAGCGCGCAAAATCGATCGCCAGGGAATAGGCAGAAGCGCCCGCCAGCACGAGCTTGGGGCGGTGTTCATGGGCCAGGCGTTCGGCCTCGTCGTAATCGATCTCCTCACGCTCGTTCAGGCCATAGCTCACAACGTTGAACCACTTGCCGCTCATGTTCACGGGCGAGCCGTGGGTAAGGTGTCCGCCCATGGCCAGGGACATTCCCAGGATGGTGTCGCCCGGCTTGAGCACGGCCAGGAACGCCGCCTGGTTGGCCTGCGATCCGGAATTGGGTTGGACATTGGCGGCATACGCGCCGTACAGCCGTTTAACTCGATCGATGGCCAGGGTCTCAGCGACGTCGACAAACTCGCAACCACCGTAATAGCGGCGCCCGGGGTAGCCCTCCGCGTACTTGTTGGTTAGTTGCGACCCTTGCGCCTGCATGACCGCGAAGCTCGTGTAATTTTCCGAGGCGATCAGCTCGATGTGCTCTTCCTGGCGCCGGTTTTCGGCGCGGATCGCGGCCCAAAGCTCAGGGTCGGTGCGATCCAGCGTCTGGGATGGGTCGAACATTGTGCGTACCTCGAAGTGAATTTTGGCAGGATCGGGGAAGCGTGAACGGGCGGGCCGCCATGGCGCCACGGCACTGCGCCGATTATGCCAGCGGGCGGTTTTCTCTCTCAGGGCAACTCGTCGCCCGCCCCGTCCAGGTGGTCAGCCTGGGCCCAGGCCACGACCGTCAGCTCCGGCGGGTTTCCGGCCCGCCCCGGGCGCGCGTCCACGCGGTTGATGCTGGCGTTGGGCAGAATGTGCGAACGTGGCGTCTCCCAGGGTATGGCCAAAGCGGCGCGGTAGACGATGTCCAGTACGCCTCCGTGGGTGACAACCGCCACAGTGGCCCCCGCGTGCCGGTGCAAAATTTCACTGAGAAATTCGAACACTCGGGTGCGCGCGGTGAGATACGACTCGCCGCCGGGCACGGCATAGGCCGGATCGCGCCGGCGCCAGATTGCGTATTCGTTGGGCCAGTTGGCCTCCGCCTCTTCGTAGGTGTGGCCTTCGAACAGGCCAAAGCCGCGCTCGCGCAAACGCCAGTCGATGTGCAGGTCAACGCCGCGCGCCTGCGCCAGCGGGCGCGCAGTATCGTGGGCACGCGAAAGGTCGCTGGCAAAGACGACGTCGATGTCCTCCCTCGCCAGGAACTGCGCAAGGAGTTGCGCCTGGCGCGTGCCGCGCTCGGACAAGCCGATGTCACGATGGCCCTGGATGCGCCCCTGCGCGTTCCACTGCGTCTCGCCGTGGCGAATCAACAAAAGCCGCGTTTGCGCGCCCGCCTCGCCCGCTTGCGCCGCGCCGGACCCTTGGCGCGCCTGGCCACCTCTATCGTTCAACACAAGGTGATACGCGCCCACCGGCGCTTGCCCACCTGGACGACGTAGGTCCCCGCGGAAAGTTGCAAGGCTCTATCCTCAATGCGCTGCCCATCGATGCGCACCGCGCCCTGTTCGATGCTGCGCACGGCCTCGCTGGTGGAGGGCACCAGGCCCGCCTGCTTGAGCAGGTTGGGAATTGCCAGCGTGCCGCCGTTGGCGGCTATCTGCACCTGCGGCATGTCCTCGGGAATCGCCCCGCGGACAAAGCGCGCCTCGAAGTCTTCCAGTGCGCGCCCGGCAGCAGCGGCGCCGTGAAAGCGCGCGACGATTTCCTGGGCGAGGGCCACCTTCACTTCGCGCGGGTTGCGCCCTTCTTCGGTATCGCGGCGCAGCCGGGCGATTTCCTCGAGCGTGCGGGCCGAGAGCAGCTCGTAGTAACGCCACATCAGAACATCGGAAATCGACATGAGCTTGCCGAACATCTCGCCGGGCGCTTCGTTGATGCCGATCGTGTTGCCCTTGGACTTGGACATCTTCTCGACGCCATCCAGACCCTCGAGCAGGGGCATGGTGAGCACGCACTGGGGCTCCTGGCCGTAATGCTTTTGCAGCTCACGTCCCACCAGCAGATTGAATTTTTGGTCGGTGCCACCCAGCTCCAGGTCCGATTGCAGCGCAACCGAGTCATAGCCCTGCATCAGCGGGTAGAGCAGTTCGTGCATGGCAATGGGCTGGCCCGCCGCATAGCGCTTGGCAAAATCGTCGCGCTCCAGCAGCCGCGCCAGCGTGTAGCTCGAGGCCAGGCGGATCATGCCGTCGGCGCCCAGCGCCTGGCACCATTGCGAGTTGTAGCGCACCTCGGTGCGCGCCCGGTCCAGAACCAGCGCGGCCTGCTCGAAATATGTGGCAGCGTTTTCCTTGATCTGTTCGGGCGAAAGCGGCGGCCGGGTGGTATTGCGCCCGGACGGGTCGCCGATGAGCGACGTGAAGTCGCCGATCAGGAAGATGACGGTGTGCCCAAGGTCCTGCAATTGGCGCAGCTTGTTGAGCACCACCGTGTGACCCAGATGGATGTCCGGTGCAGTCGGATCCAGGCCCAGCTTGCAGCGCAGGGGCTTGCCCGACTGCAAGGAGCGCCCAAGCTTGGCGACAAATTCGCTTTCCACCAAGAGTTCCTGCGCCCCGCGCTTGACGATCTTCAGGGCATCGGCCAAGGCGACCGGGTCGGGCTGCTCGGATGGAGACAAGGATTCGGAAGCCATGGGGAAAGAGAGGACTTGCGTCAGGGCCTGCGCACGTGCAGGATGCGGGTGCAAAAAGGCGCGACCGTGAGCGATTTTACTGCAGACTTGTATATCGGCATCATGTCCGGCACCAGCCTGGACGGGATCGACGTCGTCCTGGCCGACCTTTCCGGCGGCGCCGTGCGCCTGGTGGCGCACCTGCGCCGTGAGTTTGCGCCCGAGTTGAAAACCGTGCTGGTGGCGCTGCAGTCCCCGGGGGCCAATGAGCTGCACCGCTCGGGTATCGCCGCGCAGCACCTGGGCCGCACCTACGCGCTCGCCATTTCCGAACTGCTCCATCGCGCGGGCGTCGATCCCGAGCAGGTGCGCGCCGCGGGCATCCATGGACAGACGGTGCGCCATCAACCCGACGCCGGCTACACGATCCAGCTCAATGCCCCTGCCACCGTTGCCGAACTCACCGGCATCGATGTGATCGCCGATTTTCGCAGCCGCGACCTGGCGGTGGGCGGGCAAGGCGCGCCGCTGGTTCCCGGTTTTCACGCAGCGGTGTTTCGCTCTGCCTTTGCCCGCGCTGTCGTCAACATCGGCGGCATTGCCAACCTCACCGGCCTGCCCGCCATTACCAGCGAGGACCCGGTCATCGGCTTTGACTGTGGCCCGGGCAACGTGCTGCTCGATGCTTGGATCACGCGCCATAAGGGCCAGGATTTTGATGCGGATGGCGCCTGGGGCGGCCAGGGGCATTCCCAGCCGGGATTGCTAAGCGCGCTGCTCGCCGAGCCCTATTTTTCCCGCGAGCCGCCCAAGAGCACGGGGCGCGACCTATTCAACGCGCAATGGCTTGAAGCCAAGCGCAAGGCGGTGGATCCGGGCAACAGCATCGCGCCGCAGGACGTGCAGGCCACTCTTACGCGATTCACGGCGGTGACCATCGCCGATTCGTTGCGGCGCTGGTGGCCACAGGCAAAGGAGGTCGTCGTTTGCGGCGGGGGTGCCTTCAATACGCAACTGCTGCGCATGCTTACCGAAGAGGTGGCGCCCCTGCCGGTAACCACCTCGGAAAGCCTGGGAATCGCACCCGATCATGTCGAGGCCCTGGCCTTTGCCTGGCTGGCGCGCGAATACGCCGAAGGGCGCACTGGCAATTTGCCGGCAGTCACGGGCGCGCGCGGCGCGCGCATCCTGGGGGCACGCTACCCGCGTTAGCAGGCTGGTACAGGAGCGGGCGTGTGCCGGTGGTGTGGGGTCGAGGAGTGACTTTTCGACGAGAAAACACATCCCGAAACTAAAGCCCGCAGCAACAGACACGCGCGGCGCAATAGAGCGGGCGGGCGCCCGCATTTGCAGGGGCGTTTATGCGGAGAAAGATGAACCGCAACCGCAGGTGGTCGTGGCGTTGGGGTTCTTAATCACGAACTGCGCGCCCTCGATGTCTTCCTTGTAGTCGATCTCGGCGCCGACCAGGTACTGATAGCTCATCGAATCGATGAGCAGCGTCACGCCGTTGCGCTCCATGGTCGTGTCGTCTTCGTTGATCGTTTCATCGAAGGTAAAGCCGTACTGAAATCCCGAGCAGCCTCCGCCCTGAACGAATACGCGCAATTTGAGCGCCTCGTTGCCTTCCTCTTCGATAAGCTGGCGCACCTTGGCGGCGGCCGCATCCGAGAAGAGCAAGGGCGTGGGAATATTCGCCGAGGTTTCGGCCGGGGCATCGGCAACCGTGCTCACTGCTGCATTCATGTCAGCGCTCCGCAATTACTGGTTAAACCAATTATAAGGTTATGCGCCGCGCTGCGCCGACCCGACCCTGCTACCAACAAGGTCGGCCGGGGATATCTCTTACCCCTGAACGTTTTCCGAGTTGGCGGCCAGCTTGAGGGGGGTAACAGAATCATTGCGCGCTTCGCTTCGCGATTCGCTGCGCGCCTCCGTCTTGCCGTCGGCCGACAGGTGAATCATCATCCCCTCGACAACCGCCCCGTGATGCATTTCCAGTGCACGGTAGCGCACATCGCCGATCACGCGGGCCTTGGGCTGCAACTCGATGAGCTGGGCTGCCGACACGGGGCCGTCGATGCGTCCCGCCACCACCAGATGGCCGGCAAGTACCTCGCCTTCGATGTGGCCGTGTTCGCTTACCACCAGCATGCCGCCCTTTTCTCCGTCCACGCAGCGCACTGCACCACGCACGGTGCCATCGATACGCAAGCCGCCGGCAAACTCGATGTTCCCGGTAACCGTCGTGGTGGCGCCGATCAGGCTGGCGATTTCGTGCTGGCTAACCGAGCGCTTGTTGCTGAACATGGTTCTCTCCCGACAACGTCTATAGATTGAAATTCTGCTGCAGCTGGGTTTCCCCGCCTGCCAGGATACGTACCTGGACCGAGTGCGCAATCGCGCCCGCAGGCAAGGTGAAGCCGCCCTCCAGACGCTGGTAATGGCGAAAGGACAAATTCAGTTCCTGCGCGGCTTCCGGCGTTCCCGCTGGATCCGGCACCTGCACAACCATGGAATGGGCGTTAAGCGTGCAATTCACGCGCAACTGGACCGATCCCACGAAATCCTTTTCCGGCTTGCCGCTTTGCTGGACCAGCAGCCGGTAATGCAACTTGGAAGTATCCGCATCTGGCTGCACCCGAAAACTGCGAATAACGATTCCTTTATCGCCCTTCCCGGCCGGTAACAGGCTCTCGAAGAAGGACAAGTCGGCCTGCAAACGGGTCTGCTCCGCCTCCAGGCCGCTGACCTGAACCATGAGCTGGTCCTGGGCCTCCTTTTGCACCTTGATCTGGCCCTCCAGCGCCTGGACCTGGGCGGCGTTGCGGTCGCGCTCCGCGCTGGCTTCGCGCAGCTCGGAGTTGAGGTGATCGACCTGCGCCATCAGTTCGCGCCGGTCCGGACCACCGATGTTGCGCCCGAATTCATAGCTTGCGACGCCGGCAGCCGCTGCGATCATGGTGAGCAAAAAGGTAACCACCAGGCGCACCGGCCACGACATCTGCGTGCGCACGGTGACCTTGGGAGCACTCACCGAGTTGTTGCGGACAAAGAGCTTCCACTTCATCGGGGCGGCTCAAGGCGCCACGGCCACGTGCCCCAGACCCTCGGTCTCGGGGCGGCCAAACTGCAGGTTCATGCACTGCACCGCCTGCCCTGCGGCGCCCTTGACGAGGTTGTCCTCGACCACGAGCACCACCAGCAAGTCCGCGGCAGCCCGATGCAGGGCGATGCGCGCCAGGTTGGTGCCGCGCACGGAGCGCGTATCCGGTGCGCTGCCCGGGGGCATCACATCGACGAAGGGTTCGCCGGCATAGCGGCGTTCAAAGAGCGCCTGGAGGTCATGGTCGCGCGCCCGCAGCAGGCGCACGTACAGGGTGCTGAAAATTCCGCGGATCATCGGCACCAGGTGGGGAATGAAAGTGAGCTCGACGGGGCGCCCGGCAAGCGCCGCAAGCTGCTGAACGATCTCGGGGTGATGGCGGTGACCGCCCAGACCGTAGGCGCGAAAATTCTCGGAAACCTCGGCGCTGAGCAGATCGAGCTCGGCCTTGCGGCCCGCCCCGCTCACACCGGACTTGCAATCGGCAATGATCGTGGCGCAGTCGATCGCGCCGGGTTCGGCGCGTTCGAGTTCGAGCAGTGGCGCCAGCCCAAGCTGCACGCTGGTGGGATAGCACCCGGGCAAGGCAATGAGCCGCGCGGCCCGCACCGCCTCGCGCCCGAGTTCGGGCAGGCCATAGACCGCTTGGGCCAACAGTTGGGGGCTGGCGTGGGGCATCTTGTACCAGCTCTCAAACTGGGCAGCGTCCTTGAGGCGAAAGTCCGCCGCAAGGTCGATGACGCGCACCCCGGCAGCGAGCAGCGCAGGCGCCTGATTCATGGCCACGCCGTGCGGCGTGGCAAAGAAGACGACATCACAGCGCGAAAGGGGCGCGGTTTCGGGGTCGGAAAACGACAGCGCGATGCGCCCGCGCAGGGAGCCAAAGATGCGTTCCACGGGCGTGCCGGCTTCCTTGCGCGAAGTGATCGCCACGAGTTCCACGGCCGGGTGCTGGGCCAGCAGGCGCAGCAATTCCACGCCCGTGTACCCGGTACCGCCCACGATGCCGACCCGTATTTTTTTGCTCATGCGCGCGTGCCTGGCTGTGCCCGAAGCTGTCCCTGGCGGTGCAAGTGCCCGCGCCTGGGAATGGCGCGGCGGGAGCAATTGCGAAGTATAGGTTCTGCCTGGGCGGCACAACACCAGGCCACCGCCCGAACAGGCGTCATCCGGACGCCGCAGCGCCCGCATTTGCCGGCATTTTGTTCACCCGGCAATCGGGACCGGGAAACGAAACGGGCCCGAAATTTCCGGGCCCGGCCAACGGGCGGCTCGATCGTGCACGGACCCGCAGCTGCACGGGTCCGGCGAGGCGCTTAGCGCTTGGAGAACTGCTTGCGGCGCCGTGCCTTGCGCAAACCGACCTTCTTGCGCTCGACTTCACGCGCATCGCGCGTGACCAGCCCGGCCTTGGAGAGCACGGGCTTGAGGGTGGCGTCGTAGTCGATCAGCGCGCGGGTGATGCCATGGCGCACGGCACCGGACTGGCCGGACTCGCCGCCACCATCCACGTTGACTTGAATGTCGAAGGTAGTGAGATGGTCGGTCAGCACCAGCGGCTGGCGCACGATCATGCGGCCCGTTTCGCGCGGGAAATACTTTTCCAGGCTGATGCCGTTGATGGTGAACTGGCCCGAACCGCGGCGCAGGAAAACGCGCGCCACCGAACTCTTGCGCCGGCCGGTGCCGTAATTGTGATTACCGATCATGATGTGCCTTAGGCTCCGATGTTCAGCGGCTTGGGCTGCTGCGCAGAATGGGGATGGTCGCCCTGCGCATAGACCTTGAGTTTCTTGATCATGGCGTAACCCAGGGGTCCCTTGGGCAACATACCTTTCACGGCGAGCTGCAGGGCGCGGCCCGGGAAGCGCTGCTGCATCTTGGCAAAGCTGGTCTCGTACACGCCGCCCGGATACGTGGAGTGGCGGTAGTACACCTTGCCTTCGGCCTTGTTGCCGGTGACACGCAGTTTGGCGGCGTTGACCACCACGACGAAGTCGCCGGTATCGACGTGCGGGGTGTACTCGGGCTTGTGCTTGCCGCGCAGGCGCACCGCGATGTCGGCCGCGAGCCGACCCAGGACTTTTTCATTAGCGTCGACCAAAAACCAGTCACGCTCGACTTCATGGGACTTCGCGGAAAATGTCTTCATAGCAAACCAATCAATTTGTAACTGCGAAAAGCCTTCGATTGTACGTCCCCGGGGGGCGGCGTGCAAGTTCAAGTCTTGTCCAACGAGGTATGAGGCGGGAGGTGGTGTTTTTGCGACCCTGTAGGGGGTTGCGGGGCAGGATCGTCCACCCTGGACTAGGCGGCCCGTCGCTCAGGCGGGTGTGCGGCCTCCTCGGAGGCCCACTCGTCCCCTGCACGCCCGTCATAGCTCGGGCCTTTCCTTCGTCGGGATGACCCAACGGGCGTGTGCCGGGGATCAAAATCGGACATTAAGTCCGGCCATGCACCCGGACCCCGTCGACCGGCCAGACACGGTTTGGAACCCCAGCGTGCCCGCTTGGCGGGAGTGGTCCGCCTCAGCATAGAAGGCGACACGCGGGCTCAGGTACCGCTTGGCCAGGGCCACCAGCGCCAGGCTGCTCCCAGATCCGGCCCCTGCGCTTTGTGTCTGATACGCAGCCAGCGTGAAGGGAGCCGTGGGCCGAATTTGCCAGGTCCCCCCAAGGTCTAGAACTGTGAGACGGAAGGCCTGGCCGGGGCCCGCCAAGCGCGTCGACACGGTCGTGGAGTTTCCAAGAATGCCCGACTGGGACGCGCCATCTCCCAAGGAAGCGGCGTCAAATCCCGCGTCGATGCGCAGCGCATGAATTCCGGCCTGGAATTTGCCAAGGTCGGTAGTCCACGCGCCGGCCAGGACAGCCAAGGTGGAGTGCCGTGCCTGGGCATCGCTAGCTTGCTGGATCAATCCGTCCAGGCGCACCGGCCCATTCCTTGAATCCAGGTAGACCGCGCGCAGATCCTCGAGTGGCGCTCCGCCCACGGTTCCGCGCAGCGCAAGCATCACCCCAGCCGACCAATCATCGGCATAGCGGGTCAAACGAATGGCATTGTTGTAGCGCAATTGACCGTAGGTGTACGAGTACACGCCTTGCAGCGGGTTGATGCCCAATACCGGCGCCTTGACGCTCGCCGCCGGCGGCGAGGAATAGTTGGGCAGATTCAGCGCCATCGAAAGCGGGTCGATGGTGCCTGCGGCCGCGAGCGTGTACCCGAATCCCTCCATGCGCCCGACCTGCAAATCCAGGTCCCGCGTGCGCAATCCAATCGTCGCATTGCGATCAAAAAGCGTGGTGGAGTTGCTCTGGATGCCGGTTGCCACGGCAAAGCCGGACTCCAGACGCGCAGTTACGCGTAGATCGCGCAAAAGTTCCTGCGCACCGCGCATTCCGATACGGCTCGTATTCAAGCCGGAGGCAAACTGCGTTATGCCGCCCTGCGTAGAGGCGGCCAAATCGCGCCGAACGCCGCCGTCCAAGATGCCGTACGGAACCACCTCCGCGGGCGCCGGGTCGTCACCGTTAACCGCGCTCTGCGCGAAAGCCGGCATTACCGCGAGGTAGACCAGCCCGGCAACCAGCGCCACCCGCGGGGAGAACGCGGCCAGCCAAGGGACACTTGTATGGATTTTCGTGCGCAATAGACAACGTAAGGGTGCAATCACGATCTGCTTTCTTTACTCGGCTTTGCGAGCCTGTTTGCGTCGGCGGCAATTTTCCCTGGCAGGTCCCGCAACGCAAAGAAAGCATTTCGAATAAGCTCATGCGGGATGAAGTTGTTGGGAGGCGCTCAGCATGGAGTGCACGGTGCGATGGAGTGGCCCAGGGGGAATGACGTTCGTGGCAGAAACGGGCAGCGGCCACATTGCCACAATGGATGGGGCGCCCGACGGTGGCGGACGCAACCTCGCGCCCCGCCCCATGGAGTTGCTCCTGGCCGGCACCGGGGGGTGCACCGCCTATGACGTCGTGCTCATCCTCAAGCGCGGCCGGCACGATGTTCGCGGATGCGAGGTACGTTTGCGGGCCGAGCGCGCGCAGGCCGATCCCAAGGTCTTTACGCGCATCCAGCTGGACTTCGTGGTGAGTGGTCGAGGTCTGACGCGAGAAGTGGTGGAGCGCGCTGTCAAACTCTCCCACGAAAAGTACTGCTCGGCCACCGCGATGCTGGAGAAGACCGCGCAGATCGAGATCGGCGTAGAAATCGTCCAAGTCACGTAACGCCCTCGCCCCCCGTAGGTGGGGGAGGCGAAACCAGACGCTCTATATGTAGTAGGCCGTTGTCGTCATGACGCGTGCGGCGAGCTTCATCGCCAAGCGCACTGGCGTGGGGAGGTCCATCCCGCCGGATTCGCGCGCCGTGCGCGCATGCCCGATCTCGTCAACCTTCATTTGCGCCACGATCGCCCGCGAAACGGTGTCGGCCTGGGGCAGGCGCTGCAGATGCGAGTGCAGGTGTTCCTCGACCTGATCTTCGGTCTCGGCCATGAAGCCCAGGCTTGCCTTGTCACCGACAAACGCCGCGGCCGTTCCAATGGCAAATGCCCCGGCATACCAAAGGGGAACCAGCAAGCTCACGCGCTCGCCCAATTCCTTGACCCGACCTTGCGTCCAGGCAAGGTGATCGGATTCCTCGTCCGCGGCCTTGCGAAACAGCGCGCGCAGGTGCTCGTCGCGTGTTGCCAAGGCCTGTGCCTCGTACAGCGCCTGGGCGCAGATTTCCCCGACGTGGTTCACCCGCATCAAGGCCGCGGAATGCTTCTTTTCCTCATCGGACAAGGCAAGCGCATGCGCGCGTTCGTTCGCGGCCGGATCCGGACGGGCGGACACCGGCGCACCGGAAACCACGGCGACGGCCGACTGCAGGACGGCGATCCAGTGGTCAAGCGATGTCGGTTTGCGCAACTCTTCCATGGAAACTTCTCCGGATCCCAAATGAGGTTCGCTAGCCGAGCAACCTACCTTATATCCATGCAAATCTTGGCTATTTGTTGTATTTAGCAGACAGTGTAAGCCGCGTGTAATGTCACGCCCCTAGCCTCGCACGGCTAAGATTCAAATCCAGCCTTTCTTTTTACCCTAACTCCAAACCCTTGGGGACCCCACGAAAATGAAGAAATCACTAATCGCACTTTCCGTCCTTAGCGCTGTCAGCGGCGTTGCGCTTGCGGACGATTCCAACGTAACCCTGTACGGCATCCTGGACGTCGGCATCGCCACCCTTAGCAACTCGGCGAATGCCTCGGACACCTTTCCCGCAACGGTCGACAACAACACCGGCGCGTACTCGACCACCAAGACCGGCCGCCTGACCTCGATGGTCAATGGCCCGATGTCCGATTCGCGCTGGGGCGTGAAGGGCAAGGAAGACTTGGGCGGCGGCGAAAAAGTGTTCTTCGTCCTGGAGTCCGGTTTCAATCTGCCCACAGGACAGATCAACAACGCTGCGTTTTCGCTAACCCAGGCGGCTAATGGCGCGGCGGTCGCCAATGCCGACAGTTCGCTTAGCGGCCAGTTCTTCAATCGCGCGGCAAATCTCGGATTTTCCGATGCCACCATCGGCTCCTTCGCATTTGGTCGCAACTACGCACCGGCGTTTGACGTGATCGGCGCCTACGATCCGGAGCGCGGTTCGCAACTGTTTTCGCCGCTGGGATTTTCCGGCTCGCAAGGCGGCGCCCTTGGCCTGACCGAGGAACTGCGTGATGACAACAGCATCCGCTACGAAAACAAGATCGATAATTTCAATGTCCGCGCCATCTACAAGTTTGGCGGCATTGCCGGCAACAATTCCGCTGCGCGCGGGATGGGGATCAACCTCGGCTACGAAGAGTCGAACTTCGGTGTGCAGTTCGCCACCCAATCCTACAAGGACGTGGTGCAAACCATTCAAGCGAAGTACTCGGCAACCGTGACGGCGCCGGCGACCATTCCCAACGTGACGGGGGTCACGGGCACGCTGTATGACACCTCCGGTTGGCTCTTGACGGGTAAATATGCGGTCAGCGGCGTGACCATCAAAGCAGGCTACGAGAAGTACAAGCGCAAGAGTGCGTCCGACACGGCCGCCGGCCTGGGCGGGATCAGCGAGATGGGCTACACCTTCTCCACGGCGATGGGCAACCTCGCCAACTACACCGGCCAGGACAAGAATTACAAGCTGTACTGGATCGGCGCCGACTACAACGTCGCCGAAGCGACGAATCTTGCCGTTGCCTACTACAACTTTAAACTGGATCCGTTCTTGAGCACGGCTACCGCTACGAGCACGAACGGCACGGACAACAATATCAAGTGGATCTCCCTGGTGCTCGATCACAACCTGAGCAAGCGCACCGACGTGTACGGCGGTATCAACCACGCATCCTTTGGCGGCAGCTATGTTTCCGACCATGGATTCGTGGACAGCTCCAGCGTCTTTGCGGTTGGCATGCGCCACCGGTTCTGAGCTCGTGCTGGCGCACGGCCAGCAAGCACCAACGAGCAGTGCAGTACAAAAAACCCGCTGTGATTGCACAGCGGGTTTTTTCTTGCCGTCGCGCCGGACGCCCGGATCTACTGCACAGGGCTTCGAACCAGGATGCGCCGGAACATCGCGACAATCGCAGGATCGGGCGTGCGCAGTTCTGGCGGACCAGCAAATTGCTCCCAGCCGCCACCAAGGCTGCGATAGAGGGCAACGAAATCCTCGGCCAGACTCGTTTGTGCCACCGCGTACTGGCCCTCCAGGTCGTACTCCTGGCGCTGTGCATCGATCACATTGAGAAAGTCGCTCAGACCCCGGTCGTACCGCTGGCTGGCCAGTTCGGTCGCGCGCTGGGCCGCTAGCACGGCCTCGCCCAGGCTGGCCAGGCGCTGCTGCTGGGCACGGAAATTTGCCATCGCGGTATCAACATCCTGGACGGCCGCCTGCACGGTGCGTTTGTAGTTGAGCAGCTGTTCACGCATTTGCAGCTCTGCCAGATTTACGAGCGAGTCCAGGGTGCCAAAATCCAGCAGGGGCAGGATTGCGCCATACCCGGCAGTCCAGATGCGCTGGCGGCTGGCCGGCGTATAGCCAAGGTTCTGCGCCTGGGCGCCCACGCCCGCGCCGATCGACAGTTGCGGGAATAGATTTGCCGTGGCCACTCCTATGCGCGCCGTTGCCGCGGCCAGCTCCCATTCGGCCACGCGGATATCGGGGCGCCGGCGCAATAGCTCAAGGGGCTGCCCGGGAGACACCCGCTCGGGAACTTCGGGAATCGTTCCGGGCGTCAGCAGTTCTTCGTGCAGATCTTCCGGGTAGGCGCCCAACAGAGTCGCGATGGCGTATGCAGCGGCATCGACCTGCGCGGCCAGCGGTGCCACGGCAGCTTGTACTGTTGCGTACTGGCGCCTTGCCAGGGTCAGATCGAGCTCATTGGTCATGCCCCGGTCAAACCGCGCCTGGACGATCTCCTGCAAGGCTTGCGCGGCGCGCAGGTTCTGGCGTAGCACCGCCAGCTGCATTTGCAGTCCGCGCAGGTCGACGTAGGCGCGGACCAGATCCGCAGTCACGGCAATTTGCACGGCATCGCGCGCGGCGGCGGCCGCCTGGGCGTCGTAGCGCGCCGCCTCAATCTCGCGCCGGAAACGCCCAAAGATATCCAGGTCCCAGACAACGTCGACGCCATTGATCTGCGTAATTCGGGATCCCGATGCAAGGTTGTGATCCCCGGAACCCAGCGAGGCCGGAACGCGGCCACGCGACAGGTCCGATCCCGTGCCGCGCCCGCCACCCGAGGCCGCGTCGATGCGTGGCAGCGCGTAGCCAACCAGCGCCATCTCGAATGTGCGCGCCTCTTGCAAACGGGTTAGGGCAATCTCCAGGCTGGGGTTGCCGGCAAGCGCGCGGGCAAGCAAGCCATCGAGCACCGGGTCGTGCAGAGAAGCCCACCAGCGCGCCGGGTCGATGGCGTCGGCACCCGGATTCGAGTCTTGGCTCACTTGCGTTGATGGGGCCTGGGCGTAGTGCTCGGGCAAGGACGCCTTGGCGCCATGAAAGTCCGGTCCTAGCGCGCAGCCCTGGAGTGCGGCCAGGACGCAGGCTGGCAGCACGCGGCGCAGGAACGCGGGCCTCATGAGCCGGACCGCGCCGGTGCTGTCGGCGTCGTCGCCGGTGCGCCCGGCACGTTCAGCTCCTGCGCGACCACCGGATCGCCGTCGACGAGTTGCCCGCTTACATTAAGCGCCACACGCTCGCCGCTGTGAACCCCGGAACCGATTTCGACCACATTGCCATCATCGCGCCCGATGGTTACTTTGCGAAACCGGATATGACCGTCGGTCTCGACCACCGCCACCTGCGGTCCGCTGGAGCGAAACACCAGCGCGGCCGCGGGAACCTGCACCAGGCCCCCACCCGCCAGATCGAAGGCCACATCGACATACATTCCCGGCACCAGCCGCTGCTCCCGATTGGGAAGGTCCACCTCCACGCGCATGGTGCGCGCTTGGGGATTGATCGCCTGCGCCGCGCGGGTGAGCGTGCCGGAAAAAACCTGCCCGGGCAGATTGCTCGCGCGGATCTGTACGGGCACGCCCGGGTGCATTAGATCCCCCGATGCCCGCTGCGGGACATCAACAAAGATCCGGATCGGATTGTCCTGGCTCATCCGGTAGAGCGACGTCGTAGCCGCCGTGCTGCCGGCCGTTACCAGGTTACCGATGTCGATGCGCCGCTCAACGATGACGCCGTCAAAGGGCGCTACGACACGCTTGAATTCGGCCAGTGCCGCATAGCGATCGACGTCGGCCTGGCTCACCGCGACCTGCGCCCGTGCCGCGGTCAGAAGTGCAGCGGCACTGTCAAAGCCGGCACGCTTTTCCTCGCGTTCCTGCTCGGAGACAACCCCCTTGGGCGAATCGCGCCAGCGCTCATAGGTGGTAGTGGCAAGCTCGGCCTCGGCTTCGCGCACGTGCACCTGCGATTGCGCGGCGTTGAGCTGCGCGCGGGCCGCGGCCAGCTGGGCATCGAGTTCGGGCGTATCGATCGTTGCCAACAACTGTCCCTGACGCACGTGGTCCCCGATGTCCGCGTACCAGCGGGCAACGTAGCCATTGACCCGTCCGTAGATGGTGCTCTCGTACCAAGCCGCCGTTTCCCCGGGCAGCGTCAACTGCCTCTCACCCCCTGCCGGCCGTGCCGCGGTGACGGTAACCGTGATGGCCCCTTCGGAACCGGTGCGGGTCTCGGAGGCCAAGGCGCTTTGCGCCCGCCATTTCACGAGCGCAACGACGAGGAAGGCGACCAGCAAAAAGAGAGCTGCGCCGATGGCAGCGGTGCGCAAGCGGGGCCCGGTCGCCGCCGCAAAGTCCGTGCGCACAGGCGCCTCCGCCGGCGCGGAATCCACCGCATGCGCCGGCAACATGGGAGTCAAGGCCTCACGCCCCGCCTCCAGGGCGCCTCGCGATGGTTCATCGTCTTCGTCGTGCACTCGGTACCCCTTTGGTCTAGTGAACTGCGGCGTGTTGCTCAAATTGACCCGCGGGTCGATTGCGTAACAGGCGGTACATGGTCGGCACAAATACGAGCGTGGCAAATGTGGCAAAGAGCAATCCGCCGATCACCGCGCGTGCCAAGGGCGCGTTCTGCTCCCCACCCTCGCCCACGCCCAGGGCCATCGGGATCATTCCCAGCACCATGGCGCCGGCGGTCATCAGGACCGGACGCAAACGCGTGTACCCGGCCGCAACCGCCGCCACCAAGGAGCCATCGCCCTGCGCCATGCGCTGGTTGGCAAAGGTTACGACCAGGATGCTGTTGGCCGTCGTCAAGCCGATGCACATGAGCGTCCCCATGAGCGCGGGCACGCTCAGGTGGGTCTGCGTCAGAAATAGCATCCACATCACGCCGCCCAAGGCAAAGGGCACCGCCATCAGGACGATGATCGGATCGATCCAACTCTGAAAATTGATCACCAGGAACAAATACACGAGCACGACCGCAAGTGCGATTCCGGAAAACAGCCCGGTATAGCTTTCGCGCATCGTCTCGACCTGGCCGGAGAGCGTCACGGAGATTGCCTGTTCGGCAGGCGGGCGGTCCGTCTCGATCACCTGGGTGATGGCCTGCGCCGCCGATTCCAGATCCCGGCCCTGGACATCGGCATGCACGTCAAAGACCGGCCGGATGTTGTATTGCGAAGTAACGAGAGGCAGCCGGGAGCGCCCGAAGGAGGCCACGTTCATTAAAAGCTGGCGCTGGTCCCCGCCACCCTCGGCACTCACGGGCAGCGTCCACAGGTCTTGCGCGGACTCTATGCGGTATGTTGGCACTTGCACCACCAGCGGATAGCTCACGCTATTGCGCGGATCGACCCAGAAATTGGGCGCGAGCTGCGCGCTCGAGTTGGTCGCCACCAGTACGCTGTTGGCGGTTGCCTGCTGGCTGGCGCCAAGTTCCGTGGCCAGGGCCCGGTCCACGTCGACCGTAAGCGCCGGCCCGTCGGGCACTTGAAAAACGTGCGCGTCCACCACACCGGGTATCTGGGTCAGATCCCCGGCAAGTTTGGCGGCAAGGGCATAGCTTTGGGCGCTGTTGTAGCCGGCGACGCGGATATCCACCGGCGCGGGCTGACCGAAATTGAGGACCTGGCTGACGATATCCGCGGGCTGGAAAAAAAACAGGAGGTCGGGAAACTGGCGCGGCAGTTCGCGCCGCAACTGCGCGACGAATTCGGCTGTGGGACGATGCCTTTCGTTCAGCGACACGAGGATCTCGCCATCCATCGGGCCGACCGTTGCCGTGTCGCTCAAGGCGATATTGATGCCGCTATAGGGCAGGCCAATGTTATCCAGGATCACGGCGATCTGATCGGCCCCGACCGTTGCGCGGATCTGGCGCTCGACGGCGGCGAAGTATTCCTGGGTGCGCTCCAGCCGCGTACCCGGAGGCGCGCGCACATGCAGACGCATCTGGCCGCCGTCGACCTGGGGAAAGAAGTCCCGGCCCAACCAGGGAAAGAGCAGTAACGAAACGAGCATCAGGCCACCAAAGAACCCGATGGTCGGGCCGGGACGCGCCATCGCCCAGGAAATGGCGTCGCGATAGACCTCGCGAAATCGTTCGAATCCTGCTTCGAATCCCTTGTGAATGCCGTGCAACATGGAAGCGACGCGTTGCAGTTGCGCGCCCGCCCCCTTGCCAGCGGCGCGCGGCGCCGGCGGCGCACCGGAGTCCTTGTGGGCGCGGCGCATCAAGTACTTAAATAGCACCGGCACCAGCGTGAAGGACAGTGCCAGACTGGCCAGCAGCGCTACGCAAACGGAAACGGAGAGCGGGGAGAAGAGATACTTGGCCGTGCCCTGCAACAAGAATACCGGAACGAACACGATGCAGATGCACAGCGTCGAGAGGACGGTTGGCAACCCGACCTCGCCCGTGCCGCGCAGGATGGCCGACTCCAGGTGTTCGCCCAGCCCCACATGGCGCTCGATGTTTTCAATGACAACGGTGCCGTTGTCCACCAATATGCCCACCGCCAGGGCAAAGCCGCCCAGGGTCATCGTATTGAGGGTGTATCCGCCCACATACATGACCAGCACGGCCGTGACGATGGACAGCGGGATCGCCGCCAGGATGATGATTGTCAGGCGCCAATTGCCCAGGAACAGGAGGATCATCATGGCGGTCAGGCCGGCCGCCATGAGACCGCCCATGAGCACGCTGTCCAGGGAGGCCTTGACGAAAATCGACTGGTCAAATACCGGCGTGATTCTCACGCCGGGGGGCATCACGCGGCGGATGTCAGCCAGGGCGGCGCGCACGCCGTTGATCACGGTCAGGGTGGAAATTCCCCCGGTCTTGCGCACCGACATGAGGGCACCGAGCGAACCATTGACCGACACCGAATTGGTCTGCACCTGAAAGCCGTCGTGCACGCGTGCCACATCGCGCATGAACACGGTGCGCCCGGCCACCTCGCGAATAGGAAATGCATTGATCGATTCGATGAGATCCGGGCTGTTGTTCATGGAAAGCGTGTAGTCCTTGGCGCCCATCTTGACGTCGCCCGAGGGAAGGATCACGTTTTGCCGCTGCAGCGCCAGGCTCACATCCGCCGGCGAGAGTCCACGCGATTGCAGGGCACGCGCATCCAGATCCGCGAGGATGACGCGCGGCTTGCCACCGTAGGGATACGGCACCTCGGCACCATGAACCACCGCCAGGCTGGGTCGGATAATGTTCTGGCCCAGGTCGTTGAGCTTGGTGTCGGGCAGCGAATCGCTGGCAAGGCTCAGCTGGATGATGGGGACATCCGTAGCGCCATAGCGGATGACCAATGGTGGCGTGATGTTGGGCGGCATGTACTTGAGCACGACGAGGGCGCTGCTCGCCAGTTGCGAAACCGCGCGCGTGACGTCAGCGCCTTCATGCAGGTACACCTTTTCTACGCCAACGCCCGCGTAGCTGGTCGCATCGATGTGCGCGATATCGTCCACCAGGGAGGCGAGCTGACGCTCGTGCAAGGTGAGGATCCGGTTTTGCATGTCCTGCGCGGACATGCCGTTGTAGGTCCACACCACGCTGACCACCGGGATGTCGATTTCGGGAAAGATATCGACCGGCATGCGCAGGGCCGCGCCCAGTCCCAAGAGACAAATCAGGATCAGCACCGCGGGCACGGTGTACGGGCGCTTTAGAACGAAGGCAACAATCGACACGGGCGCAAGTCTCCCCTATCCCTCACGGGTGTTGGCAAGGGCCAATGCCGCTCGCCGGCGGGCCCCGCGTCCGAAACCACGCGGCCGTCCGCTCCGGCCCGGAGCCCGGGCAAGGCTAACGACACCGCGCAAATGCCGTAAGCGGCGCACCCGTACGCAAAACCCGTATTGACAAAAGCATGTGAATTACGGGGCTTATTCCATGGCAACCGGAAAGCATGATCTGGAACAAGTTCGCCAGCAGACGCATGCTTATCCTTTCCTTTTGTGCGCCATTGCATTGCCCATCCCTGCACGGCGCGCCGAATTCAATTTCTTCCCAGGGGCCGCATGTCCACCCAAGCCTACCGTCCCATGCGACGGGCCGTGCAGATCGCCACGCTAATTGCGCTGGCCGCAATTCCTGCGGTCGGTCTTTTCCGCATCGATCTGGCGAGCGCCAGTTTGATGGTTCTGGGACAGCCGGTGAGCCTGCGCAACTTCCCAGTGGTCCTGGGACTGGCCATCGTACTGGCAACCGGGCCGCTGCTCATGGTATCGAGCTTGGGTACGCTGTGGTGCGGCTGGGCGTGTCCGCAGAACACGGTATCCGAGTGGGCCAATCGCCTCACGCGACAGTTGCTCGGATCACGGGCCGATGTCAGTGTGGAAGGTGCGGGCTTGCGAGTTGCGCCCTCCAAGAACAAAGCCCTCAATTGGCTGATCCTGGGCAGCAAGATCTGCGCGGCCTCCCTCGTGCTGGGCATCATCCCGCTGTTTTACTTCTTCCCGCCGGATATCGTCTGGACCCTCGTGCGCTTTGGCGAAGATAACCAGTTCTCCCATTTCATGCTGCGCCTGTATCTGGTTGGCGCGGGAATGGCGTTTGTCGACATTGCGCTGGTGCGTTACTTCCTGTGCAACTACGTCTGCCTGTACCGGTTTGGATTGCTGCTGTTTCGCAATCCCGGCACCCTGCGCGTTGCGTACGATGGCGCGCGCTCGGCCGACTGCGCAAAGTGCAATTACTGCCGCGTAGTTTGCGTGACGAGCATTGATCCGACCGCCATCAAGTCGGGGGACCGCTGCATCAATTGCGCGGAATGTATCGATGCCTGCAACCGTCTGCACGACAAAGGGGCGCCGGGGACACCCGGGCTGCTGCGCTTTACCGCCGGAGCAATCACGGCGGGCGCTCCTGCGCCCGGCCGCTGGAGTCGGCTGCAGGCGCTCGTGGGCTGGCATGGCCTGATATTTTTCGCTGGCTGTGCCTTGCTTCTTGCCGGCCTTGCGCACGCAACCGGCGGGTGAGCCGCGCCGTACGCGTTCCGTATCACGTATGCGCGTGGGATCAAGGGGCGTGGCCACATAAAACCTATGACGGCATCGTGGCCGATCCGCACTCAATAGCCTTGTTGCGCGCAAACCAGGTCCGGGATGAACGCGGTTCGAGGTTTGGCGCTTCATGGGCGGTCCGGACAAGGTTTTCGCGTTGCCACCACAGTCGGTCGCCGCGCAAGCATAATGGTGCCGATCATGTATCACCCAATCGTGTACATCGTCGATGACGACGCTGGCGTGCGCCGCTCCATGGCGCTGTGGCTGGGGTTTCGCAGCCTGGCAACGCGCGACTTTGCCTCCGCCGAGCCCTTCCTCGCGGCCATCGATGCGAACTGCCGCGGTTGCGTAATCGTCGACTTGCGCATGGAAGGCATGGACGGCCTGCAATTGCAGCAGCAACTGTCCGCGCGCCGGATCGAGCTGCCCCTGTTGTTCCTGACGGGCCACGGCGACGTGCCAAGCGTGCGCGCCGCGCTCCAGGCGGGGGCCTTTGATTTTCTCGAAAAGCCGATCGACAACGACCGCTTGGTTGAACGCGTCGCTGCCGCCCTCGCCCTGGACGAGAGTCGATGGAGGGCGGCGCAGGACGTCCAACGCCTGCAGGAGCGCATTGCGCGACTAACCGCGCGCGAGCGCGAGGTGATGGACCAGGTGGTCGCGGGGCGACACAATCGCGAAATCGCAGCACTGTTGGGAATCAGCGCGCGCACCGTGGAGGTGTACAAGGCCCGTCTCATGGACAAACTTGACGTCCATCGCGTTGCCGACCTGGTGCGTTTCGTTCTCCATACCCAGCCAGCGCAAGATTCTGAAGATCGGCGTGCGCAAACCCGCGACTGGTCCGGGGCGTAACGGGCGCGCCTTAGCCCGGCGGGCGATTGGCGGCGACCAACTCTGCGACGCGAAAGCGCAGGCGAAACAAATCGGCAAGGCGGCGAGCCTGTAATTTTTCCATCAACTTGCTGCGCTGTGCGTCCACAACAGCAATGGGTATGCCAAATTCAAGTGCAATGTCGCGGCTTTGCCGGCCGTTGGTGATCGATTCGAATAATTCGCGTTCGTGGCGCGTCAATGCCGCCAAGCGCGCCACGATCGCCTTGTGCTCTTGATGGCGCAAAGCGTGCGTCGCATCATCGCGCAGTGCGTCCGAAACAGCCTCGAGCAGATGCGCCTCCTCGATTGGCTTTTCCAGAAAATCCACCGCGCCCTGGAGCAATGCGGTGCGCGCGATTTCCGCGTCCCCCTGCGCCGTCATCAGTAAAACCGGCGGGCCACGGCCCTCGTGCAAGATGCGCGCCTGCAGCGCCAATCCCGACATGCCCGGCAGCCGTATGTCGACCAGTGCACAGGACGGGTGCTGTTGTCCGAGTCCCGAGGCCAGGAATTCTTCCGCGCTTTCAAAGCCATGTACTTGAAAGCCGTGCACCCGCAAGAGGAGCAACAGCGAGTCCCGAACCGCCGCATCGTCCTCGATGACGAAAATGATGCCGGGAACCACGGCTCTCGCCGCGTGCGTTTCACCCATACGCCGGCAAGTCAAGGCAAAACGTGGTGCGCTCGCGGCCCGCGTCGAACCACAGGTGGCCGCCCTGGCGCTCCGTGATCGATCGGGATAGGGCGAGTCCAAGTCCCATTCCGCCCGGTTTGCTGGTTGCCAGGGGAGTAAACAGGCGTTCGCGCAACAGCTCCGGTACGCCCGGCCCCGAATCCATGACCTCAATTCGGACCTTTGGCGGATCCTGCCCGCGCACGAGGTGCGCCTTGCACTGGATGCGGCGCGGGGAAGGCGTAGACGCCAGCGCATCGCAGGCGTTAGCAACCAGGTTGCCGAGCACCGCGCCGATCTGAACCGCGTCGGCACGTACCGCCGGTAGACCGGGCTCGATCGTCGTCACCCATTCTATCGAGCCCAGGACCAAACGATCGCGAAACTGCGCGTGCGTGCTGCTGAACAGGCTCGCAACGTCAACGCGCTCCTCCCGCATGGCTCCCGTGCGAAAGAATTCGCGCATGCGCCGCAAATACTGGCCGGCGCGACTGCTCTCCTGGGTGATCTGCACCAGCGTTTCGACGAGTTGTGTCCGCCCCGCATCACCCCGTTCGGCCAGGACCTGGCTCGCGCTTGCGTAGGTGCTGATCGCCGAGAGCGGCTGGCTTAAGTCATGCGCAAGTGCCGCGGCAAGTTCCGCCGTCGACGCAATGCGCTGGGCCTCGGCCAGGGCCTGGCCGCGCTCCCGCAGCGCACGTTCATTGGCCGCAATATGCACGACCGAGCGCTTGCGTTCGTCAGAAAGCGCCCCCAGGTACAAGGCGGCGATGGCCAGCGTAAGCATGAGCAGCTGGAACTCGAAGGCCACCCCGGGCCGTATGCCGATGATCGCCAGGGCGCCCAACAAACCCACCTGGACAACCGGATTTGCCACGGCAGCGCCCAATATGCCGTAGCGCATCGCCACGACAATCATGGGCAAGAAAAGCAGGTAGGACATGCGGAATTCATCGAGAGGTTGCAGGCCGAACACCAACGCCAGCAAACCCGATACCACGACCAGGAAGATCAGCGCGTCACGCCCCGCGATGGGGACGCTCTGTGGCAGCACCTGCGTGCGCCAGTTCCCGGAAAATGCCAGCAGCAGCAAAGGGCTCAGGATGATAAGTCCAAGAAAATCGGCTACGAAGATTCGAAAGCACAGTAGCCAAAATTGCGCCGCCGCAAGGTCGATCGCCTGGAGCTGGCGCAGCGCGTCGATAACGGCGCCGATCGCAATTGCCGGCACGGCCGCAACGAGAAGCGCATGTACGTCACGCAAACCGATCTCGTGGCGATCCCAGCGTGACCAGCGGCGCACGCCCACACCGGCATACCCGTAGGTGATCGTCAACGCAAAGGCGCAAAGAATGGTTTGGTAGCCCATTACGGCACCCGGTGCCATCCACCACGCGCCCAGCACGGCAATTAGCAATAAGGGCGAGTAGCTGCGCCCCGCAAGTGCGATCAGACAAACCGCCAGTGCCGGATGGGCATTCCAGGGCTGGATGCCAAAACGCGGATGGGGAAACAAGTCCGTGCCCCAATCGGCGAGCAGGTACAACGCGGCCAACAAAAACGCGACACGCGAGAACTTCCGGCCGTGTGCTAGCAAGGGCCGTGTCCCATTGACCACCCGTCCGCCAGCCCCGATCAAAGAACGCCCCTGCGTTTGCACTTCATTAGCGCTCCAACGCGATGATGATAAGGAATATCAAATTCGCGCCACCTTGAAAGCAGGGCGCCGGCGTAGGGGCTTCCCCTACGCGAGGCCCCGAAGCGCCAGGAATGCGCAATCACTACAGTGGCGTTGGGGTGGCAACCCCTCTCCGCCACCTGCCCTCCTCCCCCAGGGATTCCCGAGGATTCGATAGCCGAGTCGTGTCACCGGCCCTGGGGGACTTTTTTCGTTACTGCGCTGTCCGCCGTACCTGACCTACCCTTTTTCAAGGAGCGTCCCATCGGCGTCGATCACGCGCACGTCCACGGGAATCGCCGCCCGCACGCTCTGGGTAACCACGCAAAAATCCTCGAACTGGTCCAGGATCCGGTCCAATCGCTGTACCGCCGCCGCGGGGATGCCCAGGTGCAGGTCAACGCCAATGCGCGCGATGCGCAAGCGCTTTTGTTCGTTGCGCGCCATGTGGACAGTAGCGACCAGTCGCAGGGGGCCGGGTTCGTTGCCGTGCTTGCGCATGGCAAAGAGCAGGCTGGCGCCCAGGCAATTGGCCACCGCCGTTCCCAGCAACTGCGAAGGGCTGGGCCCCGCGTCGCCACCCAGCGGCGCGCCTTCGTCGGTTATGAGTTCGGGGATTTCCGTGGAATCGAAGTGGACCGCGAAACGGTAGTCCTGCTGCTGGCGCAGCTCAATGCGCAGCGCACCCTCGGCATCCACCGGCACCTCAGGGCTTCTTGAGAGAACAGGTGCTCACGCCCAGCAGGCGGTAGGCCGGGCAAAAGCGCATGGTCCCGGTAACAAGAAGGACAATGCCAAGAAAGCCCCAGGGCCCGACAATTCCCAGAATGGCGAGAAAGATCAGTACGCTGCCCACGCCGATCCGCAGGACGCGATCGATAATGCCGACATTGATTTGCATGCTCTGTCTCCTCTTGCGGCTTGCGATGCCAACCGCGTTCCAATCATAGGCGAATCGCCGGCGGCGCAGTTGCTTTGGCGCCGGCCCCCGGATGGGTCAGCCGGTCCGCCACCTGCGCAAAATGGGGCTGCGCCATCCAGGACAGGCTCCCCAGGCACGGTGCCGGCAAGACCTCCTGCAATGCGCGGAAATTGCGTTCGCGCTCGTCCATCTGTGGATCGATGGCGTTGGCGACCCAACCCAGCAGGGGCAGGCCGCGCGCGGCAATGGCCTCGGCAGTGAGCGCCGCGTGATTGAGGCAGCCCAGGCGCACGCCAACCACGAGCACGATGGGCAGCCCAAAATGCCGCGCCAGCTCCGCGGTGTCCAAATCGGCGCCCAGGGGCACGCGAAACCCGCCCACGCCTTCGACCACCACGGCATCGCACTGGCGGCGCAGGTCCTGATACGCGCGCAAAATGGCGGGCAACTCGATGCGCACCCCGGCAAGCTGGGCAGCGATGTGGGGCGCCACTGCCCGCTCCAACATATAAGGACACCGGGCCGCCTCGGGCAGGGCCACATTGCCGGCGGCGGCGAGCATCTGCACATCCTCGTTGCGCCAGGCCCCGTCGCGCCATTGGGCGCCGGCGGCCACGGGCTTCATCCCGGCGCAGCGCAGTCCCTGGCGGGCCATCAAATGCACGATCGCGCTGGCAACCAAGGTCTTGCCAACCCCGGTGTCAGTGCCGGTGACAAAACAGGACGGCCAGCGTCGCGTGTTCGCTGGCTCCAACGTACTCACGCCCGCGCCTCCCGCTCGGCCGCGAGCGCATTGAGCGCCACGGCCAAGCGATCCACCTGCTCGGCGCTATGCGCCGCCGACAGTGTCACGCGCAGGCGCGCGCTTCCCTCCGGCACGGTCGGTGGCCGGATCCCGGCAATCCAAAAACCCTGCTCCAGCAAGGCGCCCGCCAGCTCCATGGTGCGCGCATTTTCGCCCACGACGATGGGCTGAATCGCGGTGCCCGACGCCAGCAAGCGCCAGGAAGGCAGCACCAGGGCCGCGCGCCAGCGCGCGATATGCGCCGCAAGGCGCGCGCGCAATGCCGCACCCTCGGCGCCGGTGACAATATCGAGCGCCGCATCAAGCGCTAGCGCCAAGGCCGGGGGCGGCGCCGTGGAAAACACATAGGGCCGCGCGCGCTGCACCAGATACTCAATGATGACTTCGTGGGCCGCGACAAAGGCCCCGGCCACGCCCAGGGCCTTGCCCAGCGTGCCCACGTACACCAGGCGCTCCGAATGGAGCTCAAAATGCGCCAGCGAGCCGCGCCCGCGCTCGCCCAGCACGCCAAAGCCATGGGCATCGTCGACGACCAGCCAGGCATCAAATTGCTGCGCCAGCGCCAGCAGGCGCGGCAGCGGCGCGAGGTCGCCGTCCATGGAAAAGACCGCGTCGGTAACGATCAGCTTGCGCCGGGCGCTGCTGGCCGCAAGCAGTGCCGCCAATGCCTCCAGGTCCGCATGGGGATAGATGCGGCGGCGCGCGCCGGATAGGCGGATCCCGTCGATCAAGGAAGCGTGATTGAGTTCCTCCGAGAAAATCTCCGTTTCGCCATCGGCAAGAGTCGCAAGAACCGCTAGGTTGGCGAGGTACCCGGTACCAAAGAGCAATGCGCGGCACTGCGGGATATGAGGCGCCTGCAGGAGCGCGAAGCGCTCTTCGAGGCGGTGATGGGCGCGGTTATGGCCGCTGATCAGCGCCGAGGCACCGCTGCCCGCGCCCAGCGCTTGCGCACCCTGCGCGAGGGCAGCGCATACGCCGGGGTGGGCCGCCAGCCCCAGGTAATCGTTGCTGCAAAAGTTCAGCAGCGATCGCTCCGCTGCGCCCTGGCCCAGCGCCACGGAAAGCTGCGCGCCGCAGGCGCCGGCAACGATGCGCCGCGTGCGCCGCAGATGCGCGGCATCGAGCGCGCCCAGGCGCGCGCGCAGCTCCGCAATCAAGTCGCTCATGAATGCCCAGGCCCAAGCGCGGCATCCAGGGCGGCCATTGCGCCGGCCGCCAGGTGTTCATTTTCCTGCTCCGACAGCACATAGGGCGGCATGAGATAGACGGTGCGCCCAATGGGCCGCAACAACACGCCCTGCGCGCGCGCCGCGGCAAAGTAGCGCCGCGCAAACGGCGCGCCCGCCGCCTGGGTGGCCGCGAGCGCATCTTCGCGCACATCAAATGCCCAGATCATGCCGCGCCGGCGCAGGTTTTCCACCCGATCGTCCACGCGCAGCGGCGCCAGCAGTCCGTCCAGGTGCGAGCCGCGCGCCTGGTTGCCGGCCAGCACGTCTTCGTCGGCAAAGATATCGAGCGTGGCCAGCGCCGCCCGGCAGGCGAGCGGGTTGCCGGTGTAGGAATGGGAATGCAGGAAGGCCCGGGCCACCTCGGGTGCATAGAAAGTTTCGTAAATGGCCGTGCGCGTAAGCACCACGGACAATGGCAGGAAGCCGCCGGTGATCCCCTTGGACAAGCACAGAAAGTCAGGCCAGATGCCGGCCTGTTCACAGGCAAAAAAGCTGCCGGTGCGACCAAAACCCACCGCGATCTCATCGGCGATGAGATGCACCCGGTACCGGTCGCACAAGGTACGCGCCAGCTGCAGGTACAGCGGATCGTGCATGGCCATGCCCGCCGCGCATTGGACCAATGGCTCGACGATGACGGCGGCAATCTGCGCGTCGCGCGCGGCCAGCAGGCGCTCCAGGTCCGCGGACGCCCGCCGGGCCACATCGGCCGCCGATTCCCCCGTGGCCGCCTGGCGCGCATCAGGACTGCCAACCACATGTGCAGCGTGCAGCAAGGCCGAATACGTGTCACGGAAGATGGGCACGTCGGTTACGCCCAGCGCACCCAGGGATTCGCCGTGATAGTCGCCGCGAACACAAACGAATTCGCGCTTTTGCGGCTGCCCCTGATTGCGCCAGGCGTGGTGGCTCATCTTGAGGGCGATCTCCACGGCCGAGGCGCCGTCCGAGG
>Ga0209698_10000151_pt1 | contig 71915 bp, 58 predicted proteins | sample LitLauG_LLR_2012_FD_187203 | JGI IMG/M metagenome (GOLD analysis project Ga0209698, IMG submission 187203) | Freshwater sediment microbial communities from Pennsylvania, USA - Little Laurel Run_MetaG_LLR_2012 (SPAdes) (version 2) | ecosystem: Environmental > Aquatic > Freshwater > Creek >... | reverse complement strand
CCGGGTGAACCCGAACGACCTCGTCTTCTTTGCCCATGTTGAACAATGGTAACCATTTCTCTGTTCAAGGCGCGAGGTCTACTGCCGTTTTTAGGTTTAAGGTTCTGTTGGGTTTCGCGCCAGAGTCGGCGGTATTCCTCAGGCCGGAGGCCTAACCGGGCACCCGGGAGGCCTGCCCCACTAGAACCGTGTTACTTCAGTGAAATTGAAGTCGCGTGCTTTCATCGGCGGGACTACCATATCGAAGGTCTCCTCGCCGGAGGTCCGCACGGACGGGCCGATCGCCTCAACATTGGAAAGCATCTCCATCAGGCCGACGTTGAAACGGAAATTGCGCAGGCCGGCGGTCACGCGGCCGGATTCGACCAGGAACGTGCCGTCGCGGGTCATGCCGGTGAAGATCTTCTCGTAGGGGTCGACCTCGCGGATATACCAGAGGCGCGTCACCAGGATGCCGCGTTCGGTGGCCGCGACCATTTCGTCCACGCTGGAGGGGCCGCCGGCGATCACGAGGTTGGCGGGAGCTTCGCCGAAATCGTTGGGCAGGGGCAGGCCGTGGCCGGTGGGAGGTACGCCTGCGAGCGCGGCGGCGTGGCGGCTGTAAGCGATCTCGCGCACGACGCCGCAGTCCACCAGGGTGAGGCGACGGCGGGGAACGCCTTCGCCATCGAACGGCGCGCCCGATTGCGCGGGGTGGAGGGCGTCGTCGTAGATAGTGATGTTGTCGCCGAAGAGCTTGTGGCCGAGGCGGTCGTTCAGGAAGCTGCGGCCGTCGCGAATGGCGGTGGCGCTGAAGTCGGCGAACATCTGGCCCACCAGGTCGAGCACGGCGGCCGGTTCGAGGATGACGGTGTAGCGGCCGGGCGGCAACTCGCGCGGGTGGAGCGACTCGGTGGCCTTGCGGGCCGCGGTTTGGGCCAGATGGAGCGGGTTCAGATCGGCCAGATTGCAGGCGCTGGCCTTGGTCCAACCGGAACTGGCACCGGCCATGGCGGTAATGGAGAAGCGCGCCATGGTTTCGGTGTGGCGCGCGGCGACGCCGCGCGAGTTGAAGAGGGCGAAGGTTGCGTCTGCCGTGGAGTAGATGCCGGCGGCGGTCTGGCCGGCGGATTCAACCGCGCCGATGGCCTCGGCTACCGCGCGCGCGCGCTGGGCGGGAGTGGCCTGGGCGGTGGCTTCGAAATGGCGCGCGATACTTGGGTTTACGACGGGGCAGGCGGCCGGCTCGGCGAGCGGCAACAGGTCGGGGTCGGGTTCCATCAGGCGCGCCAGGGCGATGGACTCCTCCACCACGCGCCGGATGGCGTCGCGGCCGGCGCGGTTGGTGGTGGCGCGGGCGGTGCGGCCATCGATCAGCGGACGAACCGAGATCTGGGTGGTGCGCTCCGCCACGTTCTGGTGGATGGCGTTGTTGGCGAAGCGGGTGAGCGCCTCAGACTCACTGGAGACGATGGCTTCGATCTCAGTCACGCCCAGGGCGCGGGCCGCGTCCACCACCTGGCTGAAGATTTCCTCAGCCTGCATAAGCGCTCCCGATCTTGATCGCACGGAAGCGCGCGGGGCTGGCGCCGTGGCCGGTGCCCATCACCTGCTCGGGCTGCCCCTTACCGCAATTGGGCACGCCCCAGAGGGTCCAGTGGTCGCGGTTGGCGATGGCATCACAGGCGTTCCAGAACTCGGTGGAGATGCCGCTGTAGCTGGGGTTTTTGAGCATGCGGACGCGCTTGCCGCGGCGGATCTCCCAGGCGATTTCGCAGCCGAACTGAAAGTTGTAGCGCCTGTCGTCGATGGACCAGCTCCGGTTGGTCTCCATGTAGATGCCGTGATCCACGTCGAAGACGTCTTCGAGCGACTGCTCGCCGGGCTGGAGGCTGACGTTGGTCATGCGGATGAGCGGGAGGCGCGACCAGCCCTCGGCGCGCATGCAGCCGTTGGAGCGCGCCTGACCGATTTCGGCGGCGGTCTCGCGCGAGGTCATATATCCCGTGAACCGGCCGGCGCGAATGATTTCGGTGCACTGGGCCGGGACGCCTTCGTCGTCGAAGGCGAAGGTGCCCAAGCCGGGGCCGTGCTCCGGGCGGGCGTCGCACACCACGTTGACGATTCCGGACCCATAGCGCAGGCTGCCGAGCTGGTCGAGCGTCAGGAAGCTCATGCCGGCGTAATTGGCCTCGCTGCCCAGCACGCGGTCCAGCTCGATGGGGTGGCCGATGGATTCGTGGATCTGCAACGCGAGCTGAGAGCTTTCGAGGATCAGGTCGAACTCGCCTTCGGGACACTGATCGGCAGCGTGCAGCGCCACCGCTTCTTCGGCGACGCGGGGGGCATTTTCGAGCAGGCGCAGCTCGTCGACCAGCTCGTAGCCTTTCAGTTGGAACTGGCCCCCGAAGGAGTTGGGGTAGGATCGCTTCTGGATTTCGCCCTCGCGGTAGCAGAGAGCTGAATAACCCGCGCCGGAGAGGTAGCGCGTCTGGTCGATCAGACTGCCGAGGGTGGAAGCGAAGACCTGGCGGCGGCGTTCGAAATGCATCGCGGCTTCGGCGAGGTTGACGCCCGGGTTGCGCCGCAACTCGGCATCGACCGCCAGCAGGGCCGCCAGGTTCCGGTCGACCGGCACCGTGAAGGGGTCAATGGAAATGGGCGAGACCCAGGTGGCCTGGTAGGGGGCCTCCGGCGCGAGCGCAACGTCGCGCTTTTTGGCCGCCGTTCCGGCCTGGGCGATCTCCAACGCCAGGGCGGCGGCCGATGCCACGCCATCGCGGCTCAAATCGTCGGTGGCGGCAAAGCCCCAACAGCCGTAGGCGAGGACGCGGATGCCGACGCCAGCGGATTCGGAGCTGCCGACATTGCCGACCTTGCCGTTCTTGGTGGAGAGGTCGCGCTCGCGGGTTTCGATGGCGCGCACATCGGCATAGCTGACGCCGCGGCGCGCCACGGCGTCGAGCGCGGCAAGGGCCAGATCTTTCATCGCGGCGTGATGAGGCCGCCCAGCTTGTCCTGCTCGCTGGAGGCGGTGCGTGGGAATCGCGTCGAGTAGGCTTCGGGATACTTCAGGCCGGTGCCGGTGTTGTAGAGCACGATGCGGTCGGTGGGTTTGAGGAAGCCCGAAGCCAGCAGCTTTTCGGCGGCAGTCACGCAGGCTGCGCCCTCGGGGGCCGCGTAGATGCCCTCATCGGAGGCCAGTTGGACGCCGGATGCGAGCATGTCCTCATCGCTAACGGCGATGGCGGTGCCGCCGGAATCGCGGATCGCCTGGAGCACCAGAAAGTCACCCAAGGGTTTAGGCACCCGCAACCCCGCGGCAACGGTGTGAGCGTTTTCGAAGAACGTGCTGCGCGGCTCGTTTTGTTCGAAGGCGCGGACCACCGGCTGGCAGCCATCGGCCTGCACGGCGATCATTTTCGGGCGGCGGCTGCCGATCCAGCCCAGCTTCTCCATTTCGTCGAAGGCTTTCCACATGCCGATCATGCCCACGCCGCCGCCGGTGGGGTAAAAGATGGCGTCGGGCAGTTCCCAGCCGAGTTGCTCGGCCACCTCGTAGCCCATGGTCTTCTTACCCTCGATGCGGTAGGGTTCCTTGAGCGTGCTGACGTCGAACCAGCCTTCCTGCGGCGCGCGCTCGGCCACCATGCGGGCGCAATCGCTGATCAGACCGTCGATGAGAGTCACGTGCGCGCCATAGGCTTTGCAATCGAGGTAGTTGGCCTGGGGCACGTCGCGCGGCATGAAAATGTGGGCTTCAATGCCCGCCGCCGCGGCGTAGGCCGCCATGGCACTGGCGGCGTTGCCGGCGGAGGGGATGGCCACTTTGCGGATCCCCAGTTCCACGCACATGGACACGGCGCAGGCCAAGCCGCGCGCCTTGAAAGAGCCGGTGGGATTGATGCCTTCGTCTTTGACCCAAATCGCGTCGGCGCCGAGGCGCGCGCCGAGCCGTTTGGCGTGGACCAGCGGGGTCCAGCCCTCGCCGAGGGTGACGATGGACCGGTCGGAGGGCGGGAGCACCGGGGCATAACGCCACATGTTGGCAGGGCCGTTGGCCACGCCCCGGCGCGGCCAGCGATGGCGGATGATCTCCAGGTCGTACCGCACCAGCAGCGGCCCGCCGCAGGTGCAAAGGTTAGCCGGTTCGCCGGCATCCCGTCTGGTGGCGCACAGGCTACACTCCAAAAACCTCGCTCTAGGCATGAAGTAAGAAGTCTATCATCTGGCGGTTTGGCGGAAGACCGCTCCAGCGGCGCGGGTGCTCCGTGAACAGCCAGTGTTTCCTGATATTTTGGCTGCGGCGGCCCGCTCCGGGCACTGCGCTTTGTAATACCATTGAACACAAAGGAGAATTCCTCTTGCCACAGCCAGTATTGAGCCGTAGAGAGATTCTCATGGGTGCGCGGTACCTCGCCGCCACACCGCTGGCGGGCGCCGCCATGGCGCAAGCGCCATTTCAGGCGAAGGCTGTTTCCAAACTCAAAGGCGGCGCCAAATCGGTCGTCATCCCAACCCATGAATTCGCCGGGCCGAACGGCACGCCGTGGATCGAGGAGCGCCTGGATTTCCCGGCAAGCTGGGAGCTCCAGGTGATGGACATGGCCGGACACAATCTGCCCGCTCTGACGCCGCAGCAGATCGCCGATCAATGCAGCAAGCCCATCGGCACGAAGCCGCTCGGAGAGTTGGCCGAGGGCAAGAAGATGGTCGCGATCAGCTTCGACGATCTGACCCGCACCACGCCCGCGTATACGGTCACGCCCTGGCTCATGACCGAGCTGAGGAAGGCCGGCGTCAAAGACGAAGACATCCTGTTTATCGGATCATTCGGCACGCACCGCGCCATGACGCAGGAGGAGGTGGGGCGTAAGCTCGGCGTGGAAGTGGCCCGGAAGTACGCTTGGCTCAACCACGACGCATTCGACAACCTGAAGGAAGCGGGCACCACCACGCGGGGCAACCAGGTTCTGCTGAACCAGACGTTTCTGGGCGCCGACTTGAAGATCTGCATCAGCGGCGTGAAGGTGCATCAGGACGCCGGCTACGGCGGCGGCGCGAAGGCGGTACTCCCCGGTCTGGCCGGGCTGCGGACGGTGGAGTACAACCACACGAAAATCCTCACGAAGGTCCGCACCACCGGACCCGTGAAGATCTTCAAAAACGACATGCGGCTGGACATGATCGAAGCGGCTAAGATGGCGAAGGTGGATTACACGCTGCAAATCATGTACAACGACCGCTTGCGGCCCACGCAAATCTGGGCCGGCGACATCGTGGACGCGCACCACGCCGGCGTTCGCGTGGCGGCCAAGACCTACTGCACGCCCACGGTGAAAGACGCCGACATCGTGGTGGCCAACGGCTATCCGCAGAACGCCCAAGCCTTCCACGGCGCGCTGTGGATCAACTACTCGGTGCGCGACGGCGGCACCGGCGTGCTGGTGGTGCAGCATCCGCTCGGGCTCGACCCGGTCCACTACCTGAACAACCGGCTGGCCGGACTCAGCGGCGCCACGCAGTTCGACCTGACCTCGCGGCGGGTCAACGGCGCGGCCCGAGGCGGCGCGCAGAAGAAGGTCAACCTGATTGTCTACTCGCAGTACCTGACGCGCAACATGCGGAACAACTACCGCACCGGCACCTTCTTCTGCGATAAGTGGGAGGACGTGATCGCCAAACTGCGCGAACTGCACCCGGTCGATCCGAAGGTGGCAGTCTACCCCTATGCCGGCATGCAGCACCAGGAAATCGAGTTGGACGGGTAGGCCGGACCCGGTTGTGCCACGCCCGACCCTCTTGCCATGAAGATCGCCGCCGCGTTGCTGGTAACGGCCGTTTGGATAAATCTGGCGCGCGCCGCCAAGACGCTGGACGTTTACGATATCGACGTCGAGGGCGGCAAGTGCGTTCTGATTGTGTCGCCCTCGGGCGAGTCGATGCTGATCGACGTGGGTTGGCCCGGCTTCCATGGCCGGGATGCGGACCGCATCGTAACAGCTTTGCGGGCCGCGGGCCTGAAGCAGATCGACTACCTGGTGATCTCGCATTACGATATCGATCACCTGGGCGACGTACCGCTGCTCGTTTCGAAGTTCCCCGCGAAGCACATTGTGGATCACGGCCCGATGGAGGCCAACAAGCCGGCTTCGAAGCAATACCAGGCTTACGCCGAAGTTCGCGACAAGATGGACCACATCACGGTGACGCCCGGGGACCGCATCCCGATCAAGGGCGTCGACGTGCTGGTAGTGATGTCGGCCGGGAAGCGCATCGAGAAGCCGGTGAAGGGCGCCGGCGCGCCGAATCCGCTGTGCGCCACCACCAAACCCGAGCCCGAGCGGGCGCAGGACATTGAAGACAACATGTCCATCGGCCTGCTGTTCACGATGGGCAAGTTTCGCATGCTCGATTTCTCAGACCTGGAATCGGCGTACGACTACAAATTGATGTGTCCGAACAATCCGGTCGGCAGCGTGGACGTATACCAGGTGAGCATCCACGGTCAGGACAAGGGCGTGTCTCCGGTGCTGGCGCAAGCGCTGCACGCCCGTGTGGCGCTGATGGGCAACGGCCCGCTCAAGGGCGGCGCGCCCCAGACCTGGGAAACACTCCGCGGTGCCGCCGGCCTGGAGGACATCTGGCAGGTGCACTACTCGGTGGCGGGCGGCAAGGAGCACAATCCGCCGGTCAGCTTTATCGCGAATCCCGAGGGCGCCGACGAAGCGCACTGGATCAAGTTGTCGGCACAGGCGAACGGGACGTTCACGGTCACCAACAGTCGAAACGGTTTCAGCAAGCGGTACGGAAAGTAGCGCGGGGCGGCAAGCAGTCAGCGATCCGCTACGAGGTGAACTCGATGCAGCGCCTCGATCCCGGCTAAACTCGCCGAGGGATGCGGCAGAAATGGCGATGCCCAGTTCGCCCGGTTTGGCTCGATCGCCGGACTCCGCGCTAAAGAAGGGCGGTACTGTGTCGGCTTGGGGCTCCCGATCTAATTAACGGCGTTCTGGACCATAGCAGCACGACACTTCACTCAACGCCTGTGCAGGTTGGGGTCACAGGTGTCTGCCGCAGGCCTCCCGCACGGTACAACACTTATCGATCTCCAAGGACGAGAGCTTGCTTGAGAGCATCGCGAAGCCGGGCTCTAATTCGCGCCTGCGCGGCTGGTGAGAAGGCCGCCCAATCGGGCTCAACACCGATTGCCAAGGGCGCGCCGGACGAAGCGGTGATCACTGAACCCGCCAAGCCGGCATCGTTCCGAAGTCCGGTCATCGAGGTGACGGCGGAAGAGGGCCGCACACCGGATGCCCAATTAAAGGTAGCGATGGACGAGGTGGAAATCGTTACTGTGAACGAGGCGGTCTGTCCCTCGATCGAAATGGTGCCGGAAGCCACAAACTTGCCGGTTGCGTTCAGCGTTATGACATTGCCGGTCACCTGGCCACTGGCGGTCATAAGATTGCTGCTGACGTCGGTGAAGGTAATGCCGTTCTCCGCCCCCGTGACAGTGTCGATCAGCGCGAGCATCCCGGCCACACTCACATTGTTTCCACTCACTGTCCCGTTGCGGCGCAGCGACGCCAGTTGGGCCGAGGTGAGATTCGAACCGATCAACCCGCTGAGACTGATCGGATCGTATTGGATCGAGCAACCGTTCTGCGTGATCGTAACACTACCCCTGCCGCTGATGGAATCCGTCTCCGTGTCTGATTCGCCGGCCACGACGATTGTGATGGTCATCGAACCTGACTCTGACGCGCTCCAATTTCCGCTGATGTTCGTGCACTGCGAATTCGACGGTGGCCCTACGGTGAGAATAGCCCGTGCCGAAGTCCCGCCATAGGAAGCTGTGATTGTGACCGTCTCGTTGGAGCTTACCGTCCCGGTTGAAATGGTGAATGTCGCAGCAGTCGCTCCGGAGGGGACGGTAACGGTGGCGGGCACGGATGCCGTGCTCGAACTGGACGAGAGCGCTACTACCGCGCCGCCGACGGGCGCCGCGGCGGAGAGTACTACGCTGCCGCTAACGGTCCCTCCGCTGACTACTGAGCTTGGTGACAGGGTCAGGCTCTGCATTCGTGGGGCAATCGCCGCAGGCTGCAAGGAGATCACGGCACCGGAGGGGGTCCGCACACCCCCGACTGTCGCCACCAGCGGGACATCCCCCGTGCCAAGACCCGCGGGAAGAGTCAGATTGATCTGGTAAAGACCCTGACCGGTCAGGCCGGCAAAGCTCGGAATCACGGTGAGGTTGTTGACGAGCAGATTCACCGGGTAGGTGACTGGTGCTGCACCAGAGAAGGCTTGTCCGGCCGGTACCGGCGGGTTGGTAGGTCCAAGCCCCACCGCGAAGAGTGCAAGGACGTCTCCAGGCTTCGCGGCAACCGTTGGATAACCCATGGAAAGTCCGGTTGGCCCGATGATATCGTACGTTCCTCCGCCATATGCACCAGACCCATTCGACCGGAGTATGACGCCGGCAACGTGCCTGCCGTCGAGCAGGCTGAACGAAGGCCCAAATTGGGCGAGCGTCACAGTCGAAGTAGCAGTTCCGGCCGGAGTTGTGACGACTACGGGAACGGGACCAATCGTGGTATCGTCTGGCGCTTGCAGGTTGATTTGGGTAGGGCTGACAAACCAGAGATACCCGGCCTTCCCGTGAATCGTCACGCTGGTGCCGCCGAGAGTGGTCGGATAATTCTCCGTCACCGCCGCAGTCGAACTGGCCAGATTCGTGCCGTAGATCGACACCCACTCGCCGGGCTGGATTGCGGACGCCGGGCTGTAGACAGGAACAACTCCCCCGGGATTGATGGATGGCTTGGTGTTAACGGCGGACGAGACGATCACTTTACGGATCCGGTTGTTGCCGGCGTCGGCAATGAACAAATTCCCCAAGGCATCAAGGGCAAGTCCTACGGGGTATCTCAATCTCGACGAAGTGGCTGGCCCGCCGTCGCCAAGTCCTCCGGTGCCTCCGCCCGCCACGGTGGCGATGATGCCAGTCGCCCTCGCTACCATCCGGACTTCGTCTAAGGAAGCCGCGATGAAGAGGTTACCGGATGGATCCACCACGATTCCGGCAGCCGGGCCAATGCCGGCAGAGGTCGCAGGAGCACCGTCGCCGGAGACGACCGTGGAGCCGTTTCCGGCGACGGTCGTGATCACGCCGTTAGCCGAAACCTTCCGGATGCGGTAATTCTGGGAGTCCGCGATGAAGAGGTTCCCCGATGCGTCCACAGCAACGGCGTCTGGGGAATTGAGTTGCGCCGAGGTCGCCGGACCACCATCGCCAGAGAAGCCAGCGGTCCCGTTACCGGCGACTCTGGTGATTACGCCGTTGGGAGAGACCTTCCTGATGGCGTGGTTGTATGTGTCTGCGATGAAGAGATTACCGGATGCGTCCACAGTAACCGCGTACGGATAATTCAGCGACGCCGAAGTCGCCAGACCGCCATCGCCGGCAAGGCCCCAGCCTCCGTTGCCGGCAATCGTGGTAATGACGCCGGTCGACGCCGACACCCTGCGGATGCGATTCGCCAAGACATCCGCGATAAAAAGATTTCCAGACCCATCTACCGCAACCGACCAGGGGATCCTAAGTGAGGCCGCGGTGGCGGGGCCGCCGTCGCCGGAAAAACCGTAGTTGCCGTTGCCAACAACCGTGCTGATCAAGCCACTGGGCGACACCTTCCGGATCCGCTTGTTGTCGCAGTCCGCGATGAAGAGACTCCCGAATGCATCCACGGCAACTCCGGACGGCTGCCGTAACTGAGCCGAGGACGCGGGACCGCCGTCGCCAGAGAAACGGAAGACCCCATTGCCGGCCACGGTCGTGATCACGCCATTAACCGCCACCTTTCGAATTCGATCATTGCCGCCGTCCACGCCGGAGTCGGCGATGAACAGGTTTCCGGATGCGTCCACGGCGACTCCGGAGGGTTCGTTGAGCCACGCCGACGTCGCTGGCCCGCCATCGCCAGCGAAGGTAGTAAGTCCGCCGCCATCTCCCGTGCCCGCAACCGTCGTGATCAAACCGTTGGCTGACACCTTCCGGATGCGATTATTCCCGGAGTCCGCGATGAAGAGATTCCCGGAGGCGTCCGTGGCAAGCCCGAACGGTTCATTGACCAATGCCGACGAGGCCGGGCCACCGTCGCCGGAGAAGCCGAAGGTGCCGTTGCCGACGATCGTGGTGATCACGCCACTCCCCGCCGACACTTTCCGGACCCGATTGTAAATCTCGGCGATGAAGAGATTCCCAGACTGATCCAGCGCAATTCCACTGGGGTAGTTCAACGATGCCGACACAGCCGGACCGCCATCGCCCGAGAAGCCAACATTCCCGTTGCCGGCAATGGTCGTGATGATGCCGACAGCCGATACTCTCCTGACCCTACGGACATTCATGTCCAGGACAAAGAGGTTACCGGAAACGTCCACCGCGACGGATGTTGGGGAGCCAAGCGATGCCGAAGTCGCCAAACCGCCGTCACCGGAAAAGCCGGAGCCGCCGTCGCCGGCCACCGTAGTTATCACGCCAGTGACCGAGACCTTACGAACTCGATGGTTCCCAACGTCGCCGATGAAGAGATTCCCGGCCGAATCAAGTGCAACTCCGGCCTGGTACCCGTCCGAGAGCATCAAGGATGCCGAGGTTGCCGGGCCGCCGTCGCCGGAATAGCCAGCGGTCCCGTTACCCGCGACAATGCGAAGCGCCCCCGCGGGAGTAACTCTAACTACCAGGTTGTTGCCCGTGTCGGCAGCGTAGACGTTGCCTTGAGCATCGACTGCGACTGAAGCCATTGGCCCCAGTGGCGAGTTGAGGGCCACCGTGACGTTCGTGGGAAAGGCCCAGTCGCTCCCGGCGACAGTCGTGATGATGCCGCTTTGTCCGCCAGCCTGAAAACAACAGCCCAGATAGGAAACCAATACGCAAAGCCCCTTCATTGCAGTGCCTCCTCAAGCGGCTGAATCCCCGGCGTCTAACTGCACCGCCAATCGCCGCGGCGTTCGAACTCGAATTCGCACGAGCCTCTTTTGCATGACTAAAGACTCGCAACAATCGTGGCTCGCATCTCCATCTCCAAAAGCAGCACCAGATTGCCACTCCGCTCCTGGAGCCGGGTTTCCATCGTCATAGTCGGTCTTAAAGCTAACCGTGGCAGAGTCCTCGGCGACCTGGACCGTGACGAAGAACGGTCCAAAATGGATGCAAATGGGGGCTCCTCACTCCCGGGGTGATGGGGCAAGCGTCCCACACGGCCCGGCACTCAGGCTGCCACGCTGCCTTCGCGACCCGTGAGGGGCGACTCGAGGACAATGCATCCCCCACCTGGCAACGCAGGAAAGTGAGGAGCCGTGTCTCCTTTAAGCTCCCGGGGTGCTAACAAAGGGTTATCATTCGAAACCCTTCTGGCATATTCTAGATCAGGCAGGTTCGCATAAACAGACTAATTTCAGGGTTTTAGTTCCGGTAATACTAAATAGACCATGACCCTGGTATCAGGTTGCGCACCCGACTTCCCTGGCGTGCTCAGTACGGATTCTTTGGATAGGAGCGTTCCTACTCTTCGGGTGCCGAGACCAACGGGAGCAACCCGTGAAACTCAACAGGTCACTCTTATCGGTTTCACCGGCGGCGATGCCGAGAGAAGAGCCGTCAACGCGCCCAAGCTCAGCATGACCGCCTCTGTAAGTTTTCGTACACACTGCTGGAGGAGCCGGTTAAGTTAAGCCTTGTAGTATCAACACGGAGGTTTCTGACCCAACACCGTCGATCTTTTCGCCAGCCGCTAGCCGCCACGTATCGGCAGCCCGGCCTCCGGCCAATACCAGATCGTACGCCGGTTCTGCCCGCGGCGCCCACAGCAAAAACCAGCGCGCCAAGAACCAGCGACCGGCGCAATCCGCGCAAACGGTTAAGCTCCCGCTTTGGCGGCGGCCTGCATGGCCGCGATGCGTTCCTGCATCTGGCGGGTCAGGTGCGGCACCACTCCGAGCATGCGCTCCATTGTCATGAGCTGGCCGCGGTGGTGCATTTCGTGCTCTTTCAGGCTGAGCAGCATTTCAAAGCGGGTCTTGACGACGGGCTGCATGCCCGGAGGCATAATCACCTCTTCCGCGAGGAAGTCGTCCTTCAACTCCTCCAGCCATCCGGCCAGGTCCTCGCCTTCGGTCTTCAGCAACCCAATGATTTCCTCCTTTGAGTTGTCCGCCTGTTCCGCAGCCATGAGTCCGCTAAAGAAATCGAAGAAGTCGAACCCCTGGAGTGTGAAACGCCGTTCGACGCGGTGAATCTGCAGCGCCAGGCGCGGACTGACCGCGATATGCACAAGCGTTTGCCCCACGGTCCGAGTGTCGGGCGCGGGCTGAAAGCCGTATTTGTCTTCTGGAATGTCCTGGGCCACCGCGATGGTGTTATTGCGCACGGTGCGGAAGCTGTTCGCTAGTTCCTTCGATCCGTAATAAGTCATGGTCATGCTCCTTTTCGAGTTTGAATCAACCAGTCTAACCTGTCTGAGTGACAGTGGTGTGATTACTGGCGAACCAACACAGCCAGGAATGGCCGTGGTACGGTGTGCGCGATAATGGCGGCGTGACCACGCGGAGATTTGGCTCGAACGGGGTCGACGTGCCGGTGATCGGGCAGGGGACGTGGATGATCGACGGCACCGACGCCCGGGAACGCGAGGCCGTCGAGACCTTGCGCGCCGGGATCGATCTGGGCCTCACGCACATCGATACGGCGGAAATGTACGGCAACGGACGCGCCGAAGAACTGGTGGGCCAGGCCATTGCCGGCCGCCGCAGCGAGGTCTTCCTGGTGAGTAAGGTCCTGCCATCAAACGCCAGCTTCGAGGGCACCTTGCGTGCCTGCGAGCGCAGCCTGGTTCGGCTGGGCACGAACTACCTGGACCTCTACCTGCTCCACTGGGAGGGCAGTTATCCGATCGCCGAGACCATGCGCGCCATGGAGCGCCTGATCGATCAGCGCCTCATCCGTCAGGCGGGCGTCAGCAATTTCGACGTGAGCGGGATAGAGGCCGCGCAGGCGGCTCTGCGCCACCACCGGCTGGGAGCAAACCAGGTGCTCTACCATTTGCGCGAGCGGGGCATCGAACGCAAGCTCATCCCTTATTGCGATCGGCACGGGATCGCCGTGGTCGCCTACACGCCTTTCGGCCGCCAGGATTTCAGACGCCTGCATTCGGGCTCCGGAAAGGTGCTGGCGGAAGTGGCTGCGCGCCACGGCCACACAGTGCGCCAGGTGGTCCTGAACTTCCTCACACGCATCCCGCACGTCTTCACGATCCCCAAAGCAGTACGCCTCGAACACATGCGCGAGAACGCCGGCGGCGCGGGCTGGACGCTGCCGCCGGAGGACATTGTCGCTCTCGACCGCGCCTTCCCGGCGCCGGACCGCGACGTCCCGCTGGCCATGATATAGAGGGTGCGCCCGGCAGCTGTCGAGCCGCTTCACCAGATTGCCCGGCGGCTGCTATTCTTAGCAGAGACAATGAGCAACAGGTCTGAAACACGATTAATACCCTCCTGGCAATCCGGACAGGCAGTATCCAGAATGGCGACGTGGAAGCTTCGCCTGCTGTCTCAAACGTTCAAAGATGGCTGCGCCTGGGAGTATCGCATGCCCGGAGGGGTGGTCGTCCCGATGGGTTCGGGACCGCCGGCCTTTCGCGTGGACGCGGCCACAGAACGGGGAGTGGCCGCCATGGAATCTCTGGATGAACTTCGGATTGCCCGAGCCTATTGCGATGGGGACCTGAACCTCGAGGGGGATATCCTGGCAGCGCTGTCGCTCCGAACGGCACTCACCGACCGCCACCCCTTCCTGAGATTCTGGTCCGAACGCCTTCAGCCGTTTCTGCGCGGACAGGTCGAGTGCGACAGGGAGTGGATTCAAGATCATTACGACGAAGACCCCGCGTTTTATCAGATGTTCCTCGATCGTAAATATCGATGCTATTCGCAGGCCCAGTTCGCGGGTTCAGCCGAGCCACTGGAAACCGGTATCGAGCGGAAGCTGAGCGCCGCGGTAGAGTCCACCGGGTTGCGCCCGGGTTCCAGGGTGCTGGATGTCGGCGCCGGCTGGGGCGCGTTCGTCGAATTCGCGGGACGACTCGGGATTCAGGTGACGGCACTCACCATCTGCCGGGTTTCGGAGCGCTTCGTCTCGGGCTTGATCGCTCGCCAGGGGCTGCCGTGCCAGGTTATCTACGAGCATCTGTTGGAGCATCGTTCCGCGGAGCCATACGACGCCATCGTAAACCTCGGAGTGACCGAACATCTACCCGACTATCGGGCAACCATCGGCGTGTACGCGCGCATATTGAAGTCAGGCGGCCGCATTTACCTGGATGCTTCGGCCGCGCGCTCTCGGCAGTCGACGGCAACGGCGACGCTGATCTTTTCAGGAAATGGGCGGTTTCTGAACCTTCCCGAATATGTCCGGGCGGTGCACGATTCCCCTTTCGAGATCCTGGCGTTGGGCAATGATACGGAGGATTACCGGCGGACGATGGAATGCTGGGCCAGTAATCTGGACGAAGCGCGGGCAACGATCATCGAGCGTTTTGGGGAGAGACAGTACCGCCGCTTTCGACTATATTTGTGGGCGGGCGCACACGCGTTCTCGAAGCGGGAGCTGGAGGCGTACCACATGGTGCTGCGCAAACGCGATTGAGGCCCGACTGATTCCTGTGGGCGGCGAGCGTCCCGAGTCGTTTGCCTCAAGCTCTAAAGGAATGGCATCTACCAGCAAACCGAACCGCGAGCGACCAGCGCAGCGCACTCGCCAGCAGCCCGGCCACGAAGGCGAAAATAGTTGACTGCCACAAGTGGTTCGCGAGGTCGCCCATCATTTCGCCCTCCCCATCCCTTGTTGTTTCTGCTGTCGATCGCGCTGGGTGATCAGCTTTTCCAGTTCCCGAACGTCTTCGCGGGTTAACTTTCCCGCCTCCACAAGTTGGGCCATCATCGGTTGGGGGCGCCCGCCGAAGAAGCTCAAGATCTCGTCGAGCAGCCGGTTCCGTGTCACATCTCGTGCCACGATCGGCTCAAAGATGTCAGCGTTACCGATCTTCCGCACGCGGCGAACGGCTTTCTTCCCCTCCAGCCGGTAGACCGTGGTCTGAATCGTGGTGTATGCCGGTCGAGGCTCGGGAAACGCCTCTTGGATCTCTCGAATGGACGCCTTCCCGTGGGCCCAGAGGGCCTCGAGAATTTGAAGTTCGAGCTTGCTGAGTTTCGGCCGGGCCATGGCGACCTACTACCTAATGACTGATGCTACTACAATATAGTAGTAGAGCAAGGAAGTTTTCTTTGGTGCACGCAGGCACGCGCCTGGAACGAGCGTTGGGCGCCGGGTCGCCGGGCAGGTCTTCAGTATGGTGTTGGTAGGATCTGCCGCGGGTCTGGCGCTCGGGATGGCGTCGGCACGGTACATTGAAGCCCTGCTATACCAGGTGAAGCTGCCGACCCGGCGATGCTGGTGCTTCGCTCGGCGACGATTCTCGTGGTGACGGCGCTGGCCGCTGTTCCGACGGTCATCAGGGCGGCGCGATCGATCCCCCGAAGATGCTGCGCGCCGATTAAAAGCGGGCTGGCTCATTCATGACGTAAAGCTCTGATCGGGTCGGTCCTGGTGCCCCGCACCGCAGGCACATAAATTGCGACCGCCGACGCGGCCATCAAAAGCAGCGGCACACCCACAAATGCCGCCGCGTCGCCCGCTTTCACGCCGAAGATAAATGACTGCATCACGCGCGCGATCCCCCACGCCGGAATCAATCCGAGCAGCAACCCAACCAGCGCGCTCCAGACACCGCTGCGGAATAGCATTGCGATTACCTGTCCGCGGCGCGCTCCCAGCGCCATCCTGATCCCGGTCTCGTGGGTTCTCCCGGAAATCGAATACGCCATCACCCCATAGACTCCGACCGCCGAGAGCGCCAGGGCCAGCAGGCCGGAGGCGCCCATCAGCCCGGCCATCAGCGCCAGGCCGAACGATTCCTGCCGGATCAGCGTCTCCATCGTGTTCAGATTCGTAATCGGCAGCTCCGGATCCATCGCCCGCACCACCGCCCGTATCTCCGGCGCAACCAGCATCGGGTCTCCCGAGGTGCGCAGCCCAATGTCCATCTCCCGGTCCGGCGTCTGCGCAAACGGCACATAGATCGTCGGACTCGGGTCGCGGCTCAACGCCGTGTACGGAATGTCTCCCACCACGCCGACGATCGAGACGGGACCGCGCCCGCCAATCCTGATCGCCTTGCCGACCGGATCGACGCCCTTCCACCAGCGCTGCGCCGCGCTGGCGCTGATCAGTGCCGCCGCGGTGGCGCGCGCGCCGTCGCCGTCGCTCAGGAACCGCCCGGAAAGTAACGGCACGAACATGGTTTTGAAGTAGTCCGGCGTTACGGCTTGGATCGCCGCCCCCGGTTCCTCGCCTGGCCGTTTCTCGCGGCCTTCAATCGAGAACCGCCCGTTCGGATAGCGGCGGCTGTACGGCAGCCCCGTGGCCGCCACCGCGGATTGCACTCCGGGAATGGCGGCGGCGCGCTGCAGCAGCTCGCGATAGAAGTTGGCCACCTGGTAGCTCTCCCGGTATTTTTCGCCGCTGATCGCCAACCGCATCGTCAGCATGGCAGCGGGACGCAACTGGGCGCCACCGGCCGCCAGCGCGCGAAACCCGCGCACCATCAGGACCGAGCCCACCAGCAGCACCGTCGCCATCGCGATCTCACCCGCCACCAGGACGGCGCGCCAGCGGCTGCGCCCGCGGCCCATCGTCGACGCCTGGCCGCCCTCCTTCAGCGATTCCGTCAAGTCCACTCGCAGGCTCCGCAGAGCAGGCGCCAATCCGGCCACGATTCCGCTGGCGAGCGCCGCCGCCAAAGTGAATCGGAACGCCTGGCCGTTGAGTCCGATGTCCGCCCATCCCGGCATGTAGTGGCGCATCTCGGCGGGTATGCCGGCTTTGAAAAGGCCCAGGGTCCATTTGGCCACGATCAGCCCCAGCACCGCTCCGGCAGCGGCGAGTACAAGGCTCTCCGTCAGCAGTTGGCGGATCAGACGCGTCCTTCCCGAGCCCAGCGCGACTCGCACCGCCACCTCCCGGGACCGCCCGGCCGCGCGCGCGAACTGCAGGTTCGCCACGTTGACGCAGGCGATCAGCAGCACGAACACCGAGGCGCCCAACATCAGCGCGGCGAAGGCGCTCGCCACATCACCGTACCAGTATCGGTAAAAGGGGAGCGCCACAAATCTGCGCTTCTGGTTGGTCTCCGGATATCGCCCTTCCAACCGCGCCGCAATCGCATCCAACTCCGCAGCAGCCTGTGCCAGCGTGCGCCCGGCTCTCACCCGTCCAGCGGCTTCCACTCCCGTGCTGTTGTGCGACGCGCGGTTCTCGGGTGTCAGGACCAGGGGAACCCACAATTCACGCCACGAACGCGGGAACCGGAAATCGGGCGGCATCACCCCGACTACGGTGAAGTTGCTGGCGTCCAGGCGAATCGTCCTCCCGATGACGCCCGGATCGGCGCCGAAGTGCTGCCGCCACAGATCGTGTCCGAGGACGACGACACGGTCTCGCCCAGGCTGGTCCTCGCCCGGCAGGAAGCCGCGGCCCAGCGCCGGCTGAACGTGCAGCATGTCGAAGAGATTCGGCGAGACGCGCGCCGATTCCGCCACCAACGCTTCCCCGCCGGCGTCCACCAGGCTGTGGCGGCCGAGCGCCCACATGGCGATGTTATCGATGACGGTGGTCTCGCGGCGAATGTCGTCTATGTCTCCCGCGGGGGCGAACGTATACGGCATCGCCTGTCCAGGCGCCGACTGGTAGACGAACACCAGCGAACCCACATCCGGCAACGGTACGGGCCGCCATAGAATCGCGGCCAGCAGGCTGTACACGGCAGTGGTGGCGCCGATACCCAGCGCCAAGGTGACGGCGGCCGAGGCCGCGAATCCCGGGCTGCGCCGGATCTGCCGCGCGGCGTAGCGCACGTCGTGCAGAAGGGTCTCGAACCACTTAAACGTCCACAGATCGCGGCATCGTTCCTTGATCCCGGCAACGTTGCCGAATCGCTGCAGCGCAGCCGACTGGCCACGATTGCCCGGGCCGCTGTTCGCCATATATTGCTCCTCGCGCATGGAAAGATGGATTTGCAGCTCGTCCTCCAGGTCGCGGTCGAGCTCGCGCCGCTTTACCAGCGCGCGCAGTTTCAGATACAGGGAGGCGGCAAATTCGCCAAACTCCCCCTCTGCTATGCGGGCTCCATAATGCGCCCGATGGCCAGTGTTACCCGTCTCCACCGTGCCGCGTCCTCCGCCAGGTGCTTGCGGCCGAGCGCCGTAAGCCGGTAGAACTTGGCCCGGCGATTGTTCTCCGATACCCCCCACTCCGACACCAGCAGGCCCCGCAGTTCCAGCCGGTGCAGCGCCGGGTACAAGGCTCCCTCCTCCACTCTCAGCACGTCTTCGGATGTCTGCTGAATGAATTCCGCCACTCCATACCCGTGCATCGGACCCCGGATCAGCGTTTTGAGAATCAGCATATCCAGCGTCCCCTGCAGCAACTCGCCGGGCTTCTGTTCCGCCATAGTTCATCTCCTTGATGCCGAGATTCTGCGCCGCCTCACTGTTCTTCGCATGCAAGCTGCATCACCTCCAGGATGTGGTCCGCGGTGGTGCCTTTCCGGAGCTCATCATACTCCCATGAACCGTTTATGGGAACCATACCTATTGTGACACCGGACCGGATCGAAATGTTCCCGCCGGAGCTGGTCAGTTCATTACGCCTGGCCCCTGTAAATGGAGTAACATTTTCATAGGCGGATGACGTCTTAACCACATGCGATTGCGGCTGGGTAGGGTGGTGCTGGGTGTGTGCACGGGCGGGTTGCTGCTGCTGGGCACGGAGGCTCCGACCTTCGAAACTACCGTCGCCCCGGTGCTGACCAAGACTTGCGCCCCTTGCCACAACCAGTCCCTGGCCTCGGGTGGGCTGGTCATGGACGCGTTCACCAAAGCCGCGTCGCTCACTGCGAACCGCGACGGCTGGGAAATCATCCTGCAGAAGCTGCGCGCCGGCGAAATGCCGCCAAAGGGCATTCCGCGGCCGGCCCAGATAGACGCCCTCATCCAGTTCGTGCAGAGCGAGTTTGAAAAGGCCGACAAGAACATCAAGCCCGACCCCGGCCGCGTGACCGCACGCCGCTTGAACCGCGCCGAGTACACCAACACCATCCGCGATCTGCTGGATGTGGAGTTTCACGCCGAGAAAACCTTCCCGACCGACGATCTGGGCAATGGCTTCGACAACATCGGCGAGGTGCTGACCATTTCGCCGGTGCTGATGGAGAAGTACCTGGCCGCGGCCGGTCGCATCGCCGCGCGCGCCATTGCCGCCGACCCGCTGCCGAAGCCGCTGGAGACCTCGTACGCGGCCAAGGACAAGAAGATCCGCCGCGTGGATTTCAGCACCATCGAAGCCGCGGGCCGGATCGAGTTCGACGGCGAATACATCGTGCGCTTCGGCATGCCCGGCGAGCGCGGCGCCGACGCCAAACCGGTGAAACTCGGCTTCTGGATGGATGGCAGGCTGCTGCGCACGATGCCGGTGGAGACCAAACCTTCAGGGCTGGTGTATTTCAATCCGTACTCCGACGCGGAGATGCGGCTGGTTCTGCCCGAGGGCGACCATGTGTTCCGGGCGGCGTTCCTCGACGACGATTTCGTGAAGGACATGACCGCCGCGGATGCCTATAGCAACAAGAAGAACAAGTTTCTGGATTCCATTACATTCGTAGGCCCGTACGCGCCCAACGAAGAGAGGCCGAGCCGCAAGAAGATTCTGATTTGCGATCCGAATTCCGGGCCGGTTTGCGTGGACAAGATCCTCACCAACCTGGCGCACCATGCCTATCGGAGGCCGGTGACCCGGGCCGAAGTGGCGTCGCTCGCGAAGTTCGTGGCGATGGCGAAAGCCAACGGGCAGACCACCGAACAGGGAATCCAACTGGCGCTCGAGGCCATGCTGGTGTCGCCGAACTTTCTGTTTCGCATCGAGCACGATGCCAGCCCCACCGACCCCACCAAGGTGCACCCTGTCACCGATATCGAACTGGCGTCGCGGCTGAGTTACTTCCTGTGGAGTTCGACCCCGGACGACGAGTTGCTCGGGCTGGCCGAAGCCGGAAAACTGCGCTCGTCAGTCGTCCTGGATGCTCAGGTCAAGCGCATGTTGGCCGACCCGAAATCCGCGGCGCTGGCAGATAATTTCGCGGGGCAATGGCTGGAACTGCGCAACCTGGATGTGGTGAAGCCCGATCCGCAGAAGTTCCCGGAATGGGGACCGGAATTGCGCGACGCCATGAAAATGGAGACGCGGCTCTTCTTCGACTATGTGCTGCGTGAGAACCGGCCGCTAGCCGACTTTCTGGACGCGCGCTACACCTTTCTCAACGATCGCCTGGCCATGTTTTACGGCATCCCCGATGTGAAGGGGCCGGAGTTCCGCAAGGTGGACCTGACTACTGAGCAGCGTGGCGGCATCCTGAGCCAGGCCAGCGTACTGACGGTTTCGAGCTATCCTACGCGCACCTCGGTGGTGATCCGCGGCAAGTACATCCTGAACAATATTCTGGGCAGCCCCATGCCTCCGCCGCCGGCCGATGTTCCAGCGCTCGACGAGGAGGCCGTGGGCACGGCTTCCTCGTTGCGGCAGCAGATGGAAAAGCACCGCAACAACGCGGTCTGCGCCTCCTGCCACTCCAAGATGGACCCGCTGGGCTTCGCGCTGGAGAACTACGACGGCATCGGCAAGTGGCGCACCATGGACGGCAAGTTCCCGGTGGATTCGAGCGGCACCCTACCCAACGGAAAGTCGTTCTCCACGCCTTCCGAGATGCGCGCCGTGCTGCAGGCCCAACTCCCCGAGTTCGCCCGTTGCATCGTGGAGAAGATGTTGACATACTCGTTAGGACGAGGGCTGGGGACCTACGACCGCAGGACCGTGCAGCAGATCAACCGGAACCTTTCGGCTTCGGGATATCCGTTCCAATCGATCGTTTTCGAGATTGTTCGCAGCCTGCCGTTCCAATCCCGGCGCGGGGAATTGACGACGACCACTCAGATCGTAGCCAAACCGAAGGAGATTGCCAAACCATGATCACCCGTAAGGCGCTTGCCCGGCGGACCTTTCTGCGAGGAATGGGCACGGCGGTGGCGTTGCCGTTTCTGGACGCCATGATACCGGCCTTCGCCAAGGCTACCGGTAAGCCGCCGGTCCGCCTGGCGTTTGTCTACGTGCCGAACGGCATCATGATGGACGGCTGGAATCCGGATTACGAGGGCAAGCTGGCCGATCTGCCGCGCATCCTGAAGCCGCTGGAACCGTACAAGCAGGACATCACGCTGCTCGGCAACCTGACGCACAACACCGGCCGCGCGCTGCTGGATGGCGCGGGCGATCACGGCCGCTGCTGCGGATCGTACCTCACGGGCATACAGGTCAAGAAGACGACCACCGATATCAAGGCCGGCGTCTCGATGGACCAGATCGTCGCCAAACAGATCGGCGGGCAAACGCGCTTCGCCTCGCTCGAGCTGGGCCTCGAAGACGCGCGTCAATCGGGCGATTGCGATTCCGGCTATTCGTGCGCGTACACCAACAACCTGGCATGGCGCAGCGAGACGCAGCCGCTGCCGCCGATTTTGGATCCGCGCGCCCTCTTCGAGCGGCTGTTCGGCGATGGCGTGGCGCTCAGCCCCGAGGCCCGCGAGCGGCAGGCCAAGTACCGGCGCAGCATTCTGGACTTCGTGGCCGACGACACCAGAAAGCTGGAGACGGGGCTGGGCCCGACGGACAAGCGCAAGCTGGACGAATACCTGTCTTCGATCCGCGAGGTGGAGCGGCAGTTGGAGAAGGCCGAGAAGGACAACGCGCAGATCGACCCGCACATGGAGAAGCCTTACGGCACCCCGGCCGATTTCGCCGAACACTTCAAGCTGATGACCGACATGATGACGATCGCATTCCAGGCGGACTTGACGCGCGTGGTCACGTTCCTGGTGACTCACGAAGGCACGTCGCGGGCGTATCGCGAGATTGGGATTTCGGACGGGCACCATCCGCTGACGCACCATCAGAACCGCGCCGAGTACATCGAGAAGGTGCGCCTGATCAACAGTTACCACATGAAGCAATTCGCGGGCTGGATCGAGAAGCTGACTTCGCTCAAGGAAGCCGACGGCAAACTGCTTGACAATCTGATGATCGTCTACGGCGCGGGCCTTTCGGACGGCAACCGCCACCTGCATGAGGACCTGCCGACCCTGATCGCCGGCCGCGGCGGCAACTTCATCAAGAGCGGACGCCGGATCGTGTACCGCCGCGAGACGCCGATGTGCAATCTGTTCCTGACCCTGATGGAGCGGATGGGGGTCCGGATGGAGCATTTCGGGGACGCGACGGGCAACCTCGAGGGCCTCGACTTGGCGTAGCGGCAAGCCATTGAGGGCGCAGGTCTCATGGTGACAGGCCTCCCGGCCTGCCCATTTTCTGCCATTCGTCCTGAAACCTTTGATATTGTAGTTTCGCCTGATTCGTAACCGGGTGTACTCAGAAGGAGATCCATGCTCCGTACGAAGCGAGTGTCGATAGTGTTGCCGTTTGTCTTGGGACTGGCGTTACACGGGTTGGCGCAGGGACCGCCGGCCGCGCCGGCGGGGCGGGGAGCGCCTGCGGATGCCGGCCGCGGTGGCCGGGCGGGCCGCGGCTTCGGCGGGGCATACCCTCAGCGTCCGCCCGCGGATCCAGCCTCCGTGGAGCGGGGCAGGGCCTTGTACGGCGTGAACTGCGCCTTCTGCCACGGCTCCGACGCCCGGGGCGGCGAGGGCGGTCCTAACCTGCTGCGGGCCCAAATCATGTTGAACGACAAGAACGGCGAATTGATCGCGCCCGTGGTTCAGAATGGCCGCCCCGACGCGGGTATGCCAAAGATGAATCTCTCCATGGCGCAAATCACGGATGTCGCCAACTTCGTACACAGCTTCCACGTCGGAGGGTACGATATCTCGCGCCACCCCCCGCCCAGCGTGCTGGTAGGGGATGCCAAGGCCGGCGAAGCATATTTTACGTCGAAGTGCGCGTCCTGCCATTCGGTCACCGGCGATCTGAAAGGGATCGGCGCCAAATTCGAAGACCCCAAGCTGCTGCAGAATTTCTTCGTCATGCCGGGCGGTGGCGGGCGCGGCGGATTTGGGCGGGGCGGCGAAGTCCCTTCGAACATTCCGCCGACCACCGTCACCGTTACGCTGGCCGGCAATCAGAAAGTGGCAGGCCGCCTGGAACGGATCGACGACTTCATCGTTACCTTGACCCAGGCCGATGGCACTCCGCGCACCTTCCGCCGGGATGGCGACACACCCAAAGTGGAAATTCACGACCCTTTGGCGCCTCACCGGGAGCTGTTGCGGGTGTATACCGATACCGATATTCATAATCTTACTGCCTATCTGGTGACTGTGAAATGATAACCATCAAGAACCTGTTTCTTACTTCATCGATCTGCCTGTTTCCCGCCCTGCTGACTGGGCAGACGCTGGACCCCTCGGCCTTACTCAGGCCCCTTCGCGACGACTGGCCCACTTACTCGGGCGATTATTCGTCCAAGCGTTACAGCCACCTGACACAGCTTAACCAGTCCAACGTGAAGCACCTGACGCTGGCCTGGGCGACTCGGGTCGCGGGTGGCGCGGGCAATCCCGGCGGCGGCCGTGGTGGCCGCGGCGGCGGCGGCGGCGCAGCGCCGGTGATCGTCGGCGGCGAAGGGGCAGGCGACACCAACGCAGCCGGCGGATTCGGCGGCGGAACCAGCATCAAGGCTTCGGTTCTGGAAGTCAACGGCACGCTCTACTTTGCGACCCCGGACAATGCCTGGGCGGTGGACGCCCGCGACGGCCGCGAACTCTGGCATTACTTCTGGAAGACCAAAGGCGGCACCCACATCGGCAACCGTGGGCTGGGCATGTGGAACAACTGGCTGTACATGGAGACGCCGGACGATTACCTGGTCTGCCTCGACGCGCGCACCGGCAAGGAGAAGTGGCATGTCGAAATCGCCGATTTCAACCTCCAGTACTTCTCCACCATGGCACCCATCGTTGTCGGCAACCACATCCTGGTGGGCACGGGCGACGACCTGGACGAACCCGGCTTCCTGCAGGCGCGCGATCCCGAAACCGGCGCGCTGCAGTGGAAGTGGTACACCGTGCCGCTGAAGAAGGGCGACCCAGGCATCGAGTCGTGGGGTGACGTCGATACCGCCAGCCACGGCGGCGGCAACGTATGGATCCCCGGGGCCTACGACCCGGACACGCACTTGTACATTTTCGGCACCGGGAATCCGTCGCCGGCCTACACCAACCCACCCGGCCGCAACGGCGATAACCTGTACACCTGCTCGATCGTGGCGGTCAACGTGGATACCGGAAAGATGCAGTGGTATTTCCAGACCTCGCCGCACGACACGCACGATTCCGATTCCACCGAAACGCCGATCCTGGTGGACGGCGACTTCAACGGCAAGCCGCGCAAGATGGTGCTACACGCCAGCCGCAACGGCTACTACTTCACCTTGGACCGTCTGACCGGCGAGCGGCTGGTGACCAGCAAGTTCTCCGATTCAGTCAACTGGGCCAAGGGCCTCGATGATAAAGGCCGGCCGGTCCGCAATCCCGAGAAGGATTCCACCATTGCCGGTTCCCTGGTGTCGCCGAATAACGGCGGGGCTACTAACTGGCCTCCACCGGCTTACAGCCCGGATACCGGCCTGTTCTATGTTCAGCAGAATGACGCTTACGCCATGTACTATCTGACGGAGACGGATCCCCGGGGCGCCATGGGCCTGGGCGGCAAGGAAGAAGATGGTGTTGGCACTCTCGGCAGCTATCTTACCGCGATCGATCCTAAGACCGGTAAGATTGCCTGGCGCCATCGTTACCCGGGCACGGGCGGCGGGTTAGGGCCAGGGCTTCTGACTACGGCCGGCAAACTGCTATTCGGCGGCGACATGGGCGGCAACCTCGTGGCTTACGACCCTGCCGACGGAAAGCCGCTTTGGCACACGCACCTGGGCCAGGTATCGAACGCTCCGGAGACTTACATGCTGGATGGCCACCAATATCTCCTGGTCGCCGCCGGCGACACCCTGTATTCTTTCACGTTGTATTAGCAGCACAGGCCTCATGGCCTGTGTTGTGGTGATGTTTTTCAAGGAGCCTCCATGTCTGACACGAACCGACGCACATTCCTGAAACAAACCGCGGCCCTAGCATTCGCCGCCCACACCGCCAGCGCCGCTGACTGGAAGAAGCAAGTCGGGCTCGAACTCTACACGGTGCGGGACCTCACCGAGAGAGAGTACGAGCCTACCCTGGCCAAGGTAGCGGAAATTGGCTACAAGGAAGTCGAGGCCGCAACCAATTATGCCAACCTCGAACCCAGGCAGTTTCGCGCCATGCTCGACCGGTACGGCCTGACCATGCCCAGCACTCACGTGGGCGCTACCGCCGGTCCCGGCCTGGAAAAGCAGCTCGAGGGTTTTCAGATCATGGGCATCAAATACACCGAGGTGCGAGGCGGTGGTGGTGGTGGCCGCGGTCCGGCGGGCGGTGGACCGACCGAGGAATCGGTCAAGCGCACGGCCCAGCAGGTCAACCAGGACGGCAAGATCGTCCGGAAGTTTGACATGAAAATGCTCATTCACAATCACACCATGGAGTTTCAATCGCTGGAAGGCAGCAAACTGCGGCCTTACGACGTACTCCTGGCAGAGACCGATCCAGCGCTGGTGGCGATGCAACTCGATATCGGCTGGGCGTCCGTAGCCGGCCAGAACATTCTCGAGATGTTCAGGAAGAACCCGGGCCGTTTCGAACTCTGGCACGTGAAAGACGCCAAAGGCATCAAGAACATGACCCCGCAAATGACCCAGTCGGAGCGCCAGCGCTCTGCCATGCTGGTGCCGGTCGGACTGGGAGAAGTAGACTACAAACCGATCTTCGCCGCCGCCGACCTCGCCGGGCTGAAGCACTATTGCATCGAACAGGACAACGCCGCCGACTGGGGCGATTCCGTGGCGGCCGCGCGTAAGAGTTATCAAAACCTGGTGAAGATGCTGGGGTGAAACAGCCTCAGGCGACTCGCTTGTTCTTGGGCTTCTGCCGGCCGGGCAAGATCTCCAGGTCCACATTGAGACCGGCCGAAGCCGGCATGTTCACCAGAGCGTCGATTCGTGAATGAACCGATCTTGCCACGCATCAGGCTGGAGATGCGGGCGGCGGCTTGGTTCATGTCCCTGTCCTGAATGTAACCCAAGCGGGAATCCCAGATTCACGAAAACGTTTTCACTGCCTTTTGTTACCCGCGTTGGTCCCTCCGCTTTGGCAACAACTCCTTGTAGCGCCTTTTGCCCAATTCCAGGTCGAATAACGATGTCTTTCGTGGCGCGGCGTAGCGGCCGGACGAGGGACGGGCCTCGGCCAAGCCCGACAGACCAGCCGCCCTCACCACCGATCGATATAAATCGGTCTCTCCGGCGGCTTGCCCTCGCACCAGTAGTGATCGAAGTTGGTAATGCCCGCCAGTTCCGTCAGCACTTCCTCGTCGATCCACTGGCGCCCCGTCGACGTTCGCGGCTCCTGGCCGAAAATCGCCAGCGAGGCATCGCACACAATCTCCGCTGTGCGCCACTGCGACCGGCCGGCCATTCTCCAGTTGATCGACGCCTGGCTCTCGATGATCGTTCGCGGCCACAGCGTGTTGCCGGCGATATTATCCTTCTGGTGCTCGGCGGCCAGTCCGATGGCTACGCGGGCCATGCCGAGTTTCGAAATCATGTAGGCCACCCGGCCTGGCGACGCCTCGGTCGAAAGACGCGGACACATGTTCAGAACGTGGCCCCACTGCTGCTTCACCATGTGCGGCAGCGCATAATAGCAGGCGATATAGGCGGCGCGGACGTTGATGCCCATCATCAGGTCGAAGCGCTTGGGCGGCGTTTCCAGAATCGGCTGCGTCCAGATCGCGCCGGCGTTGTTCACCAGGATGTCGATTCGCCCGAATTCCGCCACGGCGCGCTCGATCATGTTGCGGATGGCCTCCTCGTCGCGCACGTCCGTGGCGACCGGCAGGGCCCGCTGGCCCAGGGAACGGATGGCCTCCGCGGTTTCGTGGATGCTCCCGGGCAGGCGCTCGGAGGACTGTTCGCTCTTGGCGGCGACCACCACGTCGGCGCCCTCGGCGGCCAGGCGCAGGGCCAAGGCCTTGCCGATACCCCGGCTGGCTCCGGTGACAACGGCGACGCGGCCCCGGAGGTTGGGATGAAGCACTGGGTTGGGATCTGGCATAGGGTTCAACCAGAGCGTACCACCACATGGTATTCTGCGCTCAGGTGCGAGCCCAAGGTGGATCGAGCGCCATTCGACATCGCGCCGACGCTGCTCGGCAAACTCGCTTCCCAAATCGCTCTCGCCGAAGGTCCGCATGAGCGGCTTGAGGTGCGGGCGCCGTTCACCGGCGAAATTCTGGGCGCCATTCCCGCGGCACGCGAGGCCGATGTCGAACTGGCCGTGACCCGCGCGCGCGCCGCGCAACCTGCCTGGGCCGCCACCAACTTCGCCGGTCGCGGCGCCATTTTCCTGCGCTTCCACGACCTCCTGCTCGAACGCCAGAGCGAAGTGCTAGACCTCATTCAACTCGAAACAGGCAAGGCGCGCCGCAACGCCTTTGAGGAAGTGCTCGATACCGCCATCGTGTCGCGTTATTACTCATGGCGCGCGCGCAAGTTCCTGCGTCCGCGCCGCCGCAAAGGCGCACTGCCGTTGCTGACCAGGACGTGGGAATTGCGATCGCCGCTGGGCGTGGTGGGCTTCATATCCCCGTGGAATTTTCCGCTGACCCTGGCCATGACCGATGCCATACCCGCGCTGCTGGCAGGTAACTCCTGCGTCATCAGACCCGACCCGCAAACCAGTTTCACGGCGCTCTGGGCGCTGGACCTGTTGCGCGAAGCCGGCCTTCCGCGCGACGTGCTGCAGATGATCACGGGGGATGGATCTACCGTGGGGCCCGCCCTCGGTACGCGCGTGGACTACATCATGTTCACCGGCAGTTCCCGGGTCGGCAAGCTGGTGGCGCGCCAGGCGGCAGACCGGCTGATCGGTTGCTCTCTGGAACTCGGCGGCAAGAATCCCATGATCGTGCTTGCCGATGCCAGCCTGGAGGCGGCCGTCGATGGGGCCATTCGCGGTTGCTTCGCGGGCGCCGGCCAGGTCTGCATCTCGATCGAGAGGATCTACGTCCATCAGTCTCTGCTCGCGCGTTTTACCAGCCTCTTCGTCGAACGCGCGCGCGCATTGAAACTCGGCCCCCAACTGGACTTCGCGGTGCAGATGGGCTCGCTGACTTCGGAGCGGCAACTGCGCACTGTTGAGGAACACGTGAGCGATGCCGTGGCGAAGGGCGCTACGCTGTTGACCGGAGGGCGGCGGCGGCCGGATCTTGGGCCGCTGTTCTATGAGCCGACGATTCTGACCAACGTCCGCGAGAATATGAAGGTGTATGCGGAGGAGACCTTCGGCCCGGTGGTTTCGATCTATCCGTTCCTGAACGAGACCGAGGCGATCGAGCATGCCAACCACAGCCGCTACGGTCTCAATGCCAGCGTCTGGACCCGCCATGCGGGCCGCGGCGTGAGGCTGGCGCAGCGCATCCAGGCGGGCAGCGTCAATGTGAATGAAGCTTATGCGGCAGTGTGGGGCTCGGTGGATTCGCCTATGGGCGGTGTCAAGGAGTCGGGTCTGCACCCCCGGCACGGCGCCGAAGGAATTCTCAAGTTCACCGCGTCGAAGACGGTCGCCGTGGAGCGCCTGCTTTCCATCGCCCCCTCGCACGGCATGAATGCCTCGCTCCATGCGCGGTGGATGACTCGCCTGGTCAAACTGGTGAGGTGGACGAGAGTGTTGGGTTAGCGCGCCTCCACTCTTCGACCTTTCGATGGTAGTGCTTCAACACCGCGCCTTGAACGAGCGGCAGCCACCGCCGAAAGCACCGGTGTTGGTTTAACGCCTGTGCTTCCCCTTGGCCAAGCCCGCCGGTTTGTGCTGTTCGCGACCCCGTCCGCCGCCTCGGCGACTAACTTACCGGATGCAGCGACCTTCGTCCCCAAGCCGCGTGAATGGAGATACCGCCGTTCACATTGTGGAGATGAATCGAAGCGCCGCCGCCGTGCACAACGGTCTGAAGATGATGCCCACCGGGCGCGCGGAAGACCCGCCCGAACTCGGAATCGATCCCGCCGCTCAGATTGCGAGCCGTCACGCAGGCGCCCGATCCCGGAGGAATCGAAATCCGAATCGGACCGTTCACCGAGCTCAGTGAAATCGCATTCTGCCGGCTGATGCGGTTGAAGCCCGCTTCGAGCTGTCCGTTGATGGTGGAAAGGTCCGCCTGGCTCTCCAGATTCTCGGCCTTGATGCTGCCGTTGATGGACGAGGCCTTTACCGGACCGGTCACCCCGCTGATCGAAAGGCCGCCGTTGACCAGCTTCACGTTTTCCAGGTTGGCGCCGCGTGGGACCGTGATCCGAAACTCCACCTGGGCTGGCCGGCCAGCATCGGCCCCGGCATACAACGTGTGGATAGAAACCAGGCCCGCGGTGGAGTCCACCACGATCGTGGCGTCGTCGAGCCGCCTGGGATCCTCGGAGCGTTTGATGGCTTCCACCCGCACTTCATCGCGGTCCCATCCGGTGATACTGACATCGCCGTACAGATTCTGGATGACCACCCTGCCATTGGGCGCCAGCCAATAGGTCTGCCGGAATTCCGTCTGCGAAACTCCGATCGAAGCACTCAGAACGTTGCCGGCGGCCAGCGCCAGCAAGAATGCACAGGTTCCCCTTAGGCCAAGAGCCATCGTGATCCCCTCCCCAAACTGTCCCGATTAAACCCGTTCCCTCTGGTTCCGGCGAGCGGCGCCGCCGGTCTATGCCTTCTGCGACTCCACGCTCTCTTCCACAATCCGTCCGTCAAATAAACGCACGGTGCGGTCGGCGAATTCCGCATAGCGTGGGTCGTGCGTCACCATGCAAATGGTGGAACCCGCCTGGTGCAACTCGCGCAACAGGCTCATCACCGCTTCCCCGTTGGCCGAGTCCAGGTTCCCGGTCGGCTCGTCGGCGAGCAGGATCAGCGGATCGCCGCTCAACGCGCGCGCCACGGCGACACGCTGCTGCTGACCGCCGGAGAGTTGCGACGGATAGTGCTTCATGCGGTGCGACATGCCGACGCGCTCCAGCGCATCTTGCACGCGCTTCTTCCGCTCCGCCGATGGCATGCCCCGATATGTCAGCGGCAGTTCCACATTCTCGTATACCGTGAGGTCGCCAATCAGGTTGAACGCCTGGAAAATGAAGCCGATCTCCCGGTTCCGGATGCGCGCCCGTTCCGAAAGTTTCAATCCGGTCACCGGTTTGCCGTTCAGGTAGTACGTGCCATCGGTGGGCGTATCCAGCAAGCCAAGAATGGCGAGGAGGGTCGATTTCCCGCAGCCCGAAGGACCCGAAATCGAGAGGTACTCGCCTTTCTTGACGTCGAAATGGATGCTTTGGAGCGCGTGCGTCTCCACCTCATCCGTCACAAAAACTTTGCTCACGCTGTCCAGTCGAATCAGTGGTTCGGAGCCATTATCCATGGTCATTTACCCCTTCTACGAGAATCGCGAATGCTTAGTTCAACTTTATTCGGTCATAGCTGTCGTACGCGGACATATCAGACAGAATCACCTGGTCGCCGACCTTCAGGCCGTCCTTGATTTCGATAGTGTTTACCGAGCTGCGGCCCAACTGCACCTTCACCGCGTTGGCGTACTTCCCGTCCGGCTCCAGCTTGAAAAGCCGCACCGTGCTATCCTGCTGGCCGAACACCGGCCGGCCCACGAATACCACATCGTTGAGCCGCTCCAGCTCGATTGTTCCATCGACGCTCAGATCGGGACGCGCAGCCTGGGGAAGCCCTTCCTTTCCAACGATCAACGCGACATCCACGGTAACGGTTCCATTCAAGATTGAGGGATCGATGCGCGATACCGTTCCTTCAATAAGACCATTACGCGTGTCGATGGACGCGTGTTGACCAATGGCCACATCTTTTACTTGTGTTTCGGCGATTTTCAGTTCGGCCTTCAACTTGGAAGGCTGCGCCACCTTCCCCAGAGGCGTTCCAGCCGCCACGCGCTGGCCTTCCTCCACCGGCGTGGGCAGTTGCTGCAACATGCCGCCGAAGCCGGCCTTCACGGTAAGTTGATCCACTTGGCTCTTCTTCAGGTTGTATTGGCCGCGGAGTTGCTCGATCTGCACTTTGGAAGCGCCGAGCTGAGCTTCTTCGGCATCCACATTGATGGCCAGCCGCTTCTTCTCCAGTTGTACCCGCCCGAAAAGCTGCTGGGCCTTCACGGCGGATATTTTGGCATCCACCTCGGAGAACAGGCCATCCTTGGCCAGCGCGGCGTCCCGGTCGGCCTGCAGTTTGGCAGTATTGGCGTCGGCTTCGACCTGCGCGATGGTCGATTCCATGTCCAGCTTGAGCTTCTCCAGCGTCACCTTCAGGTTGGCGTAATCGGCCTCGGACTTTTTGAGCCCGAACTCGGCATCCAGAAGTTGCGTTTCCAGCTCCGGGCTGGTGAGAATCATCACAACCGAGTCAGCCTTGACCGGAGTGCCGGGCCGGATGAGAATGCGTTGCACGCGCCCTTCGGTGGTGGCTGGAATCAGCATGGTATCGGTGGGGACCAGGGTGCCTAACCCGCGTACTTCCCGCAACATAGGACCACGCTTAACGCTGTCCTTCCACACCACCGAGACGTCTACGCCCGGTGCCGCGGGCTTCAGTTTACCTAGAAATGCGCTGGTTCCGACGACGACGGCTACGAGCACCAACCCGATGACAATGCGGCGAATCAGGCGTTTCTTGCTCGCGTCCTTGCGTTGTATATCCATTTTTGTGTTCCCGCAGGATAACCGCACGGCTCCTGCCACTCCGCCGTATAGCCTAACATATGACGCTTCATGGGAATAACGGATAGTGCGGCAGATCCGGTGTCCGGTTTTGGGAATGCCCGTGCCGCTGGTGGCACGAGCCGCGGGACGCAAGTTCGACAGTTTTGAGGAGGCCGAACACGCTGGCAGACTGTATCACCGGGGTCTTGCGCCAGCAGAGCGCTTACTTGGGCCCGGGCGTATCATGCTTCGCCCGGCAACGCAGAGCGGTTGGTTCGGGTACTCGATGAATTCGGGTTTCGCTTGCTGGGAGTCCGGCACGAGGACTTTCTGACGCCAGACCGCATTGTCCAGTTGCGGATTGGTCCTACCGCACTGGAAGCCGTGCCTGACGAGACGGACGATTCCCAGTAAACTAAGGCTGTGCCCCCTCGCCAGAAGCCCTTTACCGTGCTCGTGGGCGAATATACTTCCCTGGCGTTCTTGCTGCCGGTTGCCACCCTGGTGGGGTACGCCATCGGCTACCTGCTCGACAAGGCTTTCGGAACGCATTGGCTGTATATCCCGTTTCTGATTCTGGGGATCGTCTCCGGTTTCGTCCAACTCATCCGCACCGTCCTCCGGGATACTCGCGATGACCGGTGACGATCAGTTCCTCGATCGCGCCGTGGCCCGCATCACCAAGGTCATTTTCGCCTTGGCGGCCGCCGGCGTGATCGCGGCCTTGCTGTGGCGCGGCTTGGCGTGGGGTACCGGCTTCGCCCTGGGCTCGCTGGTTTCGTGGCTCAATTTCCGATGGTTGAAGCAACTGGTGTACACCCTCGGCAGCGAGCGCGCACGGCCGCGCCGGGCGGTGAAGTTGGGGTTTCGCTACCTCCTCCTGGGTAGTGGAGCCTATGTTATATTGAAGTACTCATCGGTTAGTCAGTCGGCCGCACTGGCGGGTCTGTTTGTCTCCGTCGCGGCCGTGATCGTGGAAATCCTCTTCGAACTTGTGTATGCCGGAACCTGAACTTTTTGTTACCCGGATTCTGAACGATAACCTGGCCGGGTTGGGCAACTCGCTGACCGGTCTGGTGGGGATGCAGCCGCAACCGCGCCCCTGGGCCAACTACGTCGCCATGCAATTGCTGGTGGCTCTGATCGTCATCGTCCTGTTGGCGATCCTCAAACCCCGCCTTTCCGTGGATAAGCCCGGCAAGCTACAGCACATTTTCGAACTGGTGTATGAATTTCTGACCGGCCAGGCCGACGAGCAGGTAGGGCACCACGGACGCCACTACGTCGGCTATTTCGGCACGATCTTCATTTTCGTACTGTTCTGCAACCTGATCGGGATCATCCCGGGATTCGAGTCGCCCACCATGATCCCTTCGGTGCCGGCGGGCCTCGCGTTGGCTACATTTTGCTACTACAACCTCATGGGCATCCAGGCCAACGGGATCTTCAAATACGCGGCCCACTTCGCCGGGCCCATCTGGTGGATGGCGCCGCTGATGATTCCCATCGAAATCGTGAGCCACCTGGCGCGGCCGCTCTCGCTTACCATCCGTCTTTTCGCCAATATGTACGCCGGTGAGCAGGTGACCGGGGTGTTCCTGAAGCTCACCCTCCTGTTCGTGCCGGCGCTTTTCATGGGCCTGCATGTCTTCGTCTCTTTGCTGCAGGCCTATATTTTTATGCTCCTGACCATGATGTATGTGGCGGGAGCCGTTTCGCACGAGCATTAATACCGGCTTTATGCCGCTCCTCCAGCGTGAGCCCGGCTGCAAGAGGATGACGGGGACCACCTCCTGGGAGCGATTTCTAAGGAGAAAGACAATGACCAAGAAGTTCATGATGTTGACGGTGCTGCTGCTGATCTGTTGCACGGCGCTGTGCGCGCAGACGCCAAAATACCCGGGAGCCGGCGGCCACTGGGTAGTGATCAGTTCCGGTTTCGGCATGGCGATCGCTTCCGGCCTTTGCGGGCTGGCTCAAGCCAAGGCCGTGGCCGCCGCCGCCGAGGGCATGGCGCGCAACCCCGGCGCCGCCGCTTCAATCCGGTTCGCCCTGCTGTTGGGCCTGATCCTGATCGAGTCGCTAGCCCTGTATACCCTCGTTGTCATTTTCGTGCAAGTAGGCTGAGAATTGCGATTGCAGCGGGGCGGCTGCCCGGCCGCCCCCTTTTCCCCCGAATTCCCGTCCTTTTTGTTCCCAGATCTAGTACTTATGGCGGTTTTCAGAACCAGTTAGGTCTATTGATTTTGCCCCGGTGAAACCCTTAGCATTTAGTAGCCATTCATGGAACAGCGACGAACCAGGCGCTTTAAGTTGCAACTCCCCCTTTCGATCACCCGTTCGGGTCCCGACCGCGTGGCGCTCCCGGGGTTCACCGAGAACATCAGTTCCACGGGCGTTCTCTTCACAACGGAGCGCGAGCCCGACTTGGGTGACTCCATCGAGTATGTCATTATGCTGAACCACGAAGGAGCCCAGTCGGTGAGTCTGCGCTGCGTGGGCAAGGTTCTTCGCTCCGTCAGGGTCCCGTCGGACGTCGCCGAGCGTCTGGCCTTCCAGATTGCCGCTACTCTGGAGCGATACGAGTTCGTCAGGGAACGGCCCGCCGCCCGCCAGGTGGCTTCGGTGTCGCAACTTCCCCCACTGGCCTTCTAGGCGGTTCTAGGGTGGTGCGTCAGCATTCGCACCCACTAATTAGTGGGTCCTGTAAACGGTCTGCTCCGCCACGTGGTTGAACCCGGTGGAGGACGCTGCCTGCAGGTACAAGGCAGGTGTCGCGGAGGGGTGGCGAGGCACGCTGAACGAGGATTGATTGCCGCCCATGTCGGCGGTGGCGCCATCAAACAATGGATCGCGCGGATTCGCGAAACATCGCGCGAGTGGTTGCCTCGGGAACGTTGATGGAGGTATGAAACCGCCGAAGGTCTCAATGCCGCCGGAGTCATCGCCCGTTATCTCAACGTGACGACGGGCCTGGTCGCCCAAGAGCGGGCTCCAGGCAGTTGCATAGTGCACCTTTCCGATTCGTAACGTGCTGTGAGTCGCTGGGTTTCGGCTGCACGGCGTCCCTCACCCCACCCGCTCCGCCACCAGCCCCGCTATTGCCACCGTCGCGCACAGCAACGCGAACCAGTCGCCATATCGCGTGTAAACGGTCTGCTCCGCCACATAGTTGAACCCGGTATAGGACGTTGCCTGCACATACAAAGGCAGCGTGCCGCGGAGGCGGCCGGCGGAATCGATCGTGGCGGTGATGCCATCGTTGGTGGACCGCAGGATCCAGCGGCGGTTCTCGGCGGCGCGCATCCGAACTATGTTCAGGTGCTGTTCGCGTGCGGCGCTCTTGCCGAACCAGCCATCGTTCGAGATGTTGATCAGCACTTCCGCGCCCCCGGCGGCGAACTTGCGGACGAAGCCCGGAAACACCGATTCGTAACAGATGAACGCGCCGATGTGGTGGTTGCCCGCGGGTGAGACCACCACCTGCCGGCCGGCCGTGAAGTCGCCGACCTCGGTGGAGATCTTGTTCGCGAAACCGAACGGCCACGGCACGAATTCGCCGAACGGCACCAGGTTCACTTTGTCGTACCGGCTGATAGGTCCGCCTTCGGGCGAAATCAGGGTGGCGGAGTTCAGCGGCGCCCCCGCGGGCGTGTGCGCAACAATGCCCAACAACAGGTAGGCATGGGTCGTGCGCGCCAGGCCGTCCATGTAGCCGCGGAAGCCGGCGTCCTCGTAGTAGTAAAACGGCGCGGGCACTTCGGGCCAGACGATCAGGGAAGGCGGCTGACGAGTCTCGCCCAGCGCGCTGCGCATGGTTAGCCATACCTGACCGCGCTCCATCTGGTCGAGCGACTGCGACGTCCACTGCTCAGTCTCGGAGATGTTGGATTGCACCAGCAGCGCCGTCTCGCGGCCGCGCTGCGCCGGCGGTATCGGCGGGAGAAACACGAGGAACAGGAGCGGCAGCAGCCACAGGTACTCGGCGCGCGAACGCCGCAGCAACGCGACGGCCATCGCCGCGGCCATCATCAGGAAAACGAAGGAGAGGCCATACACGCCCGTGAACGGCGCCAGGCGCAGCGGCACACCCATGTCGATGCCCGCGTTGCCGAGCGCCAGCCACGCAAAGCCCAGCGAGCCATGGGTCGCCTCCACCGCCACCCACAGCGCCGCCACCGACGGGACTGCCCACCAGCGAAGCATCAGGAGCCCCGCCAACGCGGCGAAGATGCCCATGTGCAGCGCCTTGGCGACACAAAACAACAGGAACAATGCCCAGCCAGTAATCTCGCCGACGCCACCATGGACGGCGAGCACGAACTGGATCCAGTAGCAGACACCGAACCAGTAGACCACTCCCACCGTCCAGCCGAGCAGAAATCGCCGCCGCCACCGCGGCTCGCGCGCCACGGCCAGCAGCAGCGGAGTCAGCGCCACCGGCGCGAGCCACACGATTTGGAACTTGGGGAAAGTAAGGATCAGGAGCGCCGCCGACAACAGCGCCAGCAGGAGGTTCAGCAGCGGGGTAGGCCTCCAGGTAGGCCTCCCGGCCTGCCAACTGCTGTCTCACTGACGGCGTCGGCCATGTAAGAACTGCGCACCAGCGGACCACTGAACACCATCTTGAATCCAAGCGAGAGCCCGTACTCGCGATATTGTTCGAACCGGCGTGGTTCGATGAATGCCTCTACCGGCAGATGGCGGCGGGTCGGCTGAAGGTACTGGCCGATGGTGGCCACGTCCGTCCCCGAAGCGCGCAAGTCGCGGAGCAGGGAGTGAACTTCGTCCCCGGTCTCACCCAGCCCCACCATGAAACCCGACTTCGTCAACACGTCCGCGGCGTATCTTCGCGCGAAGGCAAGCACGCCCAGCGACTGCCGGTAATCGGCCTGCGGGCGCACACGGCGGTAGAGGCGTGGGACGGTTTCCATGTTGTGATTGAACACTTGCGGGCCGGCGTCTAGCACGCGCGCCACAGCGTCGAGGTCGCCCGAAAAGTCCGGCGTCAACACTTCCACCCGGGCTTCGGGCAGCGCAACCCGGACCTGGCGTACGGTTTCGGCAAAGTGGCGCGATCCGCCATCCTCCAGGTCGTCGCGATTGACGCTGGTGATCACCACGTAGCGCAGCCCCAGGCTGACCGCCATGCGTGCCACGTTGGCTGGCTCACTCGGGTCTAGCCGGGTTTCGTGTTGGCGCGGATTGAGCTTGGGCACCGAGCAGAAGCCGCAGCCTCGTGTACAGCGCTCACCGAGAATCATGAAGGTGGCGGCGCCACGATGAAAGCACTCGTGGATGTTGGGGCAGCGCGCCGACTCACACACCGTGTGCAGGTTGAGCTTTCGCAGCCCGCTCTTGAGATGGTTCAGTGATGGAAAGTGGGTACGGCCTTTGCGCGCCCACTCCGGCAGCCGGGGACGCGGCGCCGCACTAAGCTGGACCAGGGGCTCAATCACGCCGATACCGCACCGGCGTTTGGAACCCGGCGTCTTCCAGTTGGGTCTTAGCCTTTCCGAACGATTGCGTGTCCCCGAAGGGACCCACCAGCACACGGGTCAGGTTGTTTGGGCCAGGGCTCAGCAGAGCAGGGAACCCCTTGTCCCTAAGGGTTTGGCGCATGGCTTCGGCTTCGGGTTGGTGCAGGGCCGCCAACTGCCAGAAGGAGCCCGGCGGCAGTTCGGCGGAAGACACCACGGCGTTCGATGACGGTGCGGTGGCGGCGGACGGGACCACGGCAGGCGCCGTAGGCGGCGCGGCCGCAACCGGTGGAGCATTGGGATCGCGCGCCGGCTGCGTCGAGGGCTGCGCCTGTCCATCGGCCGTGGGCTGTGCCGCCGGCTCGGCGGGCTGCGCCGGCGGTGGTTGCGGAACCGGTGATGCCGGCAGCGGCCGCGTTTCCTGCGCCGAAGTCAGCGGCGATACGGGGGACGTGTCCGCGGCCACTTTTGCCGGCCGCGGCGCATTCTGGCCCACTACATACCCCATCGCAAAGGCCACGGCAAACAACAGCACCACGATAAAAAAGCCGCTGAGCAGTTGGGTATTGCCTACAACCAATTCGAACTCGCCGGTTTCGTTATTTCTCATGGTCTACGGAGTTTTGGAACCCACTCGATCCAGCGCCCGCTCCAATGAAGCAATTATATCCAGTGGGAGGGGAAATACAATTGTCGTGTTCTTTTCCGTACCGATTTCCACCAGGGTTTGCAGATACCGCAACTGAATCGCCGCAGGCTGTTTCTGGATGACCTCGGCCGCCATGGCCAGCTTTTCCGAGGCGCTGAACTCGCCTTCGGCGTGGATGATTTTGGCGCGCCGCTCGCGTTCCGCCTCGGCCTGGCGGGCGATGGCGCGGATCATCTGTTCGGCCAGGTCCACCTGCTTCACTTCCACCACGGTGACCTTCACGCCCCAGGGTGCCGTGTGCTGGTCCAGAATCGCTTGCAGCCGCACGTTCAGTTTTTCACGCTGGCTGAGCAGTTCGTCCAGTTCCACTTCGCCCAGCACGCTACGCAGCGTGGTCTGCGCCAGTTGCGAGGTGGCATACAGAAAGTTGTTGACCTCCACGACGGCCAGGCGTGGGTCGATCACTCGGAAGTAGATCACCGCGTTCACCTTCACGGTGACGTTGTCGCGGGTGACCACATCCTGCGCCGGCACCTCCAGGGTCTCAATGCGCAGCGAAACCCGCACCATGCGGTCGAACGGCGCAAAAACGAAGATCAGCCCAGGGCCCTTGGGCGCGGAAAGCAGGCGGCCCAGGCGAAAAATTACGCCGCGTTCGTATTCCCGCAGGATCTTGATGGCGTTCAGCAGCCAGATCCCCACGATGATGATAAAGATCAACAATACCGGACTCAGATCGCTCATGTTCATTCTCCTCGTCGTTTACGACACTGGTTCCACCGTCAGCTTCAACTTGTTAATGGCCGTGACCCTGACGCGAGCGCCCACGGCCAAAGGCCGCACGGAAACGGCGTCCCAATACTCGCCGTGCACGAAGACCTTGCCTTCGGGAACCAACTCCGTGATGGCGGCGCCGGTTTGGCCGATCATGCCCTCACTGCCCGTCTCCACTTTATTCTGCCGCGCCCTCCATACCAGCGAAAGCATAAAAACCGTGATCGCCGAAAACGGCAGCGCCAGCGCAATGGCGGTGGTCCAGTGGATCCGCATCTCCGGCGTCGGCGTATTGATCAGCATCACCGCGCCCAGCACCATGGCCACCGCTCCGCCCACACCCAGAACACCGTGCGAAGTGAACTTGACCTCCAGCACAAACAGGGTGAAGGCCAGCAGCATGAGCGCGGCGCCAAGCCAGTTGATGGGAAGGACGGACAGCGCCGAGAGTCCGAGCAGCACCAGGATCGACCCCAGCACCCCGGGCGCTATCAAGCCCGGCGTCGAGAATTCCACGTAGATCGCCAGAGCGCCGATCACCAGCATGATCAGCGCGATGTTCGGATCGGCGATGGCTGAGATGATTTTCTCGCGCAGCGACCTCTGGTACACTTCGATGGCCGCGCCCGCGGTGTGCAGCGTCTGGCTGCTGCCATCGAAGCGAGTCACCACCCGCCCATCCAGAGCCGCCAGCAGCGCCGCGTCGTTGGGCGCGATCAGGTCGATCAGGTGCTGGTCCATGGCCTCCCGCTCGGTGAACGATTTGCTCTCGCGCACCGCCGTCTCGGCCAGCGCGCTGTTGCGCCCGCGCTTGGTGCAGATGCTGCGCAGGTAGGCGGCGGCATCGTTCTCCACCTTCTGCTTCATCACCGCGTCCATCTCGGAACCGAAAAGCACAGGATGCGCGGCGCCGGTATTGGTGCCCGGCGCCATGGCCGCGACGTCACCCGACTCCAGCAGAAAAAAACCCGCCGATGCCGCGCGCCCGCCGCTGGGCGCCACGTAAGTTACCACGGGAACCGGCGATGCCGCGATCTTCTCGATGGTTTCCCGCATCGCGTCCATCAAGCCGCCGGGCGTGTTCAGACGCACCAGAACCAGGCTTGCATTCTGTTCCTTGGCTTGCGCCAGCGCGCCGCCAACAATTTCGGACGTGATGGGATGGACCATCCCGTCGACATCCACCGCGACCACTTTGGTGGCGGCCGGGGCGGCCTGCGCGACGATCGCCAACGCTATCGCAAGAACCACAATTCCTCGCAATCTACCCTCACTATACACTACCCGGACAACGCGGTCTGAAACTGCACAAAAAGTCCGAAAAAACCCATTCTTAATGGAATCGATAGAAACTTTTAATGCGCGGACGGTCCGGCATCCGGTAAAATGAAGGAAACTGTTAGACAGGTTGGAGAAATTACAAACAATGGCATCCAAGCGTGTTTCCGAAAGCAAAGTGGTTGTGTCCCCCGGCGCCGGCCAAACGTCTTCTGTTCGTAAAGCCACAGCCAAGCGCACCACCCGCACTGCAAAGCCGGTTGAGACTCCATCGGCCTCCGTTACCGAACCTGAAGGCGTTGTGTCACCGGCTGCCGTAACTGCCGTGGCGAAGCCATCGCAGGAATCCATCGCCGCCCTGGCTTATTCGTATTGGCTCGCCCGGGGCTGCGAGGGCGGCTCCCCCGAGGAAGACTGGCTCCGCGCTGAGCAAGAACTGTGCATGGCTGCGGCCGCTACGGCCTAAGCCGCGCCGCGAAGGTCATTTGTATTTCCGAAGCACCGCCACCAGGCGGCCCTGAATCAAGACATCCCTGGCGGGGACGATAATCGGCTTCAGACTGGAATTGGCGGGCTGCAAGCGAACCGTGTCCGCCGATTCCCGATAGAACCGCTTCAGCGTGGTTTCGCTGCCGGCTACCAGTGCGACGACGATATCGCCGTCGCGCGCCTCCGAGGCGCGTTCCAGCAGGATCAGATCGCCATCGCAGATGTGATCGTCGATCATCGAGTTGCCGCGGACCTCCAGCGCGAAGTTGCCGCTGCCGGCGAAATCGGCGAAGTTCAGCATCTCGCGTTGTTCTACGGATTCTACTGGCGCCCCAGCCGCAATACGCCCCAGCAGCGGGATCTCCACCACTGTCGGCTTGCTGCGCCGCTGCTCCTGCAAGTACTTCGGCGCCAGTTCGAGCGACCTGCTCTGGTTGAAGCCGCGCTTCAGATAGCTCTTGGCCTCCAGCACCGAGATGTGTTTGTGCACGGTGGCCAGTGAAGCGAGTTCGAGCCCGCGCGCGATCTCTTCGTAGCTCGGGCAGTAGCCATTGTCGTCGAGGAAGGTGGCGATGAAATCGAGCACCTGCTTTTGCCGCTTGGTTAGTGCCATAAAAGGGTCCTACGGCTATTGTGGGCGAACAAAAAGTGAAAATCAAGAGGCAAGAAAAAACACTTGCGCCGATAGCCCGTTTGATATATCGTAAGATACATCATGAGCAAGCATTTCCAAGACTGGGCTTCCCCGGGGAATCGTCCGTGGGCAGCCTTTGCGTTTGGCCAGACCGGTCGATTCTTCGAAGCCGGCGAAGTGCGGCTGGCGATTCTCTCGCTGCTCAGTGAGGGACCCAAACACGGCTACCAATTGATGAAGGAGATGGCGGAACGCTCCGGCGGCCTGTACAAAGCCAGCGCCGGCAGTGTTTATCCGACCCTGCAGCAGTTGGAAGACGAGGACCTGATCCAGGCAGATCAGCAGGCCGGCAAAAAGGTTTATCGCATCACCGAGGCGGGCCTGCGCGAACTTGCCAAGGCTCCCGAGCACGTGCGGCGCATCTGGGAGCGGGCCGAGCGGTGGGAGGACTGGGGCCAGTGTTTTGGCCCGGAGTCGCTGGGCGTGCTGCAGCCGATCTCGAGATTAGTCAAGGCAAGCCTGCAGGCCACTCGGCGAACCGGGTCCGAGCGCGTCCGCACGATTTTGGATCGGGTCTGCCGCGAAATGGAAGACCTGTAACGCCGCGCTTGGAGGCAATGCCGGATGGGTATTGGGATTCGAATTGAGGAACTCCGCAAAGTCTACGACACGCCGCCGCCCTCGGCCGCTCGCGGCGCCGGCTTTTCGTTCACGCCGGTAAAATCCGCGCCCAGAAAGAAATTCGAGGTCGTGGCTCTCGATGGCGTTTCCTTCGAGATCCGCGCCGGAGAGATTTTCGGCTTGCTGGGGCCGAACGGCGCCGGCAAGTCCACCACGATCGGGATCCTGACCACCCGTACCCGGCCCACCAGCGGCCGAGCCTTCATCGGCGAGTTCGATGTCTGGCGCGAGCAGGTGAAGGCCAAACGCCTGCTCGGCGTAGTGCCGCAGCGGCCCAACCTGGACTTCGCGCTGACGGCCCGCGAGATCCTGGTATTTCACGGCGCGTACTTCGGCCAAAGCGCCCGCGAGCGCGAGAAACGCGCCGACGAACTACTGGAGAAGTTCAAGCTCACCGACCGCGCCACCCACATGGTGCGGACCTTCTCCGGCGGCATGATGCAGCGGCTTTCCATTGCGCGCGCCATGATGCACGATCCCGAGATCCTCTTCCTGGACGAACCCTCCGCCGGCCTGGACCCGCAAACGCGCCTGCTGCTGTGGGAGATCGTTCGCGACTACAACCGTCTGGGCAAGACCATCGTCCTGACGACGCACTACATGGATGAGGCCGACTCGCTGTGCGAGCGCCTGGCCATCATCGACCACGGCCGCATCATTGCGCAGGGCACGCCGCGGGAGTTGAAGGCGTCGATTCCCGGCGGCTACCTGCTGCGCTTGCGCTTCGACCGCGTGCCCGAGGAACTGATGGCCGAGCTGCGGACGCTGCCCGGCGTGACCGAAGTGCGCACGTCCGACCACATTGCCGCCGATGTCTACGCCGACCGCGGTGGGCCGCTGATTGGGCCGATTGTCACTGCGGCCAACGCCGCGGGGATCGAACTGCACGACGTGCACATCGCCGAGCCGAGCCTGGAGACCCTGTTCCTGCATCACACCGGAAGGAGCCTGCGAGATTGAACTGGAAAACCTTTTACGCCCTGCTGTCGCGCGACGGCCACGTGGCGCGCCGCAATCTTCTGCCCATGCTGCTACAGAACCTTTTGCAGCCGCTGCTGTTCACGTTCGTATTCGGCCGCGTCATGACCACCAGCGGCATGCTGCCGGCGGCATATAAGAGCATGCTGCTGCCCGGCGTGATGGCCATCAGCATGGTGATGGCGGGAGTGCAGGCGGTGGCCATGCCGCTGATCGCCGAATTCCAATTTACGCGTGAGATCGAAGACAGGCTGCTGGCGCCCATCGAGATCGGTTGGCTGGCGGTGGCCAAGATCGTCACCGGGATGATCCAGGCCACCTTCGCGGGCCTGGTGGTGATCCCCGCGGCCTGGTTGCTGATGGGGTCGGGCCTGAGTCTGAATTTCGGCAAGCCCTTCGAGTTCGCCGCGGTCTGCCTGCTGGTGGCGCTGTTCTCATCGGCTGGCGGTCTGGCCCTGGGCTGCAGCGTGGGCCAAACGCAGATCGGCCTCATGTTCAGCCTGGTGCTGGCGCCCATGATGATGTTCGGCTGTGCCTATTATCCGTGGAGCGCGCTGAGTTCGTTCCGGGTCCTGCAGGTGGCGGTCCTGGTCAACCCGCTGGTCTATGCCAGCGAAGGCTTGCGCGGCGCGCTGGCCCCCCAGTTCCCGCACATCGACACGCTGCTCGTAATCGGCGTGCTGACATTGATCGATGGCCTGATCCTGGTGCTGGGGCTTAAGAAGTTTCAGAGCAAGGCGGTAAGTTAGGCGCTACCGCATGTAGAACAGGCTCAGGCGCGGCAAGTTGGCCTTTTCGAGGAGATGGCGTTCCAGATACTGCTTCTCCAGCATGGTGAGTTGGTCGGCGGTCATCTTGCCGCGGTAGGGGCGCAACTGGCGGTCCAGTTCGGCGCGCGATTGGAACATCTCCTCCTCACTCTGCCGCATGCGAGCGGTTGCGATCATCTTCTCCTCGAGTACCGTCAGCCGCTGCTCTAAAGCTTCCAGGTCAGTGTAATACTGTTCCACTTCCGCGGCCAGACGGGCGAGCGACGTGGCGACTTCCTCGAAACCGGCGGGCAGCGCGGCGGCGTTGCGTTCCAGGTAGGCTCGCAGGTCGTCGAGCGGGAATGGCGGCGCACTCCCGCGCGGCGCGCGCGGCCGCGCGGTTCCGGCCATGATCTGCGCTTCGGTGAGAACCGCTTGCGTACAGAAGGCCAGCGAGTTCACCATCTGGGTCTTCACCTTGCGGCTGCGCCACTTTTCGAAGGCGGCGTCAATGCCGCGGAGCACGGCCTCCAGCGGGATCTCAGAGTTCTTCCAGGTTTCGATCAGCGCCCAGTCCAGGGGCGAAAGCAGGAACAGGCTGGTGCCTCGCACCTGGCGGAAGTGCTCCTCAATCTCGGTGAAATAATTGAAATAGTTCACGCCGCGGGATGGTTCCGTTCCCAGATCATTTGCAGGCCTTCGAGCGTGAGGTGCTCGTCCACGCTAGAGATGAAGCGAGAGCCGCCGGCGATCATGTGGGCCTGGCCGCCGGTGGCGATGGCCTTGGTTTCCGGGCCAAGCTTCGCGATCACGCGCTCCAGGATGCCATCGATCATTCCTATAGCGCCGAAATACAAGCCGGATTGCATGCTGGCCACGGTGTTGGTGCCCACCACGTCCTTGGGCGGCTTGAACTCCACCAGCGGCAGGCGCGCGGTCTTGCTGAACAGAACGTCGATCGAAATGCCGATGCCGACTGCGATGGCGCCGCCCAGGTATTCGGCGTCCTTCGAGATCACGTCGAAGTTGATGGTGGTGCCGAGATCCACCACCACGCACGGACCGCCGTATTTGTAGAACCCGGCCACGCCGTTTACGAGGCGGTCGGCGCCCACTTCGTTCGGGTTGTCGTAGCGGATAGCGAGGCCGATATCGGTGCGCGGGCCCACGAACATGGGGGCGGTTTGGAAGTAGCGCTGGGCCATGAAGGCCAGGGTGGAATCGATGGGCGGCACCACGCTCGAGATGATCATGCCGTCCATCTTGGCGATATCGAGCCCCACCGGCGAAAAGAGGTTGCGCAGCAGAATGCCCCATTCATCAGCGGTCTGCTCGCGGACGGTGCGCAGCCGCCATTGACAAGCCAGCTTGCGGCCTTCGAATGCGCCAATGGTGATGTTACTGTTGCCTGCGTCAAGAGCCAGCAGCACGTACGCCTCCTGCAAGAATCAGAGTATCGGTTCCGTCGTCTTTGCGCACGATCAGGAAGCCGTCGGGGTCGAGGCCGGCGGTGGTGCCTTGGATGACGCCGCCGGGTTGATCGACGATGACGCGGCGGCCCGCGGCGTAACTGGAGGCGTGAGTGAACAGCCGGAGAATGGTGTCTTTGTCTTTCTTGACCATGGCCTCCACCGCAGGGATCAGTGCGTCGAGGATGTCCGTGGCACAGGCCTCCTGGCCTGTGTGGAGGCGGAGCGAGGTGGCCTCGTCCACCAGGTGCGGCGGGAACGACGTCTGGTTCACATTGATCCCGATCCCTGCGATCGCGGCGCTGTCGACCATTTGCGCCAAAATGCCGCCGGTCTTTTTGCCGCCGAGCATGAGATCGTTGGGCCAGCGCAGGTCGCAGACCTGGCCGGTGACGCGCGCGATGGCGTCCACCGCCGCCAAGCCGATTGCGAGGGTCAGCAGCGGCATTGGCTCGAGCACGATGGAGCAGTAGAGCCCGGTGCCAGCCTCGGAATGCCATGAGTGGCCGTGGCGGCCCTGGCCCGCGGTCTGATGGCCGGCGACGACAACGGTGCCGAGCGGCTCTCCGGCGGCTGCGCGTTGGGTGGAATCGATGGAGTCGAAGCGCAGGATGCGGCGCATCATTCCAGTTCCAGCCGGAAGCTGATGTCCATGGCGCGGGCCGAATGAGTGATGGCGCCCGAGGAGACGAAATCCGCGCCCGCTTCGGCATAGGCGCGGACGTTGTCGAGGGTGATGCCGCCAGAGAGCTCGACTTTGGCGCGGCCCGCGATCTCGCGCACCCAATCGGCGGCCTCCGCAGGGGTGAGGTTGTCGAGTAGCAGGTGTCCGGCCCCGGAAGCGAGGGCTTCGCGCATTTCTTCGCGCGTGCGGACTTCGATCTCGATGGGCAGCCTGCTGGCGGCGCGGGCTCGCTCGATGGCGTTGTGGACGCCGCCCGCCGCGGCGATATGGTTGTTCTTGATCAGGATGGCATCGAACAGGCCCATGCGGTGGTTGGTGACGCCGCCCGCGGCCGCAGCCTGCTTTTCCAGCGCGCGCAGGCCGGGCGTGGTCTTGCGGGTATCGAGCACGCGGCAGCCGGTCCCGGCAACGGCATCGGCGAAGCGGCGCGCCAGGGTGGCCACGCCGCTCAGGCGCTGCAGGAAGTTGAGGGCCACGCGCTCACATTCGAGCAGCGTCCGCGCACGGTCCCGAATCGTGGCGATTACTTCGCCTTCGGCGCAGTAATCGCCATCCAACTTAGCGATGTGTAAGTCCTCGGGGCCGCCGCGCGCCTCGTAAATCTGCCGCAGCAGACCCAGGCCGGCAATGACGAGCGGCTCCCGCGCCAGGAAGCGGCCGCGGGCCATTTGCGATTCGGATATGCAGGCCTGGCTGGTGACGTCGCCTGAACCGATGTCTTCTTCGAGGGCGAGACGAATAATCGGGTTCATGACAGCTTGGCGAGTTGGCCCTCGTAGTCCGCCAGCTTGGTTCGAATGCTCTCCACCACCTTGGGCGGCGCTTTGCTAAGAAAGACTTCGTCACCGAGTTGGCGCCGCGAGTTGGCGATGTTTCTTTCGAGCTGCTCCCGCTCCTTCTGTTTGCGCGCCGGGTTTTCCTTCGATTCGGGTACGTCGAGGACCAGGTCTAACTCAGGCGTGGACCGGATGGCGGCGGCTTTGGGCGCGGCCTCGGATTTGAATGCCAGCGTGACTCGGGCGATCTTCTGGATGGCTTCGGCGTGGCGTTGGGCGATGGCCAGCGACGCATTGCGGCAGTAGAGCGTGCCGGCGAGTTGCTGTTTGGGGTCGAGCTTGGCCTCTGTGCGCAGCGTGCGAGCCAAGGTGACGACCTCCTGCAGCACGGCGATTTCCTTTTCGGCTTCGGGGTCGGCCAGTGCGGGATCGAACTGAGGGTAGGGGGCAAGGGCGATGGACTTGGGTTCAGAGATCCCAAGCCGCTGCCACAGCTCTTCGGTGAGGAAGGGCATGGCGGGGTGCAGCAGGCGCAGGGCGGTTTCGAAAGCCGCGGTGGCGTGGTCCCAGGTGGCGCCGGGCACCTTCTTCAGTTCGATGTACCAATCGCAAAATTCGTGCCAGAAGAAATGCCAGAGGAGTTGGGCAAATTCGTGGTACCGGTACTGGTCGATGGCGCGGTTGGCTTCGGAGGCGACAGCGTTGAGACGCGAGAAGATCCAGCGATCCTCAACCGAACGGATGCCAGATGCCGGATGCCGGATGCCGGTTTGGGGTTCTGTGGTCAGGAACAGGAAGCGCGCGGCGTTCCAGATTTTGTTGGCGAAGGCGCGCGAACTCTCCATGCGCTCTTCGGTGAGCACGATATCGGTGCCGGGCGCGGCGCCCTGGAGCAGCGCCATGCGGACGGCGTCGGTGCCGTATTTCTCGGTGACCACCAGCGGGTCCACCACGTTGCCCTTGGTCTTCGACATCTTCTGCCTGTCGGCGTCGCGCACCAGGCCGTGGATGTAGACTTGGCGGAACGGCACCTCGCCCATGAATTCCAGACCGAGCATCACCATGCGGGCCACCCAGAAAAAGAGAATGTCGAAGCCGGTGATCAGCAGCGAGGTCGGGTAGTATTTGGCGAGGTCAGCGGTCTGGTCGGGCCAGCCGAGCGTGGAGAAGGGCCAGAGGCCGGAACTGAACCAGGTGTCGAGCACGTCGGTGTCCTGCGTCAACTGGCCCCCACCGCAGCGCGGGCAGGTGGCCGGAGCCTCGCGGGAGACGATGACTTCCTTGCACTCGCCGCAGTGCCAGGCGGGGATGCGGTGGCCCCACCAGAGTTGGCGCGAGATACACCAATCGCGGATGTTGTACATCCACTCGTAATAGGTTTTGGTCCAGTTTTGCGGAACGAAGCCAATTTGGCCGTTCTCCACCACCGCGATCGCCTTTTCGGCGAGCGGCTTGGTCTTGACGAACCACTGGGTGGAGATGAGCGGCTCCACGGGAGTGCTGCAGCGGGCGCACTTGCCCAGGCTGAGCGTGTAGTCTTCCACCTTCACCAGCGCGCCGATTTTTTCGAGATCGGCCAACACGCGCTCGCGGGCTTCGAAGCGGTCGAGCCCGGCGTAGGGACCGGCGGCGGCGGTCATCCTGGCGTTTTCGTCGATCACCTGAATTTTCGGCAGGTCATGACGGCGGCCGGCTTCGAAATCGTTGAGATCGTGGGCGGGCGTGACCTTGACCACGCCGGTGCCAAATTCGGGGTCGGCCAGATCGTCGAGGATGACAGGGATCTCGCGGTCCATGAGCGGAAGCTGCACGGTGCGGCCGTGCAGGTCGAGATAGCGCGGGTCCTTGGCGTTGACGGCGACGGCGGTATCGCCCAACATGGTCTCGGGGCGTGTGGTCGCGACCGTGACGTAGCGATCGGGGATGCCGTTAACCGGGTAACGGATGTGCCAGAGGTGGCCGGCCACGTCAACGTGGGACACTTCGAGATCGGAGATGGCAGTGTGGCACTGGGGACACCAGTTGACCATGTACTCGCCGCGGTAAATCAGGCCCTTTTCGTAGAGGCGGACGAAGACCTCGCGGACCGCGCGGGAGAGGCCGGGGTCGAGGGTGAAGCGCTCGCGGGTCCAGTCGCAGCTTGCGCCCAGCCGGACCATCTGGCACTTGATGGTGTCGCCGGATTGGGCCTTCCACTCCCAGACGCGGGCTTCAAATTTCTCGCGGCCCAGGTCCTGCCGGCTGATGCCTTCCTCGGCGAGCTTACGCTGGACCACCATCTGGGTGGCAATGCCCGCGTGGTCGGTGCCAGGCAGCCAGAGGGTATTGTCGCCGAGCATGCGATGCCAGCGAACCGTAACGTCGATCTCCGTGTGTTCGAGCATGTGGCCGATGTGCAGGACACCGGTCACGTTGGGCGGCGGAATGACGAGCGAAAACACCCGGCCGGGCGCCTCGGCCGAGGCGGTGAAAATGCCGGAGTCAATCCACCATTGCGCCCAATGCGGCTCAAACCGCTGGGGCTCGTACACTTTGTCAATTTGCATGGGAAGTACTATTTTAGCAATCTTTATCTTGGTGTTCTTCCTCCGCGACTCGCGAATCGTGACTCTGCGGCAGAGAAATCCTCCCGGGCCACGCCGCCATCCCGACAACGTTTTTAGCGCCCTGGCGAGGGCGCCTGCCCCTCCAATCCTCTCTCCGTAATATGATGGATGCACCCGCTTGGAGGGCCATGCGACTTATCGCTCTCGCAGTAACACTGCTGTCGGTAATCGGAACCGCCATTCCCTGGATGCTCGCGGCGGACGCTACCGATTCCGATCTCGAACGTCGATTTGCGCAAACCGTCCAGCCGGTTCTGGCCGGCTATTGCTTGGGATGCCACAGCGGAGCTACGCCAGCCGCCCAGTTCGACCTCCGCGCGTACCCCACCGTGGCGGCGGTGATCCGCGACTATCCTCGCTGGAATCTGGTGCTCGAAAAACTCGCGGCCAGGGAGATGCCGCCGAAACAGGTAAAGCAGCCGCCCGATGAGGCGCGCCAGGAAGTGATCGATTGGGTTCAGGCCGTGCGCGCGAGCGAGGCGCGCAAGAATGCAGGCGATCCGGGGCTGGTGCTGGCGCGCCGCCTGAGCAACGCCGAGTACAACTACACCATCCGGGACCTGACGGGCGAGGACATGCGCCCCACCCGCGAGTTTCCAGTGGATCCTGCCAATCCTGCGGGCTTCGATAACTCCGGCGAGTCGTTGACCATGTCGCCCGCGTTGCTGAATAAGTACCTGTTGGCGGCGCGGGAAGTGGGCGATCATATGGTCCTCACGCCCGACGGGTTCGACTTCGCGCCGCATCCGATGCTGGTCGAGACGGACCGCGAGAAGTACGCGATCAAACGGATCATCGACTTCTACGAGCGGCAGCCTACCGATTATGCGGATTATTTCCAGGCTGCCTGGCGTTTCCAGTATCGATCGGCTCTGGGCCAGCCCGCGGCTACGCTGGCCGGCATCGCGGCCGACGCGAAGTTGAGCGCGAAGTATCTGCCGATGATCTGGGACATCCTCGAAGGAGCGCAGGATGAGGCCGGTCCGATCGCCAAACTTCGGGGCATGTGGCGCGCCCTGCCGGCGCCGGGCGCCAAACAAGCCGGCGCGCTCCGCGCCCAATGCATCGAAATGCGTGATTTTGCGATCCGCATCCGCCAGCACACGGCGATGCAATTCGCGGCCCCAGTGGTGAAGGGACTGCCCGCCGGTTCGCAGCCCCTGCTGAACTGGAAACTGCTCGCCTTCAATTCGCACCGGCGGAATTCCGACCCGGCGGCTCTGCGCAATGATACCGACCCGCCCCCGGTGGTTCCGGAGATCCCGAAATATCCGGGGCTCCACGGCGAAGCGGCGCCGCGCTGGGCCGCGCTCACGGCCAAGGCCCGGGCGGGCGATCCCGATCTCGTAGTCCCGGCCAAGCAGCGCGCCCGCTATCAAGCCGCGTTCGCGCGCTTCGCTTCCGTGTTCCCCGACGTCTTCTACGTCAAGGAGCGCGGCCGCTACTTCCCGGACGATTCGGAGGACAAGGGACGCCTCCTGAGCGCGGGCTATCACAACGTCATGGGGTACTGGCGTGATGACACCCCGCTCATGGAACTGGTCCTCGACGACCAGGGGCGGAAGCAGTTGAACCGCCTCTGGGATGAGTTCGACTTCATCTCTGATTACACGGCTCGCACGTGGGTTCAATACTACTTCAACCAGAGCGGCGAAATTCAGGGCAAGGGCGCCGAGTCCGGCACCCTCCGGCCGTCCGATCAAGAAGTCAGCACCTCAACCGTCATTTTCGGACTCCGCGATGCTTATCTTGCCAAGGCCGCGGCCGATCCGGAAAACGATCCGGCCGCCCCCGATGCGATCCGCGATCACTTCCAGCGCGTCAACGACACGATCCGGCGGATGGAGCGGATGCGAGTGGAAGCCGAACCGCGCCACATCGACGCCCTTCTCCAATTTGCGGCGCGGGCCTACCGCAGGCCGCTCACGCAGCCGGAACGCCAGAAGATGCTGGCGTTTTACGCATCGCTGCGGGAGAAGAGCGCCCTGTCGCACGAAGAGGCGATCCGCGATTCGATCGTCAGCGTGCTCATGTCACCCAAGTTCTGTTACCGCATCGATCCCGGCGCCACCGCGGCGGTGAAAGGGCGGAGCCAACCGCTTTCGGGCTACGCGCTGGCCGGCAGGTTGAGCTATTTCCTGTGGTCCAGCCTGCCGGACGAAGAGCTTCTGGCCCGCGCAGCGAAGGGCGATCTGCAGAAGCCGGAGGTGCTGGTGGGGCAGGCGCGCCGTATGTTGAAGGACGATCGCGCGCGCGGCCTGGCGGTTGAGTTCGGGGCCAACTGGCTCGATTTCCGCCGCTTCGAAGAAATCAATACGGTGGACCGCGATCGCTTTCCCAGCTTCAATAACGAACTGCGACAGGCCATGTTCGAGGAGCCTGTCCGGTTTCTCGAGGACACGATCCGCAATGATCGCTCCGTGCTGGATCTGCTGTACGGCAACTACACGTTCGTGAATCCGGTGCTCGCCAGGCATTACGGCATGCCCGAGATCGCAGGCAACGCCAATCAATGGGTCCGGGTAGACGATGCGGGTAGATACGGACGCGGCGGTGTGCTGCCGATGGCGGCCTTCCTGACCCAGAACGCGCCGGGCTTGCGAACGAGCCCCGTGAAACGAGGATACTGGGTAGTGCGGCGCGTGCTCGGTGAGACCATCCCGCCCCCGCCCCCGAACGTGCCCGAATTGCCCCACGATGAGGCGAAGCTGGATCTTCCGTTGCGGGAAGTGCTCGCCAAACACAGGGAAAACGCAGCCTGTGCTTCGTGCCACGCTCGTTTTGACTCGTTAGGTCTGGCCTTCGAAGGTTACGGGCCCGTGGGTGAGAAGCGGTCCAACGACCTCGCTGGACACCCCGTGGATACGCGTGCGGTCTTCCCCGGCGGAATGCAGGGCGCCGGATTCGAAGGCGTGCAGGCCTACATCCGCCAGCATCGCCAGAACGATTTCATCGATAATCTCTGCCGAAAACTGCTCGCCTACGGGCTCGGCCGTTCGCTTGTACTCTCCGATGACACCACGGTTGAGCATATGCGAGCCACGCTGGCGGCGAGTGCTTACCGCTTCGATTCCCTGGTGGAGACTATTGTCACCAGCCCCCAGTTCTTGAACAAACGGAGCCCGGACTCCCCGGAACAGACAGGTCAATGATGCCCAATCCAACAACGAAATCCACCAACGCTATCTCGCGCCGTAGAGTCCTTGTGGGCGCCGGCGTCACCATGGCCTTGCCGTGGCTGGAGTCCGTTCCCGCTCTCGCCGATACCACCGCGCCGGCCTCCTTCCCCAAGCGTTTCGCGGTGCTGTTTATGGGGAATGGCGTGAACGAGGATCATTGGAACGCCGAGGGCTCGGGCGCTAGTATGACGCTCAGCAAGACCCTGGCGCCCCTCGAACCGTTGAAGCACAAGATCAATGTGATTCACGGTCTGTTCAACAAGGCAGCGACGGGCCAGGGCATTCACCCGGCGCAGACGGGCAGCCTGCTCTCCGGCGCGACGATTCAGAAGGGAGCCATCATCCGCGCAGGGATTACCGTGGACCAGATGCTCGCGAACCGTATCGGGCAGGACACCGCGCAGTCCAGTATCGTGCTGGCCTGCGAGCAGCCGATGACCGGATACCACGAGACCAACTTCTCGATGGCCTACAGCTCGCACATCTCCTGGCAGACTCCGGACTCGCCGGTTCCGAATGAAGTCTACCCCTCGCTGGCGTGGGACAACCTTTTCGAGAACCGCGGCAGCCTCCGTAACATGAGCATTCTCGATCGCGTTATGGAGGACGCAGGCAACCTCGGTCGGGAGATTAGTTCCAACGATAAGGCCAAGCTGGACGAATATCTTACCAGTGTGCGGGAAGTGGAGAAACGCGTCGATGGGATGCGGAAGAATAAAGATAAGGCCGAGGACCTCGCCAAGCAACGCAACAAGCCCGTATTCTCGATGGACCGGCCGGCGAACGGTCTGCCGGAAGACTTTCGCGAACACACGCGGCTGATGTGCGACATCATCGCCATTGCCTTTCAGACGGATAAGACTCGGATCGCGACGCTCCTGCTGGCTCGCGATCTTTCCGCGCTGTATTATCCGTTCCTGGAAGTCCGCGAAGGGCACCATGCCGCGTCCCACAACAACCTGTCCGAGGGATACGAACGCATCGCGCGCTTCCACCTGAGCCAGCTCGCTTATCTGGCTACCAGGTTGGATGGCATGCCCGAGGGCGACGGCACCGTGCTGGATCATTCGTGCCTGATGTTCCTCTCCAATATGTGGATTGGCCGGAAGCACGACAACTCGCGGTTGCCGCTCGTGCTCGCCGGAGGGTTGGGCGGCACGCTGGAGACGGGCCGCGCGCTGGATTACGTGCCGGAAGGCGACGAGAATCGCAAAATGTGCAGCTTGTACCTGTCGATCATGGATCGGATGGGCGTGAAGCTCGAGAAGTTCGGCGACGCCGAAACACGCCTGCAACGTTTGTAAGGCGGCCCCTTGCCCGCGGCAGACGCCTCGTCCGCCGGCCGGGCCAGGGAAGGGCCGGCACTACTTAAAATCCGGGTCTGAGGGCGTGCGCATGCCGGCGGCTTCTGGATACGTCCGGTCGTGTGAAACGCAGCCCGTGAAGAGAGTTGCTTGGCATCTCGACAGGAGAAACAACGATGGGGGCTATTCATCCCAATGGGGTGAGTCTGGAGACCTGGAGACCCGTTGTCGCGTGCCATATCTTGTGGAACGGGGCATTCGAGGCGGGAGACGGGATTGCGCGTTTCGTCTACGCCAGCCTATGTAGGGACACCGAGAAGCCAAACTCGCGCGGAATTGGTATTCCGGTCTTTTTTCATACCTGGCTCGCACCTCAACCAGGCGCGCTGGTTCGGGCAATCGACTACGCCCGGGCGGACGTGACGGTTGTGGTCCCGCTAGTGGACGATCACATGGCGGGGAGCGACGAGTGGGCGCAGGAACTGGAAAGTATCCTGACGACTCCGGAGTTTGCCGCCGGGGAATGCCTGCTTTTGCCAGTTGCGTTTTCAAACGATTCGTACAATATCAGCCCAAAGATCGGCATCTTGAACTTCCTGCGGTTACTCGGCGAGGCGCCGGAGGATTATCCGCAGCGCCTGACGGCCAAGTTGACGCACGAGTTGTGCCGGCTGATGATTGAGGATTCGATTTCGGCTCGGCCAGCGGGCGCGCATGCGGGTGAGGGAACGGCGCCGGTGCGGTTGTTTTTGAGTCACGCGAAGCAGGACGGCCTCGCGATCGTATCCGACCTGCTGACTTACATGGCCACCAACTCTCCCGTAGAAGCCTTCTTCGACGCCACCGCGATCAAGCCGGGCTCCAGTTTTCAAGAGGAGATCGAGCGGGGAGTGCAGCGTAGTGCGCTCTTGATCGTGCATAGCGATCTATATGCGTCACGCGAGTGGTGCCGGCGCGAAACCCTGTTGGCGAAAAAGTATCAATGCCCCATCCTGGTGGTTCTCGCAGTGGACAAAGAGGAAGATCGAAGCTTTCCGTACCTGGGCAATGTCCCGACTACCCGATGGGACCCCGCGAATCCGCGGCGATGCCCGGACACCATCGACCGGGCGTTGCCCGAAGTGCTGCGGAGCGCGTATTTCCAGCGGCATCTAAGGAAGCTGCAGAAGGCCGGCATCATTCCCGGCGAATACCAGGTGCTTACGAGGCCGCCGGAGATTCTGACGTACGTGAACCTGCCGCGGATGGGAGCCACGGCGGATGCGGAATGGAATCCCGTGATCTATCCCGACCCGCCTTTGGGCGACGAAGAAGTCGAACTCATCCACGCCATGTGGCCCGGCGCGCGGTTGACCACGCCGATTTCGAGCGCGCACTGGGTAAAGAAGAAATCTACGATGGGTCCACTGACAGGAACAGTGGTCGCCGTTTCGATCTCCGAGAGTCCCGATCTGGCGTCACTCGGCATGGGCGAAGCTCACCTGCACGACGCCATTCAGGAATTCGCACGGCACATCCTGGCGAATGGCGGCATTGTAGCCTATGGGGGCGATCTTCGAAAGCACGGGTTTGCCGAGAACCTTCTGGACCTGGTACAGACATATCGCCTCGCGGGAAATGAGCCGTGGAACCGAGTGCGCAGCTACGTTGCGTGGCCGATCCATCTCGAAAATGATTCGGCCGAATGGGCGAGGCTGAAGGCACACTACAACCTGGACGCCATATTCACACGGACCGAGAAGCCGGCCGACATCAGCCTGGACGCCAACACATATTTCAAGCCCGATACCTTGGAGCGTCGCTACGCCTGGGCGCGCGGCCTCACCTTGATGCGCGAACAAATGGATTCTGCGGCCGAACTGAAAGCCAGGGTAATCATCGGCGGCCGTGTGCAGGGTTTTGTTGGCCGTTATCCGGGCGTATTGGAGGAGGCCATCATTACGCTGCAACACGGAGAAGGGCTCTATTTGTGCGGCGGGTTTGGCGGCATTACGCGTGAGATTGTCCGGGCTCTGAAGGGAGAGCGCCCGCCGGCGTTGTCACAGAGCTTTCAGGAACAGGACGCATCGTACGCCGCGCTAGCGGATTATTACCGGCGGAACGGTCCGGAACCGATCGACTACGCGCAGCTTTGCGACTATCTGTCGAAGACAGGAGTGGCCGGACTCAAGAATGGGCTTTCGGATAGCGAGAACGAGGTGCTCTTCAGGACTCCCTACATTACGGAAATGATTTACCTGGTTTTGAAAGGGCTTGCGAACCTGCCCCCTGCGGGCTCATCGGCGTAGCGTGGCTTGCGTGGGCCTGGGCCGCATGCGGTCGCGCCCATAGCACGCGCGGTACCCACTGATAGCTCAACGAACACCTACTTCGCCGCGTAGGTTTTGCTGAAATTGTTCCGCGTATTGGTGACCGTAAACGTCCCATCCGCCTGCGCCGAGACCTTAATCAGGAAGGCCGGTCCCGTGTGACCCCCCCGGCCGCCACCCGCACGTCCTGCCGGGCCCGGACCGGCACCCGCGCCGCGCGCCGCTCCTTGCCCAAACGTTGGCGGAGGATTGAGCAGCACACTTGCCATCGTTTCCGCATCCTCCACATTGGCGATAAACAGCGAGGGAGCATTCAATTCGAGGCCTGCTGCGTACGCCCAGTGGAGCTGCCAGATATCTTCCAGCCCCGGCGATGTATACAGCGTCTGCATGGTCGGAATCGCCCCGCCCTTGCGCGCGGAGTTGTTCATCACCACAACCCGCGGACGCAGTCCGTGCACCAGCGCGGGCGAGCCCGACTGGTCGATCCCATGATGCGAGGTCATATACAAATCGACAGTCCCGATCGGATTGTTCGGGCAGATCAGCTCCTGTTCCCGGTTATACGTAAAATCGCCCAGATTGACCGTCCGGAACCTCCCCAGAGAGATCACAACTCCAATCGACTGGTGGTTGTCCGGGTCCACCCGCGACTCGTCCCGTGGCCTGAAATCGGCACACGCCGCATTTTGCTTTCCGGCCCCTGGAGCGCCCGGGATCGGCGTCTTCAAGGTCTGTCCCGCCGAGGTGACTACTACAACGCTGGTTCCCGCGAACGGAATCTTATCGCCCGGCTTGACCACGGTGTGATCGGCCTTCGCAACCATCTCCCCGTACATCGCCTGGAACCCCGGGACCTGCTCTCGTGGGTCGGTCGGCTGCCCGTGATCGATGAAGTGCTTGATCGGAATTCGTTTGGCCAGTTCCTGCAGCCCACCAACGTGATCCCCGTGATAGTGGGTGAGAATCAGGTGATCGATCTGCCGCATGCCGGCCGTGTTGAGCACCTCCATAATGCGGTCGGTATCGCGCCCGCCGGGGTTGCCGGTATCGGTGAGCAGAGACTCACCGGTTGGCGATACGTAGAGTGCGGCGAGCCCGCCCTCGGTGTCGATGAAATAGATATCCAGCGTTTTGCCGGGCTTGGTCTGAGCGTCGCCTACCATCGCCAACCAGGCAAAGGCAAGCAGAGGCGCAAATGCGAGCCGCATCGGGGCAACTCCTTTCTTCGGTCCAAGCAGTAGTGTTGCACATCCGTACCCTTGGGCGGTCGCTTCGGTGGAGCCCCCGGACAAACAACGCCATTGGCCATCCCTGCCACCGTAACCGTTGCTCCGGTCACGTCTACCGTGCACGGCTCTGCGCTTTGCCCTGGGATGCGACTGAAGGCTCGATCCGGATCCACTCCCCTACTCGAACTCCCACCCCCGGAAGCGATGCTGGTGCTCCGCCAGATCCACCCGCTTGCCCCGGAACCGCACGCCTTCCATCTCCAACCGCGTGCGCTGTTCCAACCCCGCCTCGAACCGCAACTTGATCGCGCCGCCCGAGCCCACCACGCGCTGCCAAGGCAAGCCGTGCCCTTCGCGATGCAGCAACTGCGCCACATGGCGGTGGTAGAGCGGATAGCCGGCTGCCGCCGCCACCTGTCCGTAGGTCGCCACCTTGCCGCGCGGAATCTGGCGGATGGCTTTGCGGAACGCTGCGTCGCGCTGCGCGCTCTTGGGCGCCCGCATTAACTTGCGCGCCGCTTCCTGTGGCGTGAGCCGCTTCACTTCAACTCCGCGTAGCGCGGGCAGGTCACGAGGTGGTCGTTTACCATGCCGGTCGCCTGCATGAAGGCGTAGCAGATGGTGGATCCCACGAACGTGAAACCGCGCCCCTTGAGGTCTTTACTCACGGCGTCGGAGTCCGTCGTGCGCGCCGGCACATCCTCTTTGCGCCGCAGGTGGTTCTGCCGCGGCCGGCCTTCCACGAACCGCCAGATATACGCGTCGAAGCTGCCGAACTCCTTCTGCACGGCCAGGAACGCCTGGGCGTTCTTCACTGTCGCCGCCACCTTCAACCGGTTGCGCACGATCCCAGTGTTCTCCAGCAGCGCCGCCACCTTGCGCTCGTCATAGCGGGCCACCTTGCGCGCGTCGAAGCGGTCGAAAGCCCTGCGATAGGCCTCGCGCTTGTTCAGAATGGTGGACCAGCTCAAGCCGGCCTGCGCGCCCTCCAGAATCAGGAGTTCGAACAGCCCCCGGTCGTCGTGCAGCGGCACGCCCCACTCCTCGTCGTGATAAGTCATCATGAGGCCCTCGCGGCCCCACCAGCAACGCTCCGTCATACCCTCTTCACCGTAATTCGCTCGCCTTTGCGCATGGCATATCGATGCACCTCGCCGCTCCACGGATTCCGCACCCGGCACTCGCCGCCCGCCGGCGACTCCAGTTCCACAAACTCGATTACGCCGCCCTTCATCGACGCTGTCACGAGCACTCCGCCACGCGCCGCCAGCCTGAACCGCGCATCCCACTCCTTGGGCCAGGCCGGAAAGACGCGGATCACTGGATCTCCGCCGGGCTCCGCCGCGTTGCTCTGCAACAACGCCAGGTGCAGCGCCTCCGACCCGCGGCCCAGCCGCTCGGCATCCAGCGCCTGCGGCCCCTCGCGAAGCATCATGCGGTTGGCGAGCGCACCGCCGTTCTTGTATGCCGTCGCCCGTTCTCCCACGCGCGAATGAATCTGCGCCGGAATCAGGTAGCGCACCGCGTCCGCGCGCCCCAGCGTGGCAGCCGCAATCGGCAGCTTCGACAGCACCCCGACATTCGTCTGCGGCCCAATGCCGCTGCGGTAATAGGCATCGAACGTCGCATCGGCTGTAGGTCCGTTCGCCTGGTCGAAAAGCCACATGGGCATGCTGTTGCCATCGGGCAGCAGGCCGCCGGGCTTGATCGCAGGCTTGAGCCCGCGCACGAAGACCCGTGGCCCCGTGTAATTATCCGGCTTCAGCGCTTCGTCGTCGTCGCTAGTCGGGAGCGTCGCCAGGTTGTCCAGGAACTCGCGCCACACCGGCTGCAGATCGGCGTCGGCGTTCAGAATCCGCGATGCCCGCAGCAACGCCCCGAATACGCCCCGCATGGCCGAAACATCTTCGTCGGTGTCGCGCGCGCCGTAGACACTTTCATTGCTGTTGGCAAGATGGATATGATACTTGCCGTCGGCGCCCTTCTGCACGTTGGGGTGGTTGCGATAGAACTCGGCCGCTCCCTTCAGCATCGGGTAAGCCCGGGCGCGCAGCCAGCCGGCATCCATCGTGTACTCGTAGCGGCGCCAGAAATAGTAGGCCACTTTGGCCGTGCTGCCGAAGATGTGGTTCACCGCGCCGTACGGCCCGAACCCGCGGTCTGTGATCGCGTAGTGCCCGTTCACCCAACTCCCGTTCTGAATCCAGTTCCACCGGCTGGAGTGCGGGTGTTTGGTCATCGCGAACTCGCGGAATCGCTCCGACCTCTGGTCCCACGGCTTGCGCAGCAGGTAGAGATCGCGCATCTCGGCGGCGATCTCGTCGGGCAATCTCTCCAGCCCGTCAAAGTAAGCCGTCTCGGGAATATAGATGCCCTGGCTGCCCCACTGCTGCCGCGCCGCCATCGCGCACGCGCCCGCCATGCCGCTGTACATATCGAACATCGGGTCCAGCAGCTCCCAACGGTTGGCCGCGAACAGAGCTTCGTAGTAGCAGCTCAGGTTCGCGTACCAGTGCTGCGCCCCCCACGTACGCAGATCGCCGCCCGTGTTCCACAGCATGCCGTTGAACTTGGGCGGGAACTTGCCGCGCGAACTTGCGCCCATCAGGTAGAGGAAGTAATTGTAGTGGAGTTGGACAAAATCGGCTTCGCCATCGGTGCTGTGCATCTGCACATAACTGCGCGACCAGAAGTCGTGCCACCATGCGGCGGTCTCGTCTGACAGCGCCGCAAAGCCCTTCGCTGCGCCTGCTTCCAGTTGCCGCAGCGCCAAAGCCGCCACGTCCGCCTTCGGGTCGAAACTGGCGGCGCTGGCGATCAGGATGGTGAACTCGCCCGCTCCTGGTCTCGCCGCTAGGCGCACTTCCGTTTCGTTGGCGATTCTCGGCCGCGCCTCGCGCCCGGCCACCCCAATCGCTACCGCCGACTTGCAGCAGTACTCGCCTTCGCGAAACTCCTGCGTGAGCATGATGCGCTCGCCCGCTATCTGCAACCGCGAAGCCGCCGTATGGTTGCGCGTCTGCACCGTGACAATGTGGTCGCGCGCGAAGGTCTCCAGTTGCTGGCCGAAATACTGGGTCTCCGCGCGCAGCATTCGCAGGTTCACTTGAACTGGTTCCGCCGCCGCCCGGCGGTCGGCCACTCGAATCGCCATCAGATCCTGCGCCGGCCACGCCAGAACCGTGGCGCTCACGCCGTTGCCCTCGATGGCGAGCGCCCCATCGTAAACGGATAGGTGTTGCCGGAAACCGGTCTCCGGAAACGCGTCTTCGCCAAAAGCCGCGAATTCGATGTCCACGAACCCGCAGCCGCCGCAATAGTCGTTGTGGCGCTCGAAGAAGCTGTTGGTGGCGCTATTGTTGGCGTAGACATCGACGCGGTTGATCTGGAATCGCAGCGAACCGGGGGTGGTCCAAACCAGGCTTCCCATGCGGCCATTGCCCAGCGGGATGCCTTCTTCGCTCCGTGGCACGGGCTTGTCGTAGATCAAGTCGGCCGGCGCTATGCCGGCCGGCGGCGTGTCATCGGCGGCTGCCCCGGGCACGTCGGCCGCCAGCGCCAGCCCCGTGGCCAGAAACCCACGTCGGGAGTAATCCATCTTCAACCCCTATGGGCACCGGGCCGCGTTGAGCAGCTCCTTCTGAATGCTCAACAGCCAGCAGCCCGGCTCCTTCAGATTCTCCAGCGTCAGGCCGTTCCAAATCAACTTGGCCGGCGCCCACCCCGGCGGCACCGTGACCCGCATTTCGGTCACCGTCCGGCTGACAATCTGCACCTCCCTGTCGTCCGGAAGAAACTGCGCCTCCACGCGCGCCGTGATCGCCGGATCGCGCCGCGGAACCAGGATGTGCGTCTCGATGCGGATGCGATCCTTGCCACGCTGCACCGTAGCCACCGCCTGCCTGTCCTCGGTGGCCTTCTCCATCAGGTCCCGATACTGTCGGGCGCCGGCGATCTCCCGGCCGTCCAGCGCCACGATGCGGTCGCCCATCTTGAGCGGACCGCTGTACTTCGGCGGCAGATACGATACCAGGACGCCGGGGCCGGGGTCGTCCGGTTTGAAGCCGAAGCCGCCCAAGTCGAGCCCCGCTCCGTTGCCGCCCGCGAGGCGCGTCGAGGTCAACACGTCGTTGCGCTCCGACGGGTCGAACTTCGTCATCCGGATCCAGTAGCAGCGCGCAAACGTGGGCGAGTTGGTTTCGCAATCGATGGAGAGCGGAAACTCTTCGCGTTTGTGCTGCCCCAGCCACTGAAACACCGCGCTGGCAGTGCCGCTCGACGCGGCCGTCCGCCACTCGATATCCAGCCCCTCCGCTTTCAGCTTCTGCGCCACGCCCTCGCCCGCCGGTTCGCTCACCCAGAGCACGGGCGCATTGGTGAAGTTCGAAGCGAAAACCCGGCCGGTGTCGATCGCCGCTTTGGGCGAGCCGCCCAGAGCCGCGCCGGCAGCCCACAGATCGGGGACGCGAGAGATGGTGTACCACACCACCGCCGCCGCGTCGCCCCGGCCCACCAGATACACCCGCGAGGCATCCACGTCGCCGTTTTGGATCGTGGCCTCCACGGCCTTCGCCAGGTCCTGCACCCGCAGATCGATATTGGGATTCGCCGGCCCGGCCGCGGTCACCAACAGCCAGCCGGCTTCGCTCGTCCACTTCTGCCACTCCGCGGCGTCGGCCGCGTCCACCAGCGTGATGGCGGGCGCCTTCTTCGGCGCTGGTTGGGCCAGCAGGCCTGTGCCACCGAGCAGACTAATGCCGCAGGCGAGTACGGATCCGCTTAACCAGTTTTTCGATTTCATCCGTTTTCTTGAGCGTGGACACGGAGAGGATGTAGCGGTCGTTCTTCTCCAGGTCCGCCTTCAACTGTTCCGCCAGGTCCGCCAGTTCTGCCGCGTCTTTCAGATTCTGCTGGTACTCCGCCTTGAGGATTTCTTCCTTCTGCGACTTGCCGTTGGGCATGCGGGTTTCGGGCTCTTCCTGCTCCACGCCGCCTCTGCCGCCTCGCTGCGAGAGCGCGACCGAGCAGAACGCGGCAAGCAACAGAGCCAGGGCGCAGCGTCGAAACCAGAGCTTCATAGGAAAAACCTGCATTCATGATACCCCCGCTGAATACGGTATCCCGGGAGCCCTTGGCAGCCTTTGCACAGCCTCGAACTGCCCCTGCCTGCCGCTGCCACACAGCCGGCATCGATATTCTGGGCGGTTTATAGGCCGAACGCGATCGCCGAAATTCGTGGGAGTTCCCTATCCTGGCGCGCCGCACCGTGTGGCGTGGCATCTACGCCGAACCAGGCTACGCGCCCCGCACGATCCACTGGTCCGGCCACGTCAATGGCATCTCGGGTGACCAACATCAACCCCGTGATCAAGACGTATAGTGGGTACAATATCTCGCCGGTATGGAGGTCACCAGAGAGGAGTAGCTGCGGCCAATCGAGCGGCGCTTGGGGCCGCTACGCATCGCGCCGGAGGTCCGCTACCTGCGCTGGAACCGGCCGGCGGTGGAGGTCTTCGGCTCGCATAGCTTTTCGGTTGTATCCAACCAGAACCAGGTGGACCTGTTGCTTGGGATCCGCTTTCCTTAATGCTCCCGCAACGAGCGCGCCACCAGTCCCAGCCCGCCAAAAAGCAGAACCAGCATCACGATCACGTTGAAGAGGCTAGTCGGCCGGAAATAGATGTGCAGGTTCGCGATCACACCCGCCAGGATGAACAGCGCTCCGGCCACCGTCAACAGCCACCCGATTATGCTGCGGCCATTGAAGAACAGCAACCCGATCCCGATCACCATCGGCAGCAGCGTTATGCCAAAACTGTTGGTGCCGTAAAAACTCCAGTAGCCGCTGCCCACGCTCACCTGATTGGACAGCAGGTATGCACCGGTGCAGGCCATGGCGAACCCCACCAGGAAGTGTCCAATCCCGCCCGGTGTTCCGCCGACGTCGGTATACTGACGGTCTGCCATCAGTTTCGAGGATAGCAGAGCGGGTATGCCCGGGTGCTTAAACGAATTCGGAATGGCGCATTATGGCTCATATTGGGCCTGCCGAAGCCTCAAAACCCCGACCCCAGCCAATATCCCTCCGCGACCTCCTTGCTCCCGCGACTGCCACGTCAAAAACTCGCTCTCAGGCCACGTTGCCATCCCGGTACCCTCATAGCTTCACCTTTAACGGGCGCCCGGCGAAGACGATCTCGCGGGTCTCGGCCTCCCCGGCAACGCGCACCACGATGTTCCGTTTTGCGGGGTCGAGCATCTTCGCCCCGCTGGCAAGGCGCAGGCTCAGTCGGCGTTGGCGGTCGTTCCAGGCGATGTTCACCCGCATAAACTCGCCCTTGCGAAAATCGAAGCTTCTGCCGTCGTCTTCGTACCAGGAGCAGACGCCGTCGGCGCCGGGGTGGACCCACAGGTTCAACGGGCCGTCCACCTTTTCGGCGGTGTACTGTCTGATCGGGCCCATCGGAATCACCGCGCCCGTGCGCACATACAGCGGAATGGTCTCCAGATCCACCGGGCGCCTAACTTCGCGGCCGCCTTCGACCTTGTCGTGCGTCCAGAAGTCGTACCACGTGCCGCGTGGAAGGTAGAGGGTCCGCGACGTGGCCCCTTTCTCGACGACCGGCGCCACCAGGATGTCGCGGCCATAGAGATACTGATCGCCGCGCGCCCTGGCGGCCGCGTCCTCGGGGTAGTGGAGCCACAACGAGCGAATGATGGGCAACCCCGTTTCGCAGGCTTCCTTCACCGCCGAGTAGAGGTAAGGCATCAGTTGGTAGCGCAGTTCCAGATACTTCTTGCAGACTGGTTCGACCGTGGCGTTGTGCAGTTCCCTTTCGTCGGGATGGTAGCTGGGCGTCTCGCGGAAATCGCCGATTTCGCCGCGGTTCCAGCCCCACGGCAAACGCAATCTCCACTCGCGGCCGTGGGAACGGAACAGCGGATTGAACGCGGCGAACTGGAACCAGCGCACGTACAATTCGCCCGTGAATTCCTGCGTGGGCACGAACCCGCCGATGTCGGTGCCCCAATACGGGATGCCGCTGAGCCCGGTGTTCACGGCCACCGGCACGTGCGTCTTGAGCGTTTCCCAGGTGGACTGGACGTCGCCGGACCAGAGGAACGATGCGTACCGCTGCATGCCGGCATAGCCATTGCGGTGCAGCGCGTAAACGCGTTCGTTGGGCCGATACATTTGGGAGCCTTCGAAATACATGCGGTTGCGCAACAGCCGGGAGGCCGCATCGAATCCATCGCCCTGGTCGGGCCACCAGCCATCCACGCCCAAATCGAAGAGCGGCTTGTGCGCGGGCCAGTGGCAGGCCACCTGGCGGTCGGGCGGCCAGCGGTCGTCGGGCGTCCGGCCGCTGGGGAGAGGCGCGGTGCAGGTATCGCGCACGGTGCCGGAATAATGCCGGCCCTCCACCACAATGTGCAGCACCACCTTCATGTTTTCGCGGTGCAGTTCGTCGATGGCGCGCTGAGGGGCGGGGAAGGCCCTGGCGTTCCATTCGTACTCGCCGTTGCGCGTGTTCCAGCCGTTGGGACAGAATTCCGTGCCCAGATAGATCATGGCGTCGCAAGGCAGTCTCTTCTCGCGAAACGTGCGGGCCTCCTGCAGGATCTCCTCGGGCGGACCGAGCGTGCGGTGTGACTGCTGGTAGCCGAAGGACCACAGCGGCGCCATCTCCGGGTACCCGGTGATTTTGGCGTACTCGGCCATCACTTCCAGCGGGTCTTGGGCGCCGATCACGAACACGTCGAGCGGCAGAGCCCCCTGCTGATTCGGCGGCAGCAACCGGCCGATGGTTCCCGTGAGATCGAAGGCGCCCAGCGGCTGGTGAATGAACATGGCCCAACCGGAGAGCCCGATGGCGAACTGGACCGGCACCTTACCCCCGTGCGTCGCCAGGCGGTAGCCGCCCTGGCCGCTGACCATGCGGTCGAGATTGCCCTTTCGGTCGAACTGCGGGCCGCCTTGCCCGAGGCCGAGCACCGGGCGGTCGCCGAGGCGAAAGCTCAGTGCGCCGCTGGCGGCATCGCTCCCCAATTCCTGCACCAGACGGCCGCCTTTGGCTTCGACGCGGATGACGAACGGATCGACCGCGAGCCGCACCATCAGGGCCCCGCACCTCACATTGCGCGTGCCCGCCACCGGGCGCAGGCGCGCCACCGGCTTGCCCCAGTCTTCCCGAACGAGAGCTCCATCGGAAGGGATGGGTTGCACCTGGCCATTCTCGATTGCCTGGGCGGTGATGCGAACGGTCTCCGGGCCGATCGAAGTGAGTGAAATCTCGACTGGGCGTCCGGCTATCCGGATGCCCGCGGGTTGAGCGAAGAGGGTGGAAGCGCCCGTGGCGACGGTTTTCAGAGCTGCTCGACGAGTGAGTGACACGATAAGTTCACTAGTTCCCTACCGTCGCCGGCTCGGCTGGGATCGAAACGTGGTTCCAATCCGGCGGTTCCACGCCCAGGAGATTATGAACGAAGTAATCCTGCAGGTAATGCTGGCTCGCCAGCACGCCGACTCCGTGATTTTGGCCCGGTATGTAGAGCATGTCGAAGTGCTTTTTGGCCTTCACCAGGGCGTTCACTACCTGAAGGGAAGAAGCCGGGTCGACGTTGCTATCCATCTCGCCAACGATGATCAGCGCCTTGCCCGCCAGGCGATACGCGTTGTCCACGTTGGAGGACGCTCCATACTCCGGCCCCACCGGCCAGCCCATCCACTGCTCGTTCCACCAGATCTTATCCATGCGGTTATCGTGGCAGCCGCTGTTGGTGACCGCCACCTTGTAAAACTCCGGATGGAACAGGACACCGCCCAGTGAGTTTTGCCCGCCGGCCGAGGTGCCGAAAATGCCGGCGCGGCTGATGTCGTAGTAGGGATATTTGGCGGCCACCGCCTTGTGCCAGAGGATTCGGTCGGGGAAGCCGGCATCGCCGAGGTTCTTCCAGGCCACGTCGTGGAAGGCCTTGGAACGGTTGTTGGTGCCCATGCCGTCGATGTGGACCACGATGAATCCGAGTTCGGCCAGGGCCTGGTCGGCGGAGACGGCGCTGAAGGTCTTGGGCACGAACGAGCCTTGCGGCCCGGCATAGATATTTTCGATCACCGGATACTTCTTGTTGGGGTCGAAGTTCGTCGGCCGCGTGATGATGCCCCAGATGTCCGTCCGGCCATCGCGCCCCTTGGCCACGAAGACTTCGGGGAAACGGAAGCCGGCCGCGAGCAGCGCGGAGGCGTCGCCCTGGTCCAGGTCTGCGACAACGGTCCGGTCTGCGGTACGGCGAAGTTGCGCCCGCGGCGGAAGATCCACGCGCGACCAGGCATCGACATAATATCTGCGGTCGGGAGAAAACGTGACGGTGTGATTGCCGTCGGCATCGGTGAGTTTGACCAGTCCGGTGCCGTCGAAATTAATGCGGTAATAGTGGGTAAAGTAGGGGTCCTGATCGGGGCTCATGCCGCCGGCCTCGAACCAGATCTGGCGCATCGCTTCATCGACGAGATCGACGTTGCGGACCACCCAGTTGCCCCTGGTGATCTGGTTCTTCACCCTGCCGGTCGCACCGTCGTAGAGATAGAGATGTTCCCAGCCGTCGCGTTCCGATGCCCAGATGATCTCACTGCCGTCGGTGACGTCGTAGCGAAAGCGCCTGCCGGCGGAAAGTCCCGGACCCAGGGGGTTGTAGTAGAAGAACGTCCGGCTCTGCTCGTCGATCAGCGCACGGACCTTGCCGGTTTGGGCATCCACCTCGAGGACGCGGTACACCTGGTGGCCGCGCTGATTGTATTCGAAAGTGAAGGCGCGGCTGTCCTTCCGCCAGACCGGCTCGGTCAGGTTGTAGGCGCTCGGAAAGAGCTCGCGGTCGATCTCGACCTCTTTCCCGCTGGCGATATCGAAGAGGACCGGATAGGCGATGTCGAGGGCATCACCGGGCTTGCGGTAAAGGATCGACGAGTGTTTCGGTTGAACTTGGCCGGCGGGTGAGGATTCGATATAGTGAACCTGGCGGGCGTAGCCCGGCCGCGAGTGGTAGGCCGCCAGTTTCCTGGAGTCGGGCGACCAGGCGACGGACCGGAGCGTATAGTAGTTGCCCTCCGAGCCGTCGGAGCTCAGCGGAGTGGCCGGCTGCGTGGAGCCGGCGGGACGCAGAAAGACGTTGTAGTTCTCGATGACGGCGTCCCATTTGCCGTCGAAGGAGGTGCAGACCTGCGGCGCTTCGGCAGCAGGCGCACCGTGGGTTTCGGCGCGCGCGGCACAGCCGTTGGGAGCGCGGCCGAGCCCACCGCTGTTACCGCCGCCCTGCTGCGGAGGAGGTCCGGCGTACTCGAGTCCGTCCGCGGGATCGCCGCCTTCCCATTCGGGTGCTTCCAACAGGCTTTCGCCAGCCGCATCTGGCGCGCCCCCACGCCCCCCGGCCGGCGGCTGCGGCAGCGCTTCGCCCTTGCTGCAGACGTAGTCGACCAACGTACACTTCCAGAGGAAGCCCGATGCGCCGAACTGGATGGCGCTTTCGCGGTCGAGGAACGTGAGCGCTCCGGGCGTGGGCGCGGCGCCGCGTCCGCCGCCGCCACGGCCCCCGGTCACCGGCGCGAACGGCAAGACGAGTCCGGTGTAGTGGCCCCCGGATGCCGCTGAGATGGCCGCCGCCAGCCTGTCGTGATCGAAGGCCGGCTTCTTGATTCCTGTCAAAGCATTCATCCAGACAAATTCCGTGCCGCCCTTGACCTGCCGCGAATACCAGAGGTGATCGCTGGCGCCGATCCAGGTGACGGGACCCGGAACATTGACCACCAGACCCTGCGCCTTGGCCTGCAGCCCCTGGCCGCGTTGATAATCGGCGAGGGTTCCCTGTCCCGGCGCGAGACCCGCCAACAGGCCCGCCAGCACCAGAGCACGAGTTACCGGCGATGACATAGGTGTATTGTAGCGCCGGAGGCCTGTGATTCCGGCCCGTGAGCCAGCGCCAGCGCCTGGGCCTCACGCGATTGCTTCCTGCAACCCTCCGCCAGTCAAACCGCCAATCCGCAGGTCCACCAGTTCGTTGGGCTCGCGGGGCGTGGCCAGCTCCACCTTCAGATAGTTCTCCGTCAGTGCGGTGCCGGTATCGTGCAGCGTCACGGCCGAGAGCGTGTGGCCCACCAGGCGCTCGCGGAACTCGCGGTTCTTCGCCGCCGCGAGGTCGCGAAGGATGCGGTTGCGCTCCTTGCGCACGGGCATCGGCACCGGGGCCGGGGCGTTGGCCGCCGGCGTGCCAGGGCGCTCCGAGTAGGTGAAGACATGCAGGTACGTGAACGGCAGGCTCTCGATGAAGCGGCGGCTGTCTTCGAATTCGGCCTCGGTCTCGCCCGGGAATCCAACCATCACGTCGGCCCCGATGGCTGCGTCCGGCATCAGCGCCCGTGCCTTCCACGCGCGGTCGGCATAATGATGCGGACGGTACTTGCGGTGCATGCGGCGCAGCACGCGATCCGAGCCGCTCTGCAGGGGCGCGTGGACGTGCTTGGCGATGCGTGGCGAGCCGGCCATGAGGTTGAGTAGATCGTCGGAGAAATCCATCGGCTCGACCGAACTCAACCGCAGCCGCTCCACCCCGGTCTCGGCCAGCAGCAGCCGGATCAGGCCCGCCAGCCGCATTCGGCTTCCCGGCTCGCGTCCCCAGCGGCCCAGGTTGATGCCGCTGAGAACGATCTCGCGGTACCGTTCCGCCAACCCTCGCACCTGCGCCACCACCTGTTCCGCCGGTGCGCTGCGGCTGCGCCCACGCACGAAAGGAATGATGCAGAAGGAGCAGCGATTGTTGCAGCCATCCTGAATTTTCAAGTTGGGACGCGTGCGGTCGCCGGCGGCATCTTCCACCGGCGCGGAAAGGAAATCGTGCTGGGCGAAGATATCGCCGACGTGGATGTTGCCGTGGTACGGCGTGGTGTTGCCGCCGTTGCCAACGCTTACCAGGTCCGCGATCTGCGTCTTGTGCGAGTTGCCCACCACCCACTCGACGCCGGGCAGCAGGGCCAGTTCCTGGGGCGCCCGCTGCGCATAGCACCCCGTCACCAGGATGCGCGCCGCCGGATTCTCGCGATGCACGCGGCGAATGGTTTGCCGCACGTCGTCATCCGCCGAGGAGGTCACGGTGCAGGTATTGAGCACGACCAGATCGGCCGATGCCCGTTCGTCCGCCGACGACAGCCCCTTGGCCGCAAGCAGCGATTCGAGAGCGGCCCCATCGGCCTGCGTAGCCCGGCACCCGAAATTTTGGACGAAGAACTTCCCCACGATCCTCTAATTATACGGGTTCCCCACCGTTTCTCGCCGCTCGGCCACGCCCAAGGGTGTGCGACATAAAAGTGACGACCCGCGAGTTTTCTTTTTTTGTGGCACTAAACCTAGCGTAGTGATACGCTAGGCTATGAGGAGGCTTCACTTGCCCGATTCTCTGGTTGACTTGGAAAGCCGTCGTGCCGTCGTTCAATCGCAGATCGCCCAGTTGGGTGACATGCGCTCTGGCTCCATTACCGGAACTAGTGGTCGTTGTGGAAATCCCAACTGTCATTGCCATCGCGCCGGTGATCCCGGCCACGGTCCTTACTTCCGACTGACTCGCAAGGTGAAGGGCAAAACCGTCACCGAAACCTTTGCTTCCCCGGCCAGTTTGGCCAAAGCACAGCGTGAGGTCGCCGAATGCCAGCACTTCCGCAAACTGGGCGAGCAACTGTTGGATGTGAATGAACAGATCTGCCAGTTGCGCCCAGTGGCGGAACCCTCACCGTCGGCCCAGGAAAAAAAACGGCCGAAATCATCCAACAGGAAGTCTCTCGCGAAGTAGACCAACTGTTGCGCGTCGTCTTCAGTGCCCACCGCAAGACGGAGTATAGCTGCCCACAGGGCAGCATTGAACGTTTTTTTCATTAAGAAAAGACAGAAGCGGGTCTCCAGAAGTGCGATATAGTCTGAGACAAATGCGGTAACAAGAATCAGCAGCAATAGTATGAGACCTGATCGAGTAAAGATTTCGTCGCAGGTTAAGTAAGCCTCCCCGTCATCGCCAAGCCTGAAATCCTTCCCAACAAATAGTATCGTTGAAATAATGCAGGACGCTAAGCAAGAGCGGAAGAAACACTTCAAAGAAAGGTGCTTCTCCCCAAACAACCCGATCAAACACCTTGGCGAAAGTATCAGGCCAATTCTGAAACGTCGGACTGAGCTTCTTTCGATCCAACAACCAAACCGCAATCTCCAGCTTCGTGTCGTCGTTCAGAACGCTCTCGACTCCCTTGAACAATCCCCACACGACCGCAAACAAGACCACGCCAGCAGCAAATGGACCAGCGGGTTTGAGAATGAATTGGGTGAGGCCGTCAATCATTCGTCAACTCACTCAATCAAAGTTCCACACGACTCCGGGCCAGTACACCACTAGTCATAATGGATCAGTTATCTTAGCTGGTCGGCCATCTTGATAAGATTGTCGGCTATCGGAATGATGAATATAAGAATATCTCTATCAGATGTTACGACGGCAGGCAAATTCCTCTTTCTATCCTCTTCATCGAGGTGATCTATCCATTGTAGAACATCATCTAGGTCCCCATTTACAATATGGAATTGTGCAAATTCTTCCCTAATGGTATGGACAGATTTCAAATAGCGAGTCCTGAAAGCAAATGAGCGCACCTGTGACCAGTGCTTGTAACCATTCGGCCCATCTGGAATCTTGATGATGGGCGTCAGACGATTGGCTGGAACTTTGACGGGTGACGCTGGATTAACAGGGAACCCAAAGTTGTATAGATCCAACATAATCTCCTGCGCAAGGGACACGGCCCTGTCCTTGAGATTCCCGGTGGACTGTGAAGATTGATAGCGTAAGCTTTCCTCCAAAGTCTTCTGAGTCCTTTGGAGGTCGTTTTGAACGCTTGCTAGTGGTTTCCGTAGGTCTTCGGTCCCAACTTTTGCCTGCAACCCTCGGACCCTGTCAGACAGACCAGCGAGGGTGTCGAGGAACACCTTCGTGTTCTGCGTCTGTGCTTCGTTGGCAGCTCTGACTTGGCTCCCTAAAATCTCCGCTGCTTTCTCCGACTTTGCCTTGCTCTGTTGAACATCCTGACTATCTTGGTATGTTTTATAGCAACTGAAAAGGAAAACGATTACAACGCCCGCAATTACGGCATATCGTGCCCGTGGATGCTTGTAGTTGTGCCAGTCCTTGTACAACAGCGCCAAGAGAGATAAAAGGACCTGGACCAGATTGAGAATATACGTCACGACCTTAGCCCACTCTCCAACAATTGTAACGCCGAACGTGATTCCGCCCACATGTTTTGCTATTCTGTCCGTCAGAAAGGTCGTGTTTCGATGGCCGTAGATGGCAGATTACGAATCAGTCGCTCCACCACTTGGATCCGGCGTGAAAACGGGTCTTCAGGGCTGAAGAGGCTTCAGCTTGGCTGCCCTGGCGAGTATCGTTTCCGCGAGTTCTTCTATCATCGGTGAAGGCCTGAGCCTAAGCACCGGCCGGTTTTGGGGGCGGGTCAGTTCGCCGGGAATGAGAAACAACTTA
>Ga0209698_10000150_pt1 | contig 71987 bp, 63 predicted proteins | sample LitLauG_LLR_2012_FD_187203 | JGI IMG/M metagenome (GOLD analysis project Ga0209698, IMG submission 187203) | Freshwater sediment microbial communities from Pennsylvania, USA - Little Laurel Run_MetaG_LLR_2012 (SPAdes) (version 2) | ecosystem: Environmental > Aquatic > Freshwater > Creek >... | reverse complement strand
TATTGGGGTGGCCCCTACTGGGGTGGCCCCTACTGGGACCCGTGGGTGGGATACGACACCCCGTACTACGGGCCGTCGTACCCGGCCTACGCAGCGCCGGCGCCGGACGTGTTGCCCTCGGCGCCGCCTCCTCCCAGTTATTGGTACTACTGCCCTTCCTCCAAGACGTACTTCCCGTACGTCCAGCAGTGCCCGGTGCCGTGGGTGCCGGTGACTCCCCGCCCCTCCGGCTGAACTCCGGCGCGCCTTCACCGAAGGCCTGACTGCCCCCCCGCGACGCGCGGGAGGGTGGGTTGCGCGCGGAATCGGAAATGGCTTTGAGCCATGGGCCGAAAGATCAGTACGATTCCCCCTTCCGGCGTGCAAAATCCCCGCCCGATGACCTGGTTCAACGAACTTCTGCGCAGTCCGCCCGTCAAATCGGCCCCGGAAAAGCCGCCGGGCCGGCCGCAGGCGTCCGTGCCGCCGCCCGTGGTCGACATCGGCGCCACGCGCGAGGCGCTCGCCACCGTCACGGACGACGGGGAGCGCCGGCGCCTTGAGCACGGCCTGGGCTGCACGCTGGCGGGATTGCTTAAGGAACCGCTGCTCGGGGATGGGCCGCATGTGTGGGCCGCCGCAGCGTGCCACGTGGGCGACAAGTCGCTCGCGCTGCAATGGATCTCCCGGGTGGACGATGCGGCCCGGCTCGGTGAAATCGCGGTGCAGGGGCGCTTTGCCGAAGTCCGCCTCGCTGCAGCGCAGCGCATCGGCGCGCAAGAAGTCCTGGAGCAGGTGGCCCGGCTGACCCGGGGGCGGGACAAGGGAGTCTTCCGGCACTGCTCCGACGTGCTGCGGCAACGGCGCCAGGCGGCCGACCGGGTGCAGCGGACGGCGCATCTGGCGGCTGCCTTGCGCGAACTGCTGACGCAATCTCCACTGTCCGTCTCGTGCCTGCTCGACCTGCAGCAGGAGGTGCGCGCGCTCGATGACGGAAGCGAACCGGTGCCGGCCGAATGCAGCAGGCTGCTGGATCAGGCCAACGAACGCCTGGGGCAGGAATCGGAAGCGCGGCGCCTGTTGCAGAGCTGCCGGGTCCAAGCCGAGCAGCTGCGAACCCAATGCGCGCCCGCGGCCTGGCCGGGGTTCGAGCCGCTGGACGCCTGGCGCGCCGGCTTCTCGAAGCTTGCCCAGGTCCATGCGGCGCTTCCACCATGGCTGGCCGACCGGGCGTCCTCGCAGACCCTGGCGGCCGCGCTGCACGACATCGAAGCGCGGCTGACCGCGCTCGCATCCGAGGGTGCGCGCATCCGGGCGTGCGAGCAGTTCCTGTCCGGATTGCCCGGCCAGTCGGACCCATCTGCGGCGACGGCAGCCTGGGACGGGCTGCCCAAACCCGATGATGCGGGCGTCCGGCAGGCGCTGCAGGCGCGCTGGGAGGCGGTGCGTCCGGCGCAGCAACCATCCCCACCCGAGCCGCCGGCTGCCGAGCCGGAAGCGCGGCAGCCGCGATTCGATACGGCCGCCGTGCGCAAACTGCTCGAACAGGTCGAGCAGGCGCTCGAACAGGGCCACCTGGCCGAAGCCGACGCCGGCGCGAGGAAGATCAAGGCCACCCTGGGCAGCGCCCCCCTGCATGGCAGCCTGGCGTCGCGCTTGCAGCGCGCGCTGGCACGCCTGACCGAATTGAGCGGGTGGGCCAAGTGGGGCGCGGGGCAAAAGCGCGGCCTGCTGATCGCCGCCGCCGAAGAGCTGCGAAGCGGCAGCCTCGACGTCGACTACCTGGCCCGTGCGATTCCCGCGTTGCGCGAGGAGTGGAAGCAGCTGAACGGCCAGGCGACCCCTGCGCCGGGCGAGTGGGAGCGCTTCGACGGTGCGCTCGAGAAGGCGTATCAGCCGGTGGCGGCACGCCGTGCGGAGGAGGCGGCCCAGCGTTCGCAGGCGCGGGCCGCCCGCGAGACGCTGTGCGCGCAGTGGGAGGCCGCCGCGTCCGCGATCGTGTGGGACCAGGCCGACTACGCCGCCATCGAGGCGCAGCGCCAGCAGATGATGAACCGGTGGCGCGCGCTGCCTCGCGCGGGTTTTCGGGACGAACGCGTGTTGCGCAAGCGCTTCGACGCGGTGCTCGGCGGCATCGACCAGCGCCTGACCGCCGCGCGCGCCGACGAAATGCAGCGGCGCGAGCAATTGATCGGCGCCGCCGAGGCCCTGCGCGAAGCGCCCGACCTGCGCGGCGCCATCACCGAGGCCAAGGCGCTGCAGGAGCGCTGGCGCCAGCCGGCCGGCCCGTTGCGGCTGCCGCGCGCCGAGGAGCAGAAACTGTGGCAGCGCTTCCGCGCCGCCTGCGATGCGGTGTTCACGCGCCGCGACGCGCAGCGCGCCGAACAGGTCGCGCAACAGGAAAGGCGCAAGCAAGAGCGGGTGGCGCTGGTGGAGGCGTTCGCCGCGGCGCTGGCCGGGGAAGATCCGAACCAGATCAAGCGCGCGCTGGGGCAGTTCCGGGCCGACTGGGACGCCGCCAAGACCGGCGCGGCGGAATCGGCCGCCGGACTCGAGCAGCGCGTGCGCGACCTGCAGCAGCGGGCGCAGCGCCGCATCGAGGCGCTGCAACGGGATGCCTATCGCACGCGGCTGGAGGCGCTGGCGCGGCAGACAGCGCCGGCCGAAGGCCTCGAGGCAGACGCCCTCGCCGCCGGCCGCCAGGCGCGCGAGGCCGCGCTCATCGACCTGGAGATCGCGCTCGACCTGCCCACGCCGGACGCGTTCGCGGACGCGCGCCGCCGGCGCCAGCTCGAGCGCCTGCAAAGCCGCTTCCGTGCCGGCGAGCCGCAGCGCACCCGCGCCGAGGACTTGCTGGCGAGGTTCTACGCGAGCCCGGCCAGCCCCGACCCCGCCATCGACCAGCGGATGGCGGCCGTGATACGCAAGCTGATCGAGCAGCGCGGCGCGGTCGCGTGAGTTTGCGCGCGGGCCGGCGCGGATGCGAGGCGCCGCCGCGTCAGACGCCCAGCAGCCGGTTCAGCAGGATCAACAGGCTCGCGTCCTTGCTTTCCTCGACCATCCCGCTCACAAGGAACGAATCGTAGAGTTCGCGCAGCCGATGCAGGCTGCCGTGCGCGGCCCCGCTCGGCGGCGCGCGACCGGCCAGCAGGTCTTCCAGGATGCGGGCCTCGCGCTGCAGCGCTGCCGCGATCTTCGGATCCCGCTGCGCGAACCGGTCGGCAAGCCGCGTCACGGCGGCTTCGACCTCGCGCACCGCCTCGACATCGAGCCGCTGGTCGTCGTGCGACTTGTCCGGCGTGCTGCCCATCGCCTGCTGCCCCGATCGATCCCCTTGAAGCGTCGGTCAAGTGTACCGCGCGATCACGATCCCTCGCGCGAGAAACGCGCCAGCCGGAACGGCGTCAGGTCGAAGCGGCAGGTGCCGTCCAGCAGCAGATCGGCCTGCACCTCGCCCAGCGCGCTGGCGAACTTGTAGCCGTGGCCCGAACAGGCGCTCGACAGCAGCACTTGCGGATGCTCGGGATGCCAGTCCAGCAGGAAGTCGAGGTCGGGGGTGTTGGTGAAGCGGCAGACGGCGGCCTCGCGCACGGTCGCCGCGCGGAAGGCCTCAAGCAGCGGGGCCGCGGCCTCTCGCAGCGCCTCGACTTCATCGGGCCGGACGTCGCTGCGCACCGACGCGCCGTCGGCGGTGAGCTCTCCGCCGTGCAGGATGCTGGCCTTGACGCCGCGCGGCAGGCGCGGGAAACCGTAACAGAGGCGGCCGGCCGCGTATTCGAACACCCAGATGGGACAGGCCGGCGCGTTCCAGCGGGCGTCTGCCGGCTCGGGGTCGAGCCAGAACTGCACCTGACGTTCGATCGACAGCAGGTCGCGCAGCGACGGCACCAGCGCGCTCACGTACGCTCCCACGCTCAGGCACAGGCGATCGGCCAGGTAGGACGACCGCGGCGTGCTGACACGAACGCCCTGGCCGTCGGCGCGCCAGGAAAGGACCGGCTCCTCGAACCGCAGGTCGGCGCCATCGGCAGCGGCGGCCGCGAGGTGAGCGGCCTTGCCGGCCTCCGGATCGACGTAGCCCGCTCGCGGATCGAACACGCCGACGCATCCGGGCGGAAGGGTGAAGGCGGGAAAGCGCGCCAGGGCACCGGCGCGATCGAGCACCTCGTGCGGCAGGCCGTGTTCGCGGGCGCTGCGGAGCGTTCCTTGAACCAGCACGCCGTCCTGCGGGCCGACCATCAGACCGCCCGTCACGTGCAACAAGGGACGGCCGCTGCGCCGCTCCAGTTCGCGCCAGAGCGCGTAGGCCCGCTGCACCAGAGGCACATACATCGGGTGCTCGAAGTACATCTCGCGAATGATCCGGCTGTCACCATGGGAGGAGCCCCGGACGTGACCGGGACTCCAGCGCTCCAGGCCCAGCACGCGCCGTCCGCGCGCCGCCACATGGGCGGCCGTCGCCGAGCCCATCGCGCCGAGGCCGGCCACGATCACGTCGTATCGCTTCATCGCGTCCGGTTCGGTGCGGCCCGTCGATGCCAGCCTGCGCCCGCAAGATCCACAAGCCGCAGTGTACGGGCGCGATGCGGCATCATGCGGCCGTGGCCCTGAACGCAACCGTGTACACGTTCGACATCGACCTGGCCGATGCCGATCGCGGCGTCTACGAAAACCTGAACCTGCGGGTCGCCTGCCACCCGTCGGAGGCGCCGGACTTCCTGGCCACCCGCGTGCTGGCCTACTGCCGCGAGCACGCGCCGGGCATCGGATTTTCTCCCGGGCTGTCGACGCCGGACGAGCCAGCCATCCATGTGCGCGACGCCACCGGCGGCCTGCTCGCCTGGATCGACATCGGAGTTCCCGACGCCGCGCGCGTTCATCGGGCCAGCAAGGCGGCGCCGCGCGTCGCCGTCTACACGCACAAACCGGCCGAGCAGCTGCGCCGGGCCCTGGTCGGCGAGCGCATCCACCGGTCCGAGTCCCTGACGCTGATCGAGGTCGACCGCGGCCTGTTGGCCGAATGGACCTCCAGGCTGCAGCGCCGGATGAAACTGTCGTTGTCGTTCAGCGGCGGCGAGATCTATCTGACGCTCGGGGAGCGCACGCTGACCGGAGCGCTCACGCCGATCGTGCTCGATGCCGATCCACCGGGCGACGGCTGAGGCGCGATGCCTCAGCGTTGCCCGATCCGGGTCGCTCCGAACAGCCCCTTGTGTTCGGCCGGCTCGCAGCGCCAGTATTGAGGGGGCGCCTTGACCTGGCCGCCCAGTTTGGCGGCGGCGTGCCAGGGCCAGCGCGGATCGTAGAGCAGGCCACGAGCCAGGCTGACGAGGTCGGCTCGACCGGAGGCGACGATGGCTTCGGCCTGCGCGGGATCGGTTATCAGTCCGACCGCAATCACGGGTACCTGCACGCTGCTGCGCACCTGTTCGGCGAACGGCACCTGGTATCCGGGTGCCAGGGGAATCTTCTGTTGCGGCGAAAGGCCGCCGCTCGACACGTGGACGTAGGCGCACCCCTGCCGCTGCAGCGCCTGGCAGAACTCGACGCTTTGCGCGATCTCCCAGCCACCCTCGACCCAGTCGGTGGCGGAAATGCGGACACCGACCGGCCGTTCGCCCGGAAACGCGTTGCGCACGGCATCGAACACTTCCAGCGGAAAGCGCATCCGGTTTTCCAGCGAGCCGCCGTAGCGGTCGGCGCGCCGGTTCGACAGCGGCGACAGGAACTCGTGCAGCAGGTAGCCGTGGGCCGCATGCAGCTCGATGGCGTCCAGCCTGAGGCGCGCGGCCCGGCGTGCCGCCTGAGCGAAGCATTCGCGGATGCGTACCAGGCCCGACTCGTCGAGCTCGGCGGGCGGCGCTTCGCCGGCCGCGTAGGCCAGCGGCGACGGTGCGACCGGATGCCAGCCCCCTTGGTCGGGCGGGATCAGCTTGCCGCCTTCCCAGGGCGCCCGGCTGGACGCCTTGCGCCCGGCATGAGCGAGCTGGATGCCGATCGGGATGTCGGAGTATTTGCGCACGGCGCCAAGCACCCGGCCGAGCGCCTGCTCCGCCGCTTCCGAGTACAGGCCCAGATCGACCGGCGTGATGCGCGCTTCCGGGGACACCGCGGTGGCTTCGATGAAGAGCAGGCCGGCCCCGGAGATCGCCAATTGCCCCAGGTGGATCAGGTGCCAGTCCGTGGCCTGGCCATCGTCCGCCGAGTACTGGCACATGGGCGCCACGACAATGCGGTTGGCCAGATGCAGCGGCCCGATGCTCACCGGTGAAAAGAGTTGGCTCATTGGTCCGTCGTCGCGAAAGAAGGGTGTTTCGGAAACCGGTACGGCCTGCCTGAAAACATGAGTAAGCCCGGGAAGCCGTGCGAGTTCGGCGATTCCGAGGCGTACAGCTTAAATACCATCTTCGATGCCCTCCTTCCACAACCGGGAGCATCTGAAAGATGAAAAAGAATATCGCAGTACTCGTTGCCGCCTTCGCAGTGTTGCTCGTTGCGGCCAAACCCTCATCGGCCGCCACCGAGATCTATTTCAACATCACCGAACCGCCGATTCCCGGCGAAGTGACGGCAAAGGCCTATCACAACCAGATTCAACTGCTGTCGTTCACCCAATCGGTGCAGGCCCCTGCGGCCCAGGGATCGGGGGCCGGCGGACTGTCGGCCGGCAAAGGCTCCTGCGGCCCGATCACCATGACCAAGTACGTCGACAAATCGAGCCCGCTGCTGATCAAGGCGGTGATGACGGGCGAGCACATCCAAAACGCCGTCGTCAGCTTCGTGGACACCCAGACCCCGGGCCAGGGGGCCACAAGCGGCCGCGGCGGCGCGCGAAACGACTACACCGTGACCCTGACCGATGCCCTTTTCACCAGCGTCCAGCAATCCGATGCGAGCCCGGCGGAGCTGATCGAGAGCGTATCCCTGGTCGCGTCCCAGTTCACGATCACCTACGTGCCCACCAACACCGGCGGAGCCGCGAGCGGTCCTGTGACCGTCAACGTGAATTGCGCGACCAACACCGTGAATTGACTCCGACCGCCTTGTAGCGGAAGGGCCGGCCAGTCCGGCCCTTTTTCATTGATGGCCGGCGCCGAAGACCCCTCTAGAAAGTCCAATCCGACAGATCCATCCGCGGCCCAACCGACCCAGGCGTTTCGTTGGCCGCGCGAGAACAGGCCGAACTTCCACTGCGCGCCACCGTGCAACGCACGCCGGCACCCCGGTCCGTGGTGACCATGTCCTGGTTACCGGACCCAAGGTGGCGCTCGAACATTTCAGCGATCGTAGCCTTTCGAATGCGTTCCGCAGTGACGACGACTTGCCCGGACTCGGATGACGGCTCCCAGCGGCTTACTGCCGCCGCGTGCGCAACGTCGGCGGTGCCGCTGGAGCAGCGCCGAATCAGCATCGAGCCGCACTTCGTGCCGCTGACAGATTCATCGGCCGCGTCCGCCATGTCGGTGCGGGTCTGCGCGAACGCAGCAGGCAGGGACAGCAACGCGCAGGTCGCCAGCACAACTCGGCCGGTCGTCAGGAATCGGGCGTGTTGTTCGGACACTTGCCCGGCGGACATCGGAAGCCTTCGGGCCCTGAGGGCCGTCTTTTAAAATATTCTACATAAATTACTTTGTGCTTTACAACCTATTGTTATTGTTATACGATAACTGCAGAAGGCGGGAAGACGATGAACGCGAACAGCATCCCTCCGCTGAATACCCGGCTGTGCCGCCGCGCCGGCGTGCTGGCGCTCGCGAGCGGAACGGTCTTCCTGCTGGTCAATACAGCCCTCTGGCTCGTGCCGCGATGGTCGGAGCTCGCCGCGCGCAGCCAGGCCAACCTGCGGACCGAGCCGATCACGCTCTCGCCGCTGGTGCGCTCGCTGGGACTGGGCCTGTCGACGGTGTACCTCGGCGTGCTCTTGTGGGCGTTATGGACGGCGCGCCGCTTGTTCGTGCGGCTGGCGGCGGGAGATGTTTTTCGCACCGAAACCGGGACGCTGCTGCGCCGCTTTGGATTGGCGCTCCTGATGTACGCGGGGCTCGGCCCGCTGGTCGGTGCGGCGATGAGCTGGATCGTCACGATGCAAAACGAGCCGCCAAATAGAAGGTTGCAGCTTGGCGTCTCGGATCAGGACATCGTCCTGGCCCTGGTCGGCACGCTGATCGTCGTGATCGGGTCCGTTCTGGCCGATGCCGTTCGAATTGCCGACGAAAACCGACAGATTGTCTGAATGCCGATCGTAGTAACGCTCGACGTCATGCTCGCGAAACGAAAGATGCGGTCCAAGGAACTGGCCGAGCGCATTGGAATCACCGAGGCCAACGTTTCACTGTTGAAAAGCGGCAGCGTCAAGGGAGTGCGCTTCGAAACCCTGGCGAAGATCTGCGAGGCACTGAATTGTCAGCCGGGCGATGTACTCGAGTACCAGCCGGGTTCGGGCCAAGCGGCGGAACCACCGGTTCGATAGCAGCAAGACAACAAGAAGAAGCAACCGCGAAGCGCGGCATCTGACGACTTTTCCAACGGCGCGCGCCGGTTGGACCAAGGTCCAATTGCCCGCGCGGGGGGCGCGGCCTACCTTTTGAGGTGGCGCCTGAATCGGCCGGCTGCGTGTGGCGATCTATGGTCCGCACAGCCCAGACCGCATCGCTCCAGCATGGAGCGATGCCGATGCCGGCTCCGAACTGCGCCCTACCACTGGAGGCGAATCCATGAGCGATCAAGACAAGAAACACCGTTCGCATCTTCCGATGCCGAACACACAGCGGCCCCAGTTCGTCGCCTACGATGCGAGGGACCCGGACAGCAAGTTCCCGCCGATCGAGCAGCTGCGCCCACCCAAGGGCGCGCCCAATGTGCTGATCGTTCTGATCGATGACGCCGGGTTCGGCTCGTCCAGCGCCTTCGGCGGCCCCTGCCAGACCCCGAACGCCGAGAAACTAGCGGCGGCGGGCCTGAAGTACAACCGCTTCCACACCACGGCCCTGTGCTCGCCCACGCGCCAGGCGCTGCTCACGGGCCGCAACCACCACTCGGCCGGCATGGGCGGGATCACGGAGATCGCGACCGGCGCGCCGGGCTACTGCTCGGTGCTGCCCAACAGCATGTCGCCCCTGGCGAAGACGCTCAAGTTGAACGGCTACAGCACGGCGCAGTTCGGCAAGTGCCACGAAGTGCCGGTCTGGCAGGCGAGCCCGGCTGGGCCGTTCGACGCGTGGCCCACGGGCGGTGGCGGCTTCGAGTACTTCTACGGCTTCATCGGCGGCGAGGCGAACCAGTGGTACCCGAGCATTTACGAGGGGACCACGCCGGTCGAGCCGGACAAGACGCCCGAGCAGGGCTACCACCTGATGGAGGACATGACCGAGAAGGCACGCAAGTGGATCGGGCAGCAGAAGTCGCTGTCGCCCGACAAGCCCTTCTTCGTCTACTTCGCTCCGGGTGCCACCCACGCGCCCCACCACGTGCCCAAGGAATGGGCCGACAAGTACAAGGGCAAGTTCGACGCCGGCTGGGACAAGCTGCGCGAGCAGACCTTCGCCCGCCAGAAAGAACTGGGTGTCATCCCGGCCGACTGCCAGCTCACCGCACGCCCCAAGGAGATCCCGGCGTGGGAGGCGATGCCGGAGGCGCTCAAGCCCACGCTGCGCCGTGAAATGGAGGTCTATGCCGGATTCATGGAATACACCGACTACCACGTCGGCCAGATCTTCGACACGCTGGGGAAGCTCGGCATCCTTGAGAACACCCTGATCTACTACATCATCGGTGACAACGGCGCCTCCGCCGAAGGTTCGATCAACGGCTGCTTCAATGAGATGAGTTACTTCAACGGCCTGTTGGGCCTGGAGACGCCCGAGTACCTCGCGGGCAAACTCGACCAACTGGGCGGACCTGAGTCCTACAACCACTACGCGGTGGGCTGGGCGCACGCGATGAACACCCCGTACCAGTGGACCAAGCAGGTTGCCTCCCACCTGGGCGGCACGCGCAACGGCACCATCGTCCACTGGCCCAACGGGATCAAGGCTCGGGGCGAGATCCGCTCGCAGTTCCACCACGTGATCGACGTCGCGCCGACCGTCCTCGAGGCGGCGGGGCTGCCCGAACCGGTCGCGGTCGACGGCATCCAGCAGGACCAGATCGAAGGCGTCAGCATGCTGTACTCGTTCAACGACGCCAGGGCGGAGGAACGGCACGAAACGCAGTACTTCGAGATGTTCGGCAACCGCGGCATCTACCACAAGGGTTGGACCGCGGTGACCAAGCACCGGACCCCCTGGGCCGACTTCGCCGTAAAGCCCCCGGCCCTCGACGACGACGTCTGGGAGCTGTACGACACGACCAAGGACTGGAGCCAGGCCAACGATCTGTCCAAGCAGATGCCGCAGAAGCTCGATGAACTCAAGCGCCTGTGGATCATCGAAGCTACGCGCTACAAGGTGCTGCCGATCGACGATCGTGTGATCGAGAAGATGAATCCCGACACCGCGGGGCGGCCGATTCTGATCAGGGGGAACACCCAGGTCCTGTTCCAGGGTATGGGACGCCTGTTGGAGAACTGCGTCCTAAACATCAAGAACAAGTCGCACTCCGTCACCGCCGAGATCGTGGTGCCGCAGCAAGGTGCCCAGGGTGTGATCATCGCCCAGGGTGCCAACATCGGCGGCTGGAGCCTGTACGCGAAGGGCGGCAAGCTCAAGTACTGCTACAACTGGGGCGGCTTCAAGAGCTTCTTCGTCGAGGCGACGACGCCGATCCCGGCGGGAGAGCACCAGGTGCGCATGGAGTTCGCCTATGCCGGCGGCGGCCTGGGCAAGGGGGGCAAGGTGACCCTGTACACCGACGGCAAGAAGGTCGGCGAGGGGGACATCGGGGCGACCCTGGCGATGGTCTTTTCCGCCGACGACGGCTGCGACATCGGCGAGGACAGCGGCGCCCCGGTCTCCCCAGACTACGGTCCGCTCGACAACGCCTTCAACGGCACCGTCAAGGGCGTGCAGCTCGCGATCGCCGAGGCGGCCGAGCAAGCGGACCACTTGGTCTCGCCGGAACTCGCGATCCACATGGCGATGGCGCGGCAGTAGCGACACGTATGGCCGGCAGCCGCAACCGGGCTGCCGGTCGTGTCGTCAGGATCCGATCGACCTTCCCGTTCGTCTTGCGCGAGCTCAGCCCTCATCACGCACCATCAGCGCGGGCATCGGCAACGCTTCATAGCGCATTCCGATGCCCGATTTGATCGCCGGGTCCGCCTGCTGAAGCGCGGCAAGTTCCTCCCCGCCGCCCACCTCGACCAGTCCGACACCCCAGGCGCCATCGGGATCTGCCACCGGCCCGAAAGCGATCGCGACACCCTTGCTCAGCTGCTCCTGCCAGTATTCGACGTGTTGCCGCATCACCTGCATCTCTTCCGGCCGCATGTCTTGAGCAAAGCTCGGGCGCGGCGGTCGCAGTCGAAGCAGAAAATAGGTGCCGGCGCGACCGGCCGGGCGCGCCGCTGCCAGGTAGGCGGCGAGCCACCCGAGCACGCGTTCCCATCCCTGCCGATGGCTGTCGCAGGCCTGCGGCCTGGCTACGAAACCTTCATGGCGCACGGTGACGCGCGTGCCTGCGTCGACGGTGTCCAGGCGATACGTGACGGTCGTGGCGTAACCGCTGTCCCAGCTCGGCTTCCACGACTGCACCAGTTTGCGCGGCGGGTCCAGTTCCAGGTACTCGCCCTCGACCGCGAACGGCTCGCCGTCCTTGCTGCGACCGGCCGAGCGCCAGCGGCCGCCGACCCGCAGGTCCGATTCCCACTCGGTGGTGCGATACGTGTCATCGCTGCCCCACCAGCGCGCGATCTCCTCCGGAACCGTCAAGGCGGCGAACACGCGTTCGATCGGAGCGTCGATCACGACGCTGGCGATGATCGTGCCCTGGCTGACGTCGGCCACCGCACGGGCGGACCTGGGTTTCGCGACGCGACTCATCGGGTCTCCTCCACATACCACTTCAGGTTGTCCAGATTGACCTGCCAGAACGATCGATAACCCTCGATCCACCCGGCAACGCGCTGCAGCGGCGCCGACTGCAGCCGATATAACCGCTCGCGTCCCGCGCGTTGATGCGAAACCAGCCGTGCCTCGCGCAGCACCCGCAGATGCTGCGAGATCGCCGGCCGGCTTTGCCGGAAGTCGGAAGCCAGGGCGTGCACGGGGGCCGGCCCGGCGCGCAGGCGATCGAGAATCGCGCGCCGGGTCGGATCGGCGATCGCGTTGAAGACGTCGGCGGCGTGTGCGCGGCGCATTCTATAGGTAAGGCAATGGTTTCGTAGCGATCATGGATTCGACATCCCAGTTGATTCGTCCATTGACTCCTGCCGAATCGACACGTAAGCTAATTCTTACACATTAGGACCCCTGCCGCAAGGGGACGAGCCGGTTTGCGCAACTTCCACTCTGCATTCGAGGAGCACGCCATGAGCACAGCTTTCGAAACGAACGGTGCTTTCAGCTGGACCGAACTGCTGACCAACGACGCCGAGGGCGCCAGGAAATTCTATGGCGAGCTGCTCGGATGGCATTTCGAGGACATGCCGAGCAGCCACGGAACCTACACCGTGATCAGTGTCGGCGGCCAGAAGATCGGCGGCATCATGAACACGCCACCCGACGCCAAGGGGATGCCTTCAACCTGGGGAAGTTACATTACCGTCGACGACGTCGATGCGCGCGCCACCAGCGCGAAGAAGCTGGGCGGCGCCATCGTCGTGCCGCCGGCCGATATTCCCGGCGTCGGCCGATTCTGCGTGATCAAGGACCCGCAAGGAGGGACGATCTCGCTGATCACCTACCGGATGAGCGACTCCGTCTAGCTAGGGTGTCATCAAGCCGTACCCGCGGGCCATGGCGGCAGCGAAAGCTGGAATGAAGGCGAAGACAGCCACCTCGGCCCAGAGGACGCGCCGGATGCTGCCGATCCCGGGCAGGGCCGGTGAGAAGGCGGGATCGTCGGCCGACGCCCGTCGCCAACGGACGATCGCCACCGTGGGTACGATCGATAACAGGCCGACTACCGCAAAGGCAGCCATTTTTGCCATGAACAGCACGTTGACCGAGTAATAAGCCCAGCCCTTGGCCGCGAAGATCGCGCGCGTGAATCCGACCAGCAGGATCGCCACGGCAAGGGCGCCATACCAGCGATCGGCCCGGGAAACGCGGGCGACATCGCCGCTCGCCATGCCCGGACGGATGACCCCGATCTCGAAGGCGAGTACACCCGCCAGCGAGAAGACCAGAAGATGATGGGCGATCGCCAGCGTCAAATCGGTCATCGAGTCGCCTCCCTGTTGTGACCCGGCTCGTGAAGCAGTTGGGTAACGCGGCGGCGAATTTCAGTCGTCGCTCAGCGCCCGCCAGAGGATTCCGCCCAGTGATCCGCCCAGAAGCGGCGCCAGCCAGAACAGCCACAGTTGATCCGTTGCGCCGTTCGTCGCGAACAGCGCGACGCCCGTCGATCGGGCCGGATTGACCGAGGTATTGGTCACAGGAATGCTGATCAGATGGATCAGGGTCAGCGCCAGGCCGATCGCTATCGGCGCAAATCCCGCTGCGGCCGCTTTGGATGTCGAGCCGAGAATCACCAGCAGGAAGCCGGCCGTCAATACGGTCTCCGTCACAAACGCCGCCCCGAGCGAGTAGCCGCCCGGTGAATTGCTTCCGTATCCGTTCGACGCAAAGCCGCCGGGGACGAAGTCCGCCTTGCCGGATGCGATGAAATACAGCACGGCCGCGGCGACGACGGCGCCTGCGACCTGGACCGCAACATAGGGAAGCGCCTTGTTCGCCGGGAAACGCCGTGCAACCGTCAGCCCCAGTGTCACGGCCGGATTGAAGTGGCCGCCGGATATCGGCCCCAGCGCGAACGCCATCGTCAGCACGGTCAGACCAAAGGCCAGCGCCACTCCGGCAAAGCCGATTCCCAATTGCGGAAACGCTGCATCAAGAACCGCTGAACCACACCCCCCCAAAACGAGCCAGAACGTGCCGAGAAACTCCGCCCCCAATGGCCGAATCATCGGTCTCCCCCTCAGGTTGTGAACATGACGTGACAATGAACCTCTTCTTGGACCCGGGCATCAACCGTACATAATATCGCTTCGTCATATCTTGAATGTGGCGAGCGTCGGTGCCGCTCATCGGTCTGCCAGCCCAGTCAGCCGCCCGCTCAAAAGCCTCGGGTGACGGCGACACGCTGCCGTTCTCCGGGCTTTCCTTGCCTGCGCCCGAAGCCGCCGATGAAGCCAGGGCCGGCGCGATCCATCGCTGCTCGGCGCGGCCGCTCTCGAAGGACGGAGCCGCCCCGATCGACGGCACCGTCTGCGCCACGATATGGCCCACGCGCTCCCTGAAATCCAGTCAGCGGTGGTTCGACGAATTCTTCCTGTGGACCGAGGGATTTCACGCATCGACCACGCAGCGCGCGCGCATCCAGCTGGCTGCGCTTCGAACCGCGCTGCAGATGCTCGAGCGCGAGGATAGCGAGCAGATCGGGATCACGCTCTCCTTCGGGACCGTGGAGCGCTTTCTCGACCTTCTGATCGAGGCGCTTGATTCTCATGCATTCGTCACGCACCGGATTGCGGTCGTCGTGCGCGGGGCGGTTGATCGACTGCGGTCGCGCTACCGCATCCGTTCCTTTTGCGAATACCTGCGCTCCCGGCACGCGGCGATCGGCTATCTGCTGACGGCGCCGACCATCTCGGCGGAAGCCAAGGCGCTGGACCTGGTGCAGCCGGACTTTGCGAAACTGCCGGCGCCGGGCTCGACGCGAATCGATTCGTGGCAGGACTTCCTGCTCGAAGCCCATGTGGCCGGGATCCCGGACGAGAAGATGATCGTCGGGGGTCTGCATACGCCGGAGCAGCTTGGCGTCGCCCGACAACTGGGTGTTCCTTTCGGTCAGGGCAACGCCGTGCGGCCGGCGTTCGCTCCGCCGGCATTTTGGACGATCGGTCCGTGAGTCGTTGAGACGGCGTGCACGTTCGTTGGATGTCGAATCGACGAAGCGGCAGGATCCCGACAAGCATGGCTTCATCCGATCGGCGGATGCCCCGCAAGCGTCTTCCAGTGATTCGAGTGACGACAAAACGGGATCGGGCGAATCGAACTCATGAACGTTCCGGCGATGCGATGTCTGCGGAGAACAGCTAACGTTCGACGGTGCACGAGATCGATTTTCATGCGGCAATTCGAAGCCATAACGAATTGAGGAAAGCGTTCTGCTGCGCGATTTCAAACGAGCAATCACTCGACGCAGAATCGATTGCGCGGGACACATCGTGCGCTTTGGGAAGATGGCTCGATGATGACGCACGGTTGGCGCACCGCAACCTGGAGAGTTACCGGGACTGTCTGATCGTTCACACCGAGTTTCACCTGGAGGCCGCCAAAGTCGCGCGAGCGATCAACGATAGACGCTATGACGACGCCCTCCGGATGCTCGATCGCGGAACCGATTATTCGGAGGGGTCGATCGAGCTGGGCGTTGCAATCATGCGCTTGATGAAGGCTGCCAGAGCAACGCGCAGATCCTGAGTTGACGTCGACGATGGCGTGATCGCCTCCGCGCCACCGCGACCGCGCGCGGCCGGCGCGACGCCCCCTCCCGCTTGCAGACCGCGCTCCCGGCCGGCTGTCCCACGATCGTCCGATTGCGGGATGAGGTCGACCGCGTTCCCGCGAGCGCTGCCCGACGGCTGTTTGAATGATTGCGGGCCTCGTTCGCGCGGACTACCTTGCTGCCACTTCAAACCGGCTGGTGGCGCTGACGGGCATTCGGCCTCGATCGACCGCGGCCCGGGAGGCGTCATGGCGCTCTCATGCATGCAATCGAATTCGCCCGCGCGCCTTGCCGGTTCGGCCCGGTGGGTCCTTGTGTCCGGACTCGCATTCGCTGCCGTCGGGCTGCACGCGCAGGCGGTCGATCCCGGGGTGCGCCGCGGCACCATCGACGCTGGCAAGCCGCTGCCGGGCCTGACCGCCGGGCAGGCCGCAAGCTTCGCGATCGGGATGGCCAATTTCATCACCGTGCGCTCGGTAGGGGGCAATTTGCCCGCTCCCAACGGGGCTCAGACGCAGGATGGCTTGGGGCCGCGCTACAACTCGAACAGCTGCGGCAGCTGCCACTCGCAACCGGCAATCGGGGGAACCAGTCCCGGCACCAACGCGTTTCCGTTCGTCGGACCCAATCCGCAAGTTGCGGTGGCGTCTCAGAACGGGGCGCGCAATGTCGTGCCCTACTTCGTTCTGGCCAATGGCCCGGTGCGTGAGGCGCGCTTCCGGCACGTCGTGCAAGACGGAGTCGTGACCAACGCAGCCGACGGCAGCGTGCACGACCTGTTCACGATCACCGGGCGCACCGACGCGACCAACACGGCCGGCGCCACGGGCACACTCCAGACCTGTGTGCTGGCCCAGCCGGACTTCGAGCAGGCGCGCCGCACCAACAATATCTCGTTTCGCATTCCGACTCCCGTCTTCGGTCTCGGATTGGTCGAAAGCATCTCCGACGCGACCATCCTGGCCAACCAGGCCGCCCGTGCCGCCGAAAAGCAGGCGTTCCGCATCCGCGGACGGCCGAACCGCAACGGCAACGATGGCACCATCACCAAGTTCGGCTGGAAGGCCCAGAACGCCACGGCGCTCTTGTTTGCCGGCGAGGCCTACAGTGTCGAGATGGGAGTGAGCAACGAGATATTTGCGGTCGAGCGGGCCAACCAGGGCGAAACGCTTCCGGCGGCATGCCTGTTCAACCCGACGCCCGAGGACATCACTCACCTCGATCCCAGTGCGGACTCGCCGGTGCCCGAATCGGATATCCAGCAGTTTGCGATCTTCATGGAATTTCTCGCCCCACCGACACCGTCGGCCAGCTCGCCCGGCGGGGTGACCTCGATCCAGAATGGCGCCGCGCTGTTCAGCAACACCGCCAAATGCGCGCTGTGTCACACGCCGACCTTGACGGCCTCGCCCTCGAACTTCGTCAATCAAGGCGGTAGCCCGACCGCGGTCAATCTGTTCTCGGATCTGTTGCTGCACAACGTGGGCGACGAGCTGGCCGACGGGGTCAGCCAGGGACTGGCTGGTCCGAGCGAGTTCCGCACCGCGCCGCTGTGGGGCCTGGGCCAGCGCGTGTTCTTCCTGCACGATGGTCGCACCACGGATCTGGTTCAGGCCATACTGCAACACGGTGGCTTCGAGTCCGAGGCGCGCATCTCGGTCGAGCAATTTCAACGCCTCGACGGTCAGAGCCAGCAGGATTTGCTCAATTTTTTGCGGTCGCTTTAGGCCGCTGCATCCTTTCCGCGTCACGCGCGGCCCGCGATGGGGCCGGGTGCACCATGCACCCGGCCCGGCCGCGGATGTCGCGCTGCAACCGGGCGATCCGGCAGCGCCGCGCCGGGTCATCAGTCGTTTCAGGAGCGATTACACCCGTAACACGACCCGGCCGAGGCGAAACTTACCGGTCATTCGCGAGGCGCCCAATTCGCACATATCGAACCTCGTTGCACCAAAACACACGATGACGGACGTTATGACGGGCAAATCCAAAGCTCAGCAGCACGTACTGGCGATCGACGACGACGCCGACATGCGCCAGCTCATCACGACCTACCTGGGCGAAAACGACCTGCGCGTGACGGCAGTTGCGACCGGGGCCGACATGCAAAAGGTTCTGGCCGAGCACGCGGTCGACCTGATCGTGCTCGATCTGCGGCTGGCCGGTGAAGACGGGATGCAGCATGCGAAAAAGCTGCGCGAGACCTCCGAGATCCCGATCATCATCGTGAGCGGCCGCCTTGACGAAGCCGACCGCATCATGGGCCTCGAGCTGGGGGCCGACGATTACCTCACCAAGCCGTTCAGCCCGCGCGAGCTGCTGGCGCGCGTGCGCGCCCTGCTGCGCCGCTACAAGACCTCGAGCGAGGTGCTGCCCGCGCGCAATGAAAAGAGGCGCGCGTATCGCTTCGCCGGATGGGAACTGAACCTGCGCACCCGCCGGCTGACCGAACCGGGCGGCCGGCGTGTGGAGCTGAGCAACGGCGAATTCAACCTGCTGGAGGCGCTATGCGCGGCGCCACAGCGCGTGCTCTCGCGCGACCAGCTCCTGGCCCTTTCACGCCTGCACAACGCGGAAGTCTACGATCGCTCGATCGACGTCCAGATCCTGAGGCTGCGCCGCAAGATCGAGGCCGATCCGGCACATCCGGCGTACATCAAGACCGAGCGCGGATCCGGCTACATCTTCGATGCCCGGGTGGAAGTGCTGCACTGATTCGCAATGACGACAGTTCGGGCGGACGAATGCCCCGAATCACAGCACGGTTAAATCTGTAATGTGAACGCGGCTATCGGAAACCAAGGTGCAGTACCGGTGCGATCCAATACCCGGACAAGACCACCAGCAGGTACCGGCCGGGTTCCGGATCGAACATGTCGAGCATCGTTATCATCGAGGAAGACAAGCCCATGCGAGCGCTCCTGGCGGAGTGGCTGAGTGCGGAGGGGTATTCGGTGCGGGTGGCCGCGCCGGGCGAGGCTCATGGGCCGGGGCCGGACAAAGCGGATCTCGTCATCGTCGATGTGTACATGCCACGCTGCGAGGGTACGAAACGGCTGTGCGAAGTCAGGGCCGCCCATCCGGAGGCGCCCTTGATCGCGATGTCCGGGCAATTCCGTGCGGGACTTGCGGGGTCCTGCACCGCGGCCGAGGCGCTGGGCGTCCGGCAGGTGATCGCCAAGCCGTTTTCGCAAAGCGACCTGCTCGCGGCGGTCCATGAGGTAATCGGCCCCGCCCGCTGACGGCACGCGGACCGCCATGGCGCCGGCATCTGCCAACCGATCGCTGCTCGAGGATGCAACGCTGGCGGCGCGTCTGCGCCTCTGGATCGTCGTCATCGGCGTGCTGGTCATCGCCGCATTCCTGGGTTCGTCCGCTTACGACTCCTGGGGTTCGTACAACCACGTGATCTCGGCGACCCACCGCGAGCTGGAAAACCTGGCCAAGGCGCTCGCGGAGCAGGCTGGGAACACGCTGCAAACCTCCGATGTACTCCTGCGCGACACCGTCAGCTGGTACGAGACCGAACACCCGAAGCCCGGTGCCGATTCCGATGGCCGGCTTGCGACCAGGGCGCTCGGGCTGCCGCAGGTTCGCGAGATAAGAATCCTCGACCAGCAGGGAATAGCGCGCTTTCGATCGCGCGAGCTGCCGCAGGATACTGCCGCTCTTTCCGGTCGCACTTATTTCATCGCGCACCGGGATCATCCGGGCCTGGGGGTCGTTCTGAGCGACCCCTTGATCACGCAAGTCGAGCATCGCCCTGCCCTGGTGATGTCACGCCGCCTCGACAGGCCCGATGGGAGCTTCGACGGCATCGTGCAAGCGGTCATCGATCTCGATCAATTCCAGCGGGTGTACCGGGCGATCGACCTCGGCCCGGCCTGCGCAATCAACCTGCTGCGCGACGATGGAGCGCTGGTCGTGCGCGAGCCCCCGGCGGCGACGATGCAGACCGTCGGAAGCAGGTACCCCGAGCTCGTCTCGGCCGACTCCGCACCCTCCGGTCTGGTGTGGAGTCCTATCGACCACCAGCCGCGATTCGTGGGCGTAACGCACGTTGCGGGCTTTCCGCTGGTGGTCGCGGTCGCGCTGGACAGGAGCATGGCGCTGCAGCGCTGGCAGCGACAGACCTACGAGGTTGCGGCGCGCACCTTCATTCTCGTGGTGTTCGGCGCTGCTGCAATCGCCGCACTGGTCTATCAGCTTCGACGGATCGAACTGGGCGATCAGGCGCTGCGCCAGAGCGAGGAGCGCTACGCGCTCGCGATGGAAGGCTCCAACGAAGGCCACTTCGACTGGGATTTCGAGCGGGACCGCTCGTTCCTGTCGCCGCGAATGAAGGTTCTGCACGGGCGCAACGCCGACGCCCCGGTCACTACCCGCGAAGCATGGTTCGCGACTCTGGACATTCATCCCGACGACGCCGACCGGATGAGCGCGGCGGTGCGCGATCATTTCGAGGGAAAATCGGATCATTACGAGGCCGAATACCGCGTCCGCCATCCCGATGGGCAATGGCACTGGCTGCAGTCGCGCGGACGTTGCATCCGCGATGGAACGGGTAAGGTGGTTCGATTCGTCGGATCGGCAATCGACGTCACCGCGCGCAAGAACGCGGAGCTCGAGAAGGAGCGGCTCGCGATGCAGCTGCGCCAATCGCAGAAGATGGAGGCGATGGGTACGCTCGCGGGCGGCATCGCGCACGATTTCAACAACATCCTGGGAGCGATCCTGGGCTATGGCGAGCTCGCGCAAAGGGCCGCGCCCGAGAACAGCGTCGTGCATCGCTACCTGGACAACGTGATGCACGCCGGTGGCCGGGCGCGGGCCCTGGTCGAACGGATCCTCGCCTTCAGCCGCAGCGGCGTCGGTGAACGCGGCCTGATCAACGTGCAGGTGGTGATCGAGGAGACCCTGGAGCTGCTGACGGCCTCGCTGCCGCCTGGCGTGCGCCTCGAAAGCCGCATCGAAGCCGGCAACGCGGCGATCATGGGTGACGCAACCCAGCTGCATCAGGTCGCGATGAACCTCTGCACCAACGCTTTGCAGGCGATGGAGCACGGAGGCGTGCTGGCCGTCGCTCTGGATCGCGCGGACGTGGCGCAGCAGCGCAGTCTGTCGCACGGCAGCCTGGTGCCGGGCCCGTACGTGCAGCTGAGCGTGAGCGACACCGGCAGCGGAATCCCGCCGCAGGTGCTCGATCGGATGTTCGACCCCTTTTTCACCACGAAAGGCGTCGGCGAAGGAACCGGGCTGGGTTTGTCGCTGGTGCATGGCATCGTGGCGGATCTGGGTGGGGCGATCGACGTTCGCACCGCCGTCGGCGGCGGCACCACCTTCACGATCTGGTTACCCGTATCCGGCGAAGCGGTCGCGCCCGTGGACGAGGTCGATTCGGAGTTGCCGCGCGGAAACGGCCAGACGGTGATGATCGTGGACGACGAGAAGCCGCTGGTGGCGCTCGCCGAGGAAATGCTGGCCGCGCTCGGCTACGAGCCGGTCGGGTTCAGTTCCAGCGTCGCGGCGTTGCGGGCATTGCGAGAAGCGCCGTATCGTTTCGACATCGTCCTGACCGATGAGACGATGCCCGACCTGACCGGTACCGAACTTGCCCGCGAAATTCGTCGGCTGCGTCCCGACCTTCCGATCGTGCTGATGAGTGGCTACAGCGGCCTGCAATTGCACGAGCGCGCGCGCGAAATCGGGATCCGCCAGGTGCTGCGCAAGCCATTGCAGAGCAGGGACCTGGCGGAAAGCTTCGGGCGCGTCCTGGGCCCGGCCGCCGGACGTGCCACATGCAGTGAGCATGAAGCCGCCGGGCACGGCGAGATCAATGCGAAAACCTGAGGAGTAGAACCATGCCCAGTCCAAATGCAAGCAGATCCGGCCAGTTCAGGATCGGCGGCGACATCCCGATCAACCGCCTCGGGTTCGGCGCGATGCGCCTCACGGGCCGCGGCATCTGGGGCGAGCCGGCCGATCGGGCCGAAGCGCTTCGCACCCTGAAGCGGCTTCCCGCCGTTGGCGTGAACTTCATCGATACGGCCGATGCCTATGGGCCGGACGTATCGGAGCGGCTCATTCGCGAGGCGTTGCACCCCTACGGCGATACGCTGGTCGCCACCAAGGGCGGGCTGGCACGCACCGGCCCGGATCAGTGGACACCCTTGGGTCGGCCCGAATACCTGATCCAGCAAGCCCACAAGAGCTGCCGCCAACTCGGCGTCGAGCAGATCGGCCTGTGGCAACTGCACCGCATCGATCCCAAGGTACCCCGTGGCGAGCAATTCGACGCCATCAAGTCGCTGCTGCGTGCTGGCGTTATCCGTCACGCAGGGCTCAGCGAAGTCTCGGTGGCCGAGATCGAAGCCGCCTCGAAGTTCTTCAAGGTGGCCACAGTTCAGAACCGCTACAACCTGGTCACACGCGACAGCGAGGACGTCCTGGTGCACTGCGAGCGCCAAGGAATCGGATTCATACCCTGGTTTCCGCTGGCGGCGGGCGATCTGGCCAAGCCGGGCTCCCTGCTGGATACCGTCGCCAGGCGCCACGGCGCGACCCCGAGTCAGATAGCCCTGGCGTGGGTGCTCAAACGCAGCCCGGTGATGCTGCCGATCCCGGGCACGTCGAAAGCTTCGCATCTGGAAGAAAACGTCGCCGCAGCGGATGTCGCGCTGTCGGACAAGGAATTCACGGAGCTCGGGTTGCTTTCTGCGAGGACCTCCTGAGGCCGTCCCGCCAGGATCGCCCTGCCCGATTTCTCTTCGGCCTAAAAGAACTGTCCACTCGACGGTTTGTCGTCCGGTGCGGCTGCGTTTGCGGAACCGGAGATGGCATCCGAGTTCTTCAAGCTGAAACTGACCGGGCCTTCGCCAAACCCCGCTCCCACGGTCGCGCAACCTGCTACGAGCGCGCCCAGCAGCAGCGACCCCAATTTCACGGTCCAGTGTGTCATCGCTTTCCCCGGTTGACGTCGTCGCGCCGGCCAGCGACGAGCCTTCGGTTGCGAACCCTTCGGCGTCTGCCGGCAGAGCGCCGTGCAAACATTAGGCGCCGGCGGCGTTTCGGACGTGTTGCGCCGATTGCGCCGCGCGTTGCAACTGCAACGCGGGCGCGAAGAAACTTCCGCGGTTACGTGTATCGCACCGGTGCGGGCTACTTTTGACCAGAACCTCGTAGCTCCGTCGATTCACGCTTCGCCTGCTCCGCCGCGGTGTAGATCGACTCGGGTATCGCTTCGAGTCTGTCCTTCGGTATGGGCTGGTTGCTGGCGTCGGAAAACCCATAGGTGCCTTCCGAGATTTTTTCCAGGGCTCTGTCGACCTGCGCCAGTCGCCGTACGTTGCGAGCGACCAGGTTGCCGTCGAGCTCCAGCATCGCAAGCCTCTGTGCGTCGTCTTCGTATTCCTCCGCTTGCCCGCTCGACTGGGAATTTACGTCCTTCTCATCGGCCTCTTCACCTTGGGTTGCATCCACCAACTCCTCGCGCAGTTCCGTCAATCGCCGGCGTTGTCGCTCAATGAACGCTCTATCTAGTCTCTCGGCTTCGCTGTTCACAGCTCCCCCAAGTTCGCCTGCCTATCGTTCGAAATTGCCGACCAATTGGTCGGCGCGCGCAATCGACGCAACGGAACACAGGTAATCACCTCGATACCGGGTACCGATTCGCGTATTACGACCGCGTCAACCCATCCGCCATCCAGGGGCTCACCGTTGCGCCCGTGCCGAGCCGAGTCGCGATCGAGGAGCGAGCCTGGCTCGGCCGGTTCACGGACACGCAGCTCGCGCCAAATCCTCTCGAAGGTTCTCCTGACATCCGTTTGCCCGCTCGCGACGTAGTGGAACGACGGATCAAGTATTGATTTCATGCCAGTCCCCATTGAATTCGAGCTCCCTGTCCTCCTCTTTTTCCAGTCGGGAAAGCTCGGTCTCCATACGTCCCGCCTGCTCCAGGGGAACCGCTTTTCCACTCGAACTGAAGTGGCGGATACCCTTGGAAGAACTCTCGTGCAGCCTCTGACGGGCTCTCACCAATTCAGGCCTGTCGAGAAGACAGTCCCTGATCCAGGTCGCTCCATTCGGGGATTCCGAGACGAACGTGTCCATACCCATCGGCTCCGGCTTCGCGGCAGCGCTTAGCGCCGCTCACTGAACTCCCGGATCAAGCGACCAATGAATCAACCCCTCGCTGGCGTCCCAAGCTCGCTCATTGGCGCGCCCCCAGTGAAAGAGCAGGTCCTTGCCGTTGCTGCCCATCAGGGTCACCTGCTGCGTCCGGGTCACGCCCTTGTATCGGGCACTCACCTTGTATCGACCCCGCGGCAGCATCACGTACAGCATCGGCCCTGCCCCGCGCAGCGCGAGTATCGAATTGCCGCCGGAATCCAGGATGACCAGTGGGATGTCGGCCAGAAACTCGCCGTCCCTGCCTTCCGAAAACATTACCCGCAGCGGAAACTCCTTCGCGAGACTTCGCATCGTCGCCTGTTCGTCGGCTCCGATGCCTCCGTTCAGGTAGGCGCTCGTCGTGACCGTCTGGATGACGGTCGCCTGCCGACCCATCACCAGCTGAGCGTGAGCCGGCAGGGGCCCGCAGACAGCCAGCGCAGCTACGACCAGCGTCTGTCCAAGCAAGCCGCGGCGATCCATGACATGCTCCCTTCGCCTAGGGATTTCAGCTTTTCAACTTGATCGACACGCCCTGGGCGCCCAGTTGAAAACGTAAGCCTTTCTCCATCCCATGAAGCCGAAGAACCACGCCGTGATCGTTCTTCATGACGATGTCGTCAGCGCCTCCCGCGATGGCGATGCCCGCGGCGCCGGCGACGTAGTTACCGGCAAGATCGTCAGGAGTCTTCAAATCGAACACCTCTCCGGTCGTCGTGATGGAGGAAACGCCAACATCCACGACACTCAACCCCTGAACCGAAAAGTCATAATTTGCGCCCCGGTAGTGGAGCGTTCCATCGCCCCAGACGACGCCCACGCCCGCCGCCACCGATGTGCTGGCCATTTCAATAGTCCCCGACAGCTGTGACTCGTCCGCAGCGCCGGCAGCACTTGCGACGTTCAATGCGCCAAGGCAACCCAGGGTGGCCAACCAGTTCAGATTCCGCGATTTCATCGTCATTCCCTTCGTTCAGCCGCTGGAACCAGCGATCACGGCAAGCTAGGCGCACCCTGTTACCAAACGGTGCCAGGGCGCCGCGCGAAGGTTACGGATGTCACCGCGCGGCTCGCCGCGGGATCTGCCCTGCGAAGTCTTGCCGTGGCTGGAGGCGTCAGGCTGCGCGGTGCAGCACGCGAGCCAGCGTCGTGGCGACGTCGCGCGACTTCAGCGGCTTGGTCAGCAGCTCGCTGACGCCGGCGGCGAGCGCGTCCTGCGTCAGGATCGGGCCGCTATAACCGCTCACCAGCACGATCGGCAGGTCGGGGCGATGGCGGCGCAGCGCCCGTGCGAGTCCCGTTCCGGTGAGCCCGGGCATGACCTCATCGGTGACGACGACGTCGTAGCGGGCCGGTTCGGCCTCGAAGGCGGCGAGCGCCGTGTGGCTGTCGTCGAACGATACGGCCTCGTACCCGAGGCGCGAGAGCACCTCGGCGGTCACCGCGAGCAACGGCGCCTCGTCGTCGACCAGCAGCACGCGCTCGCCCTCGCCTCGCGGCAGCGGGCTCGCCGCGGTCTCGGCAACGGCCAGCGCGGCGTCGGTCCGCGCCAGGTAGATAGTAAAGGTGCTGCCTTGGCCGGGTGCGCTCTTCACGTCGATCGCTCCGCCCGAATCGGCAACGATCGCGTAAACCAGCGACAGGCCCAGGCCGGTGCCCTGGCCGACCTCCTTGGTCGTGAAAAACGGCTCGAAGACGCGCGCCAGCGTCGCCCCGTCCATGCCGCATCCACCGTCGTGGACGGCCAGCCGCACGTAGGAACCCGGCTGAAGCGTTCCGTGCGAGAGCGGTCGTTCACCGGACACATCCGCCACTTCGAGCATTACGCGCAAGGTGCCGCCCGCGCTCATGGCATGGATCGCGTTGCTGCACAGATTCATCACCACCTGATGCAACTGGGTGGCGTCGCCGATCACGACCTGAGGCGACTTCGGTGCGCTCGCTTCGAGGCGAATCTTTGCGGGCAGGGATCCCCGTATCAGCTCGAGCGTCTCGGCCACCACATTCGCGACGTCCACGGGGACCAGCTTGCCACGCTGGCTGCGGCTGTAAGCGAGGATCTGTTCCACGAGCTCGCGGCCACGAGACGCCGCGGTGAGCACGTTCTGCGCGTAGCGCTTCAGCGGCGAATCCGCGGGTGCCTCGTCGAACAACATTTCGCCGTAGGCGAACACGCCCGCGAGGACATTGTTGAAATCGTGCGCGACACCTCCGGCAAGGCGGCCGACTGCTTCCATCTTCTCGGCCTGGCGCAACCGCTGCTCGAGGCGCTCACGCTCGGCCTGGGCGCGCTTGCGCTCGGTGATATCGCGAAAATTTATGACCACGGCTTGCACGCTGGGCTCATGGAGCAGGTTCCTGAGTGTCGACTCGATCCACCGCCATGACCCGTCCTTGTGCCGTGCCACCAGCTCGTTGGTCGACTCGTGGTCCGCGTCCCGCAGCAGCTGCGTCCACGTGTCCAACGAGTATTGCCTGTAATCGGGATGGACGACTTGGTCGGCGAACCAATGATGGGTTCGCCCGGCGACCTCTTCCGGCGCATAGCCGAGCACCCGTTCGATCGACGGGCTCGCGTAGACGACGCCCTTGTCGGGAAGCGTCAACACGATTCCCTCGGCGCTCTTCTCGACCATGGCCCGAAAGCGGTTCTTGCTTCTTTGAAGCACCTCTGCCGCGTGCTTGCGTTCGGTCACATCCATGATCGTTCCAAAAACCTCGACCAGTTGCCCGGAAGCCGCGAACACGGGGTGAGCCACGTGGTGGCAATGCTTTATCGATCCGTCGGGAAGGACAATTCGATATTCAAGCTCGTAGGCGGTTTCCTCCCGCAAGGACCTGTTCTTCGATTCATCGAGCAACGGCCGATCCTCGGGATGGATGCGCTGGATCAGCGCGCCGTGGTCGGGCAGCTCGATCAATATTTCCCGATGCGCGCCATCCTCATCGGGACAGGACGCGCTATCGTGACCGGAGCAAAAGCCGAATATTCGGAGCAACTCAGGCGAAACGAAGGTGATTTTCGAGGACATATCGCGTACGAAGCAGCCGATATGACCGAGCCGTTGCGCTTCCTGCAAATAGGCTTCGCTTCGACGCAATCTCTCCTCCGCCCGGCGCCGATCGTCGATATCGACGTCGTTTCCGGCCCACCCCAGAACGCGTCCTGATCGGTCAAGCAACGGGAAGGCACGGCTCAGGAACCACCGGTATTGCCCATCGAATCTCTTGATGCGTATTTCTGCCTCGAAGGGCTTCGCCTCGGGCAAGGCCGCCCGCCATCTGGCCAGGAACCCTTCGACATCGTCCGGATGCACTGCCTGCGTCCAATCGCCCCCCACCGCCTGCTCCAGCGTCAGCCCGGTGTAATCCAGCCCGCGCTGACTGACGAAGTCGCACCGGCCGTCGGCCGCGGCGGTCCAGATCGTCACCGGGACCGTGTCGATAATCAGTCGAAGCCTGTCTTGCGCAGCTTCGCCGTTGCCTGGTGAGGGTTGGACCGTCCAGAGCTGGGTGCTTGTCATCGGCCAGCATTCCTTGTCGAACCTAAGTTTCCGACTTCCGAGCAGCCTCGCCCTATCGGCAGCGCGATCCGAGCAGGCAGCCGACCGCCCGGAGCAGATCGCTCCGCTTGAACGGTTTGGCTAATGCCCCTTCCGCGCCAAGGGCGATTGCAGCGCTAGCATCCATCGCGTGGCCGGAGTTAAAGAGGCACGAGATCGCAATGATCGGAATCTCAGGATACCCCCGCTTCAACTCGGCGATCACCATCGTCCCGGTCATCTCTGGCATATGGATGTCCGTAACCACCAGCGCGGGCGCCGCGAGCTTCACCGCCGCAACTCCGGCCTTTCCGTCTGCCGCCGTCCGAACGCTGTAGCCTGCCGTTCGCAGCCACTCGGCCAATGCTTCGCGCAGAATCGCGTCGTCTTCGATGACGAGGATGTCCGTGGCCGCAGTCCCGTTAGCTTCGTTCGGTGGCACCAGAGCTCCGTGCTTCGGGTCCGGTCACCCGCGCGGCTGGCGCGAGCACCCGACACCTCAATTTGACCCGACACTGATCGCGGTCAGGTTACACAAGGGCGCCCCGCCGGGTCACACTTGTGACCGACGCGGGTCAGCTTAGCTAAAGTTGCGCCGTGAGGACCGAAGCGATCATGAGTATCCAAACCCCTGCGCCAGCGATCGCGCCGGCGCATGTTCTCGCGGTCGACGACGACCCGGTCATTCGGGAGGCCATTGTCGACTATCTCGGCCGGTACGAGTTCCGCGTCACGGCCGTCGCCGACGGAGGCGCGATGCAGGCGGTGCTTGCGAGCGACGTGGTCGACCTGATCGTGCTGGACCTCACGCTCAGGACTGAGGACGGAATAGCGCTGGTGCGCCGGCTGCGCGACCAGTCGACGATCCCGGTCGTCATGCTGACCGGCAGACGCGAAGAAGCGGATCGAGTGATGGGGCTGGAATTGGGCGCTGACGACTATCTGACCAAGCCATTCAGCCCGCGCGAGCTGCTCGCGCGAATCCGCGTCGTGCTGCGCCGCCGCCGCCACGAGGTCCATCAGGGCCGGCCGGAGGGCATCCGCGCCTACCGTTTCGATGGTTGGGAGCTGAACCTGAACACCCGGCGCCTGAAGAACCGCGACGGTCAGATCGTACCGCTGAGCAATGGCGAGTTTGGTCTCCTGGTCGTGTTGCTTGGGGCCCCCAATCGAATTCTTTCGCGCGACCAGCTCCTCGACATGTCCCGGCTGCACAGTGATGACGTCTACAACCGCTCGGTCAATACGCAGGTCATGCGGCTGCGGCGCAAGCTCGAAACCGACCCGGCCAAACCGCGATACATCTGTACCGAGCGCGGGGCCGGATACCTGTTCGGCGTCCCGGTCGACACGGTCTATTGAGCGTCCCACCGCACGCCGTAGGGCCGAGCGCGACGGCCTTGGGCGGCATTCCTCGATCACCGCCGGGTTCCTGATCGTTCACCGGCACGCGCTGGTGGCAGCGGCGTGAGCCAGGAACGGGAGGCGCAGCAGCCCTTCCACGGCAAACTCTTCGTGAGGCAGCGCATCGGGGCCGAAGCAACTCGACGTCGCAGCAGTGGCAACGGAGCGGCGAAAGCCATCCCACGGTTCGGATCGCGGGAGGCTCGCGCTGACGGTCATTGAACCGATAGCCTGATCGATCGTGGTGTCGGTGGACTGCGAGGAATCCGACGACGATTGCGGCGTTTCGTCCTCGAGCAATCCCGCAGGCTTCCCGCTCGCCCGCTCAAGGCCGAGGTAGCTTGGATCGTTCGGCTGGAGGGTAGCCACGACCGTCGCCGCGCCTGGCTGGACGTCTGCAGCCTGCTGCGCCTGAACGGCGTTGCAGGCGGCCAGTGTCACCACCATCATCACGGCCACCGCCCGGCCGATGGGTCGATGGGCAGGCTTTGCATCGATCGATCGAGTCTGCATGAGCGTACCTTTCGCGCGTCGAAGACCATCGTCTCAGCCTCCGGCTTCCGCCAGATCGCAAGGTCACGGCCCCGGGTTCCATCTGCAATCGTCCCGTCGGTTTCAATCGAAACCTTGACCTGGCGGGACGTGACCGTCCGAACATCGGGCCGCGGCATTCTTCTTTCGACGGTCACCGAGGGAAGACCATGGAACGATCGAAATCGGTACCCCAGCAGATCCGACATCACGCTTGTGACCTGGTTTCCGATTCCGGAAGTCCATGTGCAATTCGGCGCGCGGAGACTCTGCGAATGCTCGAAGGAAACGGGCCGCCGACTTCGAATTACCTGGAATCCTGAAATGAGGCCGATTCGCTCGGTTTGGATGAGCGCCATCGTGGTCGTGGCCGGTTGCGCGGCCATTCACCGCGAGCAGGCGCCAGAGATGAGGTTTAACACGACGACACCCGTGGGCTTTCAGTCGGTGGTCCGCTACGCCAACGGCTATGCCAACGAGGACCCTCGTGCGATTCGATCCCGCTTTCTAGAGGTTCTGGAGCGGCGTCGCGCAGCATCCCTGGACGGGACGGTGAACATCCTGGCGCTCTCCGGTGGCGGCGCGGGAGGTGCGTTCGGAGCGGGGGCGCTCGTCGGTCTTACTCAGCGCGGTGAGCGTCCGCAGTTCGACATTGTCACCGGGGTCAGCGCCGGTGCCCTGATCGCGCCCTTCGCCTTTCTCGGTCCCTCGTGGGATGCGAACCTGGCCGACGCGTTTTCGGGCGCTCACACCGAGAATCTGTTGGGTTCCCGCGGCATCGGCATCCTGTTTCATCCGGGGATCTATGGAAACGAAGCCCTGATCGATCTGGTGGATGGATTCGTCACCGATGAGTTGATCCGTGCGGTGGCGCGCGAGCAAGCGCTGGGCCGCCTGCTCCTGGTGGCGACCACCGATCTGGACACCGAGGAAACCGTCATCTGGGATATGGGGCGCATTGCTGCCCACGGCGGGGAATCGGCACGCGCGCTGTTTCGCAATGTACTGGTGGCGTCAGCCAGTATCCCGGGGGTCTTTTCGCCCATCGTGATTCCCGTCGAGAAGGCGGGCGTGCGCTACGACGAAATGCATGTGGACGGCGATACCACCATGCCGTTCTTCGTAGCACCGGCATTGAGCTACCTCCGGCCAGTCGATGCGGCCGGGCTCAAGGGCGCAAACATTTACGTGCTGGTCAACGGTCAACTCGGCGGTGTCCCGCACACGACGCCGGTCGACACCGTCTCGATCATCTCGCGAAGCGTTTCAGCAACGCTGATGCACCTGGCGAGAACGAACGTCGTGCTGACATCGGAATTTGCCCAAAAGTACGACATGAACTTCAGCTTTTCGTCGATTCCGGTTGATTACCCCTCCCACGGACCACTCGACTTTCAGCGATCTTCAATGCGCGCGCTGTTCGATTACGCAGCCGACTGCGCCCGCAAGGACCGGCTATGGACCACGGTCGAACAGGCCATGGCCCGCAGTGAACGGGCCAGAACAATCGGTTGGGTGGAGCAACAAACCGCTGACGCGCACCCTGCGCCGTCCTGCCCGCTGGATACCTCTCCCCCGCCGCTTCAGAGTACCGCGCAACTGCGTTGATATCCATCGCTGCATGGCCTAAGAAGGACTTAGCAGATGAATACTTTGCGCATCACCATGCTGGCCGCTTTGGTCGATCAGAGCGCGACGTTCGTGTTTCTCCTGAGCGACCGCCTGTACGGCCTGGCGATCGCCTTCGGGTCCGGGTCTCAAGCCGATCGCTACCACATCATTAGAGCGCTCGCCGTCACGCTGCTCAAGGCGCTGGTTCCCGAGCTCCGGCCGCTGCTCGAAGTGCCCGTGTATCGGCCCGGGTCAGAGCCTCGAGTCGTCGCCTTCGACAACCATCGATGATCGCCGGCCCAATGGCAATTCACCAGACAAACGGACCGGGCGCGCCTCATCCGGACTATGCGGTCACCGCGTTGGTGCTTCAGGGTGGCGGTGCTCTGGGTTCCTACCAGGCCGGTGTCTACCAAGGCCTGGCGGAGGGAGGCATTCACCCCAACTGGGTGGCGGGCATATCGATCGGTGCCTTGAACGCCGCCGTGATCGCCGGCAATCCACCCGACCGGCGAGTCGAACAATTGCGGGCCTTTTGGGAATTCATCTGCCGACAGCCGTGGTGGCCGTCGCACAACCTGACGCCGCTTCCGAGTTCTTCGCGGGACCTTCCAGACGTCTGGCGCACCTGGATCGATTCGATGGAGTCGGCCCGTGCGTTGCTGCAAGGGCAAAACGGCTTCTTCGTGCCGCGTCCGTGGCACTCGCTGGGGTTGGCGTGCCAGGGTCCACACACGGCGAGCTTCTACGACACCCGCCCGCTGCGCGCCACCCTCGAACGATTCGCCGACTTCGACCGCATCAACCGGGTCAGCGAGATGCGGGTGTCGGTGGGCGCGGTCAACGTACGCACTGGAAATTTCGTGTACTTCGACAACACCGAGCGCGCGCTGCGCCCGGAGCACTTCATGGCTTCGGGCGCGCTGCCGCCCGGGTTTCCGGCGGTCGAGATCGACGGCGAGTTCTACTGGGACGGCGGGCTGGTTTCCAACACGCCGCTGTACCACGTGCTCACCGCGAAGCCACGACGCGACGCGCTGATCTTTCAGATCGACCTGTGGAGCGCAGACGGAGATCTGCCCAATGATCTGCTGCAGGTGGCCGGGCGCCAGAAGGACATCCAGTACTCGAGTCGAACCCGTCTGGTCACGACCACCCTGCAGGAGGAGCAGAACCATCGGCGCCTGTTGCACAAAGCGCTGGCGTGGGTGCCGGAAGCGGAGAGAAGCAGCGCCTGGTACCGGCGCGCGGAGGAACTGAGCTGCATCGCACGACGCAACGTTATCCATCTGATTTATCGGGCCAAGCCCCATGAGAGCTACGCCAAGGATTACCAGTTTGGGATGCTGACGATGAACGAGCATTGGTCGATCGGCCTTTTCGATATGCAGGAAACGCTGCAGCGACCCAATTGGCTGGACAGGCCGGCCGAGGACGAACCGTTCGTTACGCATGACCTGCACCGCGTACGGTTCGCCGACGATGTCTTCACTCAAAACTCCAGAGCGTGAGCGGAAACAACTCGATCCGTGCCATCGCGGAGCTGGTGTCCGCGGTCTACGAGGAGTCGCCACCTCCGCTGCGCACGCGGCTGCTCGAATGTCTCGTGCGGCCCCTCGGGCCGTTGGCTGTCGTTGCGATCGCGGCCGGCGCGTTCCGTCACCTTCTCTATCGCCTCAGACGCGATGCCAAGCCCATTTCGCCGGATGACTTGAGTCGCGTGACCTCGACGCACGTGCTCGAACTGACGCGTTATGTCGAGCAGTGCAGCCCGGATGCGCTGCTGCACATCGGTGCGCTCATCGCCAATCGCCCGATCGACGTTGTGACGATAAGCGGGATGGAGCTGCTGACTGCCATCAAACTCGATAAGGCGGTTTACTGACCAGCGGGCGTTTGGTGCAACCCGAACCGCGGAAAGGTGGGTCAGATCGCCAACCCCAGGTTCCGTCCTGGCTCGGTCGATTGGCCGGACGCGACCCGGCACCTCGAGAGCAACTACCTACCGGCCCGACCGAAATCCCAAATCTCAAGTTCGTCGACCACGCGCTTCACGCCGTCGACTCGACTGCTGATGCGTATCGTGCCCCGCAAATCCTCCTCGTCTCCGACCAACCCCCGCAACGTGACGACCCCATCCGCGGTCGTCACGGAGACGTGTTCGGCGTATACGTAAGGATCCGAATCCAGCGCAGCCTCCACACGCCTCGTCACTTCCCGGTCGGACAAACGCTCCGGATCCTTCTTCCCGGTAACGATGACCGGTTCAACGCCGTTCGTCGTCGTTTCTTCGGATTCGCCCAAGGGGGCTGCAACGCTATATGCCGAAAGGGTCAGAAGAGCCGTTCCAAACGCCATGACGTTCCTTGCGATTTTCATGTTCATCTCCAGAAGAGTGATTCCGTGATGACGTGATTACGCAAGACGCAGCTTTCGTACTGATTTCGAATTGCCGTGCACTTTGTTACGGTCGCAATCGAACTGCGTGATGTGCACCGGTCAAGGCTTCCAGGCTTCAGCTCATTTGCCAGCCGAATTAAGTCTGCGCAAACCTGCCTGGTCGACCAGGCCGACGCATAAGTTGGTACGCCGCCGGAATCACGAACAGCGAAAGCAAGGGCGCCGTGACCATGCCACCGACCATGGGCGCTGCGATTCGGCTCATGATTTCGGAGCCGGTTCCGCTGCCGAGCAGGATTGGAACAAGTCCGGCGAGAATGACCGCCACGGTCATCGCCTTCGGGCGAACGCGCAGTACCGCACCCTCCCGGATGGCGTCATCGAGGTCTGCGGCGTCCAAGCAGCCGTGCGCCGCCCGACGCGCAGCCGCTTGCTTCAGATAAATCAGCATCACCACGCCAAATTCGGCCGAGACGCCGGCCAAGGCAATGAAGCCCACATCCGTAGCCACCGACATGTTGTAGCCCGCCAGGAACAGGAACCAGACGCCGCCCACCATGGCAAACGGAAGCGTGCCCAAGATCAGTGCCGCTTCGTCGAGCCGCCCGAAGGTCAGGTACAGCAGCACGAAGATGATAAGAAGGGTGGCCGGAACGACGAGCTTGAGCCTCGCAGAGGCCCGCTCCAGGTACTCGAACTGTCCGGAATACGCGATGCTCATTCCAGAGTCGAGAACGACCTTCTGGGCAACCGCCGCGCGCAGGTCGGATACGACGGAGGCCAGGTCTCGGCCTCGAACGTCGACGTACACCCAGCCGGACAACCGCGCATTCTCAGTCTTGAGCATCGGCGGCCCATCGTTCACGGAGATGCCGGCGACGGCGCCCAGCGTCAGTTGCTGGCCCGAGGCCGTAACAACCGGAAGATTGCGAAGACCTTCGAGCGAATCGCGCATTTCCCTTGGATAGCGGACATTCACGGGGTAGCGGGCGAGTCCCTCCACGGTCTCACCGATATTCTGGCCACCGACGGCAGAAGCGACGATGGATTGCACGTCAGCGATGTTCAGACCATAGCGAGCCGCCGCGGCTCGGTCGATGTTCACGTCCACGTAGCGCCCACCTGTCAAGCGTTCAGCCAGCGCCGAGCTGACCCCCGGCACGGACTTGGCCACCTGCTCCACCGACAGTGCCACGCGGTCGATGTCGGAGATGCTGGCGCCGGCGATCTTGACGCCAATTGGGCTCTTGATGCCCGTGGCGAGCATGTCGATTCGGTTGCGAATCGGTGGCACCCAGACGTTCGACAGCCCTGGGACTTTGACGACGTGGTCCAGTTGCTCGACGAGCTTGGCCGGAGTCATTCCTGCCCGCCATTGGTCGCGCGGCTTGAACTGAATCGTCGTTTCAAACATCTCCAACGGGGCCGGGTCGGTAGCGGATTCGGCCCTGCCGGCCTTGCCGAAAACTGTTGCCACCTCCGGCACCGTCTTGATGAGCCGGTCGGTTTGCTGCAGAAGCTGCGAGGCCTTCGCTGCCGACAGGCCCGGGAGCGCCGAGGGCATGTACAGCAGGTCGCCCTCCTCAAGGGGCGGCATGAACTCGCCACCCAGATGCATCGCCGGCCAAATCGCCGTCAGAATTGCTGCTGCGGCCAAGGCGAGCGTTGCCTTCGGGCGACGCAACACCCATTCGAGCGCGGGACGGTACAGGTGAATGAGCCCGCGATTCACGGGATTTCGTGTCTCTTCCGGAATGCGGCCGCGTATCCAGTAACCCATCAGCACGGGAATCAGAGTCACTGACAGGCCCGCCGCCGCGGCCATCGCGTAAGTCTTCGTAAAGGCGAGCGGACTGAAGAGCCGGCCTTCCTGCGCCTGCAGGGTGAAGACGGGGACAAAAGACAGCGTGACGATGAGCAGGCACAGGAACAGGGCTGGCCCCACCTCTTGCGCCGCTTCCGTCATCACGCGCCAATGCTCTTCACCTTGAAGTTTTTGGCCAGGATGGTCATGCTGCCAGGCCTCGATGCGCTTGTGGGCGTTTTCAATCATCACCACCGCCGCATCGACCATGGCACCGATTGCAATGGCAATGCCGCTGAGCGACAGGATATTGGCGTTGACCCCCTGGTAGTGCATCACGATGAACGCTGCCAGAACGCCAAGGGGAAGAGCGACTATAGCCACCAGGGCGGAGCGCAGGTGCCACAGGAACACCGCGCACACCAGCGTTACGACGAGAAACTCCTCCAGCAGCTTTTCCTGGAGATTGTCGATGGCACGCTCGATGAGGCTGGCGCGGTCGTAGGTCGTCACCACGTCCACCCCAGCGGGCAAGGTGCCCTTCAGCTCGGCAAGCTTGGTTTTGACCGCGGCAATGGTCTCGCGCGCGTTCTTGCCTGAACGCAGGATAACGACGCCTCCTGCGACTTCGCCCTCGCCGTTCAGCTCCGCGATGCCGCGGCGCATTTCGGGTCCTACCTGGATTGTTGCAACCTCGCCCAGGCGCACGGGCACGCCGGCCTCGTTTGCATTCAAAGGAATCTGGCGAAAGTCGCCGAGCGTCTTCAGATAGCCGGAGGAGCGCACCATGAACTCCGCTTCGCCCATTTCCAGCACCGAGCCCCCAGCCTCCTGATTGGCCTTTTGCAAGGCGTCGACAACCCGGTCCTGCGTGATGCGGTACGCCGCGAGCTTCACCGGGTCGAGCACGACCTGGTACTGCTTGACCATGCCGCCAATCGAGGCCACCTCCGACACGCCGGGCAGGCTCTTGAGCTCGAAACGCAGGAACCAGTCCTGCAAGCCACGCAGCTGGGCGAGGTCATGCGCGCCGGTGCGGTCGACGAGGGCGTACTCGTAAATCCAGCCCACGCCGGTGGCGTCGGGGCCCAGCGAAGTCTTCGCGCCTGAAGGCAGACGGGATTGGACCTGGTTCAGGTACTCCAGGACGCGCGAGCGTGCCCAGTACAGGTCTGTGCCATCTTCGAAGAGCACGTACACGAACGAGTCGCCGTAGAACGAGTAGCCGCGGACGGTCTTTGCCCCGGGCACTGACAACATCGTGGTGGTGAGCGGATAAGTGACCTGGTTTTCGACAATCTGCGGTGCCTGGCCGGGAAAACTCGTGCGGATGATGACCTGCACGTCGGACAAATCAGGCAAGGCGTCAATCGGTGTGTTCAGAGCCGACCACGTCCCCCAGGCAAGAAGCAACAACGTGGCAAGTAAGACAAGCAGGCGGTTACCAACCGACCAGCGGATGAGACGCGCAATCATGATGCGCCCCCCGTCTTGCGCAGCGTCTCGATGACATATTGGCCGTCGACCTTTACGACGCCGAAGTGCACCGTGTCGCCAGGCTTCACATCCTTGGCAAGCAGCGGTGAGTCCAACGCAAAAGGCGTCGTCATCCCGCTCCAGCCCAATGATGCGATGGGTCCGTGGGAGATGACGATCTCGCGGTCGTTAATGCTTTCAACTCTACCCATGCCCTGATGAACGGCACGCGCTTGCTTTTCAGATGCAGGAGACTGCGTACCGATGCCCCGCAGCGATGACTCCGAATCCAGCAGGAACTGTCCCGATACGACCACCTGGTCACCCTCATTCAGGCCCGCCGAAACGACCGTCTTGCCGCCGCTTTCCGAGCCGAGCCGCACCTCGATGGGAACGAATTGGCCCTTGCCTCTGGCGACCATTACCAGGTTGCGGGTCCCTGTGCGGATGACCGCCTCCGAGGGAACGAGCAGCACGGGCTTCCCCGCCCCAGCCGGAAATTGCATCTGCGCGAACATGCCAGGCTTCAATGCCGCACCGCGATTGGGAAGTTCCACCCGTACACGCAGTGTTCGACTGCTCGCTTCAAATTCCGGCAGTAGTGCGATGACCTTGCCGGCAAAGGTCTTCCCCGGGAAAGCAGGGAAAGAGACCTTCGCCGCCTGACCTACGTGAAGAGCACTTGCTTGCGCTTCCGGAACCGCAGCTTCGAGCCAGACCGTGTCGAGACCATTGATTTTGGCGACCATGGCGCCCTGACTCAGCGTCATGCCGGAACGAACACCGAGCTCCTGGATAACTCCAGAAATGGGCGCGGTCAGCGTGACTTCGGCTTGTGACCTGCCGGCGCTGGCCACCTGGTCAATGAGCGACTCGGGCATGCCAAGCAGCAGCAGGCGTTGGCGGGACGCCGATTCGAGAGTCTTATCCCCAGTGCGAAGCACCGCGAGAAATTCCTCCTGAGCGCCGGCCCAATCCGGTACGAGCACATCGGCCAACGGAGCACCGGGAGCAACGACATCGCCCGGCGCTCGGGCGTACACCTTCTGAACGAAACCAGCCGTGCGTGCCTGGACGATGGCGACGTCACGGTCGTTAAATTGCACCGTTGCAACGGCTTGAACCGAATCGCCCAGCTCGCCGCTCTCGACCTTAGCCAGGCGCATTCCAAGATTCTGAGAAACTTGAGGGTCAATCGAGAGCCTGGTGCCAGAATCAGCCTCGGCGTATTTGGGCACGAGTTCCATGTCCATGGTCGGCGATTTGCCCGGTTTGTCGAAGTGCTGGTCGGGCGACATCGGGTCGTACCAGTACAGGACCTTCTTCTCGTTCGTTGCCTGCGCCGTCCTTGCCGCACCGCGATGCTCTCCGGCCCAGTAACCCCCGCCGGCTGCCACTGCTGCAATCAGCGCGGCGACAATCATTGCTCTGCTGCTCATTGCTCGCTCGCTTCGAAGGTGAAATGGAGTTTTGCGGTCACCGCATCCAATTGGCCCTGCAAGTCGATGGCTCTTAAACGCTCATCGAGCAGCTCTCGACGAGCGGAAAAGACGGAAGCCAGATTCGCCTTGGCTCCACCATAGGCGGCAGTCATCAGCGCGACTCGCTGCTCGGCAAGCGGCACGGACTGCTCTCGCGAGCGTTGCAACTGTCGAAGCAGTGCTTCGCGCTCGGCCAAAGCGGCATCGAGCTCGCTCATCCGCTCCCGCTGCATTGCCTCGCGCTCGGCCGCGACGCGGCTTCTTTGCATGACCTTGGCCGTGATAGCCGGGTCCTGGCGCGTGCCCGCGAAGAGCGGCAACCCCACCGTGAATTGGACTGAGACCATGTTGCCGAACTGCGGCCCGCGCTTGGCGTAGGAGACTTCCACGCCCCAGTCGGGACGCTTCTCCGCCTTCGCCGCATTGACGTCCGCCTCGGCGATCGCTTGAGCCGCCGAGAAGGCTTGCAGTTCCGGATGCACTTCAATCCGTGCACGCAGATGCTGCGGGTCTATCGCCATCTCGGGCGCCGCGCCGGCAATCGGGTCTTCCGCACCCTGCCCGATGACTTGCCGAAGACTCGCGGTTGCCTTGGCAATTTCGCGCAGCAGCTCATCGCGCCGGTCTTCCAGCCGAACCTGCTCCTGTTGCTGCACGATGGGCTCAACCGCCTCGCTGCGTCCGGAGGCGACCTGGGCGCGCAAAGCCCCTGCAAGGGATGCGTTGTCCTTGGCCAAGGCGTCGAAGACGTCGAGCTTGCGCTCCAGGTAGGAGCGGGCGAGCCACGCTTGTGCCGCTGCGAGGCGTACCTTCCAGCGCGCAACGCGCTGCGCCGCTTCGCTGGCACTGACATTGGCCGCCGCTGCTTGAACTCGCGCTGCTCGCTTCGCGGCGTTGGGAACCTCCTGCATGAACCCGAGCTTTTGCATCGTCATGAAGTCGCCCTCGAGCGTTCCTCGATTCGGGCCCGAGACCGGGTAGTTGTCTATGCCGGCGACGAGCTTCGGGTCGGGAAGGTGTCCGGACGCTGCCGCCTCGAATTGCGCTGCCCGGATGGACGAATCGCCCGCCTGCAGGAGCGGCGATTGACGCTGTGCCAAATCGAGGGCGCGTCCGAACGTCAGGGGTTCGGCGGATACTGCCGAGGCGATGCCTACCAATAGCCATGGCACGGCCGAGCGTATGGATGGATGTTTCATGCTTTAACTCCAAATCAGCCAGCGCGCGCAATTGCGCGACGAGCGCGCCGCAAGGGACGCGCGCCTACACCAAGGAGTTAGAGCGCAGACGGAGGTCGCTTAAGACCTTGAGGAACAAATCGGGCGAAATGCTCGACGACCGGGGGAAACTTCGTCACAACCAGACGCGTCGTGGCGTCAAAGTTCACCTGTGCAGCCAGTGCCGCACAGCACGCCGCACAGCCTGCCGTACAGCCTGCATGCTCAGCGTGGCCGTCATGCTTTTGCGTCGGCAGGCGCGTCGGGTGTTGGGCGCAGGGCTTTTGCGCCAGCCCCCTCATCGCAACGGCCGAACCTGGCTGCGCGCTTGCTTCGCCGCAATGACCAACCATCGCGGCGATGCTCTGGATGGGCAGCAGGACCGCCAACAACCAGACGACGATAAGCTTGCTCCAGGATTGCATGAGGTGCGCGCATCAAACCGTGCCCAGTTTAGGCACATATTTCATTTTACCCGATCCGCGTCCGCCTTCCATCGAGGCCGTAGGCACACCGTTGACGCACGTCAACGGAACCGGCATGGCGCGAATGCGCGGCTCGAACGCCCGGATTCATTCCAATGCGCGTAGATCGCCCATCGGCGATCTACGCGCATTCAAGGGACGGTCGTCAAGCGCTCGAAAGCGTTCAGTAGATTCCCCCCGAGGCGGCAATCTGCTCTCCGGTGAGCCAGCGTGCATCGTTCGACGCCAGGAAAACGGCAACGTCGGCGATGTCATCGGGCTTCCCGGTGCGGCCCAGCGGCGTCCGCGCGATCAGGCCATTTTCGAATTCGGAACCGATGAATCCGGCGGAAATGGTGCCCTCGGTTTCGACGACGCCGGGGTTGATCGCGTTGACGCGGATCCGCTTGGGACCGAGCTCCTTGGCCAGGACGCCGGTGATCGTATCTACGGCGCCTTTGGTTCCCGAATAGACAGCGCTCGCTGGCGGGGCCAAACGGGTGACAGCCGAGCTGACATTGATGATGCTGCCGCCCTCGCTCATGTGCTTTATCGCCGCCCGCGTGGTCAGCAGCAGACCCAGCACGTTGGTATTGAATTGACGGTGAAACTGCTCTTCCGTGAATTCCTGGATCGGAGCAAATTCATAGACCCCGGAGTTGTTGACGAGGATGTCGAGCCGGCCAAAGTTGCGAATGGCGGCATCGATGATGCCTTGCGCGTCGGCAGCCTTGGAGACGTCGCCAGCCGCCGCGACGGCCTTGCCGCCTTTTTTCGCGATTTCCGAGACGACTGCGTCGGCCCCATTCTTGCTCGAGGCGTAATTGACGACGACCGATGCGCCCTCGGCCGCCAGCGCCTTGGCAATGGCTGCGCCGATGCCTTTGGATGCGCCGGTTACGACGGCGACCTTACCTGTCAGTTTGCTCATGCCATTTCCTTTCGTGCGGTTCTGGAGGGATGGGCCGCCTGGCGCCGCAGCGCCCGGCAGGGTTGGCCAGCTGATTCCATGGTTCCGAATATATGAACTATGGAACAAATTGTCAAGAGGCGATATAGTCGTGGCTGATGAGACCCCTGTTTCACCCGTCGATCAAGGACGTCACCGTCGAGGCGATCCTGCACGCTTTGTCGGATCCGGTGCGTGTGTCGATTTTTGCGCAGATTGCCGCCTCCGCCTGTTCGCAGAATTGTTCCAATTTCCTGAAGATCAGCGAGAAGGACATCCCGAAGTCGACCTTGTCGCAGCACTTCAAGATTCTCCGGGATGCCGGCCTGATTCGCAGCGAGCGCCGCGGCGTGGAAATGCAAAATGCCGCTCGTTGCTCGGAAATCGATGCTCGCTTCCCCGGCCTGATCGCGGCGATCATCCAGGCGCACAACGTCCAGTCCAAGGGCAGACGCCGACCTGCGAAGGCGCGGGCACTACGGGTCTGAAGCCTCGCGAGGAAATGCCCCAGTTTCTCCCGGCGCCGGGTCCATCAACTGCACCCGCGTGCACTTTCCGCCGAAGGCTATCGAGGCGTTCGTGAAGTCCAGCGTACGTTAGCGCAAGTGCCTGCATGGCATGTCATGGAACAAACCCCTCTAAGACTCACCTCGTGACTTGCGACGGCAGACCGGCGAGCAGGGCCTCGGCGCGCTTCAAGTCGAGTGTGCCCTTCCCTTCGATGAACCCGCCGCAGACAGGCGCGAGCAGGTCGCGGGCCTCGTCGCGCCTTCCTTGATCGAGCCACACCTTCGCCAGGCTCGTGGCCGCCCGCAGCTGCCAGGACCTCGCCTGCTGGGAGCTCGCGACTTCGACGGCCCGTGAGAAATGCGATTCGGCGGCACTTCGGTCTGGCGCCGGCGCAAGCAGGGCGATCTCGCCGGCGGCGCGGTGCACCTCGACCTCGCCCCACCGTTCGTTCGACTTCGCGAGGAACTCGATCGCCTGGCTGATCGAGATCCTCGCCGACTCGAATTCGCCGACGCCGGCCTGGGCGAGCGCAAGATAGGAAAGGTAAAACGAATTCCACATCGTCGCGCCAGTGGCCTTCCGGATCTCGAGTCCCGCGTTGATCGAGACGATTGCCTCCGGCGCGCGGCCGGCCAGAACCTGCATGCAGCCCAGATTCAGCAGTCCGTACGCCTTCCAAAATGGGGCATTTTTCTCTTCCGCCAGCGCCTTTCCCTCTTTCGCAATCTCTTCGGCACGTTCGAAGCGGCCGCACTGGTACAGCGCGAATCCGACATGGCTCAGGGCGTACATCAGCGTCACCGCCTGGCCGAATTGCCTTGCTTCGGTCAGAGCCAGCTCGACGTCCGAGAGGGCCGCGTCCGGGAATCCCAGCATCCAAAGCACCTGCGATCGCCGCGACCGCACGACGACCCGCATGTCCTGCCCGAAATGCAGGGCCAGTATCCGGTGCTCGGTCGGGTCGTACAGCGAGAGCGCCTGTTCGTAGTGCTCGCGCGCTTCGGTGAGCCGGCCCAGCGACTGCACCGCCACCCCTCTGATCTGGTGCCCCACGACCCGCGGCCCCGTCGCCGGCTGCGCGCTGGCGAGTGCAAGAAACCGTGACGACAGGCCAAGAGATGCCGCGCTGTCGAATGCGACCAATTTCGCGACCCAGAAGGCGTACAGGACCGGCAGGTAGAGCAGCGGATCCTCCGGAGCTTCCCCCAGGGCCTTGGACGCCTCGATCAACTGGTGCGCCCTTTCCGCGGCTGCCATCGTTTCCAGCGCTGCGTATCCCTTGAAATGGAACAGTGCGTTCAAACGGGCCACTTCGAACCTGATGTGATCGCAGCGCAGCGCCGCGGTGTCGGGGAGGCGTTTGATTTGCTCGATGGCGCGCGTGAGCTGTTCCATGGCTTCGACCAGCGCCGAGCGCGCCAGCGACTGCTGCCCGGCCTTTCCCCATTTGGCGGCCGCCTTGTCGATCTGGCCGGCCTCCGTGCAGTGCCTCGCCAGGAGCTCCGGCTGGCTCTCGACCAGGTCCGGGAACCGGCTTTCAAGTACGCCGGCGATGCGCGTGTGCAGCGCACGACGCGGCTCGCGCAGCAGCGTGCCATACGCGGTGTCCTGCACCAGCGCGTGCTTGAAGATGTAGGTGCGGTAGGGGGCCACGCCCCGCTTGAAGAGCAGGCCCGAGCGAACCAGCCGCTCCAGGGCCGCATCGAGGTCCGCATCCGGCATTGCCGCAACCGCAGCGAGCAGCGAGTGCGGAAACTCGCGGCCAAGGGCCGCGCCAATCTGGGCGACCTCCTTGGCCGCCCCGAGGCGGTCGAGCCGGGCCATCAGCGAGGCCTGCAGCGTCGCAGGGACCGCAGGCGCCGCACTGGCGGCCGCGCCGCTGATCGACTGCTGCTGCTCCTCGCCTCGGGCTTCCAGCAGCGCCTTGGTCATCTCTTCGACAAAGAGCGGAATCCCATCGGTTCGTTCGATGATGTTGCGCCGCACCGGCTCCGGCAGCTGGCGGCCATCCTCGAGGCAGTCGATCAGCGCGCCGATCTGACGTTCGGTCAGTCGGTGCAGGCTCAGCGCAGTCACGTGGGACTCGCCGGTCCAGTGCGCATCGAATTCCGGCCTGAACGTCACGATCAACAGCGCTCGCAGCTTCCGGATCCGGTCCACGATCAGATTGAGCACTTCAAGGCTGGTCGGGTCGCTCCAGTGCGCGTCTTCAAAGACGATCAGCAGGGGGCCACGCGCCGCGGACGCTTCGGTTCGGGAGACGATCGCTTCAAGAGTCAGCTGGCGGCGTTGTTCGGGCGCGGCGACCGTCGCGGCGTCGTCTTCGTCCGCCGGCAGCGAGAGCATCGAGGCAAAGAGGCGCACGCCCTGCGCCGACGTGGACGATTGCGCCAGCAGAGCTGAAAGCTTGTCGATCCGCGCCCGCACCGGGTCACCGTGGCGGATTCCCGCCGCCCGCTCCATCTGGGTGATGAACGGGTGCAGGGCGCTTGCGCTGTGTTGCGGAGAGCAGAAGAAGCGTGCGCGCACATGCGTCTCACCAGCCAGGCGCTCCATCAGCGCCACGGCAAGCCGCGACTTGCCGATGCCCGCTTCGCCGGACAGCAGCACGACCTGGCCCTCGCCGGCGGCGGCCGTGGCCCAGCGGCGAAGCAGCAGTTCGGTCTCTTCCTTGCGCCCGACCAGCGCGGTGAGCCGCGCCGCATGAAATGCGTCGAAGCGGCCTTCCGCCGTTCCAGCACCGAGCGCCTTCCAGGCACGCACCGGCGTCTCGATTCCCTTGATCGCCACGGCGCCGAGATCTTGGAGCTCGAAAAGATCGCCGACGAGCTTGCGCGTGCCCTCGGTGACCACCACCGTGCCGGGGTCAGCGATGTCCAGCAGGCGCACAGCCAGGTCAGGGGTCTGCCCGACGATTCCGCACCCCGGTGCGCTGCCCGAACCCGCCGGATCGCCGACCACGACCAGGCCCGTCGCGACGGCGGCGCGCGCCTGAAGCCGTGCCGGCCCTGGGTCAAGTGCAGCCACCTGCGCGACCGCTTCGAGCCCGGCCCTGACAGCCCGCTCGGCATCGTCCTCGTGAGCCGCCGGATACCCGAAATAGACCAGAATTCCTTCGCCGAAGAATTGTGCGACGTGCCCGCCGCACCGGTTCACCGTGTCTCGCACGCAGCGGTGGTAGACCGCGATCACCTCCCGAAGGTCCTCCGGGTCGATCAGCGTCGGTCGCGTCGCCGATTCAGACAGATGGATATACAGAACCGTCACATGGCGCCGCTCGGCCGCATCGGTAGGCAAGCGCCGGGCGGCGCCGCCTTCGAGCAGCTGGCGCACATACGTGGTGAAGGCAGCAGGAATCTGTCCACCTTCCAACCTCGTCCAGTGAATCGTGCGGAATCTCGCCGGCACCTTGGCATCGTCCTGCCGCGTGGCGTCGATGACGAAGGGCAGGATGAACACGTGCCCCTCGGCGATGTCCATCATCCGGTCGACCGCTAGGGTCCACTCGCGTCGGAAGTAACCCTCGATCCGCGCATCGGTCTGCGCGGAGATGATCGGCACGAAAAGGGCGCATTGGTGGATCTGTTGCCGGATGGACGCGTCCCAGGCATCGCCGCCGCGCAGCGCACTCTGATCGAACCAGACGGCCACACCAGCCTGATGCAAGGCTTCGCAGACGCGCCGGGCCGCAGCGGCATCCTCCGATGCGTAACTGACGAACACAGTCTTCGTTGCCGCCATCGCGCAATCGCCCGGGAGCGGGCCCATTCAAGCAGCCGGACTGAAGAGCCGGCCTGGTCCAAGAGTCGCGAAGCTACAAGATATTAGCGGCGGACTGCTGCCGCGTGAATAGCCGCGCCTGTGCCGGCATATCGCGGCGCACGCTTCAGCGGCGCCTGGGCGACGCGCAGACGCGTTTTCAAGCGGTGCTGCAGAAGATTCTCGAGGATCAGGCGGAGAAGCTTCTGGCGTTGGGCGATCTTAGTCAGGGAGAGATCGCGCTTTTGCTCGGCTATTCCGACGTGAGCGCGTTTTCGCGCGCCTACCGGAGATGGACCGGCCATCCGCCCGGCGCGGCCTGCGCGTGATCGCTTTCACTCGCATCGAGCCCACCGCTCGAAACCATGCGATTCGCGGTCAGCGACCGTTATCACGACCACCACGATCAACCTGTCCTTAACCATGCTGGAAGGGTGGGCACCGGGTCCAGCTGGCGTGTAACTGGGTGGCGCTAAGGCCGGGTCTAGGAACGACCACGAAAGTGTGATGGACGTCCGCCCGCGCAGTGACGTAATTTTTGTATCGCGTTACGGAGCCGACCGAACTCGCGCGCGGCTTCGGCGCCCCAAGACCCGCGGTGCAGGAGATGGGCAGCGCACTGATCGCAATTCCCTCCATGCATAGTGTATGGATGGAATCCAATCACCCGCCCGCAAGGCCTCTCCTTGCGCCAGAGAAGGAGCCGCCCCGCAGGCCGCTGCCCAAGCTGTGGTCGATGTCGACGCCGATTGATCGGTGGCCCTTGATCAGGAGCGCAAACCGGCTCCTGCTCACGGCAGTACTCGCTTGCGCATTCGGGGCCCCGATTGATTCCCTGGCCCAGGGTGGAAGCACGATACCCAAAACAACCCCCGCACCCGTCAAATTGAAGTCTGAAGGCGGGTTCCCTTCTCTGAGCGGCGCCACCGGGTGGCTCAATTCGCAGCCGTTGACACCGGAGAGCCTGCGAGGAAAGGTCGTACTCATCGACTTCTGGACTTACACGTGCGTCAACTGGCGACGCACGCTTCCCTATGTCCGCGCGTGGGCCGAGAAATACAAGGATCAGGGATTGGTCGTGATCGGTGTCCACACACCGGAGTTCTCGTTCGAGAGGGAAGTCGACAATGTCCGCTGGGCGGTAGGAGACATGAAAATCGACTACCCGGTCGCAATCGACTCGGACTATGCAGTATGGCGTGCCTTCAGCAACGAGTATTGGCCAGCCCTTTATTTCATCGATGCCGGAGGGCGCACTCGCCATCACCAATTCGGCGAGGGTGATTACGACCAGTCGGAAAGAATCATTCAGCAGCTACTTTCGGAAAACGGGATTGCCGGTATCCGTCGTGAGCTGGTTTCAGTCGACGCACAGGGCGCGGAGGTCGCGGCCGATTGGGGCGCACTGAAGAGTCCGGAAACCTATGTCGGCTACGACCTCGCGCGGAATTTTGCTTCTCCCGGCGGCGCAGCGGTCGACAAGCGTCGCACCTATGCTGCCCCGGCACGATTGCAAGTGAATCATTGGGCCCTTTCGGGCGATTGGACCGTGGGGAAAGAGGCCGCTGTTCTCAACACGCCCAACGGGCGGATCGCGTACCGCTTCCACGCGCGCGATCTTAACCTCGTCATGGGAGCGGCAGCGCGCGGAACCCCCGTGCGCTTCCGCGTGCTCATCGATGGGCGACCGCCAGGCGCGGCTCACGGAAGCGACGTCGACGAGCAGGGTAACGGCACGGTGGTCGAACAGCGGCTGTATCAGTTGGTTCGGCAATCGAAGCCCTTCGCCGATCGCCAGTTCGAAATCGAGTTTCTCGATGCGGGTGTCGAGACGTTCGATTTCACGTTCGGCTGATCGTCACTCACCCTTCTGTCACGAGGTGATGCATGGCTTACACGCTTGACATCAATGGCATCCGCCATACCGTCGACGTCGACGGCGATACACCGTTGCTGTGGGTCCTGCGCGATGTGCTCGGCATGACCGGCACCAAGTTCGGCTGCGGGATGGCTCTATGCGGCGCCTGCACGGTCCATCTGAACGGGGCCGCCGTCCGCTCATGCGTGACGTCCGTCGAAAGCGTCGGCCGCGCGAGGATCACGACGATCGAGGCGATCGGCAATACGGCCACCGGCCGGAAAATCCAGAAGGCCTGGCTGGATCTGGAGGTCGTTCAGTGCGGCTACTGCCAGTCCGGCCAGATCATGTCCGCCTCGGCCCTGCTGGCGGGCAATCCCCATCCGGACGACGCCGCCATCGACGCCGCGATGTCGGGGAACATCTGCCGCTGCGGCACCTACCTGCGCATCCGTGAAGCCATCAAGCACGCCGCGAAGGCGCCTGCTGCAGGCCACAAGGAGGGCTGACGATGACCATTGATCCGCTTGGATCGATCGCTACCGACACCCCCGACAACGCGCCCGCGATCGGCGTCTCCCGCCGGGCCTTTCTCAGGGCGGGTGTCGCCGGCGGCGGATTCGTGCTTGGCTTTGGTCTGCCCGGGTTCCTGGGGGATGCCGCAGCCGCGACGTCCGGCAACTTCGAACCCAATGCTTTCATCCGGATCGGCAGCGATGGGTGGGTGACGCTGACGATGCCTCAGGTGGAAATGGGCCAGGGCACTTACACGTCCATGTCCATGCTCATTGCGGAAGAGTTGGAGGTGGCTCTGAGCCAGGTCCGGCTGGAGCATGCGCCGCCCGACAAGAAGCGGTACGGCAACCCGCTGATAGCCGGCGAGCAGATAACCGGCGGATCTACCTCGATACGGGCGTTCTGGGAACCGATGCGGCGGGCGGGCGCCTCGGCCAGGGTCATGCTGATCGGTGCGGCGGCCCGACGATGGCAGGTCGATCCGTCAGCGTGTCACGCAGAGCGCGGGGAAGTGGTTCACACCGCCAGCGGGCGCAGGCTCAAGTACGGGGCGCTCGCCGCCGATGCGGCACAGCTGCCCGTGCCCGAGAACGTCGCGCTCAAGCGGCCCGAAGAATTCAAGCTGATCGGCACACCGGCCAAGCGCCTGGACACGCCAGCCAAGGTCAACGGAAAGGCGGTCTACGGGATCGACGCCAGGCCGCCCGGGCTGAAGATCGCGACCCTCGCCCAGTCGCCGGTCTTCGGCGGGCGACTGAAGAGTGTCGACGAAACCGCGGCCCGGTCGGTGAAGGGCGTGCGCCAGATCGTGCGCCTGGACGATGCGGTTGCCGTTGTGGCCGACCACATGGGGGCGGCGAAAAAAGGCCTGGCCGCCCTGGTCGTCGAGTGGGACAACGGGTCCAACGCCGCGCTCGGAACCGAGGATATCGCGCGCGCACTGGAGCAGGGAACGCTCGGCGCCGGTGCGGTCGCGCAGAACGTCGGCGATTTCGGCAAGGCGATCGCGGGAGCCACAACGAAGATCGATGCGATCTACCAGGTTCCGTTTCTCGCGCACGCCGCCATGGAGCCAATGAACTGCACTGTCCACGTTCGCAAGGACGGCTGCGAGGTCTGGGTCGGCACTCAGGTCGTCGCACGGGCCCAGGAGACGGCCGCAAAGACCACCGGACTGCCGTTGGACAAGGTCGTGGTCCACAACCACCTGATCGGCGGAGGCTTCGGACGCCGCCTCGAGATCGACGGAGTCACCCGCGCGGTCCAGATCGCGATGCAGGTCGACGGCCCGGTCAAGGTGATCTGGTCCCGCGAGGAAGATATCCAGCATGATATGTACCGGCCGTACTTCGTCGACCGGATGTCCGCCGGTCTCGATGAAGGAGGCATCCCGGTGGCCTGGAGTCACCGTTTCGCCGGCTCCTCGATCCTTGCCCGGTTTCTGCCGCCGGCGTTCAACAATGGCCTTGACCCGGACACGACCGATGGCGCGATCAATCTGCCCTATGCCCTTCCGAACGTCCGCGTCGAATACTTGCGGATGGAGCCCCCAGGGATTCCGACCGCCTTCTGGCGCAGCGTCGGGCCCTCGCACAACGTGTTTGTCGTCGAGAGCTTCATGGATGAGTTGGCGGCCGCGGCGAAGAAGGATCCGGTCGAGTATCGGCTGGCGCTTCTGGAGAAATCACCTCGCGCCAAAGCCGTGCTGCAACTCGCTGCGCAGAAGGCGGGCTGGGGACGACCGCTTCCGAAGGGATGGGGCCGAGGTGTTGCCACGCAGTTCGTGTTCGGGACCCACCTGTCGGAGGTGGCTGAGGTCGAAGTCTCCAAAGACGGAGAAGTCCGCGTGCGGCGCGTCGTCTGTGCAGTCGACTGCGGCCTGGTGGTGAATCCCGACACCGTTCAGGCGCAGGTGCAGAGTGCCGTGGTCTTCGGGATCTCAGCCGCGCTGTTCGGAAAGATCACGCTGAAGGATGGGCAAGTCGAGCAGACCAACTTCGACACGTACCGGGCCCTGCGGATGAGCGAAACACCGCCCATCGAGGTTCATATCGTTCGGAACACCGAACCCCCCGGCGGGTTGGGTGAGCCGGGAACGTCCGCCATCGTGCCCGCAATCATGAACGCGATCTTCGCCGCCACCGGCAAGCGCCTTCGCAAGCCGCCCGTTGATCCGTCGGAGCTCAAGGATGCGTAAACCGCTCGCCATCCCACCATGGCAACGGAGAGCTCGGGCTCGAGGCCCTCGCGCATGGCGCGAGCCCTGGCATTGAACTCTTCGACGTTGTCCGCCACTGAGCGGGCATCCGCAAGGAGGCTCCACCCGGTGAGCCGTGAGTAGCGGGCCGAGCGATCGAAGAGCTACGCCCAGCTGCGCTTCCAGATTCGCCAGCGTCTGGCTTACCACGGATTGAGCGCGGGGCAGCTTGCGACCCGCGGCGGAGAAGCTTCCCTCGTCCACCGCCGCGATGAAGGCTCGCAACGGGTCCAGAGCGACTGCGTCAGATATATCCATCGCAATGAGCGATACTTTGTATCGAAATATATAGGCTTCTCAGATGCTACGCCAGCGCTTATCTTTTCTGCATCGTCTCTTGTGAAGATGGAAATGACCACTTCAGTTGCAGTCATCGAGCGCCCCAGCGGTCGTTTCGACGTCGAGATTGCGCCGCAAGCCGTAAGCTCCGGCGCGCGCGCAATTGCGCTAAGGACCCGGGGTCGCCGGCACGGGCCCATCACGCGCCTGGTCAGCCCCTCCGATATCGGAGAACTGATCAAGCCCTTTGTATTCCTGGATCACGCCGAAGTCGCGCCCGGGCCGGAACCTCTGTTCGGCATCCATCCGCACTCGGGCATCGCAACGCTCACGGTCGTCCTTCGCGGAGGGGTGGCGTATGAGGACACGACCGGAAAGAAGGGATCCGTCCCGACGGGTGGATTGGAATGGATGAAAGCCGGAAACGGTGTGTGGCATGACGGCGGGCCCACGCCGGGAGAGGCACTGCGCGCCTTCCAGCTGTGGGTGGCCCTGCCGCCCTCGGAGGAGAACGCTCCACCGGAAAGCCAGTACATCGCTCCCGATGCGGTGCCGAGCGAGGGACCCGTGCGGGTGCTTCTCGGAAGCTACGGTCAGGCCCGCAGCCCGATTCGTGCTCCCGCAGGCATCAACTACTTCCACGTCCGCCTGAAGGACGGACAGCGCTGGCGCTACGCGCCGCCCGAAGGGCACACCGTCGCCTGGCTCGCGGTCGACAAAGGCGACTTGCGGTCGCCCGAGGCGATCGGCGAAGGGCAGCTCGCCGTTTTCGAAGAATCTGGCGTCCCTATCGAGCTGGAGGCGGACGGACACGCATCGTTCGTGCTGGGCTCCGCGATCAAGCATCCCCACCCCCTCGTGCTGGGCTCCTACTCGGTCCATACGAGCAAAGCGACGCTGGCTCAGGGCCAAGCGGAAATAAATCGTATTGGCCAGCGGCTTCGTGCCGCAGGCCGCCTGTGAACATCAACCTTTCTTAGACCGGGAGCAGACATGTCATCCAACCGCAAGAAACTGATCGCCGTGATCGGCGCAACGGGGCAGCAGGGAGGTTCGGTCGTGCGTGCCCTGCTGGCGCAGGGCCAATTCAAGGTACGCGCGCTGACCCGCAATCCAGGCAAGCATCGCGGGCTCGCCGACGAAGTCGTCGAAGCGGATTTCGCCCGCCCGGAAACCCTCGAGGCCGCATTCGCAGGGGCCCATGGCGTTTTCCTGGTGACCAATTTTTGGGAACAGGGTACCGATGAGCTTAAGCAGGCAACGGCAGCGGTACAGGCGGCCAAAGCAGCCGGGATCAAACACTTCGTCTGGTCGACGCTGCCCGATGTGGAGGCGATCAGCGGGGGCAAGCTCCACGTTCCTCACTTCAGCGGCAAGGCGAAGATCGATCGGATCGTGAAGGAAGCGGGATTTGCGCACCATACGTTCGTCATCGCGCCCTTCTATTACCAGAACGTCCTGGGCGTGATGGCTCCCCAAAAGCAGTCAGATGGAACCCTGGGTTGGGCGCTTCCCATCGATCCCACCGTGCGCGGCATTCACATGGGCGACATCGGCGAAATCGGGAACATCGTGGCCGGTGCATTCGCACACCCGGACGAGGCAGGCAATGGCGAATACCTCCCCCTCGTCGGTGATTTCATGAGCTTCAATGAAATCGTCGACACGTTGAATCGGCAGGGACACGAATTTTCGTTCAAGCAAGTCCCGACGGAGACCTTTGCTGCTTCCTTTCCTGGGGCCGCCGAGATCGCCGCGACGTTCGCCTGGTTCCAGGCTCATACCTACCTCGGGTCGAATTCGTCGCGCCAAATCGCGCTCGCGAACAAAATCGCAGGCCGGCAACCGACCAGGTTTTCGACGTGGGCTCGGGAGAATCTCCCGGTCCACGCGAGCGCCTGATAGCTTCTGCACCGATCCTGCCGCCCACACCGTGCTCGCTAACAGTGGACATAATGGAACGTATCAAGACCCCTTTCGGCTTCAGTTCCACGGTTGACGAGGTTCTCCAGGGTATCGATCTCGATGGAAAGCGCGCCATCGTCACCGGCGGCTCGTCGGGTATCGGCATCGAAACAGCTCGTGCATTGGCAGGTGTGGGCGCCGAGGTCACCTTGGCGGTGCGCAGGCTGGATGCTGGAGAAAGAGTTGCTGCGAACATTCGGGCATCGACGGGCAATCCGAAGGTTCGGGTCGGGCAACTCGACCTGAGCAACATGGCATCCGTGAAAGCGTTTGTGGCCGACTGGCAAGGCTCGCTTCACATCCTGGTAAACAATGCGGGAGTCATGGCACTCCCCGAATTGGAACGGACTCCCGAAGGCTGGGAGATGCAGTTTGCGGCAAACTTCCTTGGCCACTTCGCGCTGACGGTCGGCTTGCACAAGGCGCTGGCGGCTGCCGAAGGGGCTCGCATCGTCTCGGTGAGCTCGAGTGGCAACCTGATAGCACCCGTGATATTTGATGATTTGCATTTCAACTTCCTGCCCTATGAGCCGTTCGTGGCATATGGACAGTCAAAGACGGCATGCTCGCTGCTGGCCGTAGAAGCCAGCCGTAGATGGGCCGCAGAGAAAATTTGCGCCAACGCCGTGAATCCCGGCGCGATTGCCACCAATTTGCAGAAGCACACGGGTGGTCTCAGAACGCCGCCCGAACTGCGTAAGACACCACAGCAAGGTGCTGCCACGTCTGTGCTGTTGGCCACGTCGCCCTTGCTAGATGGAGTCGGCGGCCGCTACTTCGAGGATTGCAACCAGGCGGCAGTTGTCTTCCGACGCCCTACAGATTTCAGCGGGGGAGTTGCCCCGTATGCCATCGACCCGTCGAACGCCGAGCGTCTTTGGAATGTCGCGTTGAAACTGGTGTCGTGACTGTCGATGCGCCGGTCCGGTCGAGGGCGACTGCCTGGCGATTCATCTCGTCTCTCGCCGCCGACAAGCGCTCGAGCGCACGTTCGTGGTTTCCCAGCGCCACGTCCGCCGTTCCAGCCAGGACCAGGCACAAGCGAAGCGGATAGATCTTGCCCGGATCCCGGGCGACCAGGGGAAGCACCGAATCGCAGATTTCGAGGACACCCGCGTGGTCCTGGGCGTGGAGCAGAACCATCGCTCGATAAAGCTGGGACAACTTGTACGCTCGGTGCTCGTCGGCTTTCTCGGAAGAGGACCTGCCGATCACGGCGCCGGCCTCGAACTCGAGGAATTCCTGCACCTCAGGCTCGATGAGATCAACCCCGATCAGGGCCGCTCCGGCATCTTTTGGCGCAGGATGGCGTCCAAGGTGTTGGCAGCGTCGACCAGTCGATCCGCGATCGCCACGAAGGCGGTACCGCGCAGCGCCGGCTCGCCACTCAATGCGGCATGGATCGGGCGCAGCGCAGGAATCGCTTCGGGCTGCTGCAGCTTCCTGAACGCGGAGGCCAGCCGGTCCATCGCCGTGTCGAACGCCGCGGCGAAAGCATCCAGCCGTGCCACGAGATCGCTGGACGCAGGCGCCTGGCCGATCGGTCGATCGGGCGACAGCACGAGCGTGTGAAGCGCGAGCTCAGCGTGCGCGAGACGTGCCACCGCCGCAATTAGCACTCGAGCGACCTGAGGCGTCAACGGAGCGTGGGCAGGCTCGTCCGACAGTCGAACCGTAGCCGCCTCCGCATCGCTGCGGGCGCGACGCGCGGCGGATTGGATGGCGCGCAGTTGCGCCACGTCCAGGCTACCGGGATGGGCCAGTTCGCGCAGCAGCTCTGCCGCATACGCGCGGTGGGCCTCGATGAGGCGGGCGAATTTTTCCTGGGCGGTGGCCCCTTCCCACGTCGGCCAGACAAAGTATGCGACCAGGGCCAGCCCGCACCCGATGATGGTATCCAGGAGGCGCGCTTCTGCCGTTCGGAGCGCGGGGTTGCCGAGAAGGTCGAGCAGCGCCAGGACGAACGTGGTGAGGAACACGCTGAAGAGCAGGTAGCTTACTTCGAACAGGGCATAGGCTGCCGCGACGCTGACAGCAGCGGCGGCGACGAGCCGAGCTTGACTGAGCTGAGCAAACGCCGCCGCCGCAACGCCGAGGCCAGCCCCGAGCACAGTGCCCGCCGCGCGTTGAACGCCGCGGTAGAGCGTTGAGCTGTAGTCCGGCTTGAGCACCAGAAAGATCGTCAGCGTCACCCACCGGCCCTGGTACAGACCAGTGCCCTCGACCATCAGCTCGGCGAGCGCCGCGATCACGGCCAGGCGCAAAGCATGGCGCCCCGCTTCGCTCCGGATGCTGATGTTGGCGCGCAGCGTCGCGACGGCCACGGCAACAACCCCCGGACCGCCCCGCGCAGATCGAGCGTTGGCAGCTCCGGCCGCAACGGGTTGCGTGCCCAGCGCCCCGAGGTTGGCCGCGATGCTTGCGGCCCCGCGCAGCTGTCCCAGAAGTGCCTCGCCGGCCCAGCGCCAGGTGACGTTGGCGGCGACGGTCAGACGGTCGATTCTCTCGCTGAGTTCGCGAACCAGGGCGGCCCGTTCCGTCCGCGCGGCACTCAGCGCGCCGGCGATCAGGTTCAACGCGTCCGCCACACCGGCCATCAAGCTGCGGATCGGGTTCTCGCCGCCTGCGCCTGCGTCGCCCGCATGCGCCGCCAGTGCCGCCAGCGAGCCGCGGATCCGCTCGGCTTGCTCCAGCAGGTCGAGGAGCGTCAGCCGCAGAGGCAGCGGCAGCAGCGGGTTGGGATCATCCAACTTGGTGTCGGCCTCAAAAGCGGTCGGCGGCGGTGGCTCGGACCCGCCCGCTGCCACATCGGAAGCATAGGCAGCGAGGGCCCGGTACGACACGGCCAGCGCCGCTTGCTCGTGTGCGCCACGCCGAAGGGTCCAGGAAACCGCGATGAGGGCAGCCTGCAGCAACCCGCCGGCGAGCACCAGGCCGGCTCGCAACGCGGCCCCGGCAGGACCGAACGGCAGCCCGACCGCAATCAGAAGGGCGATCGACCACTGCAGAACCGCCGCGCCGAAGCGCGGCCCTAGCGCAACCCCGAGCCCGGTGAAGTATCCCGAGACCGCCACGATCGGCACCAGCAGCCACGGGGCGATCGCCGCGGTGGTCGCGCCGACGAAGGTGGATACCGCCATCCCGACGCTTGCCGCCACCACGACCGCCACGCGAGTGCGCGTCTCGCCCTGAAACGATGCGACGCCGGCGGGCAGCGCTCCCAGGGCCGCGTAGGCGCCGTAGTCGATGTGCCCGCTGGCCCAGCCGAGCCCGAGCGGCACCACCACGCCGACCGCCACCCGCGCCGCGCGGCTTGGCGCGATGTCGCGCCAGTGGAAGGGGCCGAGTTGGCCCAGCTTCCTCCACGCTATGGGCGTGCTCATCCGGCCGATTACAGCAGACCCGCGCACGGCGGACGCGCGAAGGTGCGTGTCACTTCAAACGATCCACAAAGTCGGTCCGTCGGTTGTCGGCCCAGCAGCGCCCGTCGCGACGCAGCGCAAAGAGGCCGCGCGCGCTCCGATCCTGATCCATGACGAATGCCCCTGATGGCAGACTCAAGGCGCACGCTGTCGCGCGCCTTCCTAGGGGAGGTCACGTATCCAAGATCTTCCACGGCTTTCGCCCAGTCGCCTTGGCTTGATTGCTCGGACTCTGCTTTCTTGCTGATCCGTTCTGGGCGGCTCAGTAGTACCGCGGCAGGCCCCGTACGCCAATTCGTCGTCCCGCCCTCTCAACTCCAATCGTCCCCGCCGCACGCGTCGGGGCTGCCGCCAGCATCGTCCCATGACCCACCATTCGTTGATGCCCGACGTGGCTTGGATTGCTGTCCGCGAACCGGAAGCATGAAACCGAAATGTGCGCCACGAACTAAAAAGATCAACAAAACAACCGTGCAAGGATGGAGTCCTCCCTGCCCAATCGGCGAGCAAGACAACTTGTGGCGGTGACCTTCCGGCAACCTAAGGTCGAGGAACACCCGTGTTTGGCGCGCAAAAGGAACTAACATGCGAACACAGGCATCGCGAAGAACGTTTCTCGAAGCAAGTCTTGGCATCGCCGCTGCGGTGGCGCTGACCCGCGGAACCACCGCAGAACAGGCGGCCAAACCACTGTCCGACTCGGCCGCCACAACACCGTCTGTCAATCACACAGGAGAACCTCCCATGAGCAGCATCACTGCGAAGGACGGCACTCAGATCTATTACAAGGACTGGGGTAGCGGGCGGCCGATCGTGTTCCATCATGGCTGGCCGCTGTCATCAGACGACTGGGACGCGCAGATGATGTATTTCCTGTCGCACGGTTACCGGGTCATCGCACATGACCGGCGCGGGCACGGCCGCTCGTCCCAGACTGCGACTGGCAACGAAATGGACACCTATGCGGCGGACGTCGCGCAACTCGCGGCCCATCTCGATCTTCGCAATGCAGTCCACATCGGGCACTCGACGGGTGGCGGCGAAGTCGCCCGTTACGTCGCCCGGCACGGCGCCGGGCGCGTGGCCAAGGCCGTGCTGGTTGGTGCTGTGCCGCCGATCATGGTCAAGACCGCAAGCAACCCGGGTGGCCTTCCGATCGAGGTATTCGACGGGTTCCGGGCCGCCCTGGTGGCCAATCGCGCACAGTTCTTTCGCGACGTGCCGTCGGGCCCGTTCTATGGCTTCAACCGTTCCGGTGCGAAGGTCTCGCAAGGTGTGATCGACAACTGGTGGCGCCAAGGAATGATGGGAGGTGCCAAGGCGCACTACGACTGCATCAAGGCATTCTCGGAGACCGACTTCACCGAGGACCTCAAAGCCATCGATGTACCGGTGTTGATCATGCACGGGGACGACGATCAAATCGTGCCGATCGCCGACTCGGCGCTGCTTTCGGCGAAACTCGTCAAGAAAGGAACTTTGAAGGTGTATCCGGGACTGCCGCACGGCATGTGCACGACCCACCCGGACGTGATCAATCCAGACCTGCTTGCCTTCGTCAGGAGCTAGGCACCGCGATTCGGGTAGCGCGCACCGCCAATGCGCGGCCAAGGCTTGGCGGAACTCGCTTTTCGGCAGCGCGGAACCTTCACGACCCAGGCGGGTGCCTGGGTCGCAAGGATCCTGCCGACTTCGTCCTGAAACGACACGACCTCGGACGACAGGACTTGGCTCGCGAGAAATCAGAGGCGTGACGACCCGCGAAATTCCTCGCGGCAGGCTTCCGAAAAGCCGCGCAGCGGATCGAGCGTGTGTCTATCTACCATCACGCGCACGTCATTGAATGTCTTGTTGGGCTCGGGATAGGAGTCCACGATCAGCCGCGCCACCCTCTCTGCCTCTTCGATCACGTTGGGCGACGACAGCATACGCATCCGGCTGATCAGGGCGTAAAGGGTGAATACCTTGGATAGGTCCGGTTTGTCGCTCGTGAGTGCATCGATATATGACTTCGAGGCTTCGCTGACATAATCACGGTACACCTCCTGTCTGCGACCCTTGTCGAGCAGGAGCATCTGGGCCTTGAGCTGAGTGCTCTGACCGAGCCACGAGGCGCAAAAGGAGGTCAGCCCGCCGACCGCGGAACCTGCGAGCGCGGCAACTGCAGAGAGGTAGCCTGCGTCCACCGCGCTCAGCCATGACGAGTTTGCAGCAAGCAGTCCGGACCGATCCGGAAGCCACCCTCGTTCAAATCGCTCGACAGCGTCCACCCCCTGATCATCCGCGAACTTTAGCCCAAAGCGGCAACCGAAGCGGTCGGCTCGCCGCGAGAGTGACGAGTTGCCTCGAAGAAAGCGCAAGTTATTAGAAAACGAGCAAGCTTCAATTAACTCGACACCGCTGGCTGGCCTGGTGGCATGGCAAGAACCTGCCACTCCGAAGCTGCCGTGCGGCCCCTGAGATCTGCTTCCGAACGGGAGGAATCGCCCGGAGCGTAGACGCAGGTCCGCCTCGCGCCGTTTCCATCGGATTTCGTGCGGGCTCCACCGAACGAACGACATCGAGCATCCGCGTTCGCCGACCTTTACCGGGCGCGCCGGGACCGATGAATTTCGCAAGGGACAGATAGCCACAGCACAGAGTCGAAAGGAATCCCCCATCCGCCATGTGAATATCCGTGCCGACGTTTTTGCAGATTGATCAACCACGGCTCAGGGCAGGCACGATGACTCAATGCACGCGCACTTCGAAGGCTCAACCGTTGACCGAAGGCCTTCTGTTTTCCCGGGCGCTTATCTCCGTGGCGATTTGCTTCGTGACGAGCGTCGTGGAGCCGGCCCGCGCGGCGGCGCCGGCGGCCAATGTGGACGCGACCCGCATCGTCGGGGCCGATCAGGATCCCGCCAACTGGACGACCTACGGACGTACCTACAGCGAGCAGCGCTTCAGCCCGCTGGCCCGCATCACGGCCGATAACGTCAAGCAGCTTGGCCTGGCCTGGTATGCCGACCTGGACACCGATCGCGGTCAGGAGGCAACGCCCCTGGAAATCGATGGCGTGCTGTACGTCTCGACGGCGTGGAGCATGGTGAAGGCCTACGACGCCAGGACCGGCACATTGCTGTGGTCCTACGACCCCGCGGTGCCGCGGGCACTCGGCGTCAGAGGCTGCTGCGACATGGTCAATCGCGGTGTGGCCGCCTGGAACGGAAAAATCTTTGTCGGCGCTTTCGACGGCCGGTTGATCGCGCTCGACGCCCGGACCGGTAAGCCGGTGTGGAGCACGATGACCGTCGATCCGAGCAAGCCGTACACGATCACCCAGGCGCCGCGCGTCATCAAGGGACGCGTGGTGATCGGAAACAGCGGCTCTGAATACGGGGTGCGCGGCTATATCTCGGCTTACGACGCCGAAACCGGCAAGCTGGCCTGGCGCTTTTACACCGTGCCCGGCGATCCCGCCCAGCCCGCGGAAGATCCGATCCTGACCGAAGCCGCCAAAACGTGGCAGGGGGACTGGTGGAAGCGCGGCGGCGGCGGCACGGTCTGGGAAAGCCTTTCCTACGACCCCAAGCTCAATCTGATCTATTTCGGCGTCGGCAACGGCCTCGAATGGAACCAGGGCTACCGCAGCAAAAGCAGGGGCGACAACTTGTTCCTGTCGTCGATCGTCGCGATCAATGCCGATACCGGCCGGTATGCATGGCACTACCAGGCGACTCCCGGCGAGGAGTGGGATTTCGACGCGGTCCAGCAGCTGATCCTGGCCGACCTGACGATCGACGGGGAGAGCCGCCCGGTGCTGATGCAGGCGAACAAGAACGGATTCTTTTACGTCCTGGACCGCAAGACCGGTCAGCTGATCTCAGCCAAGAATTTCACCCCGGTCACCTGGGCCAGCGGCGTGGATTCGAAGACCGGCCGGCCGATCGAGAATCCCGGCATCCGCTATGACCAGACCGGCAAACCCGCTCACATGCTGCCGGGTGCTCTGGGCGCGCACAGCTGGCAGGCCATGGCATTCAACCCGAAGACAGGCCTGGTCTACATCCCGGCGCAGGAAATCCCGATGACCTATATCCCGGTGAAAGATTTCAAGCCGGCGTCGATGGGCTGGAATATCGGGGTCGCCACCAACAATCCGCGCGACGTCAGAGGCTACCTGGTCGCCTGGGATCCGGTCAACCAGAAGGAAGCGTGGCGCGCCAATTACCTCGGGCCATGGAACGGCGGCGTGCTGACCACGGCCGGCAACCTCGTGGTTCAGGGCAATGCCGCGGGATACCTGAGCGCCTATCGCGCGGACACGGGTGAGAAATTGTGGGCGACGTCGGCCCAAACGCCGGTGATCGCGGCGCCGATCAGCTACGAGGTCGACGGCGAGCAGTACATAGCCGTGCTGGCCGGCTGGGGCGGAGCGTACCCGCTGTTGCAGGGCATCGACTCCGCCAAGTCCGGCAACGAGCGCAATGTCAGCCGGATGCTGGTGTTCAAGCTCGGAGCCAAGGTCAATCTGCCGGCCTTGCCGGCGGAGGCGACGCCGGTGCTCGAGACACCTCCGGCCAAGGCGACGGCAGCATCGGTGGCAACCGGGGACGCCCTGTTCGGCCGCTTCTGCAGCGTCTGTCACGGCGAGGCTGCGGTCGGTGGCGGCGTGGTGCCGGACCTTCGCCGCTCGCCCTTCATCTACGTGGACGCCTGGTACAGCATCGTGCTGGATGGTGCGCTCCAGGAAGGCGGAATGGCAGCGTTCCGTGAGGTACTCGACCGGGCGCAGGCCTCCGCGATCCGCGATTACGTGGTCAGTCGCGCGCAGCAGGACGAGACTCGTGGCGCCACGCCGGTGCGGCGCCCGCCCGATCCGCAACATGGCGCAGTTATCGCGGCACAAGGCACGGCTTCCGGCGCCGCCGCCTGTGCGCAATGCCATGCCTTCGCCGGCACGTCGGACAGCACGGGCGCGTTTCCGCGACTTGCCGGGCAGTCGGCCTCCTACCTTGCCAGGCAACTGCACGACTTTGCCTCCAAGGCCAGGGCAAGCGCCATCATGACGCCGATCGCGAGTGCGCTGTCCGTGGACGACATCGACGACACAGCCGCCTACTACGCGACCGTCAAAGCACCGTTCCTGCCCCTCCCAAGCCCGAGTCCGGAGCTGATCAAGAAGGGAAAGGAACTCGCGGAGACAGGCAATCCCGCCAAGGGAATCCCGGGCTGCAACTCGTGCCACGGCGCGGGCGGCATCGGTCAGTCGCCCACGATCCCGTACCTGGCGGGGCAGTACGCGCATTACACCGCCGTCGAACTGCAGCAGTGGCAGCGCGGCTTCCGCCGGAACAGCCCGGAAGCCATGAGGCTCTTCGCGAAGAAGCTCGACGACCAGGAGATCGCCGCGGTCGCCGCCTATTACCAGCAGGTCCGCTCCTCCTCTCCCATCGCGGCAACCACAGACCACGCAGAGCACTGAACCGATGAGATCCGACCGGAACCATGATTCCGCGGAGCGCCCTCAGGCCGTCGCTCCAATCGAAGCCAAGGAGGCGGCGCGAGCCCTCAGCAACGGGCCGACCGGCGCCTTGACCATCGCCAGCATCGCCGTCGGGCTGCTCTTCGCCGGCTGGCTGGCCTTCTATTTCCTGCTCTTCATGACGCGAGGCTCCATTGGCTGAATCCTCCTCAAGTTCGCTGGCTGACCAGCTGCCGGACGGCATTGTTCCGCCGGAGGTGGTGGACCGCACCGAGAAGCGCTGGGTCATGGCCATGGCGGTCATGCTGGTCGTCATGATGGCGGTCATCATCGTGACGGGCATTACCGGAGCCCTGCATCCATCCAGCGACGTCGAGGTCGTCGACCCGCAGTCCATTCACCTGCGCGGTGAATTCGTCGAGAGCAACCTGGGCACCGCCGTCGAGCCCGACGGCTCGGTCACCGTGCGCATCCTCGCCGAGACGTACGCCTTCGTACCGCACTGCGTGACGGTGCCGGCCGACGCACCCGTGAAGTTTCGCCTGACCAGCGCCGACGTGGTGCACGGATTCCTGCTGCCGCATACCAACGTGAACACGATGGTGGTTCCGGGATTTGTCTCCGAGGTTCGCACCAGCTTCGCCGCGCCGCAGGAGTACGCCATGCCGTGCCACGAATTCTGCGGCCTCGGCCATCACGCCATGTGGGCCCATGTCAGTGTCGTGCCCAAGGAACGATTCGCAAACCTGTCTCCAGCCGAAAGGACGACCTGTGCTCGGCACTAGACGATTGGCGCTCTTCCACTACTGGGTGGCCTTCGCCACGTTCCTGGTGGCGATCGTGCTCGGAGCCTGGCAGATGCTGATGCGCAGCCCGCTGCCGGCGCCGCTCGACGACCCCGCAGCCTATTACGCGTCCGTCACCCTGCACGGCACGGCGATGGCGTACGTGGTCACCACGTTCTTCATCATGGGATTCGGCTACGCCGTAGCGGCGACCAGCCTGGGCCGACCGCTGCGCGGCGTGGCCGCGGCCTGGGTCGGTTTCGTGATTTGCCTGGCCGGCACCGTGATGGCGGTCGCCGCGATCGTCACCGGGCGCGCGTCGGTGCTCTACACGTTCTATCCGCCGCTGCTTGCAAGCGCCTGGTACTACGGCGGCGCTTTCCTGCTGATCGCCGGGTCGATGATATGGATCGCGGTGATGATCGTGAACATGCAGAATTGGAAGCGCGAAAACCCCGGGCGCCCGGTGCCGCTGCCGATGTTCGCGATCGCGGCCACCGCGATCTTGTGGGCCTGGGCGGCGTCCGGCGTACTGATCGAACTTGCCTGCATTTTGCTGCCGCGCGCGTTCGGCTGGAGCGATCTGATCGATGCCGAGCTCGGGCGGACGCTTTTCTCGGTGACGCTGCACGCGATCGTCTACTTCTGGCTGATGCCCGCGTACATCGCCTTTTACACCCTGGTGCCGCTGGCGGCGGGCGGCCGCCTGTACAGCGATACGATGGGGCGGCTGACCTTCATCATGCTCCTGGTCTTCGCCCTTCCGGTCGGGATGCACCACCTGCTGGCCGATCCGGGACACGGATCGGGATTCAAGTTTCTCCAGTCGGCCCTGACGTTCCTGGTCGTGCTGCCGACGCTGCTCACGGTTTTTTCGATCTGCGCGAGCCTGGAGGTGGCCGGGCGCGTTCGCGGGGGGCGCGGGCTTTTCGGCTGGATCGGTGCTCTGCCCTGGAAGGAGCCGATGGTTCTGGCGGTGGGGTTGTCGCTCGTGATGCTCGGCCTGGGCGGGTTCGGCGGGTTGATCAACATGAGCTTCGCGATGAATTTGATGATCCACAACACGTCGTGGGTCACCGCCCATTTCCACCTGATTTTCGGCGGTGCGGTGGTGATCATGTACTTCGCCATCGCGTATCAGATGTGGCCGCACATCACCGGCAAGCCGCTGCGTTCGAAGGCTCTGGCGCGCACCCAGTTATGGCTGTGGTTCTGGGGCATGCTGATCACCACGATCCCCTGGCACATCGCCGGGCTGATGGGTCAGCCGCGGCGGGTTGCCGCGTTCGACTATGCCGATCCGCTGATGGCGCGCATGGGCCCACTGGTCATCGTGTCGGTCATCGGAGGCCTGATGTTGCTTGTCTCGGCAATCCTGCTGATCGTTGTGCTTATCCGATCGCACTTCGGTGAAAAAGCTGCCGAAGCACCGCTGCGATACGCGTTGGCCGTGAATCCGCCGGCACGGGTACCGGCGTCTCTGAACGGATTCGGCCTCTGGAACTCCATCGTGCTGGTGCTGATGGTGATCGCCTACGGCTACCCGATCGGGCAGTTTTTCTTCCTGAAGCCACACTCGGTGCCGGCAGTAGAGGTCACCAGCCAGACAAGTCTCGAGGGGCGACCCTGATGGATCACGATCAAGATGCAAGCAAGCTCCATAATCCCTGGCCAAGGTTCGGCTGGTGGTTTACTGCCACGCTGGTTATCGTGGCGGCCGTCCTAGGCTTTGTCGTGCTGAGCCGATACCAGCAGAACGGTCCTGAGCTGGACCTCTGGACCGCGATCTGCCGCGCGGTCGGCATCACGGCCGACGGCGCCCCGGCCGGCGCGCCCCAACCCCCGGTGCGCACGTCGACCCGCATCGCCTGGACGGCTGCGACCCTTTCGCAAATCGCATCCGGCAACGCAAAACACGGCGCCTCCGTCGCCGTCACTTGCGTCGCCTGCCATGGCGAACGGGAGAGTGCCTCGCCCATCTTCCCGACCCTTGCCGGCATGGACGCGACCGTCGTTTACAAGCAGCTCGACGACTTCCGGTCCGGCAAGCGCCAGTCGGGCGTCATGAGCGCCATTGCAAAGGCCTTGAGCGAACGGGATTCGGCGGACGTCGCCGCCTACTTCGCGACCCGCGAGAGCGGCCTGGCACCGATCGCCGGCGAACCGCTTCCCGCGGGAGGACGGAGCCTGCGGCAGAGCGATCCGGGGATCCGCCTGGTCTTTGCCGGCGATCCCGAGCGCGGCATTCCGCCGTGCGCCGCCTGTCACGGCCCCGGTGACCGCAAGCTCGGAGCGCCAACCCTCAACGGGCAGCAGGCCGCCTACATCGAAAGCCAGCTGACCGCATTCGCGCAAGGCGGCCGGCAAAACGACATCAACCAGCAAATGCGGGGGATCGCGGAGCAATTAACGCCCGATGAAATGCACGCAGTCACCCTCTACTATTCCGGCCGGAGCCTGTCTCGCGCGGTTCAAACGAACGATCCCGCTACGACGCAAGCCCATCGACCGGAGGGGCTTTGAAACACGTCGAAGGGAGAATGCGGTGCTCAAGATTGGATTCGCGTCGGCTGCTGCGGCAACAATCGTTGCAACCTGGTCCGTGGCCGCAAGGGCCGACGATTTCAACCCGTGGGAGGTTCGCATCCGCGCGGTCCGGGTCGACACCCGAGGCGGCTCCGACGCCGTAACAGGCCTCCTTCCCGCCGATACAGTCGTCGTTCAAAGCAAAACGATCCCCGAGGTCGACTTCACATACTTCTTCACCAGGAACATTTCGGCGGAGCTGGTCCTGACATACCCGCAGAGGATGGACGTCACCATCAACGCCGGCGCTATCGGGCACATCGGCACCGTCGACGTGCTGCCGCCCGATCTGATGGCCCAATATCACTTTCTGCCGGACCAGGCATTCGATCCCTACCTGGGCGCGGGAATCAACGTGACCTGGCTGACCAAGGTCGATCTTGAGGTCCCGGGTCTGGGCCTGGACACCAACAAGGTCAGTGTCGACCCGGTACTGCAGGCCGGATTCGACTACAAGATCGACAGAAACTGGGTGGTGAACCTGGACGCCAAGTACGAGTGGATGACATTCAGCCTCAGGAGCAACGGAACCAACATCAGCACGCTGCACGTGGACCCCTGGCTTTTCGGTCTGGGGGTTGGCTACAAATTCTAGAGACGGCCGGAAAACCGGTGCCCTTCCTGCCGTTCACGCCATCCTTGACGAGTCGCGTAATCCCTCCAGCGTCATCAGGATTCAGTGCTACCCGCGTCGTCCGAGCGAGGTCATCACTCTGCCGTGACGAATACGCCGGATCTCGAGGATGTGCTCGGCGAGCGCTGAGAATTCTGCCAGGCGAGCCGTCGACCGCCGCGCAACCAACGCGATCGTGCGTTTCGGCGCAGGAGAGGCCAGAGGCCGCGCCACCAGGTGGGTCGACGCCAGCAGCCCCGCCTGGATCGCGATCTCGGGCACCAGCGCCAATCCCAGTCCTGATTCGACCATCTCCACCAGGGTCAGCAGGCTCGTCGCCTCGATCCCGTCGGCGCTCGCGACCTGTGCCCTCCCACAGACCTCCAGCGTGTGCTCCCGCAGGCAGTGGCCTTCCTCGAGGATCAGCAATCGCTCGGCCATGCGCTGGGATATCGTGAGCTTCTTTGCGGCGAGCTGCGGATCGCCTTTGGGGGCCACCAGCCAGAGCTCGTCGTCGAACAGAGTCCGCACCAGGAGGCCATCGATTTCAAATGGCAGGGCGATCAGCGCGAAGTCGAGTTCACCTCTCCCGAGGCGGAGCAGCAGGTTGGCGGTGAGGTCTTCCCGCAGTGCGAGCCGCAGCGAGGGGTAGCGCTCACGAACGACCGGCAGCAGCGAGGGCAACAGAAAGGGGGCGATGGTCGGGATGGCGCCCAGGCGCACCGTACCGGACATCGGCTTCCCACCCGCCGCAGCCGCCTCGACGAGGTCTTCGGCTCCAGCCAGCAGCGCCCGTGCGCGCTCGACGACGGCATCGCCGACCGGAGTCATGCGCACCGACTGCCGATCGCGTTCCACGAGCTGAACCCCCAGCGCCGTCTCCAACTCCTTGAGCCCGGCGCTGAGGGTCGATTGGGTAACGAAACAGGCTTCGGCCGCGCGCGTGAAGTTGCGCGTCTCGGACAGAACGACCAGGTAGCGAAGTTGCCGCAGGGAGGGCAGCGCGTGCACGGACGGTGGATCGTTGATCGATAAATCCGATTATAACAACGAATATTAATCATTGGATAGATTACACCCCGCACCCCATAGTTCGATTCGGCATCCAATACAACTCCGGAGCAATCGTATGTCTTTGATCAATACCACCGTCAAGCCGTTCAAGGCCAACGCCTATCGCGACGGCAAGTTCATCACCGTCACCGACGCCGATCTGCGTGGCAAATGGTCGATCGTGTGTTTCTACCCGGCTGATTTCACCTTCGTCTGCCCGACCGAGCTCGAGGATCTTGCCGACCGCTACCCCGAGTTCCAAAAGCTCGGCGTCGAGGTCTACTCGGTATCGACCGACACCCACTTCGCGCATAAGGCCTGGCACGACACCTCCGAAGCCATCAAAAAGGTCCGCTACGTGATGATCGGGGATCCGACGGGGACGATCACGCGCAACTTCGGAGTCATGATCGAGGAGGAAGGCCTCGCGCTGCGCGGGACGTTCCTGGTCGACCCCGAAGGCCGCATCAAGCTGTATGAGATCCACGACAACGGTATCGGCCGCGACGCTTCCGAACTGCTGCGCAAGGTCAAAGCTGCCCAGTACGTTGCCACGCACCCGGGCGAGGTGTGCCCGGCCAAGTGGAAGGAAGGCCAGAGGACCCTGAAGCCATCGCTCGACCTCGTCGGCAAGATCTGACGCTGGCGCCCCGGCCATTGCACGACGGCGCGGCGGCAGCCGAAGCCGGACACATCGTCACCAGCCCGGGTGGAGCTTCAAGCTCCACCCGAAGCTAACGGGAGCAACCGTGTTGGACGTCGAAATGAAGGAGCAGCTCAGAGCCTACCTCGAGCGGGTTGCCCAGCCGATCGAGCTGGTCGCCTCGCTGGACGGGAGCGCGAAGTCGCAGGAGCTGTCGGATCTTCTGAGCGAGATCGCCTTGCTCTGCGACCGGATTCGCCTCGACACCACAGGCGCCGCTGCGCGCAAGCCTTCGTTCGAGATCCAGCGTGCCGGTTCGAACATCGGTGTCGGGTTCGCCGGCATTCCGCTCGGACACGAGTTCACCTCCCTCGTATTGGCGTTGCTGCAGGTCGGCGGCCACGCGCCGAAGGTCGATTCGGAAGTCGTCCAGCAGGTATGTGCGCTCGAGGGCGATTATCACTTCGAAACCTTCATGTCGCTGTCCTGCCACAGCTGCCCCGACACGGTTCAGGCGCTGAACCTGATGAGCGTCCTCAATCCAAGGATCCGCCACGTGGCGATCGATGGCTCGCTCTTCCAGGACGAAGTCGCGGCGCGCCAGGTGATGTCGGTGCCTGCCGTTTTCCTCAATGGCAAGCCTTTCGACCAGGGACGGATGAGTCTCGAGCAGATCGTCGCCCGGCTGGACGCCAACGCCGATCGCCGTGCTGCTCGGAAGATCGGCGGCAAACCTGCCTTCGACGTCCTGATCGTCGGCGGCGGCCCGGCCGGGGCAGCGGCGGCGATTTACGCCGCGCGCAAGGGCGTTCGCACCGGTGTGCTCTCCGAGCGCTTCGGCGGCCAGGTCCTGGATACGCTGTCGATCGAGAATCTGATCTCGGTGCCTCACACGGAGGGACCGGCACTCGTCTCGGCGCTCGAGCAGCACGTTCACGAGTACGAAGTCGAAGTCATCGACCGGCAGCGCGCCGAACGTCTGATCCCGGCACAGGAGCCTGGCGGCTTGATCGAGGTGCGCCTGGCGGGCGGAGCATCGCTGAAGTCGAAGACGGTGATCCTCTCCACTGGCGCGCGCTGGCGCGACATGAACGTCCCCGGAGAGCGCGAGTACCGCAACAAGGGCGTGACTTATTGCCCTCACTGCGATGGACCGCTCTTCAAAGCCAAGCGGGTTGCGGTAATCGGTGGGGGCAACTCGGGTGTCGAGGCGGCCATCGACCTCGCCGGCATCGCAGAGTTTGTGACGCTGCTGGAGTTCGACGGCAAGCTGCGCGCGGACGAGATCCTGCAGCGCAAGCTGCGCAGCCTGCCCAACGTCCGCGCGATCGTGAACGCGCAGACGACCGAGGTCCTCGGCGACGGGCACAGGGTCGTCGGTCTCGCCTACACCGACCGGTCGTCGGGCGAGGCGCACCGCATCGATCTGGACGGCGTGTTCGTGCAGATAGGGCTGCTGCCCAACGTCGACTGGCTGCGGGACGCGGTGCGACTTTCCGACCGAGGCGAAATCGAAGTCGACGCCCGCGGCCAAACCTCGGTGCCGGGTGTGTTCGCGGCGGGAGACGCGACCACGACCCCTTTCAAGCAAATCGTCATCGCCATGGGCGAGGGTGCAAAGGCATCGCTAAGCGCCTTTGACTATCTGATCCGCCAGCCGGCAGCCGTGAACGAGGAGGCGCTCGCCGCGTGATCGGCCCGACTTTGGAGGGCGCAGGCAGGCACCCAAGCGCGGACTGGCTCCCATCTCCCACGCCAGTGGGAGAGGGGCCGGCCGTGCCGTAGCCGCCACGCCCTCGATCTTCACAACGCGAAGATCACGATGGTCGCGCTGCCGACGAGAGGAATCGAACCGCCACTGTTGCCGCTCGCCGCGGCAACGTACTGCTTCCCCTCGCGCTGATACGTGACGATTCCGCCCGCGAGTGGGCCGCCCGTGTTGAAGCGATACAGCTCCCTTCCGTCGCGCGCGTCGAGCACAAGGAGGTTTCCATTCAAATCTCCGGTCAGGAGCACGTCTCCCGCGGTCGGCGTCACGGCCGCATACATCGGCGTCGGAGATTCGATGCGCCACCGCATCTCCCCGGTCACGGGGTCCACCGCATTGATCCATCCACGCCATTTATCGACCGGATCGTTCGTTCCCCATCCGTTGGACAGACCCGTATACGGCACCGTAGCGACCCACTTCGGAACCGGGCCCAGCTTGAACACGGTGCACCAGTCGATTGCGTTGACATAAAGCAAGCCGGTCTTCGGGCTGTAGGCCGGTCCGTTCCATTGAACGCCAGCGACGGGGCAGACTCGCACGCCTTCCGGCGTGAGCGGCACATCATGGTTGAAAACCGTCGTTACCGGTAGTTTGAAAACCAGCTGGCCGTCGTCCCGAGTAAGGACATGCAGTACGCCGTCCTTGCCTGCCGTCGCAACAAGCTTCCTGTCCCCCGCATCGAACATGGAAACGACCGTCGTATCCCAGTCATGCTCGTCGTTGGGGCGGAGTTGATGCCACCACTTGAGCTTTCCGGTACTCGCGTCGAGGGCGACGAGCGAGTCGGTGAACAGATTGGCTCCCGGACGCACCGCCTTGTTGAAGTCTGGACCGGGGTTTCCAACAGGCACGAATAATGTGTTCGTCGCGCGATCCAGTGCGAAACTCACCCAGACGGGACCGCCAGCGTGCTGTCTACTGTCCGGATTCTGCCAGGTCTGCGCGCCGATCTGATCGCCGCTTGGCGTCACATCGAAGCGCCAGGCGAGCGATCCATCTTTGACGTCGAGCGCCATGACCGAGCCTCGGATGCCCCAATCGCCACCGGCCTTCCCGACGAAGACAAGACCATTCCAAACCACCGGCGCGGCGCCGACGCCTTCCCCAATCGACCAGTCTCCGATCTGCCGTTCCCAAAGAGGGTCCCCGGTTTTCGCGTCCAATGCGTAGACAGCGCCATCCTGCGCGCCGCGAATTATCCGGCCGTCAGCGAGCGCCACGCCCTTGTTGGTGGCGTTCATCTCCGGCCCCTGGGCGACGTGCTGGTGGCTCCATAGACGTCGACAGCTGGTCGCGTCGATTGCGTAGGTGCCAAGGTGCGTCGTCGCGTACAGCACGCCGTCATAGACGACCGGCCCCGTCTGGAAAGTGCCGAGTTCGCCCAGTTGCACCATGCATACCGGCCGCAAACTGTGCGCCGTGTCGACATTCAGCACGCTGAGTTTCGAATACCGCTGACCCCGATACCCCTTGTTGTACATCAACCAGTTGGAGTCGTCTTCGTCCGCGAGGTCGAGCTCCGACTGCGCCGGCCGGTGCGTGCTGGGCTGCCTGACCGGACCATTGAGCTCCCCCAGCTTGATGGGAGCGGCGCTGGCGCTAGTCGCCTCGGTCGCCGATGGCGAATCGGAGACCACAAGGACTCGGTTCATAGGCGACTTCGGCTCGAGTTTGGTGGTGCCCGTCGGGAACCCGTTTTGGGCAAGCACGAAAGCCACGATATCGGCGTAGTCCTGATCCGGCAGCGAGCCGCCGCTGCCCTTCGGCATCTGGTCATGCGTGTAGGCGTACAGATCAGCCAGCGTCTTGCCGTTCCATTTGACCGAAAATCCGCGGCCCACGAGCTCCGGCGCCCCACCGCCCTTCAAGCTGGGTCCGTGACAGACGGCACATTTCGCGGCGTATTGCAGGTGGCCACTGGCCGCCTGCTCGCGGGTAAACCAGCCAGCGCCTTCGTTGGCCTGCACCCCGGAAATCAGAAGTGCCGCTACCGGCGCTGCGCTCGACAAGAGCCCTCGATGCAATGACATGGTGCCGCCTCCTTTGGGCTGGTTGGGCATCAAAACCTGAAAATGGTCTTCAATCCAATCACGACAACGTCCGTGCTTTGGCTTGCCCCGCCGGGACGAAGGATGTACTGGATATTGGGGCGCAGCGTCATTCCGCACGTCGACGTCGGCCGACATGCAATGTTGACGCTGTAGTAGAGCTCGAGCGGAATCTCCGAACCGGGCAATGGCACAGACTCCATGTCGGCGGCGTTTTGCAGCGCCTGACCATCGGCGACGCGGCCGTTGACGTGTGTCCGCCCAGCGGCAAAGCCCAGATCGTCCCGGGGCCGCGCGTCGAAAGGCCCGGTATAGAAGATGCCGAGCGATATCAGCTGATCGATGCGAGCTGTATTGCGGTCCGCCTGGACAAAGTTTGCGAACAAGCTGAGGCCACGCGATCGATCGCCGCGAACCGAGGTGATCTGCTGCTGCACCATCGCATAGCCGCCTGACTCGCTTTTCCGTATGCGAGGGGATAAGCCGGGGTTGAGCGCCAGCGGCTGGTTGTTGGCGGCGAGGAACACATCGGGCTGGTTGGAACTGTCATACCACAGCCCGATCCGGTAGCTCCCCGGCAATCCGGCAGCGCCGAGCTTTGGCGTCCAACCCACCTCGGCCGGAAGCAACGCCCCAACTGTACCGTCCGGATTGTTGAGCCGAAACGAGTTCCTGGTGTCGAGGTATCCAGGATTGAGCTGATAAGCGCCGATCTTCGCATACCAGTTCGACGCGAAATTGAACTTGACCCGCGCTCCCCACTGGCTGACCGGCCAGTTGTACCAGGTCGAGACGATGTTTCCCGGCAGCGAGCCGCAAAAGGTGAGATTCTCGAAGAGGCATGAAAATGACATGAAATCCTCGCCGACACCCATCCGACCGAGCTTCAGGTCGAGCTTGCCGTCGAAAAGTACCTGGTCGTACCAGAACTGCGTCCAGCGCCACGTGGTGCCACGACCGTAGATCTCCTGCACCTGCTGCAGCGTGTGCAAGTCAGCCTCGTCGCTCAGATTCTGACCGTTCCGATCGGTGATCGTGATCTGAAAGGTTGCGCTCGGTAGAGCGATCAGCTTGTCCAGATCGAACGTCGCGCCGACGGCTACCTGGTCGGCCATACGCGCCAGATGGCGGTCGCCACCCTGCGGGTTGTACGCAAGCTCGGATGTGTAGCCGAGCTGGAAATCCACTCCGCGTTGATAGAGTCGTGAGCGCAACCCACCCCAATCACCCAGTAGCCCCTGGTTGGGACTGAGTTCGTCGGCGCAGGCGCTCGCGCACAGCAGAGCTGCCGAAAGCAGGAGCCCGTCGATCAGGCCACCGGTCGCACGGATAGGTCTCATGTCGATCGAATTGAAAACGAATTCGAATACCCGCCGCCGACGGGCGATCAGCGAAGCGAAATTGGGTCGCCGTCTTGTCGTTGTTTCGACGGCTATGGGTGCTGCTTGTCTTCGTTGGCTCGGTGAATGACGTAGGCGCGGATCGCCTCCGCCTTTTGATGGTCGAGGACGCTCTTGAACGGTGCCATGCCGTTATCCTTCATCGCACCGTTGAGCACGATCTCGTAGAAGAAATCGTTGCCGAGGAAGCTCGATGCGCGAAGGTCAGGTACGACGCCGCCTCCCACCGCACTTTCGCCGTGGCACACGCTGCACAAGCGCCCGAACAGCGCTCCGCCCCTGGCGATCGTCGCGGCATCCGCCGTGTCGGCGGGCGGATTGATCACGAGCTGGCGAGGCTCGAGTGGCGGCAGCGTCGCCGTGCCGCCCAGCTTGAACACCAGAACGCGGCTTACGTTACGCAGGTTGCCCGACGAGGC
>Ga0209698_10000149_pt1 | contig 72074 bp, 53 predicted proteins | sample LitLauG_LLR_2012_FD_187203 | JGI IMG/M metagenome (GOLD analysis project Ga0209698, IMG submission 187203) | Freshwater sediment microbial communities from Pennsylvania, USA - Little Laurel Run_MetaG_LLR_2012 (SPAdes) (version 2) | ecosystem: Environmental > Aquatic > Freshwater > Creek >... | reverse complement strand
CCTGCTCGCCGTTCCGCGTGCTGACCGCCCGCCTGGCCGCCGCCCAGGCCGGCGCCAGCGACAAGTTGAAAGTCGAGGGCGGTAGAACGAAGTAGAGTCCGACACCACGGTGCGGCGCGTTACGCTTAGTGCTACAGTGTGCGTGTCACTCCAAGCCAGCGTTGGCGCAGCTTCGGTGCCAGCCGAAGGGACTGCGCAGCGCGGATTCAAGACGTTGCCAAGGGTAAGCGCATGACCGAACACACGGCGGCGCAGAATGTAAACTTCGCGCCGCCCGACCGAGAAAGATCTGCCAAGGGATTCGCCGACTCTGGTTTTCCCTCACACATCAATTCTCTACTCGGGCAGACTCACCGGAAATTTTCGAAAGGAGAACCTATAAGTAAAACTAATAAAATCGTCAACGAAATTAACTTGACTACATTTGCACTGCCGTTATCCACTGCCACCCTGCTTGCATCGCGAAAGCTGTGTTCTGCAGGTAAGCCGTTCACGCCGCGATCTTGAGTCCACTTCTCGCGAGGAATAAGGACTATGAGCACGAAACCACAACACACTTCTACATCCGATTCATTTGCGCCGCTGCAACCTCCTGCTCGATATCTTTTTGGGCCAGGGCCAACCATGGTGGACCCGCGGGTCTATCAAGCGCTGTCCAAACCGATCGTCGGGCACCTCGATCCCTATTTCATCCAGGTGATGCGAGAGGTTCAGGGATTGCTGAAGACGCCGTTCGGAACCAACAATGCCTCGACGCTCGTGATTTCCGGCACGGGCAGCGCCGGCATGGAAGCGTGTGTGGCCAATTTCTCGGAGCCTGGGGCGAAGTTCGCCATCTTCGCGAACGGATATTTCTCCGATCGCCTCACGGAAATGGCGCGGCGCCAGGGCGCAAACGTGGTGCGCCTGGAGAAGGCGTGGGGCGACGCATTTTCCGACGATGAAGTGTCGGAGTTCATTCATCGGGAAAAGCCAGCGGTAGTCGGCTATGTGCATGCGGAGACATCGACGGGGGTTTTGCAGCCTGGCGATACGATCTGTGCCGCAGCTCACGAAGTGGGTGCATTGGTGATTGCCGACTGCGTCACTTCGCTCGGAGGAGTTCCGGTGGAGTTCGACCAGAGCGGCATCGATATCGCCTACAGTTGCTCGCAAAAAGGGCTGAGCTGTCCGCCCGGGTTATCTCCGCTCGCACTTTCGCCGCGAGCCATGGACTGGCTGCGCGCCCGCACCGCACCGGTGCGCAGTTGGTATCTAGATCTCAAACTGATTCATGACTACTCCACCGTGTCGCACCGCTATCACCACACCGCTCCTATTTCCATGTTCTACGCGTTGCGCGAGGCGCTGCTGGTGATTGCGGACGAAGGCATCGAGAACCGCTGGGAGAGGCATCGCCGTTGCCACAAGTTCCTCGTGCAGGAGATCGAAGCGATGGGTCTGCGCATGCACGTCCCCGCCGCTGATCGGATTCCGACGCTCAACACCGTGGGCGTACCGAAAGGGGTCGACGACGTCAAAGTGCGCAAGCGGCTTTTGGAAGGTCCGGGCATTGAAATCGCAGGCGGCCTGGGGCCGCTCGCGGGCAAGATTTTTCGGATCGGCTTGATGGGGCCGCTGGCTACCGAAGAGAATGTGAGGTTCTTTCTGAGCGAGTTCAGTAAAGCTCTAAAAGCGGAGGGTTATCCGATTTAGATTTCGAGATCCGCAAGGGCGGGACGAGGCGCGGAGAGCGCAACTGGCACGCCCATCCATCCTCCGGCGATCCGCGCCGCGGGCCCACCCTAAAGGCGATCACAATGACCCTGAAAACTGTACAAACACTGCTTGACGTCTTGCATTTCGCTGACAGTCATGCGGCCGTGGCCATTCCCGAGCTCGGAATCACGGTCACCTACGACTTGCTGCGACAGCAGGTGTTGGACATGGCTGACGCGTTGGCTTCAGCCGGCGTCCGGCGTGGAGACCGTGTAGCGATCGCTTTGCCGAATGGATTACCGGCGATTGTGAGTTTCCTTGCTGCTTCCATCGCGGGAACCGCGGCGCCTTTAAATCCGGCATATCCGTATGAAGAATTTGTTTTTTTTCTTCGTGACACGGAGGCACGCGTGCTGCTTTGCCCTCCGGTCGGCGCAGAATTCGTACGCGCCGCCGCCGGAGATCTCAAGATCCCGATGCTCTCGGTGGGAATGACCGACAAGGGCGTCGTTCAGCTTCCGGATGCTCCTTCGGGAGTGAAAGCTACCGAGCCCACGCCCGACGACATTGCCCTGGTCCTGCACACCAGCGGAAGCACGGGACGGCCGAAGCGGGTGCCGCTGCGGCATTTCAACCTGGCGGTTTCCTCGGCCAACATCGCCAATACCTATGCGCTGTCCGAAGATGATGTTTCGCTGTGCATTATGCCGCTGTTCCACATTCATGGATTGATCGGGTCGGTCATGTCTACGCTGCTCTCGGGCGGCACGGTGGTGGTTCCGACCAAATTCAACGCGCTCTCATTCTGGCGGACGGTGCAAGAGCATCGCGTGACGTGGTATTCGGGAGTGCCTACCATGCATCAACTGCTGTTGGCGCGCACGCGCCACAACACCAAGGAGGCGGCCACGTTGCGTTTCATCCGTTCGTGCAGCGCACCACTGTCGGCCGAACTGATTCACAAAATGGAGGGGATCTTTGGCGTGCCGTTCGTCGAAGCGTATGGAATGACGGAAGCGGCACATCAGATGACGTCAAATCCATTGCCGCCGCGGCACCGCAAGGCGGGCTCGGTGGGAGTGGGCACGGGGATTCGCATCAGTGTCATGGACAAGGAGGCCAATCACCTCGGCACCAACCACCGGGGGGAAATCGTTATTCAGGGAGCGAGCGTTTTTCGCGGATACGAAAACAATCCCGAGGCGAACGCGCGCGCTTTGGTGAATGGATGGTTTCGCACCGGAGACGAAGGATTTCTTGATGAGGACTGCTATCTCCATCTGACCGGCCGGATCAAGGACATCATCATTCGCGGCGGCGAGAATGTTGCGCCTCATGAGGTCGACGAGATTTTGTTGAGGCATCGCGCGGTGGCGGCGGCAGTCACGTTCGGATTCGCCCATCCAACGCTGGGCGAAGAGGTGGCGGCGGCTGTTGTGCTCCATGATCCTCATGGCTGCACCGAGGCCGAGCTTTTGAAATATTGCCGCGAGTGGCTGGCGGAATACAAATGTCCGAAAAAACTCTACCTGGTGACGAGTATCCCAACCACCGCGACGGGAAAGATTCGCCGTCGAGCGGTTGCGGCTGCCTTGCTGGATGACCGGCTATGAAATTCCTGATCGTCGGAGCGGGCGCAATCGGCGCGTATGTTGGTGCGCGCATGGCGCGAGCCGGATTTGAAGTCACGCTCTTCGCGCGTGGGCCGCATCTGAAAGCCATGCAGGAGCACGGCGTGCAGGTGAGGAGCGCGGACGGGGAATTTCAAGCCCGGCCTAAGATTGTGGGATCCCTCAAAGATGCAGGACCGGCGGACGTTGTTTTTCTGGGAGTCAAGGCGCACAGCCTGCCGCAGATTGCACCTCAGTTGAAACCGCTGATGGGGCCCGATACCACGGTCGTCAGCACCCAGAACGGAATCCCGTGGTGGTACTTTCAGGGTTTCGGCGGCCAATGGGAGGGACTCCGGCTCGAGCGCATCGATCCTGGAGGTGTGATTTCCGGCGCCATTGAAGCGCGTCGGGTAGTCGGGTCCATCGTTTACTTCTCAACCGAGATTGCCGCTCCGGGAGTGATCCAACATACCGAGGGCAACCGTATTTCTGTTGGGGAGCCCGATGGTACGCGCTCGGAACGTTGTCGCAGCATCGCGGAGGCTCTGGTGGCGTCGGGGCTGCGTTGTCCGATCACCACTCACATCCGAGAGGAGATTTGGGTGAAGATCCTGGGCAATGCATCGTTGAATCCGGTGAGCGCGCTGACCGGCGCGACTCTGGTTCAGATGGTGCGCGATCCGGGAGTTGCGGAGGTGATTCGCAACATCATGCGAGAAGTGGAAGCGGTTTCGCAAAAACTGGGCATGGAGTTGCCGGTCTCTATCGATCAGCGAATGGCGGGCGCGGAGAAGGTGGGCGAGCACAAGACCTCGATGTTGCAGGATCTCGAAGCCGGCCGGCCCATGGAACTGGAAGCGCTGGTCGGTTCGGTGGTGGAGCTGGGCGAGAAGGTGGGCGTTAGCATGCCGCATACGCGCACGGTGTACAATTGCGCCAAGTTGCTGGGACAGCGTAGCCTCTCCGCTTTGCAAACCGTGAAGTCATTCTGAAAAGACGAGGCACATGTTGAGACGCGGAACCGGTTTTTTGGGCCCACCAGAAAAATTGCCCGGCACTTGACAACGGGCGTATACTCCGTGTGGTCCACTTATCGGACCACTTGGGAGAACGACGTGCCTCCAACCCTCAATTCCGATTTCGAGACTGTACGGCGTAACAAGGTTTACGAAGATGTTGCCCGGCAGATCGAGCGCTTGATCCTCAAAAAGCTGCGGCCCGGCGACAAACTGCCTTCGGAGCGCGAACTCGCCGAGACCCTGGCCGTCAGTCGCAGTTCCATTAGAGACGCAATTCGGAGCCTGGAGTTGATGGGCATGGTGGAACCGCGTCAAGGCGCGGGCACTATCGTTCGCGAAGTCTCCTCGAATTCGGTGGCGAATCCCCTGGCCAACGCGCTGAAGCGCAAAGAAGAATTGATGTCTGAGCTTTTGGATTTTCGCCAGATGCTCGAACCGCCGCTAGCCTCGCGCGCCGCCACGCATGCCTCTGACGAGGAAATTTCCGAGATGGAAGATATCCTCAATCGGCAAGAGGCGAAGGTGCACGGAGGGGACAGCACTATTGCCGAAGATTCCGAGTTTCACTATGCCATTGCTCTAGCTTCGGGCAACAGCGTTGTGCTTAAGGTGCTGGATATTCTTATGGATCTGCTGCGCGATACGCGGGAACGCAGTTTACAAGTCGAGGGACGGCCGCAAAAATCGCTCGCTGGCCACCGCCGGATCCTGGCCGCGATCAAGCGCCACGATGCTGAAGCCGCGAAAGCTGCGATGCGGCGGCATATAGAAGACGTCGAAGAAATGGTATTGAGTGATCATAAGTTTGGGCAGTAGAAGTCTTGAGTAAGTGAGGGTCCGGGAACGGAGTGGGCTCTGCGCGATACGCAATACTGTGGGAAAGCGATCGCGATACGAGCAAGGCGGTTCGATGTGCGATGAGCGGAGGGTGGGCCTTCGCTTATATCGATCTGGGGATCATCAGATTGACCGACCTGAGAAATGACGTGGCTCGTGGGGCCATTGCGTCTGGCGAGGCTGATCACGCCGAGACGGAGCGAAGGAAGCGCCTCGACGGATTCGCGCGTCATGAGCAGCTCGCAAGTCACGCCATGAGCGCGAACTCGTCGTCGCCTCAAGCGCCAACCCTCACGTTGCGGGTAGCAGAGGCGCGTGTCGAGGACGTTGGCCTTGCCATTGCACGACTCGCGCCCGCCGACCTGCTGCGCCTGGGCGCCCGAGCCGGTGACGTATTGAAGATCACAGGCGGCACGACCGCTGTGGGGCGCGTCGAGCTGGCGGATGAAGGCTACGAAGGCATGATCCAGATCGACGGCACTTGCCGCAGCAATTGTAGTGCGGGGCTGCAAGAGCAAGTGACGGTGACGCCAATCGAACCTCAGCAGGCAGTGGCCGTTCGCCTCTCACCGTTGTGGGTGGGGGCTGCGCCGGCGACCATCGCGCCCGACCGTATGCTCGAGGATCTGGTTGGGGTTCCGGTGATCGCAGGCTGCGTGGTGCGCGTGCCGACGTTTGCCAAGGCGGTGAACTTCCAGGTAGTTCGCACGATTCCCTCCGGGCCGGTCGTGATCGGGAAACACACCGACCTGCGAGTGGTGGAAGGCGACCAGACGGCGGCGCGCGCTCCAGCGGTGTCCTACGAAGATATCGGCGGACTGGAGCGGGAAGTGGCGCGGGTCCGCGAAATCGTGGAGCTGCCGCTGAAGTATCCGCGCATTTTTGAGCGACTGGGAATTCTCGCGCCGAAGGGCGTTCTGTTGTACGGTCCGCCAGGCACGGGCAAGACGCTACTGGCGCGCGCGGTAGCGGCGGAAAGCCGCGTGCACTTCATTCACCTCAACGGCCCGGAGATCATGCGGAAGTTCTATGGCGAGAGTGAGGCCAAGTTGCGCGAGGTCTTCGAGGAAGCGGCGCTCCGCGCGCCTGCAATCCTATTCATCGACGAGATCGATGCCGTTGCGCCGAAACGCGCCGAAGTAAGTGGCGAGGTGGAAAAGCGCGTCGTGGCGCAACTGCTCAGCTTGATGGATGGCTTTGTTGCACGCGGGCAGGTCATCGTCATCGGCGCGACCAATATACCGGAAGTGCTCGATCCGGCGCTGCGGCGTCCCGGTCGCTTCGATCGCGAAATCGAAATCGGTGTTCCGAATACCCAGGCGCGGTTGCAGATCCTCAGGATCCACACACGCGCGATGCCGCTTGCGCCTGACGTCGACCTGCGGGAGATCGCCGAGTATTCCCATGGCTTCGTCGGCGCCGATCTCGAAGCGCTGGGACAGGAAGTGGGAATGATTGCCCTGCGCGGCTACCTCTCGGCCAGCCCAATCGAGAGCGACGGCGTCGCATCTGCCGATCTGGGGGCGCTGCAGGTTACGCGCGACGACTTTCTCGCCGGTTTAAAGGAAGTCGAGCCCAGCGCGACTCGTGAATTCTTGACTGAGAGAAACGCGTCGACGTTTGCAGCGCTGGGAGGTCTGAGCGAAGTGAAACGGCTGCTTGGCGCCGTAGTCGAGCACTCTCACATGCGAGCCGAGATCTATGAGCAGGTAGGACTGGCACCGCCGCGAGGCATCTTGCTGGTTGGACCGTCGGGTACGGGAAAAACCGCGATGGCGCGGGCGCTCTCGGGTGAGAAACAACTCCCGCTCATCGCAATCAATGGCCCACAACTTTACTCGAAGTGGTTGGGCGAATCGGAGCGGGCGCTACGCGAGGTTTTCAAAAAAGCGAGACGAGCCGCCCCCTGCATTTTGTTCTTCGACACGATTGACGCGCTGGCTCCGAGATTCGGTTCCGATCAATTCGGCAGCGACGTCTATCAAAGAATTCTCAGTCAGCTCCTGCGTGAGATTGACAACTTGCGTGACGTCAAAGGAGTGATCCTGCTGGCAGCCACCAATCGTCCCGAGCGCATCGACCCCGCGCTTCTGCGCAGCGGGCGCTTCGACTATATGCTCCCGTTCGCCAAGCCTGACGCAGCCGATCGCGCAGTCATCATGCGGCTTTGCTGCCGGCGTGTGCCTTTGGCTGCTGATGTGGGTTTCGACGAGTTCGCGGGGCTCATGGACGGGTTTACGGGCGCCGATATCGAAAGCCTGTGCAAGAAGGCAACGCTCTCCGCGATAGCGGAATCTCAGGATGGCGCCCGCCGCACGCCTTTTGTCGTCTTGCGCAGCGATTTCCTGGCAGTTCTAGAGTCTGATCATGGCAGTCTCATGGAATTAAACAGGACGAATGCGCTGAAGAATCGCGCTGGGGATTTGTGTCCCGACGCGCCTCCTACTACTCAGAAGTGACGAGGGTCGATTATGAGTTATACGGAACTCACTGTTTGGACGCGCGGCATCATCATGGACAAAGAAGGCCGCGACATCGTCAACTCCATCTCCGCTTCCGCCCGCATTGAAGGCAAGTACGCGCAGGCGATGGAGAATTACGTTGACAATCCCGATCGTACAAACGCGCCGACACGCAAGTACTGTCGCGTGAGCGATGAGGTGCTCGAGAACGAGCTTACTTACGAAAACGAGAAACCCAACATCGTCGTACTGGTGGAAGGGACGATGGTCAAGGGTTGGGACTATATGCGCGGGATGCCTCCAGGCGGAACGCTGGTGATCAACACGCACTACACGCCGGACTACATGATTCGTTTTGTGCCGGGTGCTGAGCGGCTGGCCCAACTGGTCTGTGTGGATGCGGCCAGGCTGGCGCATCACAAATGGCTTTACTACCGGCTGGGTGAGCTTGGCCTCGACCGTCTTTCGACCGAGGGAGCGGCCGAGCGAAACAAGTTGATCGCGCCCGATATCGCCGCTCCGCTGATTGCCGCAGTGGTTAAGACTACTGGCATCGTCAAGATGACGACGATTGAGCCAATGATTGCGAACAAGAACGCATTCGAAATGGCACTCGAAGAGTTGCACATCCTGCCGCTGAATCCAGTGGCCGTGTAGGAAGGATCTCATGTCGACAAAAGGCACTAAAATCCCTGATTGGCTTGCTGTCCCGTTCGCTGGCATCACGCCGGCGCCATCGCAGGAAAAGGGGCAGGATCTTTTCCCCACCGGCAACTGGCGTTCGATCCGACCGGTGTATCGAGACAAGCTGCCACCCTGCAACAATGCTTGCGGAACCAACGAAAAAATTCAGGGGTACCTTGATCTCGTGAAGCGCGGGAAGTATTTGGACGCTTATGCGCTGATCAAGGAGGACATGCCCTTCCCGTCCGTCACTGGCCGGGTGTGCTACCACCCATGCGAGCAAGCCTGCAATCGTGGGAAATACGATGAGGCCATTTCCATTCGTGCGGTGGAGCGGTTTCTCGGCGATCTTGGACAGGCGCTGAAGCACGACGTGGTCAAGCCTGGCAAGCCGAACGGCAAGAAAGTCGCGGTCGTCGGGTCAGGTCCGGCGGGGCATAGCGCAGCGTACCAACTGGCGCGGCTGGGCTACAAAGTCACGATCCTGGAAAAATCACCGAAAGCCGGTGGACTCAATCGCGGCGGCATTCCCGACTGGGTGCTTCCCCCACACATTCTGGATCGTGAGATCGAGCGTCTGGAGGAGCTCGGCGTCGCGATCGAGACCGATGTCGAAGTGGGAAAGGATGTTACCTGGGACGACTTGAAAAGGGACTATGAGGCGTGCGTGTTGGCTGTGGGCCTCACCGTACCCAATAGTGTGCGAGCTGAGGGGGAAGACAAAAAGGGCGTGCTGTACGGGCTGCCGTTCCTGCGCGACATTGGCATGGGAACGTCCACGGTCAAGCTGGGTCCTCGGGTCGCCGTCATCGGCGGCGGGAACACGGCCATCGACTGTGCCCGCGAAGCGCTGCGGCAAGGCGCGGTAGAAGTAACCATGATCACGGTCGAGGCCAATGCCAAGGAGATGCCGGCCTCGCCCGAAGATCTGCAGGACATGCTCGAAGAAGGCGTGGACCTGTGGCACGGTCGGGCCATGACGGCAGTGCTGGGCAACGGCAAGGTCGAAAGCCTGCAACTGCATCCGGCGCGCTTCTCCGGCGCCATCAATGCTTCGCCGATTACCATCAATCGAGAAGCTGACCCCGAGCACTTCGCTGTCGACAACGTGATCATCGCGGTTGGACAGCGGGCGGCGCTGGGTTGGTTGCCCGACGAGTTCAAGACCGAGCGCGGAACGATCAAGATCGACCGCTTCGGACGTCTCGGCGACACCAACTTTTTTGCGGCTGGCGACGTAGTACAGCTGGGAATGGGCCAGCCGCTGATGGTGGTCAATGCCGTTGGCGACGGGAAGCGCGTCGCCTTCACTCTGGACAAGGTGATGCGCGGGGAGCCGTTACAGCCGCGCACCGTTCCGGTTGACGTCATCATGGATCTGAACCGCATGAACATGACGTATTTCCCGCACTTCCCGCGTGTCCAGCAGGCCATGCTACAACCGGCGCGCCGGCGCAAAACGCAGGAGGAGGTGATTCAGCCTTTCACCGAAGAACAGGCGGTCGAGGAGGCCGGCCGCTGTTTCAGTTGCGGAACCTGCAATGCCTGCGACAACTGTTATCTGGTCTGTCCCGAGCCTTGCATCGCGCGTCCGGAGCGTTCCAATGGCCTGTACAAAATTCTGGTCAACTACTGCAAAGGATGCCGCGTGTGCATCGAGGAATGTCCGACGGGCTGTCTTGAGGGCGTACCCGAACTCGACTTCGATACCGGCGTCGTGCGCATGGATACGGCATTCGCCATAACGCCGGGGCTGCACGGACGGCAGGCGGAAGAGTTGGTACGGCTGGCGGAGCGGCCGGCGAAGAATATCTAGGCTGGCAGCAGGTAAGTCAGCGGAGGCGAATTATGACGATGGTTACCGCGAAGAAGAAGACGGTCCGAATTAACGGCTGCGTCGCGTCGGCGCAAGCCGCCAAGTACGCCGATGTTGACGTGATTGCGGCCTACCCCATCCGGCCTTATACGGCGACGATGATGGCGCTCGGCCAAATGGTCGCCAATGGCGAGCTGGACGCCGAGTACATCGTGGCCGATAGCGAGCACTCGCAATTGAGTATCGCGCACGGTGCTGCGTCAAGCGGCGCGCGCGTTTTCACCGGAAGTTCGGGAGTAGGCGTGCAGTTTGCCTACGAGCTCTATTCCCCCATCTCGGGCAGCCGCATGCCGGTGCAGATGATGATCGCTGACCGCACGCTCGATCCTCCGGGCGATTTCGGCTCGGAACATACCGACGCCCTGTCGACGCGTGACATGGGGTGGCTGATGGGCTGGGCGTGCGACGCGCAGGAAGCGTTTGATAATCACCTGATGGCGTATCGCATCGGTGAAGACCGGCGCGTGCTTTTGCCGCAAATGGTCTGCCAAGACGGCTTCTTCGTTTCGCATATCACCAGCGATGTCGATTTGCCGGACCCCGGACAGGTGAAGGAATTTCTGCCTCCTTACAAGCATCCATACCCGCTTGATCCGCGGCATCCGGTGTCGCACGGTCCGCAGATCATGCCGGAGCAAGGTCCGCCATTGCAGTTGGAGCGTGCGCGCGCCATGGAAGGAGCGATGGCGGTCATCGAGGAAGTCCACGAGGAGTTCGCGGAAATCTTCGGTCGACGGTACGACCCGTGGGTCGAAGAGTTCATGACCTCTGACGCCGAGATTGTTTTTTTCATGCAGGGAGGGCACGCGGTGACGGCGCGTTTCGCGATTCAACACATGCGAGACAAAGGCTTGAAGGTTGGTCTGGTACGGCTGCGTACCATCCGGCCATATCCAACCGATCGCGTGTGTGAAGTGCTCAGCAAGTTCAAAGTGGTTGGAGTGATTGAGACGAATATGGGACTGGGAAGTCCCGGCAGCGGGGGGGTGCTCTACGCCGATGCTTGCGCGGCTCTGTACGAAAGCAAGGAGCGTCCGATTGTCGTTTCGTTCATGGCAGGGATGGGCGGCGAGGCGATCGTGCTGAAGGAATTCTATTGGATGACGCAGAAAATGATTGACGCGCAGAAACGCGGAAAGATTGAAAAGCGAACGCATTGGGTTGGATTTGAAGAGTAGCGGTTCGGGCCTGACAACGTCCGACGCCGGAGATTTGGGAACAAGGGCCGGTGCGCCCTGCGATAGGGAGGAACTGTTATGGCAGCAATTGAAGTGGAGCGCCAGATACTGCCGATTCTGGGCAGTCCGAATCAAGGAGCGCGATTCTATAACCCTGACTTACCGTCGTCGGAGCCGTTTGTTCCGGGCCACCGCACTTGCGCTGGCTGCGGGCCCTCGATTCAGTATCGGATGACGAGCAAGGCATCGGGCGATAACACGATCCTGGTCGGACCGACGGGATGCATGTACGTCGCCAACAGTTCCTATCTGTGCACCCCCTACAATGTTCCCTGGGCGCACACGCAGATTGGCAGCGCGGGTAGCTTTACTGCGGGCGTGGCTGCTGCGTACGAAGCAATGATCCGAAAAGGTAAGTGGAAGGGCAAATATCCGAACATTATTTGCGAGGCTGGCGACGGCAGTGCGTCGGATATCGGTTTGGCCTCGATTTCCGGCGCTCTTTACCGGAACCACGACTGCCTGATCATCTGCTACGACAACGAGCAGTACGCCAACACTGGCATTCAGGCGTCGTCGCGCACGCCCTATGGCGGGATGACGACCTTCTCGCCCCCGGGCCCGGAAGTTCCAGAGGGAAAGAAGCTGTTTCCCAAGGACCTCGCCCGCATGATGGCGGCGGGCCATCCCCACTGCTACGTGGCGACGGCGAGCGTGGGCTACCCCATCGACCTGATGAACAAGGTGCGCAAGGGACTCAATCACAAGGGAGCCGCGTATCTGATGGTCTACACGCCCTGCCAGAAGGGCTTCGTGTATGAGACACCGCGCTCCATCGATCTTGGGCGACTGGTTGTCGAATGCGGTCTCTATCCGATGTGGGAGTGGAACCCGGAAAAGCGTGAGTACGATTACAGCTTCCGCCCGCAGAACATTCGCCCCGTATCCGAGTACTTGAAGTTGCAGGGACGATTCGGCCACCTCCACGCCGAGCACATCGCCAAATTGCAGAACTTTGCTAACGAGCAATGGCGAATGATCGGCGTCGAACTGCCCGAACCCTTGATCCAGGCGGCGGATCCAAAGAACCAGATCAATATGGCGGCGGCAGCCGAAGCGGAGGCGGTGGCGCAAACTCTATGACAACCAAAACAAACCCCCTGCCTGCGATTCCGGAAGCGCAGGAAAGTTACATCGTCAGCGAAGGCAAGAAGCGCGGCGCGACGCGCGACGTGCGAGCGGAAGCGGCGTTCGACAAGTACTATACGGTCCTGCGCGTGCACGGAGGCGATGCCGTCCTTACCGAGAACTGGCACACGAACGAAGTGTTGAGCCACACGCGCAACAACTTCGAGGGATACACTTTCGTGATGCGCACACTGGAGGCTTGGGGCGTGATGATCGAGAACGATCACCGCGCCTACTACACCGCCGGCGGGCGAATCTGGGTTCTGGATTTGGAGCCCGCCGAAGGTAAGAAGCCTCGGCTGCCTGGCCACGGCGAGGGCAAGGGGTAGCGCACGGTTGCGCCGCATCCTGCTCATCGACGACACGCCGGAGATTGCCGAGCTTTTGACGTTCGCGCTTCGTGACCTTGGGCACGAAGTGTTTGCTTCGGGATATACCGACACCGTCAACGACGTAGTTGTGGAGCAACGGGCTGATGCGCTCGTGCTCGACTGCTCCGCCTTCGACATGAGCGAGTCGCTCTTCGACATCGTGCGTCAGCACTCGAATCACGCCGAACTTCCCATCATCATCATCACCGACACCCCGGAGACGGCGGACGCGAGCCTCCGGTCCCGCAAAGCCCGAAGGGTGTTGCTGGTGCCTAAGCCGTTCACCGCGTCGCAGGTCGCACGAGCACTCGATCAGTTGCTGGGATAGATATGCCACTGTGGAGCATGGACGATTGGCAATACGTCGAGCGCGAGATCGTCACCGACCCGAAGGGGAAGCAGTGGACCGTAGCTCTGATGGATGTTTTAGGGCAGGCCGGGGACCCGGACATGCCCGACAAGATCCTCGAACTGCAGTATTCCTCGGGCCGGTATTTCACGCTGATTTACTCGACCGGTGGAGCGCTGCAGTGGGAACGCGGCTATGCGTCACTGTCGGAGGCGACGAACGCGTTCAAAGACCTGCTCGTGGCGGTCATCGATGGGAGCGTCAATCCGGCACAACCGGTGTTCCGGCAAGATCTGGAAGGTTGACGGAATAAGAGTCTTCGAAACTTCTTAGAGGAACCACAATTCTCGATCGCCCTTTACCGTCCCGGATCGAGGTCCCTTATCACGACATGAAGGACCTGCCCGGCCAAGCGTGCGTCGCGCTCGGAAATTGTCGCTTGCGGGCCGTTCTCGGCATCATCTCGGTAAGCCCGCGCAACTGCCGGTAAACGGGCGCACCCGTTGCGAATCAGTCCGGCCCTTTCGGCCACGGCGAGACGCGTCTGGAATGACCAGTCGGCGATGTTCCCCGCCAGCGCACCCAAAGCAGATAAGGCAGTCAGCCCTTTGTGTTCCAGCGCGTCGGTAACAATAGCCTCAAGAATTCCACACGAGGTCCGGAGCGCGAGGTCGTAGAGCCCCTGCTCGAGGGCGCGGCGACTATCGGTGTAAGCCTGCTCGACAACGGGGCGGAGCTCTGGGTTGTGAACGAACTCGAAGCGGCGAGGAGGCGGCTGCGCCGATGATGCAGAGATAATCGGGCCTTCGTCCTTCTGGGAAAGCGAGGCAACGGCTTGCTCGAGAACGTCGAGCAGTCGCTTGACGATCTCGTCTGGAGGTGCCCCTTCGACGGCACGACCGTCGGTTGAGCGCATCAGAAAGGCTTGGCTAAACGACCGGGCAAGCCAATGGGCCTTGCTGCCGCCGGACAACTGATTGATTGTTACTCCGCATTCCTCCTGCCATGCGCGGGTCGCTGCGATCACCGATCCGTCGGAGGGGTTCGAGGCCAAGGCGTCACGAAGCTGGCAGCCACGGCGGATAAGGCCATCGAGGCGGGACAGGTAAGTCTGAATCTGGGCGTGTAGGCTCTCATCCATCGGGGTTAGGTCTTGTGCTACCGGCCCGGCGGACGTCGGCTCTGCAGGCACGTTGCGCCCGAGATTAGCACGCGGATCGGGTCGGCAACCTCGTCAGCGCTGCACGGTTTCTTACTGTTCGCGAGGCCACGAGAAAACTCGTTTTCGCGGGGATTCTGCGCTTGACAGCATGGGGAGACGGTGCTAAATTCGCTGCCGCAAAGTGGTTCGATCACTGGACCAGTTTAACACCAAGTGGATTGTTTGGCCGCTCATGGGGTCGGAGAATGTGCCGGAACTGGCTTGGAAATGGCCAATTGCCGCCAAGCGCCTTGGGCGGCATACGGCATTCAACAGTTTTCTTAAGATGATGCAGAGATTCGCGCACTTTTACCGATGTCGATTACTTCCGTGAAGAAGCTCGATGAATGTGGGAAGAGTGGCTGATCCCTGGTGTGATTCGATTCTGCAAGGGCGTAGAGACTGATGTGCCGCCATCGAATTGAGTTGTGGTGGCCGGAAACTTGGTCGACCCTGCACCCTCCGCAGGACTGAGTCAAAAGGCAAATTGGGGACCGGCGTTTGTGCAGTACCGCCGTTAAAGTCCGACTGGCCGTCATGGAGGTCTGTCTATGGCTGCATCCTCAGCTTCGCTGATTCACCCCTCTCGAATTGTCAATCGCTGGGCCCAGTTAGTGGCCGGCATCGTCGCGATGATGGCTATCGCGAATCTGCAGTACGCATGGACCCTTTTCACCAAACCCATACAAGCCCATCTGCACGTTTCTCTGGTAGCAGTGCAGTGGACCTTTACTCTATTCGTCGCCCTCGAAACCTGGCTCGTGCCGTTCGAAGGATACCTGGTAGACCGGATCGGACCGCGATTCATGCTGGGTATCGGCGCCATCATGGTGGGACTCGGCTGGGTCGGCTCCGGCCGGGCTGAAACGATCAACACCCTCTACTTCTGGTACGGAGTGGGTGGGGTCGGCGCGGGGGTCGTCTACGGAGGTGCGATCGGGAACGCGCTGAAATGGTTCCCGGACCATCGCGGTTTGTGCGTTGGCCTGACTGCCGGTGCTTTCGGCATAGGCACGGCCACGACGATCGCTCCCGTTGCGGCCATGCTGAAGACCTCGGGCTACCAGCATACGTTTATAGTCTGGGGAATTATCCAGGGAGTCGTTGTGCTGGCTGCTTCTCTGTTCCTGGCGCGGCCCCCGGTGGGATGGACGCCCCCCAACTGGAAAGAGAAACAGGCGAAGATCAAAGCCAAGATTAATACCTCGGCGGTCGATATGACACCTTGGGAGATGCTGCGCCAGCCGTCGTTCTACGTCATCTATGTGATGATGACGATGTTGGCTTTCGGTGGTTTGGTGGTTACCGCACAACTCAACCCCATGGCCTCCTCGTACCATGTAGATAACGTGATCATCGGCTGGGGTATGACCGCATTGGTAATGGCGATCACAGTTGACCGGCTCCTGAACGGGCTGACCCGGCCTTTTTGGGGATGGGTATCTGACCATATTGGACGGGAAAACGCTATCTTCGCCTCGTTCATTCTCGAAGCAGCGGCAGTGTTTGCCCTGCTCCAGTTGATCAGCCATCCGGTATGGTTCGTCGCCTTGTCAGGGTTGTGTTTCTTTGCGTGGGGCAATATTTTCTCGTTGTTCCCTTCCATTACCGGGGACCTTTACGGAAACAAATGGGCCACCACCAACTACGGAGTCGTATACACCGCTAAGGGGCTGGCTGCCGCCTTTGCCGGACCCGGCGCGGCTTGGTTGTTTGCCAAGACGGGCTCGTGGACGAAGGTGTTCTGGGCCATGATCGTATGCGATCTGATTGCCGCTTTCATGGCTTTGCTGTGGCTAAAACCGTTGGCAGCACGGGCGGTGAGGGCGCAGGATGACGCTACCACTTCAGCGGTCAACGTGCCCGCGACGCCGATCAAGGCGCGAGGAGTGGCCTAAGGCCGCAAATTCATCCCCCCGGTGCGACAGTGGGCTCCTATTTTCTAGCGAAATGGGAGCCTTTTGTTTTTCGGATTTGATCTTATTCACTGCCTGCCTGAGGTGAGCTATAGTTTGGCCGCTTGCAGACGCTGCTCAAGAGCGTCGACCTCAACCTTTAGGCGTTCTGGAAGGCGATCGCCGAACCTGGCAAAGTATTCCCGAATCAGGGGCACTTCGACCAGCCAGCCCTCAAGGTCAACACTGAGTAAGTTAGCCACGTCGGCCGTGGACATTTCCAGCCCTGACGTATCAAGATCGACGACTTCGGGCATGCGTCCGATCGGTGTTTCCTTGGCGTGCACCTTGCCGTCGCAACGGTCGAAGATCCATTTCAGAACGCGGCAGTTCTCTCCAAAGCCCGGCCAAAGGAATCGGCCGTTTTCGTCCTGACGGAACCAGTTGACGTAGAAAATTTTCGGGAGTTTGGCGGCGTCCGCTTTCGCTCCCAACTTGAGCCAATGGGCAAAATAGTCCCCCATGTGATAGCCGCAGAAGGCAAGCATCGCCATGGGATCGCGGCGCTGTTGGCCAACTTTGCCGGTGATCGCAGCCGTTGTTTCGCTGGCCACTGTCGCTCCGAGAAAGGTGCCGTGCTGCCAGCCGAAGGCTTCCGTCACCAGCGGAACAATCGATCGGCGCCGCCCGCCGAACAGGATGGCATCGATGGGTACGCCATTCGGATCCTCCCACTCCGGCGCAATGACCGGGCACTGGCTGGCCGGCACCGTAAATCGCGCATTGGGATGAGCCGCTTTGCGAGCCGAGTCTGGAGTCCACGGCCGGCGCAGCCAGTCTACGAGTTCGGCCGGCTTCCGCTCCGTCATCCCCTCCCACCAGATGTCGCCGTCGGGGGTCATCGCGCAGTTAGTGAAGATGGAATTCTCCGTCAGGCTGAGCATGGCGTTGGCATTGGACTTCATGCTTGTACCAGGAGCCACTCCGAAAAATCCGAATTCAGGATTGATGGCGTAGAGGCGCCCGTCCTGGCCAAACTTCATCCAGGCAATATCATCCCCAATCGCCTCCACTTTCCAGCCGGGAATGGTTGGAATCAGCATGGAGAGGTTGGTTTTTCCGCACGCCGAAGGAAAGGCGCCGGTCATGAACTTAACTTCACCGGAAGGGCTGATCACCTTCAGGATGAGCATGTGCTCAGCCATCCAGCCCTCGTCGCGCGCCTGCACGGAGGCAATGCGCAAGGCATGACACTTCTTGCTGAGCAAGGCATTGCCGCCGTAACCGGAACCGTATGACCAGACCTCGCGCGTCTCTGGAAAGTGGCAAATGTATTTGTGTGCGGAGTTCTGGGGCCAGGTCGAGTCCGGTTCATCTGCGCCCAGCGGAGCACCGACGGAATGCAGCCCGCGAACGAACTCTCCCCCCTCGCCCAACACTTTCAACACCTGGTCTCCCAACCGCGTCATGATGTGCATGCTGGCTACTACGTAGGGCGAGTCCGAGATTTCGACGCCAATCTTGGCGATGGGAGAACCGATTGGGCCCAGGCTGTAAGGCACCACGTACATGGTGCGCCCGGCCATCGATCCGGCGAAGAGCGCGGCGAGCGTCTCTTTCATTTGGACTGGGTCTTCCCAATTGTTAGTCGGACCAGCATCTTCCCGACGGCGCGAGCAGATGAACGTGCGGTCTTCCACGCGCGCCACATCAGCGGGATTGGAGCGGACCAGCACGCTGTTTGGACGCTTGGAGGGATCCAGAGGGATCGCGACCCCGGTTTGCACCATCAGTCGCAGCATCTCCTGGTATTCGGCAGGCGAGCCATCACACCAATGGACGCGATCGGGCTTACACATGCGCGCCACTTCTTCCACCCAGCGCGCCAGTTGCGCGTGTCGGTGGCTGCCAGTGGTTGATCCTACATCCATCGAGATCGTAGCCATGAGATCGGCCTCCAGTTTCCCGACCCGAACTTCACCTCAAAAGAGCCCGAGTCGCCTAAAATCAAAGACTGGCAGAAAGCTGCGTGCGCTTAGACGAGGCGCATGACCGTTAGCGCGTACGCTCTGCGCAAACTATGTCGGAGTCGACCGTTGGTAACTTGTTGCGACGGCCGAACTGCCGATGACACAATTTCTGTAGATTCAATTCCTGATGATGTGGCTTAGCCCGTTCGCTGCTTGGAAGCCCCACAGGCGCCTTTGCTGAGTATCGCAAACCCTTTATTTTCTCTCGCTAGCGGGGATTATTCCAACAGACATTCTCCTGGAGGTTGGGACGAGAGGACCGAGATGTTCAGCAAGTTATAGAGATGCGGTCACCTTCGCCCAGCGCACGGGAATGCAAACGCCGCACCGTGTCCAGACGCCTCACAATCCCTCGCGAATCGCCAGCAGCTGCCAGAACGAAAGTAATGCGAGAAGTTCGAAAATGGCTGCATTGTTCATAACGGAACGCTAACCTTTTAGATTGGCGCACCAATCATTTTAGCCCTTGTTTTCTGTTAGGGCCACCTCTGTGCTGGCGTAGTTGCACTTTGGCGAGAGGCGCGGACCAACTGACATCGTTGAGGACTCGAGGAAACAATGACGGCAAAAAAGATCCTTCTGGTCGACGATTCTAAGACAGCCTTGATGATGGAACGTGCAATCCTGGAAAAACGCACGAGTTACCAGTGCGTGACGGCGACGGATGGGCTCGAAGCAGTGACCAAGGCCAACGATGAGCACCCGGACCTCGTTCTGATGGACGTGGTGATGCCGCGTATGAATGGCTTTGAAGCCTGTAAGAAGATGCGCGAGCAACCGGCGACGCGAGAGGTCCCTATCGTCCTGGTCACGACCCGTGGAGAAGAGTCATATATGGAAGCCGGATTTCAGAGTGGCTGCAACGATTACCTCACGAAGCCGGTCAATGGCGAGGAACTGGTCAAGTTGCTGCAAAGCTATTTAGGGGAATAAGCAGGGAGAACGGATATCAGAACAGCGTGCGAGTTCCCAAGGCAGCCCATGAGGACGAGAAGATGACCGCAAGCGCTTCGCGAATCAGTGACGGGGAGGATCCTCGGTTGCAGGCGGCGCGGAGAAGGCTTCGTGAAAGTGTGAATCGGGCCGACACACTGGAGGCCATCCGCGAGATTGTCACCAACCTCCTCGGCTGCGAAGAAATCGGACTTTTCACCGTGGAGCAGGGGAACAGCGGGCTGTTGTGGTCGTTTGGCATCGACCCCCAACAGCATCGGACTTTGGACACTTTCGAAGAGTCTGCGCTGCATCGGGTGCTGCAGGGCGAATTTCACGTGGCGCAGGTGGCTCACGAAGGGGTATCCAACCATACCCATTCGCCGATACGAGTGTTTGTTCCGATTCTTTTGAACGGGCGCACCGTGGCCGTTCTCGTTATGGTGAAGTTGCTGCCTCAGAAACTGGGCTTTGACGAAGCGGACATCAATCTTGTGAGGTTGCTGTCCGACGAGGCCGGCGGAGCCCTGTTTGATGGGAGCGCGAATGCAAGTGCTTGACCGGTCAGGAGACACGGATGAGCCAGAACGGTGAGAGATTTAACCCTGCGGCACTTCCCGCGGACGTTATGAAGGGGTTTGAACACGACGAGAAGCTCGCGGACGTGCCCAAACACTTTCTGTATCCCGGACAAATATTTGTATCTCGAGAGCCGGTAGTCATCACCACCATCCTGGGATCGTGTGCCGCCCTCTGTCTTTGGGACAGCCGGAAGAAAATCGGTGGAATGAACCACTATTTGCTGCCGGAAGGAACTGATGACGGACCCAACCGGCTGCGTTATGGAAATGTTGCCAATCCGGCCCTGTTAAATGAGCTTTCGGCTCTGGGATGCGAGATCAAGAACCTGCAAGCCAAGATTTTTGGCGGTTCGAGCGCTTTTGCGGTAAACCCGCTGCAATCTGTTGGGACGAGAAATGCCCAACTCGCGGAAGAGTTTTTGCGTGGTGCCGGCATTCGATTGGTGGCTAAAGATGTATCTGGAAAGCATGGGCGCAAGTTGATCTTTCAAACGCAGGATGGAGTCACACTGATTCGGGATTTTGCCAATCCGCAGTAACTGCTTGAGGTCCCGATTCCGGCGAGCAGAAGGTTCGGAGAGAGTCTAAATGGATTTTGATCGCGAAGCAGTTTTGTCGTCATTCCTGGCCGAGACCCAGGAGGGCCTGGATCTCATGGAGCAGTCTCTGCTCGCGATGGAATCCAGCTCCGGGGGTGCCGAACTCCTGGACGATATCTTCCGCGTAGCCCACACGCTCAAGGGGAATGCAACGTCCCTGGAATTCGATGATCTAAAAAGTTTTGCGCATGCTACCGAGGATCTGCTCGATGCTCTTCGGCAACAGAATACGGAAGTCAGCGCAGATGTGATCTCGCTGTTGCTGAAGGCGGTGGATCAGCTTCGCGCCTTGGTCGCCGCGACCTCCGCCGGAACTCCTAAGCTTACACCGGAGCAGCGGCAGCTCAGAAAACAAATCGCCCAAGAGGTCGAGGCGCGATCGCAGCGGGTAATGACGCCACACGCTAAGGGAGAGCGCTACCCTGGGGCCGCTGTTGGACCCTTGCCGGGCGCCTCGGGCCGCACCCTACGCACCGATATCGACAAACTGGATCGGATGTTGAATCTGACCGGCGAAATCGTCATCGCGCAAGGGCGTCTGCGCCGCATGATTGAGAAGATAGATATTGAGGCGAGACGCGAGATCCTTGAAATGCAAGGGGAGACGGAGCGGCTCTTCAGGGACTTGCAAGATGAGGTCATGAAAGTTCGCATGGTTCCCATCGGCACCATGCTTCGCCAAAACCTGCGGTCGGTACGCGATCTGGCCAACAGCCACAGCAAACTGGCACGCGTCGAAGTGAGCGGAGGAGAGGTCGAAGTCGACGCGACGGTGCTGGAGCACCTGAAGGATGCCGTGTTGCACATGATCCGGAATGCCGTCGACCACGGCATCGAGGCACCCCCGGTGCGCAAGAGTTGCGGCAAGAACCCCTGTGGCTTGATCAAAGTTTCGGCAGCTCACATCGGCGGCAACGTGGTGGTCACGCTGCAAGACGATGGGGCTGGCTTAAACCGGGCGAAAATCCTGCAAAAGGCAAAAGCGATGGGGCTGTTTCTTAACGCCAACCCGGTCTCGGACTCGGAACTGTATCAAGTCTTGTTCCAGGCCGGATTCTCCACTGCTGAGAGTGTGACGGACCTTTCCGGGCGGGGTGTAGGCCTGGATGTGGTGCGACGCAACGTCGAAGCATTGCACGGAACGGTCGAGATTGCCAGCCAAGAGGGTCGAGGCACGACAGTTACGATCCGTCTTCCGCTCACACTCGCGATCATTGACGGGTTTTCGGTTCTCGCTGGCAATAACACATTTATTGTTCCCCAGCAGTATGTGGTCGAGTGCACGGAACTGACGGCAGCACATGGCAAACCGGGGAGCAGCGGCATCCTCAATTTGCGGGGGAGCGCACTGCCTTACATTCGGTTGCGCGAGGTATTTGGCCAGTCCGCGGGTGCACCGGCCAGGGAAAACGTAATTGTGGTGAAGGTCGGCGAATTCCATGCGGGAATCGCGGTAGATCAGTTGCTTGGTGGCATGCAGGCTGTCATCAAACCGCTAGGGAAGGTTTTTCGAGGAATCGTCGGCATTGCGGGTTCGACGATCCTCGGGGACGGACGGGTCGGCCTGATTATCGATGTACCCGGTCTTTTGCAAGGGATGATGCCGTCCAGTTTACAGCTTCAAATCGGCTAGGGGAGTTCACTGAGAAGAGAAAGGTTCACGGCTATGAAGACTTGGCAAGATTGGAAAATTGGAACGAGGTTAGGCATCCTGTTCGGATCATTTCTCTTGGTCCTGGTGTTATTGGGAGGGCTGGGGTTGAGTTGGCTCGGCCGCCTGAACGCGAATACAACTGCCGAACTCCACAACCGGTTCAACATCACCAAGTTGACCAACGATACCATCGCAAACTCGACCGATAACGCCCGGATCACGATGCAGTTGTTTGAAACTCCGGATCCGGAAGCGGAGCGGAAACTAAATGAGCAAAACGACGCCATCAGTCACGAGATTGGCGTGGCAGTTGGGGAGATCGAAAAGAGCCTGAGTTCTCCGCAAGAACGAGAGCTCTTCGAGGTGGTGACCCAGAATCGCAACGCTTACGTCTCTGCCCGGAAAAAGGCAAAAGCTCTGCTGGCGGACAAAAAGCGCGACCAGGCGATGGCCGTCTTGATGGGTGAGGTGATTCCTGCACTTACGGTGTATCGCGCTTCGTGGGTCAAGTTTATTGATCTCCAGTCCGAGGCCGTGCAGCGCAGCATCAAAGAGAGCGCAGATGCGTACGCCCGAGCGCGTCGGGTAGCGCTGTTCATCTTCATGATGACCTTGCTTCTGGCTGCCGGAGGCGCGTTCGCCGTCACCAGGACGATCACTGGCCCGATTCAGCAAGCGGTGCAACACGCCGAGGCGATTGCGGCCGGCGACTTGAACCGGACAATTCAGGTGACCGATAAATCCGAAACCGGAAAGCTGTTGCAGTCCATGTATGAGATGAGCACCAAACTATCGGCCATCATTTGCGATGTCCGCGAAGGCTCATCGGCGGTGGCGTCTGCAGCGGCGCAGGTGTCTGCTTCCTCGCAGAGTCTTTCGCAAGGTACCAGCGAACAGGCGGCTTCGGTGGAGGAGACGAGTGCCAGCCTCGAGCAGATGAACGCTTCGATCACACAAAACGCCGAAAACAGCCGGAAGGTCGAACAGGTGGCGGAGAAAGGCGCGCATTCGGCGGAAGACAGCGGTGAAGCCGTACAAGAGACCGTCGTCGCCATGAAACAGATTGCCGCAAAGATCTCGGTCATCGAAGACATTGCTTACCAGACGAATCTGCTAGCGCTCAACGCCGCCATCGAGGCTGCCCGGGCCGGCGATCAGGGCAGGGGTTTTGCTGTGGTTGCCGTCGAGGTCCGCAAACTGGCGGAGCGGAGTCAACTGGCGGCAAAAGAAATCAGCGATCTGGCCTCGAACAGCGTGGCGGTGGCGGAACGGTCGGGGCAGTTGCTGGCTGACTTAGTGCCTGCGATCCGCAAGACTGCTGAACTGGTGCAGGAAGTTACCGCGGCTTCCACGGAGCAATCCTCGGGAGTGACGCAGATCAACCGGGCGATGTCTCAGGTCGATAGCGTGACGCAGCGCAACGCGGCCTCAGCGGAAGAGCTTTCCAGCACGGCCGAGGAATTGGCCGCCCAGTCGGAACAGCTCCAACAGTTGATGACCTTCTTCCGCATCGCCGAGGAGAAATCGATCGACCGAGACGCCGATAAAAAACAACGGGCAACGCTCCCTCACTACAAGACTGTGAAGGTGGGCTTGGGAGAACTCAACCCTGCGCGGCCGGCCAGCAAGGCGGTCGAACAGCCTGGTTTTGCGCGGTTCTGATGAAAAAAACAGTCTCGATCGTACAGAGATTCGCAGTGACGAGCCGGAACAAGCTGCGGACGGAACGCTGAAGGAGCAAATCATGGAAGCGGTTAAGGACGCCAAGCCGCACCCGTTGGGCAACGGGCAGTATCTTACGTTTTTTGTTGCCGGCGAAGAGTACGCCGTCAACATTTTGAAGGTCAAAGAGATCATTGAATACGACACGGTCACAGCGGTGCCCAATACGGCTCCCTGGATCCGTGGTGTCACCAATCTGCGCGGCAATGTGGTCCCGGTGATCGATCTGGCGGTGAAGTTTGGTTTGCCGGCGAGTAAAACGTCGAAGCTCTCCTGCATTGTCATTACGGAAGTTTCTTATGACGGTGACAGGTTGACCATGGGAGTCATGGCCGATTCTGTTAACCAGGTGCTCGACTTTCTAGAAAATGAAATTGAGACTCCTCCACCGTTCGGTACTCGGCTGAGAATCGAATTTCTGCTGGGCATGGGAAAAATAGGAAAGAAGTTCTGCCTGATCCTCGATATCGACAAAGTTCTGTCCGCCGACGAATTGCTGGCGATGACGGATTCCACGCAGGCGTCCCAGGACGCAGCAGTTGTGCTCCCATCATCGTCGAGCGCGCGTGCAGCCGAATCGGGAGCGTAGCTTTTGTCGACGATCGCAGCGCGTCTGAAAAAGACCGACCCTTCCCTTGCGCCTGCCGTTCTTCCAAGGGAAACAGCAGGTTTTTCAGTCACTCCCGCTCTATTTGCTAAATTTCAAAGGCTGATCCATCAGGAAACCGGCATATGGCTGGGAGATTCCAAGTCGGCACTACTCTGCGGCAGGCTCTCCCGACGGCTTCGCGCATTGGGGCTCACCACGATGGATCAGTATTACGACCTCGTAACGCTGCCTGCGCAGCACGAGGAACGCGTGTCGATGATCGACGCGATTACCACCAACGAAACTCGCTTCTTTCGCGAGCCCAGACAGTTCGAATTCCTCGAGTGGCGGGCAATTCCACGCTGGCGCGCAGAAGCTGAGCGAGGGTCCCGCCCGAGGGCCATCCAAATCTGGAGTGCCGGTTGCTCGTCAGGTGAAGAGCCGTATTCGCTGGCCATGCTGTTGGCCAGGCACCTGTTGGGCGAGCGAGGCTGGAACGTGACCATTCTGGCCACTGATATCTCCACCCGAATGCTCGCGCACGCGCGCACCGGAATTTACAGCATCACGAAGTCCGCTGATATACCCGAACCTCTGCTAAAGGATTACATGCTCAAAGGCATCGCCAAGCAGGACGGCCAGATGAAAGTGATGCCGGAAATCCAGACCGTGGTCGAGTTTCAGAAATTGAATCTCAGCCAGGGCCCCTATCCGCCAGAAGCGCACTTCGATTTGATTTTCTGCCGCAACGTACTGATCTATTTCGATCACCAGTCCAAGCAGCAAGTGGTGGAACACCTGACTCGTTGCCTTGCCCGCACCGGGCTTCTCATCGTGGGGCAGGCCGAAAACCTGAGTGGCATGAGTTCGCAGTTACGCAGTCTGGTCCCGGCGGTGTATACGCGGGCGGGGGAACAGAGTGGCTTTTGATCCCAGCCAGACGCCGGCGCAGTCTTCCTCAATGCGCTCTGAAGATGACGCAGCGCCGAACCAGCAACGTGACAAGTTGCATGTGCTGGTGGTGGATGATTCCGCGATGGTGCGGCAAGTGATGCAGGCGATTCTGCAGACCGATCAAAGAATCAGCGTCAGTGTTGCGGCCGATCCCTTGATTGCCGCCGTCAAAATGCAGAAGGAGCGTCCTCACGTCATCATTACCGACCTGGAGATGCCGCGCATGGATGGTCTAACGTTCCTGCGCAAGATTATGGCGGAGTCGCCGCTTCCGGTTGTGGTCTGCTCCGGCTTGGCCACCAAAGGCACCGACCTTGCTCTGCGCGCGCTGGAGGAAGGAGCGGTCGAGATCATCACCAAGCCCAAGTTGGGAGTTCGTGACTTCCTGCATGAGTCGGCGGTTCCTCTTTTGGATGCGGTCTGGAGCGCAGCAGAGGCGCGGGTCGTACCTCGGCAGAGGCTCGCAACGCCTTCCCGATTGAGCGCCGACGCGGTACTCCCTTTACGCGCCAAATCCCGCGATTGGAACCCAACCCACGGTCTCATTGCCGTCGGCGCCTCCACCGGAGGCACCGAAGCCCTGCGCGTATTGCTTTCAGCTATGCCCCCGGAGTGCCCGCCGATCGTGGTCGTACAGCACATGCCGGAGAATTTTACTTGGGCTTTTGCCAACCGTCTGAACCAGGATTGCGCGATAGAAGTAAGCGAGGCTCGCGACGGCGTCGAATTACGCAACGGCACCGCACTCATTGCTCCTGGCAACCACCACGCACTAGTCAACTACCGGGGCTCAAACTTCGTGGTCAACGTCATGGATGGTCCCTTGGTATCCCGGCATCGGCCGAGTGTGGATGTGTTGTTTCGTTCCGTCGCGGTTTCCGCGGGGCAGAACGCGGTGGGGGTGATTATGACGGGGATGGGTGACGACGGGGCTCAAGGACTGCGCGAGATGAAAGACGCTGGAGCCGTCACGATTGCGCAAGATGAAGCTAGCTGTGTTGTCTTCGGAATGCCTCGGGAAGCAATTGCTCGAGGCGCAACTGATTTTGTTTTGCCTCTGCAACACATCGCTCGCCAGGCTCTGGAATCGCTAAACACGGAACGAAAGCATCGTGCTCAAGCTCAGAGCTAACGGTCGATCGGATGGAGGGAGTTCGCAGTTTTCCCAGACGGGTGAGGGAGTTTCGGCTGCAAGCGGCAATCGATCCTCCATTCATTTTACCCAGGACAAAGCACCGCAATCCGAAGTCCTATGCCGCTCGTGATCTGCCGATCCAAACTCCGTCGCTTTAACATGAGGATTCTTTAAGACATTTTGGCGCGAGGCTCACCCCCAAGCCACAGCGCCAACAATCTGTCAATTTGCCTTCAGGAAGGAAACCATTATGGCGACCGGTGCCAAACCCGCTCTTGACCCACACGTCGATAACAAAACTGGGGACCTCGAAGCGTCTGCCGCAAAGCCCGCGACGCTCAAAGAGCGGATCATTCGCAAATTAACCGAGATATTCGAGTACAACGAACGCCTCGGAGTAACCCGCCAGCATTGATTTTGCGGGGCTGAGCAAGCATCACCTCATTTCCTTGTGGCTCCGCAGAGGCACAAACCTGACCGGCGCTGCTACGATCCCATTCTCGGTTAGAGGGCTGAGTTGTTCTCTCTTCACTACGATCGTATCGAGTGGATGCCATTGGCTGCGGCCTGGCGTGGGTGCCGGGTTCGCGCCAAAACCACGCTATCTTCTTCGGGTAATCGCTGCGCTTCAGGTCAAGCCCGCCAGCTCCCGTCCGGTCTCCCTTCGCTTCCTTTCGCAGTTCTGCTAAGGTCGCAATGAGGGTGTCTGATTCAATGTGATCGCGATCACACTCGCGAGTGAGATGCGTCACCGGAGATCCCCAAAATAAGCGTAAAACTTGGACTGAGCACGTTTGCTCCCGGCCAACCTCAAGAGCACGACGATTGATTCAACTCCGGAGGAGAGAAATGGCCGTCAGGAAACCATTCGAAAACTCAAAGTACTTACGAGACCTTAGGCCAGAAAGCCGCAGCCATTAACTGGCACAGTCTCAAGGAAATCATCAGGAGGAACCATGGCTGTTTCAAAGCAGGAAGCCCTTGATTACCATGCGTTGCCGCGTCCGGGGAAGATTGAAGTCACACCAACCAAGGCCTGCCGCACGCAAAGGGATTTAAGCATGGCGTACACGCCAGGCGTGGCTCAACCCTGCCTGGCAATCGAAAAGAACGCGCACGATGCCTTCAAGTACACCGGGCGTGGCAACCTGGTCGCAGTCGTCACCAACGGGACAGCCGTACTTGGTCTGGGAGACATCGGGGCTCTGGGCGGAAAACCCGTGATGGAAGGGAAGGCTGTTCTCTTCAAGCGTTTCGCGGACGTCAATGTTTTCGACCTTGAAGTCAACAGCCACGATCCGGACGAAGTGATCAAGGTCTGCCAACTGCTGGAACCGACCTTCGGTGGAATCAATCTGGAAGACATCAAGGCGCCGGAATGCTTCTACATCGAAGAGACTCTGAAGAAAACGATGAAGATTCCGGTGTTCCACGATGACCAGCATGGAACGGCGATCATCACGGGCGCTGCACTGCTCAATGCGTTGGAGTTAGTTGAAAAGGACATCTCCAAGATCAAGGTGGTGTTCAACGGCGCGGGAGCTTCGGGGATTGCTTCAGCCGAGCATTACGTCCGGCTCGGCGTGCAGCGGGAGAATATCTTCCTGGTCGACACCAAGGGTGTAGTTTACGAAGGCCGCAAGGAAGGCATGAATCCGTACAAGCAGCGGTTTGCGCACAAGACAAGTTTCCGAACCCTGGCTGAGGTGGTTGAAGGCGCAGACATGCTGGTGGGCCTATCGGTAAAGGGCGCGTTCACCACGGAGATGGTGAAATCGCTGGCGCCGCGGCCCATCGTGATCGCGATGGCGAATCCTGACCCGGAGATCAGCTACGAAGAGGCGCGGGCAGCGCGCAAAGATATCCTGATGTGCACCGGCCGCGCGGATTATCCCAACATGGTGAACAACGTTCTGGGCTTCCCCTTCATCTTTCGTGGGGCCCTCGACGTGCACGCTACAGCAATCAACGACGAAATGAAGTTGGCTGCTACTCGGTCGCTCGCGGCGCTCGCGAAAGAAGATGTCCCGGACTCGGTGTGCCGCGCCTACGGAGTGGAACGTCTGCACTTCGGGCCGGATTACATCATTCCCAAGCCCTTCGATCCGCGCGTTCTGGTGTGGGAAGCCTCCGCGGTAGCCCGCGCGGCCATGGAAACGGGCGTTGCACAGGAACCGGTAGATCTGGCGGAATACCGGGAGCAACTCGAGAAACGCCTGGGCAGGGCGCACGAAGTTACGCGCTTGATCATCGGCAAAGCACGGGCAAAACCGAAGCGGGTGGTTTTCCCCGAAGGCGAAGCCGATAAAGTGCTGCGGGCATGCCACATTCTGGTGGACGAAGGCATCGCGCGCCCGGTTCTGTTGGGCAGCGAAGAACACATTCGAGCTCGGGCCGCGGAACTCGGCGTTGCTCTGGAAGGGATGGAGGTGGTCGACCCCAAAACTTCGGGGTGGCGCGAGGTTTACATCCAGGAACTCTACTGGCTGCGGCAGCGTCGGGGCGTAACCTTGAACGAAGCGCGGAGGCTGATCGATAACCGCAACTACTTCGCCTCCCTCATGGTCCACATGGGTGACGCGGATGCGGTGGTTTCCGGGATTACTCAGCGGTATCCGGACACGATCCGCCCTGCATTGCAGATCATCAAGGTGCGCGAGGGAGTGCACAAAGTGTCGGGGCTTTATGTTTTGGTTACGCGCAAAGGCGATGTGTTGTTCCTGGCCGATTGCGCTGTCAACATCGATCCTTCGGCAGAGGACATGGCAGAGATTGCGCTGTGCGCGGCGGACGCTGCCCGGCGTTTTGACGTGATCCCGCGGATCGCCATGCTCTCGTTCTCCAACTTTGGCGCCATCAATCATCCTCAGTGCGAGAAAGTGCGGCGAGCCACTGAACTGGTCAAACATCGTGATCCCGCGCTGGTAGTCGACGGGGAGGTCATGGCAGACACCGCGCTCAATCCCGAGGTTCTGGAACGCGATTTCCCCTTCTCTACGCTGAAGGGCGGAGCCAATGTATTGATTTTCCCCGACCTGGCGTCGGCCAACATCGCTTACCGGTTGCTGGTACGGGTTGGAGGCGCGGAGGCTCTGGGTCCCATCTTGATGGGCATGAGCAAGCCGGCGTACGTGCTTCCCCAGGGTGTGGAAGTCGAGGACATCGTCAACATCGCCGCGCTGGCGGTGGTGGAGGCGGAAGGAACCAAGACCACGTCAGAGCGCGGACATAAGCTGGCAGTGGCTGATTGAGAGCCATTCACACAGGGGATGTTGGAGATTGCGGGAGCGGCATCCGAATGCCGCTCCCGCGTTTTCGTGCGGTCTCGCCGTGTGGCGCGGACCGCTCAGGCGTGGAAAATTGGGCCCCTCCGTCGTCGGCTAGGAGACGTGCGCCAATTCTTTCTCCGCTTTTGCCTCCGCCCTGTGGAGAGCCTCCGCTTTCTGTTCTATGAGGTCCGCCTGGACGATGGTGCGCGCGGCCAAGGGCTTCAACCACAGCAGTGCCATGAAAGCGGCGACAACATCGCACGCAATCATGACGTAGAAAACGGGGACCCAGGAACCGGTCTTGAGCATCACGTAGGCGGCCACCGGTGCGGCAAAAATGGAGGCCGTGCCCTTCGAGGTGTAGACGATTCCATAGTTCGTCGTGGCCCATTTCCTGCCGAACAGGTCGGCGGTGATGGATGGAAAGAGCGAAAAGATCTCGCCCCAGGCAAAGAAAACAAGGCTCGACAACAGGACAAACATGACGGGCCGGTGGATTGCCTGCAACCAACCCCAGATCGCAAGACCCTCGATCAGGAATGCGGTGAACATGGCGTTCTCGCGGCCGATGTGGTCCGAGATCCAGCCCCACAAAGGCCGGGTCACTCCGTTGACGATCCGGTTCAACTGAATCGCCAGGATGGCTGCGGAGAGGCCCCAGGCCACGATGACCTTGTCCACTTTGTAGAAGGTGGCGATTTCCTTGAGTTGCGAAGTCACCACCAAACCGCCAAACGCCACCAGTGTCATCATGACGTAAATGGCGTAGAACGATGGTTGCTTCAGCATCTCCAGCCAGGTGGAATCATGAATGCTTTGATGAACTCTCGCCACTGGTTTCCAGGCTTTCGGCAGCCATCCCTTCGGCGGTGCGACGATAAACATGGCAGCTAGGAAAACGATGATGCCCTGGAGGATGCCCCAAAAGATAAAGGCGTGCTGGTAGCCCGAAGCCTTGATCATCTTTTCGATCGGAGCTACCGTTACCGCCGTGCCGATGCCGTAAGCCCCGGACACGACGCCCGCGCAGAGTCCGCGGTGGTCAGGAAACCACTTGAGCACGTTGCCTGTGCAGCCGCCATACACTGCACCGGCCCCGATCCCACCGATGGCGTACCAAATATAAAGTCCGGTGACTGTCGTGGTGTAACCAGATCCGATCCAGCCGGCGCCGACCAGCAACCCGCCTATGCCGATGACCAGCCGTGGTCCGAGTCGGTCGATCAGATAACCCTCGAACGGTACCAGCCAGGTTTCGGCGAAAATGAATGCAGCAAATGCAACTTGCACCGCGGCCAAGGTCGCGTGCAGGCTTGAGGTTAATGGTTTGGTAAAAAGTGTCCAGGCATATTGCAGGTTCGCGATGGCCATCATTGCGACAATGCCGGCGAACATTTGAACCCAGCGGTTAACGATCTTGGGTTCAGGACGGGCAGGAGACAACGTTGAAGAAGCCATAAGCACCCTCCTGGGTGTTTTTGTCCTAAGTGCGCAGATCACTTCCTCTCTCGAGCAAAGCGTCGAAGGAAAATTGGGGGGTGGGGGAAGCCCGCCGCCCCTCACGGGGCGGCGGATCAGTTCAGCCTTCGAGGTCTTTCTGGAGCGGGATGATTCCCGGCACCAGCCATTTGTTCCACATCTCATCGACCTTGCTCTGGAAGTATTCGATGTCTTCGTCGACGAAGTGAGCGAACCTTCCTTGCTTGAGCAAGTACTCTCGCACTGGCAGACGTTTGAATCTCCCACTGGCAATTTGTTCGGTCTTGCCATAGAGCTTCAACTTGCCATTCTCAATCTCATACAGAGGCCAAATGCCAGTGTTCACGGCCAGTTCGCCCAATTGGAAGGAGAGCACGGGATCGAAATCCCAACCCTTCGGACAGGGATTCAGGCAGTGAATGAATGTGGGCCCGCCGATCGACAGCGCTTTGCGGATGTTGTTCATCGCCTGCAGCGGGTATGAGGTAGAGATGGTTCCTACATACTTCACTGTGGGATGCCCCGCCATCATCAAGGGCGCTACGTTCTTTTTCCAGCGGTGATTCATAATGCGTTTCACTTTTCCCGGTGTGCTGAACGAAGTATTGACACCATACGGCGATGTCCCGGAAATCTGGATATCGGTATTGGCGTACGACTCGTTGTCGTACATCAGGATCAGCAGGTTGTAGTCGGGATGGCACATGGTGGCGGAAATAGCCCCCAAGCCCATGTCCGCGCCGCCACCGTCGCCGCAGAATGCGATGACGTTGATGGGCTCGTCTTTCATAGTACCTTTGCGCATCTGGACGCGCAGCGCGGCTGCGACGCCGAGAGCGCCCGACCCGGAGCTGCCCAGCTGCGTATGCATCCAGGGCACGCCCCACGGGGTGGCATAGTAAGAGGTGTTCGCCACGTACATACAACCGGTGCTGCCCAGAACAATCGTTCTTGGACCTGCGGCCTTCGCCATCAGTTTCATGATTTGCGCAGACTCGCAGCCCTGGCAGGTGCGGTGGCCGGACGTGTAGTACTCCTCATGCGGAACCTTCTTCACTCCCTTGAAGGCTTCCAGGTTTTGCGTCGGTTTCTCATCTACAAATGTGCTCATGTTTTTCATGTCCTTTCCGGCTCTGAATAGCGAAAGCGTCCGTGGACGCCGCTATCCCCGCAGCCCGATCCATTGCGTTAGGGGTTGCGCATTACCTTTCGCGGCTTCGAAGACCGACTTGGTGATCTCCTCCACATCCGGCACCGTTACTTCGCGTCCGCCAAGGCCGCAGATGAAGTCCAGTACCGGGGGTCTGGTGCTGGCTCCGGTGTACATGGCCGACCGAAGTTCGGTGGCTACAACACCGCTGAGGTTGGGCGAACCGAACGAAAAGTCGCGATCGATCACGCCGATTGCCTTGAAACGTTCCAGGCACTTGGCGATTTCAGGACCGGCAAACGGCCGGAACCAGCGCAGCCGCACGAATCCGACTTTCTTACCTTCTTCGCGCAGCTTGCGGACGGCGACTCGTACTGGGGTGGACATGGTTCCCATTCCCAGCAGAACGACGTCGGCATCCTCGGTCATGTACTCTTCGAAGAACGGATTGCCATATTTGCGGCCAAACGTCTTTTCGAAGTCGGCGTAGACTTCGCGGATCACGTCGCACGCCCGCTCGGTCACCGCGTAGTTCTGACGCCGAATCTCCATCACCCAGTCCTCGTTGGCTTGCGGTGCCACCGAGATCACGTTGTCGGGATGGAGCAGCAGATCACCACGATCGTAACGAGGCAGGAATTTCTTCACTTGTTCGGCTGTCGGAATTTTGACTAGCGCTTGCGAGTGAGTCAGGAAGGCTCCATCGCAACTCAGAGCCAGGGGCACAAACATGCGGCGATCTTCCGCCACACGGTAGGCGATCAGAGCGGTATCCAACGCTTCCTGCGCGCTGTCGACCCAGGTCAAAAGCCAACCCAGATCGCGCACTGCCAGGGCATCGTTGTGCTCCACACCGAAGGCGCCGGGATCATCGAGCGCCCTGTTGCCCACCATTGCGACCATCGGAATGCGCAGGGCCGGGGTTACGGTCAGCGCTTCCATGGCATACATCCAGCCCACGCCGCTGGAACCACAGAAAACGCGGGCACCACAGGCCGATGCGTGCTTGACGATTTCAAACTGTGAATGTTCGCCCTCCGCCACGATATATTCACAGTCCATTTCGCCATCTGCAACCAGTTGGCTGATGAACTGCATCACCGTGTCGTAAGGCCGGATGGGATAAGCCGTAACTACGTCGACGTTGGCCAGCTTGCAGGCTATTGCAATGGCTTCCGCTCCGGTAATCAGGGCTTCCTGTTCTTGGATTTTCTTTTTTTCCTCAACCGGCATTGTTAATGTCGCCATCTGATTCTCCTTGTCTTGATCTGCTCCAGAGCGGATTAGCCTTTCTGAGCTACTTCCAGGGCCTCAGGCACCTGTTCTTTGTATTGACCGCGATAACGGAAGCCGTGAGCTCTCTTCTCATCGGGTTCGGCCGTCTCGATCGTTTTCTCCAGCCACTTCAAGTAGGCATCCTTGTCTTTCCTGAACGCCTCCCACTGGCTGTTGTTATCGTGGAACTGGGACTCGTTGACCATAGTGATGCAGTCCTTGACGGGGCAAACGTCTTCGCAGATTCCGCACCCGCAGCAAGCCTCGAGATTGGCGTCGTAGGTGGCGTCGGGCGTGACGTCGAAGGAAGCATCCGGGCAGTTGAGCCAGCAGAGGGTGCACTTGGTGCAGGTCGAAAAGTTCACGACCGGCCGCTGAGTGCGCGTCGAGTACTTCTTGAACAACTCGTTGCGAGCCGGCCGGAAACCACCCTTTTGTGTGGTGATCGGATCAGCATACGGACCGCCCTGCTCCTGACCTTTGATGGAGACACCTTCCCGCATGTTCTCCCACTTCAGCAACTGGAACTGGGGCAGTTCCTCCGGATTGCCCTGGCCCGGCTTCACGTCGATGGCGGTGAAGCGCTGGAAAGCGGTTTGGGCTGATGTAACCTTCAGTGGATTCTTCAGCTTTTCGGTGACGAATTGCTCGACTGCCTTCAGGCTGACGAGTTCCGGCAGCGCCTTGGCAATGGCGCCGAGAACCCGCACATCGGTGTGGTCGTCTTTGTAAACCCACATTCCGGAGAAGCTGGTAACCCCCTTCAGGACGCCAAGCTTGTAGGGCTGTTCCCGGCGATGAATGCTCTCGAGGAGCGTGGGTGCGTCCTGCAACGAGAGGACGATTAGAGTGTGTCCGGGTTTCAGCGCCTGATGTACCGGCTTGAGCCCGTACCATGCCCAGGACTCTCCGCCCTTACAGAGCGTGTCGTCGAGGACCACCGTGACGTCGACTTGCTTCGGCTCGTACTGGGCCATGCCTGCCTCCAGCGTTTGCTCATCGTTGGCGACGATGGCGAAGCTCTTGGCAGGAATTCCATTGCGCTCGGGAGCATCTCCGTACCGCCCAAAGGAAAGACCCAATTTGCCTTCGTTATGCGCGGCCAGAACGACGCCGCGCGTTATGTTTTTCGCTAGGGTCTTTTGAAAGACCCCACGGTAAATGACCTCTACCGCGAATAACTTACCCATGTGGCAACCTCCTTTTTCTTTAGAGCTTTTGCAAAACGATTTGTTCGATTTCCGACAGATGCCCGCGCATGGCGGCCTCGGCGGCCGAAGCGTCGCCCCGTTTGAGAGCTGCAAGGATGCGGAGGTGCCCAGCAAGCGATTTCTGGGCACGCCCTTCTCCCTGCAACCATTGCTCCCGCGTTTCGCGCAGTAAATCCATCAACACATGCACCAGCTTCAGCATCATGCTGTTATCCGCCGCCAGCGCGATGGTGTAATGAAATGCCGAGTCTTCGTCGGTGGCGAGTTCGCCCCGGCGTACCTTCTCTTGTTGCCGGCTCAAAATCGCCTGCATTTCTGCGATTTGCTCGGGGGACGCGTGAAGGGCGGCCCGCCGGGCCAGTGCTGGTTCGATGATGTTGCGGACATCCAGGAGGTCGTTGACGATTTTTCGCTTCTGCAGAAGAACGCTGGCTACTGGAGTTACGACCGAATCAGGCGAAAGCTCGCGAACGACCGTGCCGACGCCTTGGCGCGGCTCCAACAAACCCACCGCTTCCAGGCTGCGAATGGCGTCACGGATCGAACTGCGACTGACACCGAACCTCTGTACCAGTTCACGCTCTGGGGGAAGCATGTCGCCTGGCTTGAGTTCATTGACGATGCGAGCCTGCAGTTGTTTGGCAACCTCCGAGTACACTCGGTTCCTCGGGATCGCTTCCAAGCCGTGTTTCGAAGGTGTGCTGGTGCTCACGGCGGCCAACTGGTCTGATGACTGACCTCTCGAACGGATTGATTTCAACCCTAGGCTACGAACGTCGCAGTGACCGGAGTCGCACTCGAGCGTGACGGTAGTCACGTTTTAACGTAATACGAAGAAACCACTACTAAGAATGTCGAAGGTGAAACTTCGGCGGACGCCCGCAAATTTGAGGAATTGATGCGAGAATATCAACAACCCCGCCACTGGTTCAGCCTGGGGGAGAGTAGATTCCAACGAAGTGGGGCGTCCAGCCCAGAGCTACACGGCATTCTGTTCCTACTGTGTTTTTGTAGCGCAGGGGCACCCTTCGCTTCGTTGGGAGAATTCTTTGTTGAAGATCGCACAGCGTGGAGGAGTCTCGAAATGCGACTCATTCGGTTCGGACAATACAAGAAAGAAAAGCCCGGCATTGTCTCCCCATCCGGAGAGCGGTTGGATCTATCCGCGTATTTTGGCGACTGGGATTCGGGGTTCTTCGAGAGCGGTGGAATGGAGCAACTGCGCTCCCTGCTGAAAAGCAAGGGTGACTCCGTGTTCCCGCGAGTTTCAGGCGAGGAGAGGTGGGGTTCTCCTGTCGCTCGGCCGGGAAAAATTGTCTGCATCGGATTGAACTACTCCGATCACGCACGGGAATCTGGCATGCCTATACCCTCGGAACCGGTCATCTTCATGAAAGCCGCGAATACTGTCGTCGGTCCCTTTGACCCTGTGCTCATTCCTCGAACCAGTAAGAAGACGGACTGGGAAGTGGAACTCGGGCTCGTAATCGGGGAAACAGCACGGTATCTCGCCGCTGCAGAGGACGCCGCAGCGTGTATCGCCGGGTATTGCATCTCGCATGACGTCTCAGAACGGGAGTTTCAACTCGAGCGGGGCGGTCAATGGAGCAAAGGCAAAAGTTGCGACAACTTTAATCCACTCGGCCCCTGGCTTGCGACCACCGATGAGATTTCCGATCCGCAGTCATTGGCGATGGAGCTTCGAGTGAACGGTGTTGTCCGCCAGAAGGGCAACACTTGCACAATGATTTTCGGAGTTGGCGAACTCGTGAGGTATGTATCTCAATTCATGACCCTGGAACCTGGCGACTTGCTATCCACTGGCACGCCTCCCGGTGTGGGCTTGGGGATGAAGCCGCCGCAGTACCTTAAGGTCGGGGATACGGTTGAGCTTAAGATCGAAGGGCTGGGGGAACAGCGACAATTGTGCACAGAGAGTTAAGTGCCACTTCGAGCCTGTAACAGGACCCTCCCAACCTCACAGCGGAGCGGTGTTCCGAAACCGGAGAGCACGGCTACTGCAGTTTCGCGTACTCTGCTCGGGCTTCTTTGAGGACGGGGATGTCGGGATCTGCATCTTTCCACAGAGAGAGGAAATCGTTGAATTGCTTCCGGGCAGCGTCTTCGTCGCCCATTGCCGCCTTGGCCCGCGCGAGTTGGAGGCGCGAAAGCGCACCGAGAGCGTCATTCTGGACAATTCCCGGGTGGTCGCGGAGTTTCTTAAACTCCGCCGCAGCCGCGCCAGCGTCGTGGGCTAGTAGGTAGGCTTGGCCGCGCAAGTACGTGGGATACATGTTCGAGATATATGATGCCTCGCCGAGTTCATAGGGAGCTGCTGTTTGCAGAAGAGAGAGCGCCGATTCCGCGTTCCCGGACTGGACCTCAAGAGAGGCCTTCAGAGTAGGCAGCCAATAAGACTTCAAGATCGTGTAAGACGGGTTCTTACTCTCCAACTCGCGAATCAGTGCTTTGGCGCGGGGCGCGTCGCCGGTGCGCGCAAATACCAGGGCGGCGAGAATGTTGACTTCACGGCTGGGCATCAACGACAAAGCTGCGTGAACCGCTTGCCGGGCGCGGGCTACGTTGCCAAACTCGACCTCACGCAGAGCTGCATTCACCTGCCACATAGCAGCAGTTTCTTTGGCGTCAGCACGAAGCGCGGACTCTACCGCGCGCCGTGACAACTCGCGCGCCTTTCCCAATCTCCCGTAGTAGGCCTCGGTGTCCGAGTGTTGCGACAAGAGTTGGTCTTCTACTCCGGGCTTCCCGGCTGCCCATGCGACCTGCCGTTCCATCTCCGCGGTATCGCTTCGCAGAAAGGCGAGGGAGTATAGATTTTCGTGAATGATGAGGCTGTCGAGCCCGCGCGCCAGGCCTTTGTCGAGTGCGGATTTAGCTTCGTCGAGCTGGCCGAGAGAGAGATACGAGACCGCAACGTTGCCGTAGTTGATGACGGAATCGGGATCAAGCCGGAGAGCCTCTTCGAATTGGGCACGAGCCTTTTCGTGTTGCCCGACAAAGTCGTATACGGTACCCAGCAAAGTTCTAGCGGCCATGTCGTGAGGATAGGTCTGCGCCCACAGTTCACACACTTCTCGCTCTTTTTCCAGGTCGCCCGTCACGTCGGAGTGGTAGACGGCGGTGATGTAATATTTCTCTCGCTCGGTTACATGGTCGCGTAGACTGTAGGCCTTCGCGAGGGGTTCTTCCGCCAGGCTTTCTTCTCCGAGATTGTCATACACCGTTCCCAGGGACACGTAGGCTAAGGCGAAGCTGCCGTCGAGTTGAATTGCATGCTGGAAAAACGGAATCGCCTCGGCCTCGCCTTTCTGTCGAACGGTCTTTAAGCCCATGCTGTACGCCTTTAACGCCTCCAGGGATTTCGTAGTGGCGTCGACGGGAAAGTCGTACTTCTCCAAAGAAGAGAGGGATTCGCCGATTTTGCCTCGCACCTGCGATGCCACTCGATCCAAAGCTCTGAGCACGCCATCCTTGCTTTCGGCCTCCGCCTGCCCCTTGGCTAGGGTGTCTCCACTGGCGCAACCGAGGGCCTCAAGGCCGACGATGTAGTGGCTGCCGATGCTGGCGATCGAACCCGTCAGGATGGCTCTGCTCCCCATTCGCAAACAGACTTCCCGGGCGAGGTCGCGGCTCATGGATTCGTCTGGTTGGTGGCCCATGCGGCGGAGCGTGTCGTTCACTTTGAAATCGGACGCGACATTTAGAAAAGGCGACTGGCCGAGTTCCACTGAGAGGGCTTGCTTCAGAGTGCCGTCGAATACGGAATCACCGGTTGTGTTCACGAAATCCGCGAGGACAATCGGGTCCCTTGCAGTGAGCTTTGCCGCAGATGGGCGGCGGACATAAAAGACATAAAGCGCCGCCGCGACGAGAAGGATTCCCATACCGGCGACTGTCCACTGCCATTGGTGCTGGTGATGAATCTCCTCGAAGACCAGGCGCTCGCGGGTGGCAACGATGGTCGGTTCGGTCGGCGAACTGGTAGGGACTTGACCTGCACTTTGGTCGGTCCGCGCTGGAACCATTTCCCGGGGAAAATCGACCGGAGCCACGAACCGGTACCCGCGTCGGGGTACGGTCTCGATAAACCGGGGATTGTCGGCCGAATCATTTAGGGCGGCTCGCAGTTTCTTGATGGCGCTGTTCAGCCCATCGTCGAATTCCACGAAGGTGTCAGCCGACCAGAGCTTCTGCCGGATCTCTTCCCTTGTAACCACCTGACCCGGACGCTCTAGCAGCAGGGAGAGTACTTGGAAAGGCTGGTCCTGGAGTTTGACGCGAAAGCCACCCTTTCTAAGCACGCACCCCTGTAAGTCAGCCTCAAAGAGGCCAAAGCGGGCGACTTTGTTCCCCGGTGCGGAAAGATCCATGACTGACCGCTGGCCCTGTTCGGCTGCAGATTCTAGCACGGGTGTCGAGAAATAAGCCTAGGTTCTTCATTTGCAATAGCTTGGCGGGTCAGAACTAGACCAGCGGCAGATCCTTTGATCATTCCGTCGAACACTGGCAGAGTGCCGCACAGTCGGGTCCACGGAAAGTAAAAAAGGAGCCCGACACCCAAAAGAAGGAGAAATCAATATGAAGCGACTGCTTCTCACCCAAATAGCACTCCTGGTCTTGAACCTTTTGTTGTCGCGTCCAGCTGCGGCCGCGTGGGGTTCGTTTGTAACCATGGGTGCAACCGCCGTGGGCTCGAACCCCTCGTGCGCCTCAGCCAGCACAGGGTTAGCAACCTGTGCCGCAACCGGAATCAACCACACGTTGGTCGTAGATCAATTTAGCGGATCGAGCTGGTCGGGTTGGGTCAGCCTGGGAGGGTCGGTGGTCGACAGCCCGAGTTGTGCGACCGAGAACGCTGGCGGAGTTGTCTGTGCAGTCAGGGGACAAACCGGCGCTTTGTTCGCCGCGGTCTGGAACGGAACGGCTTGGAGCAAGCTCGCCTCGATCGGCGGGCAGGTGACATCGGCTCCGAGCTGCGCACCGCTGACGCCTGGGCATGTTCTGTGCGCAGCCCGGAGCGTGAGCGGAGGCTTGACCTCGTCGGAATTCAACGGGACGGCATGGAGTCCCTTCGTTACCGTGCCTGCACAGACGACAGTGGGCCCGGGTTGTGCAAGCGACGGCGCCGGTCAGGTCATTTGCGCAACCGTCTCAACCACCAGCAGCGTTTTGGTGGGTCGCTTCAACGGAACGAGTTGGACCCCATTCGTCAACATCGGCGGTAGGGCAACCTCGACTGTCAACTGCGCGCAGATGGAGATATCCGGTGAAGTGGTGTGCTCCGCAAAGGGGACAGACACTGCGTACTGGGTGAACCGTTTTAACGGAGGCGCTTGGACCAGCAGCCAATGGAGTGGCTGGGGAAGTCTGGGCGGCCTGGTGAATCCAGGGGGTAGCTGTGCTCCCTTCGGCACGGGAGAACTCATCTGCGGCGTTATCGGCGTGACCGATAGCGGTTTCTGGGTCGCCAAGTTCCAGGGAAGCTGGGTCGGATTCGCGAGAGTGGGGCAGACCGCAGTAGGCAATCCAAGCTGCACAGCATTGGGCTCGGGGAGAGTTCTTTGCGCCATCGTGGGCGTGAACAGCAAGGCATGGAGCACGGTGGGTCCGTAACAAAAGTTGAAGGCCGGCGCCTGAGCAAGCTTCACCTTGTGCGAGCCAAAGAAGTGCCGGTGGGCTATCTGAAAACGTTGCTGCGCTCTCTGCTCCCAACGAGTGGTCAATCTCAACCAAAAAAATTAAGGAGAATCGTGTCATGAAAAAGATTATTCAATGCATTGTTTGTGTGGTACTGGGCCTGAGCGGAGTACTGCTGGCGCAATCGCAACCCGCAAGCACCCAGCCCGCGAAGGCCAGCGTCGTACCCAACCTGGTGAGGTTCAGTGGAAGCGCCAACGACCTCAACAACAAGCCGATCAGCGGAGTGGTTGGCGTCACCTTTGCTTTGTACAAGGATCAGCAGGGCGGAGCGCCCTTGTGGTTGGAAACACAGAACGTCTCTGCCGACAAGAACGGACATTACAGCGTCTCGCTCGGGGCGACGAAAACCGGCGGCGTGGCGGCGGACTTGTTCACGTCGGGTGAAGCGAAGTGGCTGGGTGTTCAAGTCGAGGGGCAGTCGGAGCAGGCGCGCGTGCTGCTGTTGAGCGTCCCATATGCGTTGAAGGCGGCCGACGCGGAGACCATCGGAGGATTGCCGCCGTCAGCGTTTATGCTCGCGGCGCCGGCGAACAGTGTAGCAAGTGCCGCAGGTGGCCCGCCAGCCACTGCCAGCGCGGCCGCCGCTCCACCGGCCAATGCCGCCGTAACCGGCAAGGGAACCGTCAACTTCATTCCGCTTTGGGACACAGCCAGCGACATTGTCAGTTCCGTTGTGTTTCAGTCGGGCACGGGAGCCACGGCTAAGATCGGCATCAACACGAACACCCCTGCAACTACCCTGGACGTAAAGGGCACGAGTACCTTCCGGGGTTCGGTCGCGCTGCCGGCAACGGCCGCTTCCACTGCAGCCAGCGGGACGACCTCACAGCCGTTAAGCTTCGCAGCTTCATCGTTCAACAGCAGTAGTGGTGCCGCAGTAAACGAGACATTCCGCTGGCAGGCAGAACCAACCAGCAACGACAGTCCGACTCCGTCCGGAACCCTGAACTTGTTGTTTGGCTCCGGTACGAATCCTCCAGCAGAGACGGGCCTGAAGATCGGCAGCAACGGGCTTTTCACCTTCGCCACGGGACAGACATTCCCCGGTACTGGGACCATCACCGGGGTAACCGCAGGTGCGGATCTGACTGGCGGAGGAACGACCGGCAAAGTCACGCTGAACCTCGACACCACCAAGGTGCCGTTGCTGGCCTCTGCCAATACGTTCGCTACGAGCCAGACAGTCAAAGGGAATCTGATGGTAAGCGGAGTCGGCAATGGCGTGATTTTCGCCGACGGCACGAAGCAAACGACGGCCGCCCGAGGCACGATTACGGGTGTCACGGCCGGGGCTGGCCTTACCGGTGGTGGGAGTACGGGAAACGTTACGTTGAGCCTCAACACCACTACGACCGACGGTCGGTATGCCCAACTGGCAGCGGCCAATGCGTTCACCAAAAACAATAGTTTTGCCGGCACAGTGGGAATCGGCACAACTGCTCCCGCTGCGCAACTGGATGTGGAAGCTCCGGCAACCGCGGCCACTGGCATTCAAGGCGTCACAAGCAGTACCGCCTTCTTTGCCGCTGGAGTCTTCGGTCACACCACTGGAACGAGCGGTGTCACCCGAGGCGTGTATGGAGCCTCAGATAGTCCTTCGGGCATCGGCGTTCATGGCATTGGTGCAACCGGTGGCCAGTTCGAAACAGGCAACGGAAACATATTCGTTGGCCGTGGACAGGGGAATACGCGCGTCACCATCGACTCGCTCGGAAACACGGCGACCGCCGGAGGAGTAACCGCGAGCGGAGCAATATCGGCAGGAGGAGCTATCGCGGCCGGAGGCGGTTTTTCGACGTCTGTCACAGCAGGGATGACGGCGGTATTTGCTAGTTCCGATACTGGCACCGGTGTCTTCGGAGCCGGTGGAATCGGAGTGCTTGGAGACAGTACGAACGGGGATGGTGTTCACGGCATCAATGGCGTCGGCGCGTCGGGCGTCGCTGGGATTAACAACGGCAGTGGATACGGACTCTATGGGGCGGCGATGGGCAGCACCGGACAGGGTGTCCACGGTGAGAGCTTCGCCAGTGGCGCCTCGAACGGATATGGCCCCGATGGTGTCGATGGCATTACGCACAGTGCCGCAGGCTCAGGTGTCGCGGGCGTCAACGACGCTCCCGGAGGCACCGGCGTCTATGGGGTCTCAACCAATGGCGGGTTCGGTTTCGTGACCCCAAGCCATGTGCAGCAAGCGCGCACCATGGGCGGATGGGCAAAGGCGATGGTCTTTGTCGATCCGTTCACAGCCAACGGTACCGCGATTACGCGCTGTCTGAACTTACAAGCGACTGGAGCCACGGTTTGGACGCCGCCTTGTGGGTTCTCAATTATCCACGAGCAGCAGGGCCAGGACCTCATCGACTTTGGTTTCCAGGTCAATGATCTGTATTTCTCGACGACCGCATTCGGCGGTAATGGGATGTCGGCATGCGTGCTGGATCCTAACAATCAGTGTCTTGCCGACGGCTTTTTCCCGCTTACCGCCAATCAACTGCTCACGAATACCTTCGGTGGCCTGAATAGTCTGGTCGACGTGGCGTTCTGGATCATCGTGTTCTAAGGAGGTCACGATCACCGGAGATCAAAATGGGGAGGGCGTCCGGCGCGTCGGCAGCGGCGCCGGCGCTCGACCCGAGCAGCAGGTTCTTGGATTCCGACCGACACTGTCGGATGCCTGCTGCCGAACCTCAGTCCGGCAATACGTTGTCCCGGGTTTCCAGGGCGAACGGAATGACGAGCAAGCCGATGCCAAAGGCAATCGCAGTGAATGCAACTGGCTTGCCGAGGGTTCCCATTCGGCTGACCAGCGCACCCACTCCAAAGTTGACTCCGGCGGCGATGAAGCGCCCGAACGAGGTGGTAAACGCAAACGCAGTAGCGCGCACCGTGGTCCCATACTGCTCGGGCAGCCAAAGACTGAAGACGGCGAAGTTGCCGCCAAAAAAGCCTAAGAAGAACAGCACCGCGATAAAGGGATGCAGTCCCTGGGGCAGATAGAACGCCCAGCCAAAGCTGAGCAGAATGCAGATCGCCATCCCGAGGAAGTAAAACGTCAGGGTTCGCTTGCGGCCCAGGCGTTCGGCCAATGGGGGAACGGCTAGGCATCCCAGGATCGTCCCCAGTGATAACAAGCCCATGCCGAACGAAGATACGTGCACGGCCTGCGCCTGCAACATGCCGGCGCGTTTGGCTAAGGCGATGATCGCCGTCGGCGCATAAACTGCTGCCGCCCACAGGCCGCAGATGGCCGAGGCCAGCAGAACGGTGTTGACCAGCGTGCGCCGCGTGTAGGGAGCACGGAAGATCGTGCGTAGTGATGAAAGTCCACCCACCGCTTTCTGTTGGGCTTTTTGTTGCCAGCGCACAGGCTCTTTCACCCGGAGCAGAACCATCAAAGCCACGACGATGGGAGACAAGCCGCACCAGAACATGGCGCGCCAACCGTAGCGCGCCTGGACAGTGTAGTTGAGAGCTGAAGCCAGAAAAAATCCCGCATAATAACCGGTCTGCAGATAGCCGGCGCCCATTTTGCGGCGGTCTTCCGGCCAGGATTCGGCGACATAAGTGCCAGCCAACGCCCATTCACCGCCAATGCCGATGCCCGCCAGCAATCGGAACAGTCCCAACTGCCACACCGTCTGTGACAAAGCGGCGGCTCCCGTGAAGATGGCATAAACGAAAATGGTGGCAGCTAGCACACGGGTGCGTCCAAACTTATCGGCAATCGGCCCCCAGATTAATGACAGTCCCCATCCGACAAGAAAGAGCGCAAACAGGATCGATCCAGCAAAGCCCACATTGGCCGGAGTGGATGGGTACCCCGACTTCGGCAGCAGTTCCGCGAGCGCAGGGCTGAGGACGAGTGCGTAGATCACCGAATCCATACCGTCCAGGGTCCACCCAGTCCAAGCGCCCCAGAATCCGGTGATTTGCTGGCGAGTGAGTTTCGTGCGGGTCACTGTCCCATTGGCCACGGTGCCCTCCTATTTAGTAAAGGAAAGCGAAAGCCACAACTCAAATCCGGAATCTGCGACAAGAACGGCAACTCGCGGGCATGATCTAAACGGCAGCCCTCACCGCCCGATGCGTAGAATGTCGGGTGTGGGCAGGAGCATACCACAGCGTGTCAAGGACGCAGGGCAGCCGGTAGTGGTGCGTTTTGATAGTAATGGCTTTCTCAGAGGGCGTCATCCCGAACGCCGATGCAGTTCAGCCGGCGGAGGGATCTCGCGTGAAGCTGAGCCCATTTCATTACGTGCGAGATCCCTTCGACTGCGCTCAGGGCAGGCCCTTCGCTCCGCCTGAAAAGCGGCTGCGCTCAGGATGACGCCAGTATCTGTGAAACCACAAAATACAAACTGCACCGGTACCGGGCAGCAGGCCTAGGTGACAGCATCGTCGTTGCCCGTGGATTGAAACAGCGCCACCACCGAGGGCTTCATCACCTTTCCTAGCGCGTTGCGCGGAAGGGCGTCCAGCACCAGAAGCCGTGAAGGTATTTTGTACGCCGCGAGCGACTCCTGGGCCCAGATGCGAAGCGAAGGTAGATCGAGGACATTGCCGTCCTTCAAGACTACTGCCGCAGCGATGCGCTCTCCCCACTCTGCGTCGGGCATACCCACCACGGCACACTCGGCGACCGCAGGATGTTCGCGCAAGGTCTCTTCAATCTCCAGCGCGGATACCTTGTGTCCACCGGTCTTGAGGATATCGATGCTTGTTCGGCCAAGAATGCGATAGACACCGTGTTCGACGATCGCCGTGTCGCCGGTACGAAACCAGCCAGCGCGGAAGGCAGCGCAGGTTGCTTCGGGCTTGCCCCAGTATTCGGCGAACACGCCGGGGCCGCGCACTTCGATCTCGCCCGCGGTCCCGTGGGCAACCGGCTTTCCGTCTTCACTGACCAACTGAACCTCGACACCCGGCAGCGGCCTGCCGACGCTCCCCGGCACGCGCTCGCCGTGCAATGGGTTTGACAGTGCCATTCCAATCTCCGTCATACCGTAGCGCTCCAGCAGAGTGTGGCCGCTGATTTCCTTCCAGCGGTGAAGCGTGCTCACCGGCAATGCCGCCGAGCCTGATACCATCAGGCGCAATCCTCTGCACGCTCGACTCACCACGTCGCGTCGTTCGGGGGAAGCAGCGTCCCATGCCGCGATGAGCTTCACGTAAATCGTCGGAACCGCCATGAACAGAGTTACGCTGCCGGTGGCGATGCAGTCCCACACTGCATTCGCGTCGAAACGCGGCAGCATGTGGCAGGTCGCGCCCGCCCAGAGCGCACAAGAAACAACGTTGATGATTCCATGCACGTGGTGTAGTGGCAAACACAGTACGATGCGATCGTCAGGCGACCACTCCCAAGCCTCTATCAGGCTCATGATTTGTGCCGTGATGTTGGCGTGGGTTGTGACCACGCCTTTGGGCCGGCTCGAGGTGCCGCTGGTGTACAAAATCATGGCGCGCCGCTGGTCGGTTAGGTTCGGGGAGATATCGGGCAATTCCGTTGGTGGGATGGTGCGAAGCTGGTCATACGAAAACGCGCGGATGCCACGAGCTGCCGCAATCGGCGACAGCAGGGAAGCCGCCGGCGTATCGCCCACCAGTGTCGACGCCCTGCTATCGTCAATGAAATATTCCAGTTCGGGCCGGGTAGAGTTGAGCGGCAAAGGGACGGCAGCGCCACCTGCCCGCCAGATGCCCCACTGCGCTGCAACCCAAGGAAATCCCGGCGTCACCGCAAAAGCAACGCGCTCTTCGTGTAAGTCCTCGCGGCCAGCCAGCAGTACGGTCGCCACGCTTGAGGACACATCGAGCAAGTCGTTGTAGGTGAAGGCCCCCTGCGCATCGACGACCGCTGTGCGTCCCGTATGCCGCTGGGATTGAGCAATAAGTGGGATACAACTAGAGCGGCTCATCACAGGCAGACTTTACTTGGTCTCCACATTTATTGTCCACCGCTGTGCTTCTGGCTCGTTGGGAGTCAAAAGCTTGAACCGTGAAGGGCGCTAAGAAAGGCTGAAGAGAACGCAGAGAAAATCACCAAGTGATGCGGCGTGCCTTGATCAGGGACTCCCCGAGCATTTGAAAAAAGAAGCGGCGCCACATGAATTGTGGCGCCGCGCTGTTACTACGTGGTCAATCTCTACTGCACGTTCACGGTGACGTCGTCCAGATACATGTAGGTCAAGTCGCCGTAGCCATCTCCATGGTCGTTAAAGTAGAGGCGGATGGACTGGCCCTTGTACGAGGTCAGGTCGTAGGTGACCTGGGTCCAGGTCTGCGCGTTGGAGCAGACCTTCATGATCTGCGCCAGCAGCGTGCCGGAGGTGTTTTGCACCTGGGCTTCTTGCCAGTCGTAGGTGATGGTGTCGGTTGTGGATGGCCAATACCAGAAAGTCAGCGTCGCCTTGGTGGCGGTGCCGGGTATGGTGATGGTCTGGTATAGCGACGAATCGCCGTTGGGTTCACTGCCGGAGCTGGCGCTCAATTGCGCAGCATAGGTTCCGCTGTGCTTCTGCACAGTCTCGACGAACGGCGAGAAAACACCGCCTGTGGTCCAGTTTGCCAGAGTGCCGGTTTCGAAGGTGCCGTTCTGGATCAACTGAGTCGACGGTGCACTCACCGTCAGCGCGATGGTTGCGGTTTGCGTCAGGGAACCCGACGTGCCGGTCACGGTCACGGTGCTGGTGCCCGTGGTGGCGGCCGAGGACGCGGTGAATGTCAGGGTTGAGGTCGCGCTGCTATTCGCCGGAGGAGTGACGGGGTTGGTCGAGAACGCCGCCGTAACGCCTGTTGGCAGACCGGAGACAGTCAATGTGGTGGCCGAGCTGAATCCATTCTGACTGGTGACCGTGATCGTGCTGTTGGCGTTTGTGCCTTGCTGCATGCTGACCGAGCTCGGCGAAGCCGAGACGGTGAAGCCCGGAGTTCCGGCACCCACAGAGAAGATCAGATCGTCGTGGTCGTCATAGGACCCGGTGCTGCACGATGACGCGCTGCCCAGATAACGGAACTGGGCGCGCACCGCCTGCAGGCTTCCGCTGGACAGTGTGTAGTTGGCCGAGAGCGTTTGCGCGCCGGCCGCCGTGGGAGTGATGGTCCCAATCAGCGTCCACGACGGGCTGTTCGCGTTCGCGGTGTAGTAGAGATCCAGATGGTCCGAGGTAAATCCGCTATATGCCCAGACCGTGGCACTGACCTTTACCGTTTTGCCGGCAGCGAGAGTGCTGCCATCCGTGGTAGATACCACGATGCGGTCGTTGGATTCATCGGAGTGGAACGTCCCGGATGTGCCATCGGCGCAGGAGTTGTTGATGGTGTTGGGTTGATTGGGCTCGGTGCCTCCGGACAGGGTGTCGCGGCCGAGGAGGAGCGAGGGGCCCGAGTCGCATCCCGAGCCTGCGGTTACGCACTTCGGCGCCTTAAGCGTGGAGTCGTAGACAGCGGTTTGCAGTCCGACTGACGAATTCACGGTGAGGGCGATCGTTGTGCTGTGACTGAGTGAGCCGGACGTTCCCGTAATCGTCACGGTGGCGCTTCCGGTTGTAGCTGTAGCCGAGGCGGTCAGCGTGAGTGTGGAAGTCGCACTACCGTTGGCGGGCGGAGTCACCGGGTTGGTGGAGAACGCCGCCGTTACGCCAGTTGGCAAGCCGGCTGCGCTCAGTGTCGTTGCCGAGCTGAAACTGTTCTGGCTCGTGATGGTGATGGTGCTGGTTCCGTTTCCGCCTTGCGCGATGGTGAGCGAGGCGGGCGAAGCGCCGATCGTGAAGTTAGGTTGCGCCGCCGTATTGACCGTCAGTGTGATCGCTGTGCTGTGAACCAGCGATCCCGAGGTTCCCGTGATTGTGACCGTCGCGGTGCCCGTAGTGGCCGTGGAAGAAGCGGTCAAAGTGAGAGTGGACGTCGCGCTGCTGTTCGCGGGGGGCGTCACCGGGTTTGTGGAGAACGCCGCGGTTACGCCACTGGGCAGTCCGGTGGCGCTGAGCGTCGTTGCCGAGTTGAAGCCGTTTTGGCTGGTGATCGTGATCGTGCTGGTTCCGTTGGAGCCTTGATTGATCGTCAGCGACGAAGGCGATGCCGCGACAGCGAAGTTCGGTGGTGGATTGACCGTCAACGTAATGGTGGCGGTGTGGGTCGTCGAGCCAGAAGTCCCGGTGATGGTCACTGTGGCGGTGCCTGTGGTCGCCGTAGACGAAGCGGTCAAAGTCAGCGTCGAGGTGGCGTTCCCGTTCGCCGGGGGAGTTACTGGATTCGTCGAAAACGCCGCTGTCACGCCGCCGGGCAAACCGGAAGCGCTCAGCGTGGTCGCTGCGTTAAATCCGTTGAGGCTGCCCACGGTGATAGTGCTGGTCCCGTTCGAGCCTTGCGTGATGGCGAGTGACGACGGGGAAGCGGCCACCGTGAAGTCCGGTGTCTGCGTGGTGGAGCAACCGGGGAACTTGAAGTTGGAGATGCTCGTGTTCCAGTTAAAGCTGCCGGTTGAGGCCATGTACTCCTGCGTGTACCAGAAGGTGCAATCGTCTACGGGGTCAACCTGCATGGCGCTGTAGTCGCCCCAGCGGGTGAGGCCGCTGGTCTGCGAGCCGCTGCCGCTGATGACATTGATTTCGGTCTCCATGGTGCTCGCTGGATCAGTGGGAACCCGTCCCGTAAAGCGCACCGACGGTGAGACCGAACTGCTCGAAACGCTGTAGCCGAGCGCCATATCACCCACGTGATCCATGGCAACGGAGCCCATCCAGCGATAGTTAGAATCGGGAGCGAATGTACTCTGCTGAGCGACGGTGGGTGTGCCCGACGGATTCTGAATTTCATACCAGCGCACACCGCCGCCGGCGCCGGCGACGACTGAGTGGTTCACCACCAGCGATTCATGGGTACCGAAGTTGCGGTACGCCAGACGGTACATGAGCCGGTCGGCGAGGGAGTCCACTTGCTGCGTGGTTCCGGGTTGCGGAACGCAAGTACCGCCCCCACACAGGGGACTGAACGCCGCCACGTTGATGACGGTCGGTCCCGTGAAGGTCGAGTTTGCCGGAGTTCCGAAGTCGACGTGGAACTTGAAAAGGTTCAGATTGTTGGTGCCGAAATACAACATGTAGTTCGGCGAACCTGCGGGGGGAGGCGTCGTGCCGTCAAGGTCGGATGGCAGCAGTCCACCGACGGACGTGCCCTGCTGGAAGCAGACCTGTGTGGCCGCGGTGCCCGCCAGCATGGCGCTGCGGTTGTAAGCGCAAGCGTCCGCACCGACGAACGTAGTACCACCAGCGAACATGTTGAACGTTTCGTAATAGGCGTCCGGCCAGACGCTCATCTTGGGATAGTCGTCGAAGTTTGAGTATTGGAACGAATACCGGTTGTAGGTTCCGGTCGCGTCCGACGTGGTCGATACCGCAATGCACTGCAGGTAAGGTGTGGTTGAAACCGAGAACTGGCTGAAGATCCAGCGCTGGGCGATCTTGTCGTAGAGCACGATCGGGTCGCCATCATTATTACTCTGGCAGCCGCCACCGAATCCGGACCAAAGTGTGTTGCCAGCAGTTGGGCCGGCAATCAAAGCGCCGGTCGATTTGTTAAAGATCGCAAACGAAGTATTCACCCACTGCACGTATTGCGTTGCGCCGACCGCGCCTTCCGTGTCGGGCGGAGCGCCGGTGATGCTGAAGCCGTATTGTCCATTGCCTAGGCCCTGAAAGCTCTGCGTGACCGGAGGCGTAGGTGGAAGCACGGTGCTGATCTGGATCACCGGATCTTCCTGCTGCCGCATAAGTCCAAGTGGAAGAGGAATGCGCCTCATGGGTTCGATCGGCCGGCGCACCTGCGACGGTGGTGGAGCGTGCTTGATTAATTCGGAGAGCGGCTGAGAAACATCGTGGTGAACATCACTGCGAACGGTGGTGGGACCCGATTGGGCAAATAAAGAAACCGTGATGGACAAGAATATTGCCGTCAGCGCGAAGCGCCGGGCGGTCGCACAGCAGGGCGTCAACATATTTTCTCTCCTGGGCTTTTGAAATCGGCTATATGGTGTTTCTCATTTCGTCTCGACGATCCGGCGCTCGTTTTTCCACAAATGGCGCGCTTCTTGTGGCGCGTCAGCGGCCCCACTACTAGGCAAAATAGTTGGCATCATAACCGAGCTTGATTGTTCTGTTTAAGAATTTTTCCGGTGTTATGAAATCCGAACAAGCTTTCCTGGAACGGGAACAGCCGTCGGCCGTGCCAGGAGGGTGGGAGTAGAATCAGTGCCGTTGCGGCATGCCACGCCGCCAGTCCTTATATATGCATGGAGGCTCCCCAAGTCCGCGGCTGAGCGCATGGCTGGTCTTGGCCATGCTCGGCATGATCGCGGTCCCGGCGGGTATCACGCTGCACACTGTCCACGATCCGGCGGTCCTGCAGATTCCCAGCGCGAACCCTACGCCTTATGGCTATAGCTGGAGTCTGCTGTTGTTTGTTATCCCGATTGTTGTAATCGGATGGTGGTTTCTTCCCAGCGAAGGGCTGCGGATTCCGCAGCGTGCGTTCTGGCGCACGATTTGGATTCTGGTGCCGCTTGGGTGTGGGCTTGATTTCTTCTTTGCCAACCGATTCTTCGTCTACCCCAACGCTCAGGCGACGCTGAGGATCGGTGCTCCGGCGTTAGGCGGCAGTGTTCCCGTCGAGGAATACATTTTTTACTTCACCGGGTTCATTGCTGTCCTTCTGATTTACGTTTGGCTGGATGAATACTGGCTGGTTGCTTACAACGTGCCCGATTATCCCAGTGAGGCAAAGCAAATCCAACGTTTGCTGAAGTTCCATCTTTCTTCTTTGATTGTCGGACTCCTGTTGATTGCAGCGGCGATTCTCTATAAGAGATATTCTCAATTTCCGGAAGGATTCCCCGGTTACTTCATCGTGCTGGTGATCGGAGGCCTGGTTCCTTCGGTCAGCTTTTTCCCCATCGCCCGGCGGTTCATCAATTGGCGCGCGTTTAGTTTGACCATATTCATGATTCTTCTCATCAGCATGTTCTGGGAAGCCACGCTGGCTGTGCCCTATGGCTGGTGGGGCTACCAGCAAAAACAAATGATGGGCTTGTTCATCGGAGCTTGGGCGGGGCTGCCGGTCGAGGCGGTCACGGTGTGGATCGCGGTCACCTATGGGACCACGATCGTCTTTGAGATTCTGAAAGTCTGGCAGGCGTCGGGTAAGCCCGCCCGGCATGCGTTTCTGGGGAAACCGACGGCGGAGACGAATCGCTAGCGATCCTAAGGATGCGGGAACTGCGACACGTTTTTTCCGCTTCCGATTTCATCTTTTGTTGGTTTGAACGGTTCGAAGTTGCAATTGTGAGACAAATGTGCGAAAAGGTATGGGCACAACGTCCAGCTTTTGGGCCGTGCGTCGGGGACGATTCCAGTTCCTCGGGCCCCAAGCGGTAGAACCCCGACGTCAGTAGCTTCATTCGTAACTTTCCCGGGTCGTCAAATCAGAGCGTTTTGTCGCTTGCGGCTGGCCGTTGCAAGGCCGGAGAATTTGCGAGGATTGCCATGCGCCCAACTCTCGTGTTGAAGTTCACCTCTGTCCTGGCGGTACTGATTGCGGCGGCAGCGCCGGTTTGCGCCCAGTGGGCCACACCGACGGTCGATGGGACTATTGCTCCGGGCGAATACGGAACCAACAACTCGCTCACCAATGCTGGCAATACCGGCCAGACCTGGTACATGACATGGGATGCCAGCAATCTTTACGTTGGAATTGTGAACGCCAATCTCGCCGAAGGCGCGGTGATTTATGTGACGGGGAATCCTCAGAATCCGCCGACCTGTTGCAACAACGCGGACGGGAATCTCACGGGGTTCAACTACGACGGGACGAGTTTTTCGTCACTGCCGTTCCGGGCGAGGTTCGTCACCTATCTCAAAGGCGACACGGTTAACAATGCCAATGTATATCGTGAATACCGCACTGCCGATGGCAGTGGGAACTGGGGCGCAGCGACTTCTTACTACGGAGCCTACGCTGCTGACCCCAACAGCACGAATACGCGCGAGGTGGCGATACCCTGGACCGCAATCAACAGCGGGGGAATGCCAGCTGCCTTTGTCTTCTTTGGATACCTGACCTCCAATGGAGGGTATGTCTACGGACAGGCGCCTCCAGATAATCCGGGTGCGTTCATCGGGACCAACGCAACCTACACTCAGTACTACTCGATCGTGAACACAGGAAATAGCACGAGCACGCCACCCTTCTCCCTTGAACAACCCGCGGGATTCAGCGCCGCCGACACGGCAGGGTTCTTCCACAATACGTTCGACCCGTTCTATCGCGACCAGGAGGGTGCGGTGGCGGAGAACACGGCAGTCACGTTGCGCTTCCGCACGCTGCATTCCAGCGGCATTTGGGGCGTGACCGCGCGCGCCTACCTGTTCGACACTGGCTCGGGCACGACGACGGGGCCGGTTGATACCGGAATGCCGTTTGACCAAAACATCACCGTCAATGGGACAGAATACGACGTCTGGAAGACGACTTTGACCATGCCGTCGGCGCCGACGGTTTACTACTACAAGTTCAAGATCAATCGCGACACGACGAACGGGTGGTATAGCGATGACTATCTGGACGACAACGACAACGTCCATAAGGACGGCACAGGTGCGGCCAGCGACGGTGAACCATTTCCGTCATTCCAGATCACCGTCTACGATCCCAACTTCCAGACGCCGGCGTGGCTGCAGAGCGCCAATGTTTATCACATCCTGCCCGACCGCTTCCGCAACGGCGACCGGACCAACGACTACTGCCGTTCAGGAGCGACGACCGGCTGTCCGGTTTACTACGGCAATCAGCAGGCATTTACGTACAACTTGTGGAACACGCAGATTTGCGATCCGCGCAGCTCGACCTCGGGTTGCGCTGGCGAATACAGCAATCAGTTCTATGGCGGCGATTTGAAGGGAGTGCAGAACAAACTGGATTACATCCAGTCGTTGGGGCTGGATACGATCTACATGAACCCGATTTTTTCCGCGCGCTCCTATCATCGCTACGACACAGATAACTACCTGCACATTGATCCCGCACTCGGCGGAGATGCGGCCTTCGCATCGCTGTCGACCGAGTTGAGCCGGCGCGGCATGCAGGTGATACTCGACGGCGTGTTTAACCATGCGTCCTCGGACGGCATGTACTTCGACCGTTATGATCGGATCGGAGGGACGGACCCGAATATAGGCGCCTGCCTATCGCTAGGGTCGCAGTGGCGCACATGGTTCAACTTTACGGACAACAACGTGCCTTGCCAGACCGGAGACTATATCGGATGGTTCGGGCTCGACAGCTTGCCTACCTTCAACCACGGAATCGACGCGGTCAAGGACTTCTTCTACCGCGCCCCTGGGAACGTGACCCAGTACTGGTTTGGCCAGGGAGCTTCCGGGTGGCGCTTCGATGTACCCGACGATGGCAACTTCCCGCACTCGTGGTGGGTCGACTATCGCGCGCACGCCAAGACCTATAACGGTAACGGTCCGCTGATCGGAGAAATCTGGCCGAACGCCAGCCAGTGGCTGGCGGGAGACCAGATGGATGCGGTCATGAACTATCGCTTCCGGAAGAACATCACCGGATTTGTCCGCAATGCCGAATGGCACGACGACAACAACAACGGCACGAACGACATTCCGGGCCTCACGCCGAGCCAGTTCGACAATGCCATACGGGCGGTGCGCGACGACTATCCGCCGCAGGCGACGGCAGCAATGCTAAACCTGCTCGACTCGCATGATGTCAACCGCGCCCTGTATGTAATGACCGAACTGGGCGACACGGGCCTGGTGCAAGCCAAGCAGCGTCTGGAACTGGCAGCGCTCTTTCAGTTCACTTATATCGGTGCGCCGATGGTTTATTACGGCGATGAGGTTGCAGTGAATTCGCCGTCGCTGGCCAGCAGTGGCAACGGACCGATCGGCGATCCATACACGCGGCCGCCTTATCCGTGGCTGGACCAGCCGGGCGATCCGACCATCTACGGCCCGCCTGATACCAGCGTCCAGTCGTACTACACGACCCTGGCGCACCTGCGTAAACAATACCCAGAACTGCGCAACGGATCGTTCGTGACTTTGCTTACCGGCGACACTCAGGAAAGCAGCACGGCCCCGAACACTTACGCGTATGCGCGGGTGCTGAGTGGCGAGGCAGCCGTGATCGCCATGAACAACGGCCCGGCAAGCAACACAGCCGCGATTCCCGTGGCCGGCTTATTTAACGATGGCACCCAATTGCAGGATGCTCTGAGCGGAGCGAACTATTCAGTAAGCGGCGGCAATGTGGCAATCACGCTCGCCGCTCTTACTAGTGTCGTGCTACTGCCCGCCCCGGTGAATGTGGACCTGGTGCCGCCGATTGCATCCATCACCACCGTTCCTCCGGCCAACGGACATGGCTGGATCAACGCCAGCCCAGTCACTGTGAACCTGAGCGCCGCGGATTCCGGCAGCGGCGTCGAACAGCTCCGTTATTGGATCAACAACGGCGCGGTGACGGTAGCGGCAGGCAGCAGTGCCTCGACGCAAATCAGCGGCGCGGGCACAAACAGCGTGAGCCTGCGTGCGCTCGACAACGCTGGGAACATAAGTTCGCTGGCAACCCAGCTGGTGAACATCGACGTGACGCCCCCGGCGGTGAGCGCCTTCTCCTTCCCCTCTGTGCTCTGGCCGCCCAACGGCAAGATGGTTCCCGTTGCGGTGTTCGGCGCCATCTCGGATAAGTTGTCCGGTGTCGACCCGACAAGCGCCTCTTTCGCGGTGGTGGACGAGTATGGAATCGTTCAACCTAGTGGCCCGGTCAAGGTGGACCGTTTCGGGCTCTACGCGTTCATCGTCTCGCTGCAGGCGTCACGAAATGGAAACGACAAGAACGGGCGACAGTACACGATCACCGTCATTGCCAAGGATCTTGCCGGCAACGTCGGTTCGGCATCGACAATCGTAACGGTGCCGCACGACCATGGGCACTGAGGATTATCGATCCGGCTATTTGGCAGCGTTTGGCGGCGATAGAAGGAGGTCGACGATCACTTCTAAGTGATGGACAAGGATCTCGGCAACAACCGTTCTGCCTCCGCCATCCGATCGCCTTCGGCAGCGACCTCTGCGGAGGGGCTTAGACTGTCCGGGAGGCAAGATTGACCTTGATCCTTTCTTGGCTTGTGTGCTGGTTTTTCGCGCAATAGCCTCTGCGGCGTTCACAGCAGGCAATCCCCGCGTTAGACCGCAACCGGCGGGCGGCAGTGACTTAGGCGCTCGAGGGAACACATAATGTCACACCTGTTTTCAACGCAGCTGATAGCGCCTTCCGATCGCATCGAAGCCTGGCAATGGAATGCAATACAAATCTGCGGCGATGTTGTGTGCTCGCAGGTCTGGTGAGACAATTGCGCGGCTTTGGAAGGCTGCGAAATGGCGCTTGCGCCTTTTGATTAAAGTCACGATCATTAGTGCGCGCACCAACGCTTTATTCGTTCCGCTGCCTTGAAATCTGAGATCCTCAGTGTGGAGGCTCGTCGAATGAAGAACACCGTGCTGCTTCTCTTTTGCTTTTTCCCCCTGCTCGCCGCAGCCCAGAAACTTGCCGAATCGAGCGCCGAGATCATCACCTTGGAGAACTTATGGGTCCAGGCCGAGGTTCACAACGATGCCGATGCCCTGGGCAAACTCGTTGCCGACACGTTCGTCGTCACTCAGCCCGACGGTAGCAGCCAAACCAAGGCCGAGACACTGGCCTACGTCCGCGACAAAAGTAACCACTGGGACACCGTTGTTTCTGAGAACATGAAAGTCCATACGTACGGCGACACAGCCGTGGTCACGGGCACTTATCACGAAAAAGGCACCAGCGCCGGCAAGCCTTTTGATAACCACGGATTCTTCACCGACACCTGGATCCACCGCAACGGAGAATGGCGTTGCGTTGCCGGCCATGATAGCTACGCCGTTAAGGAATGACAGCGTCGGGTTTGCGGTCTGGGGCGGACACTCCTGTCCGCCGCCTTCGGGCCGTGTTGGGATTGTCTCCAAGTCAGACTCTTTGAGATGGATTTGAGTCTTGCCTGAGGAGACATTCTTCTGTGTCTCCCGACTCCGTGAGGAACTACATCCGCTGCTTCGTCCTGATTCGATCGGTTAACAAATTCACTCTGCAAACGCTTCCTGTGACAATTGAGAAACTGTCCTAAGTGGGCCATGATCACCGCCCCGTGGGCTCTACGATCCTTCCATGAGGAACGTGAGAGTCTTCGAATTCCCGCCGGCAAGAACGTGGCTTGCACTGGTTGTCACGGCAAGGGCCGTCGACTGGCAGCCGATAAACACTCGCACCCACAGCGGAGACGTTGGATCTGGTCTTTGGTGGAGCCAAGAGTGCCACTTATCCGCTGCCGGGAAAATTGCTAGCTTGACGTTAACCTGGGGAGTACCTCCAAGAATATGAGCGTCGTAGCAGGCATCACAGAAGTCTCCCCGGCAGTCGCCGCCCCGTCGAGTGCCGCGGTCTGGGTGGTTCCTCGAAAGAACGATCCTCGCATTCCCTTTGCCTGCATCCTGACGGCCTATGCGGTTTGGGGATGCACTGCGCTTGGATTCAATCGCACGCCGCTTCAGATTCTGCTCACCGTGGCGGCGGGCTGCACGCTCGATATGGGGCTCCACTGGCTCTTCTGCCGGCGAGAACGGCTGGTGCCTCTGAGTGCGTATATCAGCATGATGTCGATCGGGCTGCTGCTGAACTATTCGCACAACTATTACCTTCTTTTTCTCCCGGTGTTCTTCACGATCGTTTCCAAGTACGCGTTGACGTTCCGCGGGCGCCACATTTTCAATCCGTCGCTGTTCGGGTTGGTCTGCGCGCTGCTGTTGGGGCACGGACTGTATTCTTCAGCGCCGGCGTACCAGTGGGGAGGTTCGTGGGCCGTGGTAGCCTTCATGATTACAGCGGCGTGTGCTCTGTTTGTTTTTAGAGTCGGGCGGACGCCGCTGATCGTTTCATTTCTTTTTTTCTACGCGCTCCAAACTCTGCTCCGTGCCTACATTCTCCGCGATCACCTGCCGATGGAGACGCTAATCCTGGGGACGCTGACTTCCGCGCGCTTCTACCTGTTCACGTTCTACATGATGACCGACCCTAAGACCTCGCCGCCGGGGAAATGGCAGCAGGTGGGTTGGAGCTTCGTCGTCGTTGTGGTCGACCTGTGGTTTCACACGATGGAATCGCTCAGCACCTTGTTCTACGCCCTGTTCCTGGTGGCTGCCGTGCGCTTTGTTTGGCTGCATCTGAGTGCCTTGTGGAATGAACGCTGGATACATCTGAAGCAGGCTTTCGATCTTCAGCTTGCAACTCGCATCGCGGTCTGTGGCGCGATGGGTGCCGCCGGGTTTTTCGTTTACGCGGAAGTCATTCATCCGCGTCTGGCCATCAATGACCCCGGATTCGAGCTGGTTGAAGTTCCTCCTTCGATATCCGGGATCGACTCCCAGATGAGCGACGTGATGAGTCAGGTCGACCCGCGCGTCCGGCACTTTGCCAAGTGGATGATGTCGATCGGCGACGCTATCGCGGTGGGCGACTTTGACAACGATGGTCTGCCGGACATCTTTCTAACGAATCCACTGAAGCGCCCCGAGGACCGCAACGTTCTTTATCGTAACCTCGGCAATTTTCGGTTTGAGCGGATCGAAATTCCGGCGCTGCGCGAGATCAATCTGCATCCGGAAAAGTATGGCTTTGCGGCCGGGGCGACCTTTGTGGACTACGACAACAGCGGCGCGCAATCTCTGTTACTCACGTTCGCGTATGGCCGCAACCGTTTGTTGAAGAACATGCTCCCGGTCACGGGCAAACGGGAGTTCGTCGACGTCACCGAACAAGCGGGCATTGGGGAATACAGCACCTCCGTTGCAGCAACATTTTTCGACTACGATCGCGATGGAAAACTCGATCTACTGGTAGGCAACAGTTTTGCTCCGTATTTGAAGGACTATCCCGTCCCCACGCCGCTGAACATCTTTGCCCTGCCCCAGCCCGAGTTTGCGGGCGACCGCCGTATGTTTCACTTTATGCACGAGAGCTGGAGCAACGCGCAAAACGGCGGGCCGAACGTGCTGTTTCATAATTCCGGCGGCGGGCGCTTCGAAAAAATGCACATGACCGCCATGGGCATGTCCCAGACGCACTTCACCCTGGCCGTCGCCACCGGCGATCTGAACGGAGACGGCTACACCGACCTTTATTGTGCCAACGACTTTGGCCCCGACGATCTTTATCTGAACGACCACGGCCGGCGCTTCGTCCACGTGCAGGGGAAGATGTTCGGCAGCATTGGCAAAGATACATACAAGGGGATGAACGCTTCCATCGGCGATCTGGACAATCGCGGGCAACTCGACATCTATGTCTCGAACGTTCACGTCCCTTTGCAAGCTGAAGGCAGTTTGCTGTGGAAGACGTATCGCAACCGATCGTTCGTTCCGGATTTTCGCGACGAAGCGACGAGCCGCGGCCTTTTGAATGAAGGCGGCTTCGGATGGGGCGCCGCCATGGGCGACCTGAATCTCGACGGCTGGCTGGACGTGGTGCAGGTCAACGGCATGGTCGACGACAGCATGGATCGCCGCTTCGTCAAGCCGCGCAACTATTGGTATGCCGCCGAGAAGGTGATGCTCGCGCCGCCAGATGTGCACTCCTACGTGGACCGCTGGCCGGACTTGCGCGGCTACGAGATCTTCGGCCACCAGGCGAACCGCGTCTATCTCTCTCGCGGGGACGAGAGCAGCATGCAGTTTGTGGACGTGGCGCCTCAGGTTGGCCTGACGCAGTTGGGAAACTCCCGCGGCGTTGCTTTGGCTGACTTCAACAATCAGGGCGTCCTTGATGTGGCCATCACTCATCAATTTGGGCGCCTGAGTCTCTATCGCAACACGTTGCACGAGCAGGATCGAGTGAACGGGCGCGTTCATCATTGGATTGGCCTGGCGATGCAAGGAGACGGGAAGAAAATCAGCCGCGAGGCAATCGGCACTCAGGTGTTTGTGATCTACACGCAGAATGGCGGGCGTATTCGCCAGATGCGGGAAGTGCAGATCGCGAATGGGTTCTCCGCACAGAATGACCGGCGCTTGCTGATTGGTCTCGGAGATTACGAGGGCCCGGTCGATGTTGAGGTTCATTGGTATGGAGCGGAGACGCAGATTTACAGGGGCCTGGGGCTCGATCAATACCACGCCATTCGTTATCGGGCGCCATCGCAACTGGCGAGGAAGTGAGCATGAGTCTCAAAGACTATTGGTACATCGCGGCTGAGTCGCGGCAAGTGAAGAAGAGGCCGGTTGCCGTGTCCGCACTCGGACAGCGCCTCGTGCTGTTTCGGACGGATGACGGACATGTGGCCGCTCTCGAAGATCGTTGTTCGCATCGCAACGTGGCGCTCTCTCTGGGCGAGGTTTCCTCGGGATGCGTGACTTGTCCCTATCACGGCTGGAAGTTCGATGCCGCAGGACACTGTGTGCAAATTCCGTCTCTCGGCTCTCGTGGCCGGCTGCCCAACCATGGAGTGCGCGCTTATCCAGTTCGCGAGCACGATGGCTACGTGTGGGTTTATCCCGGTGAGTCGATCCCTGAGTCGTCTCCGTTCCGCTTCCCGCAGTACGACCAGCAAGGCTGGACAAGTTTTCGGATGAGAACGCGCTTTCAGGCGTCAGTGGAAGCGTGCCTGGAGAATTTCCTCGACTGTCCTCACACGGTGTACGTTCACCAAGGCTGGTTTCGGAATCATGACACGCGCGAATTGTCCGCCACGGTACGCTCGAGAGCGGATTCGGTAGAAGTGGAATTTCGAGGCGAGCCGATTACGAAGAGCCTGGTGTCGAGGCTCTTCTTTCCGAAGGGAAAAGAACTCCGTCACACCGACCGCTTTCTGATGCCAAACATCAGCTGCGTCGATTACGATTTCGGTCCTGACCGCCACTTCATTATCACGTCGCAATGCACCCCGCTGGCGGAATACGAGACGGAAGTGCACACGGTCATTACTTACAGTTTCGGCCGGATTGGGCCGCTGGTGCGGTTTTTGCTCGAACCAGTGTGCCGAAAGATTATCCGGCAGGATGTGGATATTCTGGCGGCGCAGACCGAACAGATTCGCTGCTTCGGCGGACCACACTTCTGCCATGCAGAGAGCGATCTGCTGGGCCTGATAATTCAATCGATGCGCAAACGCGTCGAGCAGTCGGAAGCTCCTGCACTGCAACGTCCGCAGGAGCGCGAGATCACGATCTGTTTTTAGGAGCACATGAAAGATCAGGGTCTGCAGAGTCGCATTGTTCCCGTGGCGGAGATCAGCGAAGCCGACGCGCGCGCCATGTACGAGGTCTTTGCGCGGCACTACGACTGCGTTTCCCGTAACAAATTCCTCCGGGACCTGGCGGAAAAAGATTGCGTGCTTATGCTTCTTGATGCGAATGCCGCTATCTGCGGATTCTCCACCCAGAGACTCTTGCGCGTGTCGGTCGGGGGGATTCCGTTGCGGGCGGTATTTTCCGGCGACACGATCGTGGATAGCGCACACTGGGGCGAACAGGAACTGGGACGTTGCTGGTGCCGGTATGTCAGTTCGCTCTATACGGAAGAGCCGAACGTTCCTCTCTATTGGTTCCTCATTTCGAAGGGATACCGTACCTATTTGTATCTACCACTCTTTTTTGAGAGATTCTATCCCAACTGCCAAACCCAAACGCCAGAGTTCGAACAACGCGTGCTCGACACACTGGCGACCGCAAAATTTCCCGGTTGCTATCGGCCTGCAAGCGGAGTGATCGAGTTTCCAAAGTCGCAGGGCCAACTCAAGCCGCATCTGGCGGAGATACCGGCGCGGCGGTTGCGAAATCCGCATGTGCGGTTTTTTCTGGAACACAATCCAGCTTATAGGGCAGGGTGCGAACTCGCCTGCCTCGCGGAAATTTCACCTTCGAACATGAAGCTGTTCGCCGGGAGAATCCTGCAGCAGACGCAAACTCCCGGAGTGTTGTGTCAGGGAGCCGATTGATGCTGGCACCACTGGTGTATCGCGCGCTGAATACGCTGCCCCTGGCCGGATGTTGGCGTGCCGCGCGCCGTTTCGACGCGTCACTGCATGACCCGCAAGCGGTGCAGAGCGATGTCCTGTTTGAGCTCTTGCGCCGGAATCAAGATTGCGCGTACGGAAAGCAGTATGGGTTTCGCACGATCCGGAGCGTTCGCGAGTATCAACAACGCGTGCCCATCGTTACTTACGACGACTTCGCGGGTTGGGTGGAACGCATGAAGGCAGGCGAGCGCGGGGTCCTCACCAGTGAACCCGTGCTCATGTTCGAAAAAAGCAGCGGGTCGGTGAGCGCGGCCAAATACGTCCCCTACACGCGCACCTTGCGGGCTCAGTTCCAGGCTGCGTTGGGTCCGTGGATTACAGACCTGTATCGATCGTTTCCGGGATTAGCGAGTGGGTGCGCTTACTGGCTGGTGACTCCGCTGTCCAGAGAACGCGAACTTACGCCAGGCGGCATTCCTGTCGGGTTCGAGAGCGACGCTGAGTATTTCGGTTCTGTGCATCGGTGGCTTCTGCACAAGACCATGGCAGTTCCCGCGGAACTGGCGTGCGTGCCGAGCCTGGAAGACTGTCTGTATCTCACGCTGCGGTTTCTGCTCCAGGCGCGCTCATTGACTTTTATTTCCGTGTGGAACCCGAGCTTTCTCCAAATTCTTCTAAACCAGCTGGAGCTGCACGGCGAACGGCTGGTGCGCGATTTGCTCGATGAGAAAGTTAGCGTGCCCGCTCCCTTACCATCGGGAATCACAGCCGCATTGAGGCGCGACGCCCGGCAGGCGCGAAACTTGGAATCGATGCTGATTCGGGGGCGAATCGAGCCCGAGGTGCTCTGGCCGCAGCTTGCGCTTATCAGTTGCTGGACTTCCGCAACCTCGGCGCCTCTGATAGGTGAAATCCAGCGAGCGTTCCCCGGCGTCGCGATTCAGGGCAAAGGACTGCTTGCCACGGAAGGCGTGGTCTCCATTCCGATCGAGAGATACAAGGGATGCGTTGCCGCTGTCACCTCGCATTTCCTGGAATTCCTCGATGCGGAGTCTGACACCTGCCGTCTCGCGTCAGATCTGGAAGAGGGTGCCGAGTACTCAGTGGTTCTCACAACTGGCGGAGGTGTTTGGCGGTACCAACTTGGCGACCGCGTTCGAGTAACAGGATTTGCCGAACGGACGCCGATTCTCGAATTCATCGGGAAAGAGGATTGTGTGAGCGATCTGCGCGGAGAAAAGCTCAACGCCATCTTTGTGGCCAAGGTTCTCACTGAGTTCGAGTGTTGCCGCTCAGCAGCCTTCGCGATGCTGGCTCCCACCAACGAGGAGATTCCGCACTACACTCTTTTTCTTGAAAGCCAGCATTGTAAGACCAAACTGGGCCCACGTCTGGATGAAAAGTTGTCGGCAAATCCGCACTACGCATATTGTCGAGGGCTCGGTCAACTCGGCGAGCTTCGAGTGTTCCTAATCCAATACGGAGCGCGCGAGGCATACCTGAAACATTGCGAAGCGCTCGGACAGCGCGCCGGGAGCGTCAAGATGACGGCTCTGCACAAACTGGGCGGATGGGAAAAACTCTTTACCGGGAGCTATTTGAACCCCGATCGCGCAGAGGTCTGCGCATGATTGCCCCTGTCGTTCCTCGGCCAAAGTTACCGCCACCCAGTTCGCGCTTTGAAATTGAGCCGGCAACCGGGGCGGATGACGAGGAACTCCGCGGATTGCTGCGGCGCAGCCCGATTCCGGGCTCCATCAGCCTGACCTTCGAGCGCGAGCCGAATTTCTTCGAATCGTGTCGGGTGCGTGGGGATTTCGTCCAGGTCGGTATTGGCCGCGATCGCCGCACAGGGAACATCATTGGGCTCGGCACGCGCTCCGTTTCTCCGGCATTCCTCAATGGTCGAGCCACACCGTTGGGCTACCTCGCCGACCTGCGGCTTGAGATGCAGCACCGCGGCGGCACCCTGATCGCGCGGGGTTATCGCTTCCTGCGGCGTCTCCATGAAGATCGACGTACACGGTTCTACACGACCATGATCTTCAGCGGAAACCACGGCGCGCTCACCACCATCGCCAGCGGACGCGCCGGTCTGCCGCAGTATCACGATTTGGGCACGGTGCATTCGCCGGGCATCAACATTCGGCGCGCCAAACCGCCGATCCACGCCGATTGTGACATTTTGCGAGGATCAGAGGTCCTTTTGCCCGAGATCGTGGAATGTCTCAACCGAAACAATTCACGTCGGCAGTTCGCGCCCGTTCATACCATTGCGATGTTCAAGAGCCAGTGGCGCAACTTCAGCGTCGAGGATTTCTACGTCGCTGTCCGAGGGAGTCGGGTGATAGGTGTCCTCGGATGTTGGGACCAGGGCTCTTTCAAACAGACACGCGTTGCCGGATATGGGCCACGGCTGCGATGGCTGGTTCCGGTGGCGAATATCCTTCGCCCGATCACGGGAGCGCCGCGGTTTCCTAAGCCTGGGCAGGAAGTCGCTTACTTCTACGTCAGCTTCATCGCGGTGGACGAAGACGAGGTACAGGTCTTTCGGGCTCTGCTTCGTCGAATTTACAACGAGGCCGTCGGCGGGCGATACCTCTATGCCGTCCTCGCTTTGCACGAGCGCGATCCTCTCTTGCCCGGGTTGCGCGAGTATTCTCTGACGCCGTTTTCGGGGCGGCTTTTTTGCGTGATCTTTGAAGACGGCGAGGATTTGTACCAGAGCCTCGATGGGCGCGTTCCTTATTTGGAAGCGGCGACCTTTTGATGAAGAAACGAATCACACACCTTGGACCGCTGCGCTACGCTGCTGATCTGCGGACACTGGCATTCCTGATTGCGTTCAACGTTCTGTTGGCGGCGCAGTGGCTGGGCATTGCCCGCGGGGCGTACCTGCTCGTGCCGACCTATGTCTTGGCCGTGGTGGCGCTCGTGGTAAAGCACAACCACGTGCACTCGCCCACTTTTCGGATAGCGCCATGGAACAGCGCCTTCGAGTTGTGGCTCAGCATTCTCACGGCCCATCCCACCTCGGGCATCATCACTTCGCATAACGTCCTACACCACGGCAGCAACAATACTGACGCGGACTTTGTCCGATGCTCACTGGTACGCTATCACTCGAATTTCCTTAATCTGATGGCCTTTTTTTTCGCTTCGGTCAACACGATGTATCGCAAAAAGCCCAACGATCTCGACAGCTGGCGGCGCTCGCGGCCGGAACTTTACCGGCAAGCGATCGCCGAACGTACCTTTACTTATGGGTTTCTGCTACTGCTGGTTCTCGTCGACTGGCGCTCTACGCTGAAATACTGCGCCGGGCCGTGGTTCTTCGGCCAATGGGTTCTCGTCACCATCAATCTTCTGCAACATCAAGATTGCGATTTCGACTCGGAGTACAATCATTCCCGCAATCTCACTGGGCGAGTCCTGAATTGGCTGCTTCTGAACAACGGTTACCACACCGCTCACCACATGTTTCCCACGGCGCATTGGAGTAAGCTGCCTGCTATTCACCAGCGTGTGATAACGGCTCGCACCGACCCAGCGCTCGAGGAGCGCTCGCTTTGGCTCTGTGTTTGGCGGCGCTTTGTACTGGGCAGGGGATGGCAAGGGGCTGGAGCGTGAAGTCGAATCCTCACCCGCCCGGGCCGAGTTCGTACGTGGGGATTCGCCAAGCCCTGGCTTTCCGCGCTGCTCCACTCACTTATCTGCAGCATCTCGCGCAGCGCTATGGGGATATCGTGCACTTCCGCTTGGGGTGGAAGCACGCGTTTCTTCTGAACCATCCCAACCTGGTTCAGGAATTCCTGGTGGTCCATGCTGCCAAGCACGTGCGTGGGCCGATCATGCAGCGCGGCCGCGCTGTTATGGGCGAGGGTCTACTGACCAGTGAAGATCCACTCCACGCCGCCCAGCGAAAATTAATTCAGCCGGCGTTTCATCGGGAGCGAATTGCGCGCCATGCGCAGGTCATGTCCGAGTTCGCTCGCCGGGCCTGCGACGGATGGCGGCACGGCGAAACCATCGACCTGCACAAAGAAATGATGCGGCTCACGCTGGCTATTCTCGGCAAGACGTTGTTTGACCGGGAGATTGAGGAGGACGCGAGCGACATCGGGGAGGCTGTCACCGAGTTAATGTCTCTCGTGGATCTGGTATTTGTGCCTTTCTCGCAACATCTCATGAACCTGCCGATACCGGGCATGCGCCGTCTGAAAGAAGTGCGCGAGCGGCTGGATCGCCTGATCTACGGCCTCATCGCCGAACGGATGAAGTCCGGGGCAGACGGCGACGATCTGCTTTCCATGCTCGTTCGTCATCAGTTGGCGGAAGGGAATCGGGAGCACTCAGTGCGCCAGGTGCGCGACGAGTGCCTGACCATTCTTCTTGCCGGGCACGAAACCATCGCGAATGCACTGACGTATGCGCTATTCCTTCTGGCGCAGCACCCCCAGCACGTCGCCAAAATTCGCAATGAAGTGAACTGGATCGCTGGACAAAAAGAGCTGGGTGCAGAGGAATACGAGCAGATTGCTTTCACGCGCCGTGCACTGGCCGAGTCCATGCGCCTGTATCCGCCGGTCTGGGTGCTGGGGCGCGCCATCACGCAGGCATGCTCGATCGGGGAATATAGCGCGCCTGCGGGAGCGATTCTGTTTGCCAGTCAGTACCTGCTGCACCGCGACGCCCGCTTTTTCCCCGAACCAGGCCGTTTCGATCCCGACCGTTTCCTAGCGACTGGCGAGATGCACCCGTTCGCATATTTTCCGTTCGGAATCGGGCCGCGGCGCTGCATCGGAGAAGGCTTCGCGCTCATGGAAGGGGCCCTGGCGCTGAGCACGATCCTGCGGCGCTGGGAGATCGAGTTGCTTCCGGATACAAAACTTGTACTCGATCCAAAAGTGACGCTGCGCCCGAGATTCCCAGTGCTGGTCAGGGTGAAGGCTGCGGCAGAGAAGAACGATGCGGATAACGTAGACGAGGAGGGAAGGGCGCCGTTGCACAACGAGGGCGTTCCTACCACCAGACCAGCTGCAGGGCAATGATGGCGGCGCATTGCAGTACGAGGTAAATGTGGAAGCAATTGCGTTTGGACGACAGCCCAAAGAACTGGAGGGTGGCGGCATCGTAGCTGAGGCGGATGAAGACTCGGAGCGCCACTAATATCAGTAGCGCATAAAGAATCGCGCGGTAGCGGACCGGATCATAGAGGGGAAGCAAACCTGTCGTACCGGCGAAGACTCCGAGAGCGCCCCACGGGCGCAACACCGCGACCACTGGAGAATCGGCAGGGAAGCGAGCTCCGAACAAACGCTGGTAGAGGCCAGCCGAACGCCTGGGAAAAAGGACGCCGGCCACACCTGTGGTGAGATGGTCGGCCGCGAGAACGAGCAGATTCAAGTTCGCGATGGCGTGCCAGATCTTCATGCTTCAGCGATAGCCCGTTCGGGAAAGCGCGTTCGCTAGCCCTGCGCTTCCTGCCCGACTGTACGGAGGATTGTATTTGAAAGACCTGACTCAAGGCTCCGTGTGGGGAAATCTGGTGCGGATGTCCGCCTTCCTCATGGCAAGCATGCTGGTGCAGGCGCTCTACTTGCTCGCCGACATGTACTGGGTCGGACGTCTGGGAAAGGAGTCCGTGGCTGCGGTCGGTCTGGCATCCAATCTGATGGCATTGACGCTGGCTCTGACACAGATGATGGGCGTGGGGACCACGACGCTCATCTCTCATGCGGCCGGGGTGAAGAATCAGGATCGCGCCCGATTCGTATTCAATCAGTCGTTCCTCTTGTCCATCGTTGGAGGCGGAGCGCTTTGCTTTGTGGCGTTTCTGCTTCGCCACGCCTATTGTGCGGCGCTCGCTGCCAGTCCGGAAACGGTGAGGCTGGGTACCTCGTACCTGGCCTGGTTTGTTCCAGCACTGTTCCTGCAATTTCCGCTCATTGCCATGGGGGCTGCCCTTAGGGGCGCAGGAGTGGTCAAGCCTACGGTCGCGGTGCTGGTGGTAACCGTTGTGCTCAACCTGGTTTTGGCGCCCATCTTGATTTTTGGATGGGGGACGGGACATGTGTTCGGAGTCAAGGGCGCCGCCATGGCTACATTTCTGGCGCTGGCGATCGGGGTGGCTGCCATGTTCGGTTATTTCGCCACCAAGGAAAAGTATCTGGCTTTTGACGCGTCCGTGCTTCGTCCCGATTTCGAGCTTTGGAGAGAAGTGTTCAGCATCGGGTTGCCCGCAGGGGCGGAACTGGGAATCCTGGGAATCTACCTGATTGTCGTTTATGCCGTGATCCGCCACTTCGGTGCCGAAGCTCAGGGCGGATTCGCCATCGGAGCTCGCGTGATGCAAGCGCTCATCCTGCCAGCGGTGGCAGTTGGGATGGCGAACGCTCCGATCGTTGGTCAGAACTATGCTGCGAAGCGACCGATGCGCGTCCGCCAGAGCTTCTGGGCGGCCTGTTGCGTGGGTTCTGCAGTGATGCTCCTACTGACTGTTCTCTGCCAGTTTAAGTCGGGCGCGATCGTCAGCCTCTTTTCCAGGCAGAGCGATGTAGTGGCCGTCGCCGCTGAATATCTGAGAGTGATCTCGTCGACATTTCTCGCAAGTGGACTGATCTTCGCCTCCGCCAGCGTCTTTCAGGGCTTTGGCAACACGCGGCCGCCATTCGTGAGTTCGATCATCCGCTTGTTTGTGTTTGCGGTGCCATTGCTTTTGCTTCTGCAGTGGCCCCAACTCACCTTGCACCACATTTGGCTGATCTCTGCGGGATCGATCTGGGTTCAGGCATTCACCAACTTATGGTTTCTGCGCGGCGAGTTCCGCAGGAACTTGGACTTGATTCCTGAAAATGTCGCCGATACGGAAGTGGTGGAGCCTGCGGGTTAGGATGTCCATGTCGAACGCACGAACATTCCTGTGGCTATTCGCTTACGTCCAGGTTGGGTTCATCAGCCTGGATCTCTACGAACATTGGCGATTGGCTCGCAGAAGCGGCATTCAGCATGTTGTGGAGCGATACCGCGTGCTCATTCTTGCGGTTGCCGGGGCCTGTATCGCGTATTCCGTGATTCAGATCGCGCTGGCTTCTGTCCTTCCCACGATGGGAAGGCTCACGGACTACGTGATCCGCACATTGCATGTGAGCGTGACCCAGGTTGGCACCAGATGGACGATCCCGGTTTTCCTTGGCGCCTTTTTTACTGGAACCTTCTTCGATTACATCGTCCACCGCTTCTTGCTGCACGGATTTCTCTGGAGACTGCACGAAAACCACCACTTGCCTTCCGTCGTCTCCAATGCGATGCCCGGGATCGCCGCCCGCCCTTTCGTTGTAGTACCTAACTTTCTGATTAACGCCGGATCTTGTGCGGCAATCTTCAGCCTGGTCCGGCTGATCGGGCGGCCACAACTGATTGCGACCTTCATCCACGTCGTGCCGGCTCTGCTGCTGACCTTTGCATTCGTGGCCAGCGCCAGTCATTCCATCTTTTTACGGCGGTTCGACTGGGTCGAGACCGTGTTCCGGAATCTCTTACTGATCAGTCCACGAGAACACCTGCTGCATCATGCGGCGACGATCCAGGGCAACTATGGCAACTTCACCGCGTTGTGGGACCGCGCCTTCGGGACCTACATCCCACCCACAGCCGGTGAATTTCCTCTGGGGCTCGATTACGACCAGGACTTTCTCGGGGCAATCACCGCCGGCCGGTTTAAGCTCTCGCCCGTGGCGCGATCCCGTTTTCAGGTCGGGCGAGTCTGTCATCTTAAGGACGATACCGGCCGGGTGCCGGAGTAACTCTTGCGGCACCATTTGAATTTGGACTGGCATTCGCCGGAGTTTTGCAGCAGCATTCTAAAATCTCAGGAGCTTACTATGAATCGCCACACCGGGATCCGATTTCTCGCTGGGTTCATGGGGATTTACCACATTCTGATGGGGGTTCTGGGAATCGTGTCGGGCTCGACTGCGGCATGGGGTGCGCGTGTGCTGTGGCACGCGAACGTAACGGTGGATCCGCAGTTTAGCTATCTGGCGAAATTTCTCGGTGCCTACGTGGTCGCGTTTGGCGTGATGATGCTCTTCATCGCCAAGGACCCGGTGCGCTACGCTGGACTGGTTTATCCAGCGGTGGTGGTTGCGGTGCTGCGCATTGCAGAGCGGCTGATTTTTGCCGGCGAATTAAAAGCCGCGTTCGGCATCGGCATGGATCGCACCATCGGAACGGTCATTGTGGTGGGCGTTCTAAACCTGGGCCTGCTCATATTGAAGCCTCGGGATCCCTATATCCCGTCGCGGTCGTAGGCTCCGGCTCTCTGTGGAGCGTCACGCCCGGGCTTTGTCGATCATTTCTTCCCAGATGCCTTTGGACTTGAGAACAAGCTCAACGGCTTCGCGGATCGCGCCATGACCGGCAAGCGCTTTCGTCGTGTAGTGTGCCGCGCGTTTTACCTCGGGCACGGCGTCGCCAACCGCAACCGAGAGGCCGGCGCGGAGCATGAGTGGAATATCCGGAAGGTCGTCACCGACGTAAGCGACAGCCGAATCGGGGACCCCAGCCTTTCTGAGAATTTCTTCGTAAGCCGGCATCTTCACCGGCTGTTTCATGTAAATGAACTCCATCTTCATTTCGTGAGCGCGGCGCAAAAGTGCGGCGCTTTCGCGGCCCGTGATGCAGCCGGTGCGCAGACCAGCGGTTTGAGCCAGGGTGAGGCCCTGGCCGTCGTGCGCGTCAAAGGTTTTGATTTCGAGGGCGGTGCCGTCGAGCTGCGAAAGCAGGGTGACGCCGCCGTCGGTCATCGTGCCGTCTACGTCCATAAGGAGCACTTTGATTTGAGCAGCGCGCTTTTTCAGTGCGGGGGTGATTTTGGGAAAGCCGGCCAAGAAGCCTCCAGAAGAAAGATGAAGTTTGGGAACCTCTGAATAAGTCGTAATCGTGTCTCTCCAGTCAGAAGCCTGAACCGCAAAGCCCGCTAAGAACAGCCGCAAAGGCCGCAAAGAAAATCAAAAGAAGGCGGCGAGGCCGACTTGATCAGAGCTTCCCCATGTAAGTAGTCTAAATCGATCGTCACGCGAAACCGCTTACTCCGGTTGCGACCGCGCCTGTTGCACCATTTCGACCAGCACATTTCGAGTTTCTGCCGCATTGCTCGCCTCCCGCAAGAATGCGATGCGGGCCCCCCGCATACCATCAAGGGTCTTCACTCGCACATGAAAGCCGAGGCGGTCGACCCCTGTCATGGCCGCTTCCTGGGACTCGATCCGAGCAAATTTACGGGCAAGCAGAACGAGCGCATCCTTATGGTCGGCGTTCATGTGCTCGATGATTTCTGCCATTGAGTCGGCGAGAGGGTCGGGTCGCGCGCGCTCATAGTCCGACGCGGAAACCCAGCCCATCACGCCGAATCCGCCCACGTAGTAGACGTCTACCACCTCCAAGCGGTAGAAAGAGAAGTCTTCAAAATCAACCCAATACTTGCTGTTGGCGTAGCGCTCTAGGTAGAGGTCACGCGACTCCGGCACCTCTGGCTTCGGGATCGTCCGAACATTTCCCACTAACGTGACCCGGGATGCGCCCAAGGGATCGGCGCTGGCGTCATCCTGGGTCACCAACAAACTGGCACGCGGGTCCGCCTGCAGGTTTTGCGTGTGCATGGCCATAGTGCTGATCAGGAAGATGGGGCGGCCGTGATCGTCCAGGCCGTAGGGCATGACTGAGCCGAAGGGGAAGCCGGGCTGTTTCCGCGAGAGGGTCGAGAGGCTGCCGATGCGGCCCAGGTACATCAGGGTGCGGGCACGCTCGGCGAACGAAGGCTCGGGGATCGGTGGCTGGTCGCTGGCTGGCCCAGGGCCGGCATGTTTTCTGCTGGATGAGGATGAAGACGACATTCTGTAATCTCCTGAAACCCTAAAGTGGCAGATCGATGATTATCGTTCCGGTGTGGCTCTGAGTTTAGCTGGGCCCCGGGAACGAGTTGCCACGGATCGCCGCTTTTCAGTGCGCGCCGCATCCAATCGCGCCGCGAGCGAGGCGAACGCGGGTGTGGGTCCCTTCCAGCGCAACTGATCCACATCTTCAAAGAGAGCGATGTCGGTCCGCAGCGTGGCCAGCGTGCGAAACAGCAGTGCACGGTCCCGTTCGCGGGAGAGGGTTGCAGCGAGGGCGATCGCGTTGGCGGCGTTCACGTGCCACTCGCGACTATCCGCAGGTATTGATTCAAGGTGGACAAACTTGGCTAAGACGGCAGCCGACGACTTCGCCCCCCAACCCGGCAATCC
>Ga0209698_10000148_pt1 | contig 72185 bp, 67 predicted proteins | sample LitLauG_LLR_2012_FD_187203 | JGI IMG/M metagenome (GOLD analysis project Ga0209698, IMG submission 187203) | Freshwater sediment microbial communities from Pennsylvania, USA - Little Laurel Run_MetaG_LLR_2012 (SPAdes) (version 2) | ecosystem: Environmental > Aquatic > Freshwater > Creek >... | reverse complement strand
GTCAACAACGCGGGCCGCTCGATCCGCCGCTCGATCGCGCTCAGCTACGACCGCTTCCACGACTTCGAACGCACGATCCAGCTGAACTACTTCGGCGCGATCAAGCTGATCATCGGGCTGCTGCCCCACATGCGCGAGCGCGGCTCGGGCCACGTCGTCAACATCTCCTCGATCGGCGTGCAGACCAACCCGCCGCGATTCTCGGCCTACGTCGCCTCGAAGGCCGCGCTGGACGCGTTCACGCGCGTCGTCGCCTCGGAGGTGATCGGCGACGGCGTGACCTTCACGACGATCCACATGCCGCTCGTGCGCACACCGATGATCGCGCCCACCAAGATGTACGACGCGTTCCCGGCGATCAGCCCGGACGAGGCGGCGGACATGATCTGCGAGGCGCTGCGCTCGCGGCCGAAGGAGATGGGCACCCGCATCGGTAAGTTCGGCGAAGTCGCCTACTCGCTCTCGCCGAACATGGTCGACAGGCTGCTCCACCTCGCCTACCGCGTGTTCCCGGACTCCGCCGCGTCCAAGGGCCAGCAGTCCGCCGAGGAGCATGTCTCCTTCGAGCAGATCGCGATGGCGACGCTCACACGGGGCGTTCACTGGTAGCGGACAGCGCCGCTGCGGGATGATCTCCCCGTGAGCGACACCGAGCCGGCTATCCAGGTGAGCGAGCTTCGCAAGCGCTACGGCGACTACGAGGCGGTTCGCGGCATCGACATCACCGTCGAGCGCGGCGAGGTGTTCGGGCTGCTCGGGCCGAACGGGGCGGGCAAGACAACGACCGTCGAGATCCTCGAGGGCTATCGCGCCCGCACGAGCGGCGAGGTCTCGGTGCTCGGGCAGGACCCCGCCCAGCGGTCGCTGGAGCTGCGCCGCAGGATCGGCATCGTCCTGCAGTCGGGCGGCATCTACAGCCACATCACGCCGCGTGAGGCGCTGAGCCACTGGGCGAGCTTCTATCCGCACCCGCGCGACGTGCAGGAGGTGCTCGACCTCGCGGGGCTCAGCGAGAAGGCGGACACGCGCAGCCGCAGGCTCTCCGGCGGGCAGCTGCGCCGCCTGGACTTCGCGCTCGCGCTCGTCGGCGATCCTGAGCTGATCTTCCTCGACGAGCCGACCACCGGATTCGATCCGGAGGCACGGCGTGCAGCCTGGGACACGGTGCGCTCGCTGCGCGCGCTCGGCAAGACGATCCTGCTGACCACGCACTACCTCGAGGAGGCCCAGGCGCTCGCGGACCGCGTCGCGATCGTCAAGGACGGGCGCGTCCTGGCGATCGGCCCGCCGCGTGAGCTCGGCGTCGGCGGATCCTCATACCGCGTCGCCTACCGCGAGGGATCAAGGCTCGTGGAGCTCGAGACGGACGACCCGACGAGGGTGCTGCACGACGCGACCGGGCGGGCGCTGGAGCGCGGCGAGCGGCTCGAGGAGCTGTCGGTCGGGCGTCCGACGCTCGAGGACGTCTACCTGGAACTGACGAGCGATGCCTGACGTGCTCAGCCTCACCTGGCGCCAGTACCGGCTGGAGCGCAGGATGTTCTGGCGCAACCCGAGCGCCGCGTTCTTCAACTTCGTGCTGCCGCTGCTGTTCCTCGCCGCGGGCGGAGTGATCCTGTCCGGCGATCAGAGCAGCCTCAACAAGCTGCTGCCCGCGATCGCCGGTATGAGCGTGATGTCGACCACCTTCACGGCGCTCGCCTACAACATCGTGTTCCTGCGCGAGCGAGGGGTCCTGAAGCGGATCCACGGCGCGCCGCTGCCGACGATCTCCTATTTCGGGGGCGTCGCCGCGAACGCGGTCACGAACACGGCGCTGCAGATCGCGATCATCGTCGTCGCGGGCAAGGCGATCTTCGGGCTCGGCTGGCCGCCGGAGTGGGGCGCTCTGGTCCTGTTCACCGTCGCAGGGGTGATCTGCTTCGCGGCGCTGGGCGTCGCGTTCGCGCACGCGATACCCAACTTCGAGTCGACCGCCGCGTATGTGAACGCCGTGTTCCTGCCGGTCGTGTTCGTCTCCTTCTATGTCTTTGACTCCTCCAGCGCCCCGGAATTCCTGCGCACGATCGCCGAGGCGCTGCCGCTCTATCCGCTGATAAAGGGCCTGTCGGGGGCGATGGTCACCGGCACGCCCGTGAGCGAAGACCTCGACGCGCTCGCCGTGATCGCGATCTGGGCCGTGTTCGGCGTGACGCTGGCCGTCCGCGGCTTCTCGTGGGAGCAGCGCCGTTCATGAGGGAGCTCGCCCCCGGCGTCCGCCAGCTGAGCGGCATGCCCCCGAACGCGATCAACGTCTACCTGATCGGCGACGTGCTGCTGGACGCCGGCACGCGCCGCGCCGAGCGGCGGATCATGCGCCAGCTCGACGGCCAGGAGGTGAACGCCCACGCCCTCACGCACGCCCACCCGGACCATCAGGGCTCCAGCCACGCGATCTGCACGAGGCTCGGGATCCCGCTGTGGTGCGGCCAGGGCGACATCCCGGCGATGGAGGTGCCCGGCGGCGTCGCCGCGTCACAGCCGCCGGGGATGCTCAACCGCATGCAGCAGCGGTTCTGGACCGGTCCCCCCCACCCGGTCTCGCGTGCGCTGATCGAGGGCGACGAGGTCGCGGGCTTCACGATCCTGGAGAGCCCCGGCCACTCGCCCGGCCAGGTCGCCTACTGGCGCGAGTCCGATCGCGTCCTGATCCTCGGTGACGTGCTGAACAACATGAACGTCATCACCGGCATCCCCGGCCTGCACGAGCCGCCCTCGTTCTTCACGGCAGATCCGGCTCGCAACCGCGTCTCGGCGCGCCGCCTGGCCGCTCTGCGGCCGGCGCTGACGTGCTTCGGCCACGGCGCCCCGCTGCGCGACCCCGGTAAGCTCGCGGACTTCGTCGACCATCTCGCCGATTGACATGCCGGACGCACTCTTCCTCACCGACGGCGAGGGCTTTGCCCCCACCGCCCACTCCCGCGGCCCCTGGGATCCGCAGGCGCTCCACGGAGGCGCGCCGTCCGCGCTGCTCGCCGATGCGTTCGAGCGCCACGAGCCGAACTCGGGCCTGGCGGTCGCCCGCCTGAACTTCGAGCTGCTGCGACCCGTGCCGATGGCTCACCTGAGCGTCTCGGTGACGGTCGTGCGGCCCGGCCGGCGCGTGCGCGAGCTCCACGCCGAGGTCCACAGCGAGGGCATGCTGATCTGCCGCGCGAGCGCGCTGCTGGTGGCCCCGGTTCCGGGCGGCCTGCCGGCGGTCGCCGCCGGCGACCCGCCCGAGGGCAGGGGCCGGGCGATGCCCGATCGCGCCGCCGGAGCGGTGTCCTCGTTCACGCTTGAGGGCGTCGAGGACGGGCGCGAGAGCTTCGGCGCGACGGGCATGGAGATGGTCTGGATCGACGACCCCCGCGTCCCCGGGCCGTGCCGGGTCTGGATGCGCCCGCGCCAGGCCCTCCTGCCCGGACGCGAGCTTTCGCCGCTCGCGCGCACCGCGGCGGTGGCGGACTTCGGGAACGGCGTCAGCGCGTCGCTCCCGTTCGAGCGCTACCTGTTCATCAACGCCGACCTCACCCTGCACCTGCAGCGCGAGCCGCGCGGCGAATGGATCGGGATGGACGCCAGGACGATCCTGTTCGAGGGCGGCACCGGGCTCGCCGAGAGCGTGCTTCACGACGAGGCAGGACCCGTCGGCCGCGCCTTCCAGACGCTCGTCGTCGCTCCCCGCTGAGCCCCGGCGCGAGCCGGCCGGAGCGACTTGTTCGATTCCTGTGAACTTAGTTGCCAGCGCAACAGGTTTGCTACCGTCGGAGGTCCCCAGCCACATCCTCTGAAAGGAACACAATGTCAACACCGGCCTCCGCCACCACGCCCCAGGTCCCCGTACCCGCCGGCACCTGGAACGTCGACCCGGTCCACTCCAGCGTCGAGTTCCACGTCAAGCACCTCGGCATCGCGACCGTGAAGGGCGTCTTCAAAGAGTTCGAGGGCAGCCTCCAGGTCGGCCCCGACGGAGCGAAGGCCACCGGCTCGGTGCAGGTCGCGAGCGTCGACACCCGCGAGGAGCAGCGCGACGCCCACCTTCGCTCGCCCGACTTCTTCGACGCCGAGCAGTTCCCGCAGATCACCTTCACCTCGACGTCGATCACCCCCACCGGCGGTGATGACTTCGAGATCGTCGGCGACTTCACGATCCACGGCGTGACGAGGAGCCTCACGCTCACCGCGTCGCTCGAGGGCGCCGAGACCGACCCGCAGGGAAACCAGCGCGTCGGGCTCTCAGCCAACGGCCAGATCAACCGCGGTGACTACGGGATGAAGTTCAACATGGCGCTCGGCTCCGGCAACGTCGTCGTGAGCGACAAGGTCAAGATCCTGCTGGAGGTCTCTGCCGTCAAGGCCGCGTGAGCCGACCTGCGCTCGCTCGGCGTCCTCAGCGGACGATGACGTCGGCGAGCGCGGCGTCGATCGCCGCGAGCGTGTCGGCGCTCAGCACGATCCCGGACGCCGAGGCGTTGGCCGCGACCTGCTCGGGCCGGCTCGCTCCGACGATCGCCGATGCGACGTTCGGCTCGCGCAGCACCCAGGCGAGCGCCATCTGCGCCATCGTCAGGCCGGCCTGCTCCGCGACGGGTGCCAGGCGCTGAACGGCCTGCAGCACCGGCTCGGTGACGAGGCCGCCGATGAAGGCGCCCATGCTCTCGCTCGCCGCGCGGGAGTCCGCGGGCGGCGCCTGCCCCGGGTGGTACTTGCCCGTGAGCACACCCTGCGCGAGCGGCGACCAAACGATCTGCGAGATGTCCTCGCGCGCGCAGAGCGGGATCACCTCGGCCTCGGGCCGGCGCCAGATCATCGAATACTGGGGCTGGCTCGAGACCCAGCGCGGCGCACCGCCCATGCCGAGTGACTCGCCGATCCGCTCCGCTGGCCACTCGCTGAAGCCGATGTGACGCGCCTTGCCCGCCGCCACGACCTCGGCGAGCGCCTCCATCGTCTCCGCCAGCGGCGTGTCCTCGTCGTAGCGGTGGCACTGGTAGAGGTCGACGTAGTCGGTCCGAAGCCTGGCTAGCGAGGCGTCGATCTGCTTGCGGATCTGGGCGCCGGACAGGCCGCGGTCGGTGTCGGACATCGGGAAGTAGACCTTCGTCGCGAGCACGTAGGAGGAGCGCTCGCGGCCTGCGAGCACCTCGCCGAGCAGCGTCTCCGACGCGCCCCGGCCGTAGACGTTGGCGGTGTCGATGAAGTTGATGCCGGCGTCGAACGCCGCCTGCACGCATGCCCTGGCCTGCTCGCGCTCCACGCCGCCGGAATAGGTGAGCCAGGAGCCGAGGCTGATCTCCGAGACCTCGATGTCGCTCGAGCCGAGTTTTCTCATCCGCATAGCGCCGGAGACTACCCTTCTTCAGGTGAGATCAATCGACCCGTCCCTCAGGATCAGCTCGGTGGAGCTGGGCGTGAGCGACCTCGATCGCAGCGTCGACTTCTACCGGCGCGTGCTCGGGCTTGCGCTGATCGACCGCGGCGAGGCATCCGCGCGCCTGGGCCCGGGCGCCCGCCCGTCGCTCACGCTTACCCAGATCGAGCACCCCGAGCCGGCCGGCACGCGCAGCACCGGCCTGTACCACGTCGCGTGGCTTCACCCGAGCAGGGCCGCGCTCGCGGAGACCGTGCGACGCATCCTCGCCGCGCGCTGGCGGATCGACGGCGCGTCCGACCACTCGGTCTCGGAGGCCCTCTACCTGTCGGACCCGGACAATCTCGGGATCGAGATCTACAGCGACCGTCCCCGCGCCGAGTGGGTGCGCCCGCCCTCCGGCCAGGGCGTCGTGATGGTGACGGAGCCGCTCGATGTCGACGAGCTGCTCGCGCAGTTCACAGGCGAGCCCTCGCCGGAGATCGACCCCGCCACGATCATCGGCCACGTTCACCTGAAGGTCGCCGACGTGCAGCGCGCGCTCGCCTTCTACCGCGACAGCCTGGGCTTTGAGGAGCAGCTGGAATTCGGCAGCCAGGCGGCGTTCGTGTCCGCCGGCGGCTACCACCATCACATCGGCCTGAACTCATGGGAGAGCCACGGGGGGTCCCCCGCCCCCTCCCGTGCACCGGGTCTGCGCCGCGTGGAGTTCACGTTGGCAGGCGACGCCGAGGTCCGGCGGGTGGCCGAGCAGGCCGGCGGCGAGAGCGCGGCGGGGCGCCTGCTCTTGCGTGACCCGGACTCGCAGCTGCTCGCGTTCAGCGCCTCCTGAGCGCTCAGCGCCTGCGGCCCATCGCGAAGCTCTGGACCGGAGGCGCCGCGGCCCGCATGCTCGAGCCGACCTGCTCGCCGTCGAGGTCCTCGGCGGGCTCGGAGCGGCCGGGCAGGCGATGCACGACGCCCGCGGGCGCCTCATCCTGCGCCCCGGCGGGCAGGAACCGCTCAAGTGCCAGCAGGTCCCGCACGATCACGCTGATGACCGGCCGCACCTCCTCGGGCTGCTCCCTCGTGGAGCGGCGTGCCGCCGCGTCCCAGCTGATCACGTTTGCGCCCTCCTGCGAGCGCTCCAGGCGCCCGCGGGCGAGCAGCAGCGGCTCGGCCCGCGCGAGATGCCTGTTGCGCTCGTAGACATTGCCGGGGACGATCAGGTTCACGGTCCCGAACTCGTCCTCGAAGAGCAGGAACATCGTTCCCTTCGCGGTCCCCGGGCGCTGCCTTGCGATCACGAGCCCCGCCACCGCGACCTCGCCGCCAGCGGGGAGCCGCGGGAGCTGGGCGCTGGTGGTGAGCATCGGCGCGGTCAGGTGCGGGCGCAGGATCGCCATCGCGTGGTCGCCCACCGTCACGCCGCTCGTGGAGTAGTCCGCGATCAGGCGCTGCCATCTGCCCAGCGGGCGCAGCCGCGGCGGCTCGGGCAGCTCCAGTCCCAGCGCGAGCTGCGTCATCTCCTCCCGCTGCCCGCTCACGCCGTGCGCCGGGGTGGCTATCCCGAGCTGCCACAGGGCGCTCCTGCGGTCCTGGCCGCCGGCGAGGCTGTCGCAGGCGCCCGCCCACGCCAGCTGCTCGAGCGTCCTGCGCCTGGCACCGGCACGGGACGCGAGCTCGGTCAGGCTCCGGAACGGGCCGCCGCGCTCGCGCTCTGCGACGAGCTCCGTGACCTCCGACCCGACGACGTCCTTGACGTAGCCGAGCCCGATCCGCACCGCGCCGTCCTGCACCTCGCACAGCGCCTGTGACGAGTTCACGTCGACGCCGAGCACGGGGATCCCGCGGTGCTCGGCCTCGTGGACGAGGCTGTCGGGGGCGTAGAAGCCCATCGGCTGCTCGTTCAGCAGCGCGCACAGGAACTCCGGCCCGTAGTGCACCCGCAGCCAGGTCGACTGGTATGCGAGCAGGCCGAAGGCGGCGCTGTGGGACTTCGGGAAGCCGAAGCCGGCGAAGCCCTCGACCATCCCCCACACCCGTTCGGCCATCTCGCGCGGCGCGCCGGCGTGGCTCATCGCCCCCTCGATGAAGCGCTCGCACTGGCGCTGCAGGATCTCCCCCGAGCGTTTGCGGCTCATCGCCCTGCGCAGGCCGTCCGCTTCGCCGGGGGTGAAGCCCGCGAACGCTTCGGCGACCTGCATCACCTGGTCCTGGAAGATGATCGTGCCGAGTGTCTCCCCGAGCACCTCCCGCAGCGTGGGGTGCTCATAGGGGATCTCGTAGCCGGGGTCCTCGCGAAGCCTGCGGCGCCGCTCGATGTAGGGGTTCACGGCGCCGCCCTGGATCGGGCCGGGCCTGATGATCGCCACCTGGATCGTCAGGTCCTGCAGGTTCATCGGCCGGGTCCTGAGCAGCGACTGCATCTGGGCGCGGCTCTCGATCTGAAAGACGCCGACCGTGTCGGCGGCGCGGATCGCCCGGAACGTGAGTGGATCGTCCAGCGGCACCCGCGAGAGGTCGATCCGCTCGCCGCGCACGCGCTCCACTTCCACGACGCATCGCTCCACCGCCGAGAGCATCCCCAGACCCAGCAGGTCGATCTTCAGGAAGCCCGCGTCCGCGCAGGAGTCCTTGTCCCACTGGACCATCTGCCTGCCCTCCATCGCGGCGGGCACCACCGGGCAGCAGTCGATCAGCGGCCTGGTCGCGATGATCATCCCCCCGGAGTGCTGGGAGAGGTGCCGGGGCAGCCCGCGTGCCTCTCCCACCAGCCGCTCGAGCCAGCGCCACGGGTCCATCGCGCCGGGGCGATCATCCGGGGACCGGGCTCCGTCCGGCCGTGCGCGCGAGCCGGCCAGCGCACCCTCGATGTCGTGCTCGGACTCCGGCCCATAGCGATCCGCGCCGCGTGCGAGGCGCTCGATCTGCCCGGCGGGAAGCCCGAGCACCTTGCCGAGCTCGCGTATCGCTCCCCGCTCGCGGAAGGTCGGGAAGGCGGCGACCAGCGCCGCCCGGTCCTGCCCGTATCGCTCCTGCACCCTCGGGATCAGCCGCTCCCGGATGTCGCGTGGGAAGTCCAGGTCGATGTCCGGGAGGCCGCTCAGGTCCTCGTGCAGGAAGCGCCCCAGCGCGAGCCTGCCGGCGATCGGGTCTATGTGCGAGAGCCCCGTCAGGTAGCAGACGAGTGAGGAGACCGATGATCCCCTCCCGCGCCCGGGTGCGAGCATCGCGCGCACCGAGTCCGGCCCGCGGACCTCCACGGCGACCTCGCGCGCGAGCTCGAGCATGTCGTGATGGAGCAGGAAGAACCCGGCGAGGCCGAGCCTGTCGATCACCCGCAGCTCCTGCTCAAGGCGCGCGCGGGCCTCGCCCTCCGACGCCCTGGAGGCGGGCGGGGCACCCGGCCCGTAGCGCTCCTGCAGGCGCGTCGTGCACAGCTCGGCCAGGCGCCGCGAGGCCCGCCCGTCCTCCGCCCCCGGGTAGCGGTAGCCGAGATCCCTGGTCAGGTCGAACGTGAGGCGCTCGGCGAGCAGGACGCTCTCACGGACGGCCTGCGGGTGGTCGGCGAAGCGGCGGGCCATCGCCTCGGGGCTGCTCATCACATGGCTGTGGTTGCCGCGCCGCAGCGGCTCGCAGGCGTCCAGCGTGCAGTGGCTGCGGATCGCGACGAAGGCATCCTGCAGCTCGGCTCGGGACCTGGAGTGCGCGTGGACGTCGCCTGTCGCCACGCAGCGCAGCCCCAGGCGGCGCCCGAACGCCTCGAGCGCCCGGTTGCGGGCGCGGTCCCCGCGGGCGAACGGCCTCTGCAGCTCGACATACAGCCCGTCCGGGCCGAAGGCTCCGAGCAGCCTGCGCATGATCGGCAGGTGCCGGTCCTCCCCGCAGCCGATCACGGAGTGGCTCGCGCAGCCGGTGAGGCACACGAGCCCCTCGGCGTGCTCGATGACGGCGTCGAGCCCGGCGTGGGGCTCGGTGCGCTCGCGCCGGCCGCCGCCGTCCCGGGTGTGGGCGTGCGCGAGCGTGATGATCCGGCAGAGGTTGCTCCAGCCGCGCTCGTCCTTCGCCAGCAGCGTGATGTGCCGCACCTCTCCCCCGCCGACCGCCAGGTCTATCTCTGCCCCGTGGATGGCTCTGACCCCGGCCTCGGATGCGCTCTGGGCCAGTTCCATGGAGCCCGAGAGGGAGTTGTGGTCGGTCAGAGCCAGGGCTGTGTGCCCGAGCTCGCCTGCGCGCTGGGCAAGCTCCTGCGGCAGCGAGACGCCGTCGAGGAACGAGTAGGCCGAGTGGCAGTGCAGCTCGACGTAAGGGGGTGTCTCCATCACTGCTCCTAGGGGTCCTGGGTGAACCAGCCACCCGAGCACAGGTCGTGGAAGACGATCACGTTGCGGCCGCGGGCCCCCACCAGCTCCCAGTAGCGACGGCGCAGCGGCGCAGCGGTCCACCAGCGGTCCTCCACGAGCCAGGACTCCCTCAGGTGCTCGATGGATTCCCCGTCCACGACGGCGGGAGCACCGTCCCTCCAGCGAACACGTGCGGGCCTGGGCGGGTTCAGCGAGCGGCTCACCCGCGATCACTCACCCTGCATCGGGGCCAGCACCACGCGCCGCTCGGGCACGCGCGAATCGGGGTCCACGCAGACCGCCCGCAGCGCCGCATCGCGCCCCGCCAGGGCCCTGGTCTGTGCGATCGCCTCGCCGAGGCGCGCCCGGCGGTCGGCGCGGTCCTGGTCCAGCAGCGTGCTCTGTTCACTGCCGGCCGGCCCGAACCGCTCGACCGACAGGGCCAGCGAGGAGGCGGGCGCCGGCAGGCCGAGCAGGCGCAGCGAGAGCGCCAGCGTGATCCGCTCGGGGTCGGAGACCGCCTCGCGGAATATCACCGGCTCGCGCCATCCGCCCCCGCCCAGCAGCCGGGCGGACAGGGATACCGAGCGCAGCGTGCGCCCGCGACGCTCGGGCCTGGCCAGCAGCCGACCGACCAGCACCCCGAGCACGCGGCCGAGCGCGATGCCGGAGTTCGCGTCCCCGACGTCCATCGACTCCGAGAGCCGCTCCACCGCCGCGCGCGGGCGCAGCGGGGTGTCCCCTGCGCAGGCCAGCGTGTGGGCCAGCGCGCCGGCCGCGCCGAAGCGATCCGCGAGCGCCGGGCGCCCCAGCCTCGCGAGGTCGCCGAGCGTCCTGACCCCGAGCCGGCCGAGGGGCTCGATCAGCTCCTCGGTCTCATCCCGGAAGCCGAGCAGCTCGACGGGCCTGCCCGCGAGCCAGCGCGGAGCCTCGGCCCCCTCCAGCACGAGGGCCCGGCGAGAGCGCACCGCCATCGCGGCGGCCAGCGCACAGAAGCGCGTCGGCCCGGCCCCGATGCGAGCCGGGCGATCCAGCGCCTCACGGGCGGCGGAGATGACTCCGGCGGTGCTGCCGTGCAGGCCGAGCAGCCCATCGGCCTGGAAGTGGGCGAGGCCCGGCCGGGAGTCCTCGACGGCCGCCCCGGTCGACTCGAGCGCGCAGAGCGCCGCCTCCCACTCCTCGGCGACCCTGACCGGATCCGCCGGCACCAGCGTCAGGTCAGGGCAGCGGGCCAGCGCCTCCCCGAGCGCCATCCCCCTGGTGATCCCGCGCGCCTCGGCGGCACCCGAGACCTCCCCCACCAGCCTTCCCGTGGCGGCGCTGTCCACGCGCACCGGCGGGGCCACCGCCAGAGGCCGCCCGGCCAGCGCCTGCGAGGAGCCGGCTGCGACGACGAGCTCAAAGCGGGGCAGATACACGCAGACGACCATACGAACATATGTTCGCATATGGCCGCCCGGAAGTGCGTCCTCGTGGGCACGTAGACGGATTCTGGTGCAATCCCCGTTGCGCCTGAGGCCGCCGCGCCCATGCAGATCAGCGAGCTGCGAGGTGGCGCCGCGGACGCTCGGCTGCGATCAGGAGCACGAACACCGCGAGCACCGCGATGAGGCCCCCGAGGTAGAAGGTCGTCACGGCACAGGCCACCGCGAAAGCGAGGCGCAGCGGCTTGCGAGCGGTCAATCTCATTCCCCCGAATCTGCGTGTCGCGGCCACGCACTGCCCGGCCGGCCACGGTCAGTCCATCGTGAGCGGCCCCTCCGCGGCTCCCGCGAGGAACTGGCGCACGAACGGGTTCTCCGAGGAGAACATCCGCTCGGCGTTCCCCGCCTCGACGATCCGCCCGCGCCAGAGCAGCGCGATGTACTGCCCGATGCGGCGCGCGGAGGCGATGTCGTGCGTGACGACTATGTATGTGCCGCCGTGGATCGCGTGCATCTCCTGGATCAGCTCGCACAGGAGTGCCGTGCGCACCGGGTCAAGGCCCGAGTCGGGCTCGTCGAAGATCACGATGTCGGGGTCCATCACGAGCGCCCGCGCGAATCCCGCGCGCTTGCGCATCCCGCCGGAGAGCTGCGAGGGCGAGTCGTCCATCGCGTGGCCGAGCCCGACGTCGAGCAGGCCCTGCGTGACTTTTTCGGCGATCACGGACTCCGGCATGTCGGTGTGCTGGCGCAGCGGGAAGGCGACGTTGTCGAACACGGACATGGAGCCGAACAGCGCGCCGTCCTGGAACAGCACGCCGATCCGGCGGCGGAGCTCGAGGAGCTTGGGCATCGTCAGGCTCGGCACCGACTGGCCGTGCACGATGATGTCGCCGGAGTCGGGGAACATCAGCCCGATCATGTGCTTGATGAGCACGCTCTTGCCGGTCCCGGAAGGGCCGAGCACGACGGTGATCGTGTCGTCGGGGAACGCGACGTTCAGCCCGTTCAGGACGGGCACCCCGCCGAGGCGCTTGTGGACGTCGACGCAGCGGATCGACCAGTTGCCGGACTCCGGGGAGCCCGAGAGGTCCAGCTCGTCGGAGTGGTACTGGTAGTCGTCCGGCATCATTTCCCTCCGTAGGTGACGTGTGGGAACTGGCTGGTCTGGCCGTTGAAGGTGAACGGGCCCTGCTGGTTGCAGCCGGGGGCGGGGACCGCGTTCGGCGTTTCGGGCGTGTTCGCGACTTTGAACCCGATCAGCGCTTCGATGGTTTCGGCCGAGACCGTTTCGTTCGGCGGTCCGCTGACGGACGGCGCGGAGTTCGCGCAGCCTGAGCTGCTGAACACCGACAGGCCGCTGGCGAGCGTCTTGTAGGCACCGGGCAGCGGGTAGGCGTTCGCGCGGTTGGTGCCCACCCGCGACTGGTATATCGCGAGGCTTTCCGGGCCGAGCACGGACATCGTCTGCAGGGCGTGGAGCTTGGGGCCTTTGCCGCCCGTGCTGCTGTTCTTTTCGCTGAACTGGGATGCGGCTGCGAGGTTCGCGAAGAAGGCCTGCACCTCGGGCACGTACTGGCCGGTGTACTGCAGGAACGGATCGAGGTTGTGGAGCACCGGGCGCAGGTTTTCAAGCACCGGCGTCGTCAGGTCCAGCGTGGTCTTGACCTTCGGCAGGCCGGCCTTAGCGGCCACCGTGAGCGGGCCGACGGACGTCAGGAACGTGTCGAACTGGGGTGCGAACGGCTTGGCGGCCTGCAGCAGCTTGGCGAGTTCACGCTGGGCGGGGCGGAATTCGACCAGGTACGGATTGGCGATCGTCGAGAACTTGTCGAGTTCCTGCAGGGCAATCGTGGACTTCTTCTCGAACGTCGGCAGCGCTTCGAACGCTTCGGCGAACTCGGTGCTGGCTTCGGCCGCGGCGTGGAACGTGCGCTCGCCGTTGACGATGAACTGTTCGAGCTGGTTGTCGCGGCTCGCGAGCGCGTTGAACACGACACCGGTGTTCCGCACCAGCAGGTGCAGCGCGCCCTCCTGGGTGTTCAGGACCGTCACGAGCTGGTTGGTGTGTTCGACGAACGGCTCGAGGCTCGCGAACGCGGAGTTGATCTGTTCGCCGCGGCCGTTGATGCCGAGGGCGACGGACTGCTGCCAGATCTGGAACGCGGCACGGGTCTTGGGGTCGAACGCCGCGAGGATGTCGTCGAGCGTCACCGATGGATCCACATGGCTGTCGGGCAGATGCCCGTTGTCGGCGAGATACGGGCCGGTCTGCCCTGAGGGCAGCAGCTGGACGTAGGTCTCGCCGAGCAGCGTCTTCACGCGCAGGATCGCCCTCGTGTTCGCGCGGATCGGCGCGTACTGGTCGGCTATTTCAAGCGTCGCTTCGGTCTTGCCGCCCGGGTTGGCCTTCAGCGCGATCACATGCCCGACGTTCACGCCGCTGATCCGCACGTCGGACTGTTCGGCGAGCGCGAACGAGCGCGGGAAGGACACGGTGATCCTGTAGCCCTTCGGCTTCAGCGGGAGCGGGCCGCCGAAGGACTCCCACAGGAACATCAGCAGCCCGAAGCAGCTGAGCACGAACAGGATGATCACGAGGATGTTGCCGAGTGTCGGGGCGCGCTTCTGCATCTCAGCCTCCGCTCCTCTTCGGTGCGGCGACGCCCGCGGGCGCCGCGGCGCCGAACACGTTCGAGGAGAGCCCGCTGAGTGCGGAGGCGGCGGCCGGCTTCTTCGCTGCGGCCTTCGCCGAGGCGGAGGTGCCGATCAGGTTCGTGCATTCTTCGGCGGTCGGTGGCCGCAGCAGGCCGACCAGCAGGTTCACCGTCGGGTTGACTTCGCCGGCGCCCTTCAGGATCGGGAGCACTTTGCAGTTGAAGTAGATCAGGCTGCGCCCGAGCGGCCCGTGCGCGTCGGCCGAGCTGACGACGCTGTTCAGGTTGTGGTTCCCCCAGTCCAGGAAGAACAGGAAGCCGCCCTTGCTCGCGCCCGGGTTGTAGGCGAGCTCGTTGAAGAATTCGTTGAGCACCGCGAAGCTCGTCGCCAGGTGCGGGAACGCCTTGGCGATTTCCGCGGTGGACGGAGCGATCTGGTTGATCGTCGGGTTGATTTCCCTCGCGAACGGGCGGATTTCGTTCTTGAACACGGGTGTCGTCTTCAGCGCGAGTGCTTTCGTCGCGGACTGCGCGGGCCCGAGGGCTTTCGCGAACGGGTTGAGTTCGTGCAGCGTCACGCCGACCAGGGCGGAGGAGGTGGCGATCTTGCCGAGGCCGGTGTTTGTCGCCTTCAGCGCGCCGGGCAGCAGCTGCAGCGTGCTCTGGACGTTGGCGTCCTCGGCGGCGAAGGTCTTGAAGACGGCGTTCGAAGCGTCGACCAGCTGGGCGATCTGCGTGTCCTTGCTGCCGAGCGCTTCCATCAGCAGGCGGAAGTTGTGGATCGAGCGTTCGATGTTTTCGTGGCGCAGCTGGAGCTCTTTGGTGATTTCGATCGTCAGCCGCGCGGTGGGGTCAAAGCGCTTGAGCACGGCCGAGAGCTGGTGGCTGTTGCCGCGGAGCCCGATTCCGGCCCCCGCGAGCAGCTCCTGCAGGTAGGCGCGCGTGTCCGCGTCGAGGCCGGCGAGGAACTGGTCGAAGTCGACGTTCGGCGCGGTCTGCTGGACGGGGATCGTTTCGCCGCTCTTGACCTTTCCGCTGGACGGGTTGCCGGGGTTGACCTCGACAGTGATGTCCTGCAGGCCGGTCTTCGGCCGCAGCAGCAGCGTCGCGTCGTGGTAGATCCGCGCGTACTTCGGGACGATCCGCATCGTCACGACGGCCAGGCCCTGGTTGAGGTCCACGCTGCCGACTTCGCCGATCTTCGCGCCGGCGATCGTGACCGCCTGGCCCTGGCCGGGTGTCACGGCCTGCGCGGTCTGGAACTCGGCCTTCAGGGTGAAGTAGTCGCGCCCGAGCACGGGCACCCAGCCCGGGAGCTTCAGGTTCTCGTGGGCGAGGATGTAGCCGCCGACGGCCGCGGCGATGATCACCATCGTGACGACCGCTATGAAGGCCGTGCGGTAGCGCTCGATCTGGTCGCGGACGCTGAGGCCGCCGTGGGTCGGCACCGGGACGGCCACCTCTCCGGGCGCGCCGGGCGTTCCCGGCGTGGGTGTCGGCGTGTCGGCCATCAGCCGCTCCCGTCCGCGGGGCCCTGTGAGAGCGGGCCGTTGAAGTTCGGGACCTTCTGCGTGTAGCAGGGCACGAGCGGCTTGTATTCGGGCTCGGTCGACGGGTAGGCGGGGCGCGTGCCGAGCGGCTGCAGCGGCGAGCGTGCCAGCAGCTGCGAACCGTTGAGGTTCTGGCCGAGGATGTTCGCCGGTTTCGACTTCAGTGTCTGTCCGCTCGCGCCGACCAGGAACTTGGTCACCGAGCCGTTGCCGTTGAAGCTCTGGCCGATGCCGGCGAGGCCCACCAGGCTGTACCAGAACTCCTTGTAGTCTTCGACGCCGGTCGTGGCGGACCCGTCCTGGATGCGGGTGTTGCCCGCCGGGAAGATCACGTTCGTCAGGCACTTGTTGAACAGTTCGGTCTGGTGGAAGACGGGGATCTGTTCAGCCTCGAGCGCGGCCAGCGACGGCGCGGCGGCGGCGAGTCCCTTCGCGACTCCCCCGAGCTCGTTCGGTGCGAGAGAGGCCTGTACCTGGGCGATCCAGGGCAGCGTCGCGGCGACCGTTTCGGGTGTCTGTCGCACGCCGGGCAGGATGTCGTGCGCGAACTGCTGCGTGGGGCCGAACGACGCGTCGAGTGCCGCGAGGCCGCGGGTGGCGCTGGTGAGCGCGCCCGGCAGTTCGGCGACGGCGAGGCTGAGGCTCGTGGACTGCGCCGCGAACGAGGCGAAGAACGTGTTGAAGTTGACGACCAGTTCGCCGAGCTCCTGCTCGTGCACGTTCAGCGCCGAGGTCACTTTGTTGATGCTCGAGACGAGCTTTGAGATGTCGTTGGTGGCCGAGCCGGCGAGCGCCTGGTTGACGATCGCGGAGCCCTTCAGCGCGGCGGGGCCGCGGTGATAGGACTGGTTCAGAGCCTGCGCGGCCGTGAGGCCGTGGAGTTCGGCTTCCTGTTCGGCGTTCTCCGCCGGTGTCGGCTTGGCCGTGAGGGCGGCGCCGTATTCGATCAGGAACGTCTGCAGGTTCGCTCGCGTGTCGGTGTTCAGCGCGTTCAGGACCTGGTCGAGCTGCACGGGATCCGCGGTCTGCGTGACCGGGATCGTGTGGCCTGAGGAGATCGTGGGCGCGGATGGGCTGCCGGGCTGCAGTTCGACGAACCAGTTGCCTTCCAGGAACGTGCGGGGCCGGATCTTCAGCGTCGCGTCTTCGTGGATCGGCAGGCCGCGCGATTCGATTTCCATCGTCACCACGCCGGTGTTTCCTTCGCGCTTGATCCCTGTCACCTTGCCGACGTTGACGCCGGCGATCCGGACGGGCGACTTGGAGTGGATGTTCAGTGCCGAGTTGAACACGGCGTTCATGCGGAAGCCGTGTTTGAACGGGATCGCCTTCGTGAAGCCGAAGTAGATGACGATCAGCAGCACGATGATGACCACGGCGCCGAAGCGGACCGGGTTCGTCTTCTGCAGGTCGACGACGGGGATTTCGTCGTGCCGGCGGAACAGTTTTTTGCGGGCCATCGGCTAGCCCTTGCCTTTCGTGATCCCGAGCGCCTGCAGCGTCGAGGCGGGATACGTTTCGCCGAAGAGGTTCTGTTCGCGGCTTGTGAATTCGCGGTTGTTGAGGACCTTCGGGACGTTGGTAGTGACGACCTTGCCCGGTTCGTAGACCTCGTTGCCGGCTTCGCAGACCTGCGACTGGCCCGGGCCGGACGTGTACGGGTACGGGTTCGCGTGCAGATGGTTGTTGTCGATGATCAGGCCCGTCGACGCCGATTTTTCGGTGGACGGCCCGTTCGCGGGCGCCGACGAGGGGAAGCCCTCGTTGTTCGGTCCCGTCGGCGTCAGCAGGAAGCTCGCGCGGGCGAGCGTCCCGATGCCGATGTTCTCCGCCTCCAGGCTCGCGACGTTGCGGAACGCGAGCGTCCAGTAGTTGCACTTTTCCTGAGAGGGCGCGATGCCCGCGAGCAGCGGGTTTCCGATTTCGAGCGTCTGCGTGAAGTCCTGGAAGCTGATCTGCACGACGGGGTTCTGGGCGAATTCGGCGAGCGCCTTGGCGGCTTCGCCGGTGTTGTCGTTGAGCGCGGTCGCCTTGCCGAGGTTCCTCGCGCCTTCGGTGAACGCGTGCGAGAGCGGCGGGGCGACGATCACCAGGGACGCGGCGCTGGGCCTCAGCAGGTGCATGAACTCGGTTGCGTTTTCGATCAGCGGCGCCTGGTAGGGCAGCGAGTAGATCGCCTGTTTGAGCGATGCGGGGCCTCCGGCGGTCGCTTCTTCGAGGTACTTGGAGACGCCCGCGAAGGCGCTGAAGAACGTGTCGAGCTCGACGAAGTAGGCGGCCTGCGTCTCGGCGACCGGCGCCGTCTGGCCGGACACCCGCTCGAGCGCTTTGAAGAAGCCCGCCAGGTCGGTCTGCTTAGCGGCGAGGTTTTGCAGCACCGGGACGGCGTTGATCACGAGCGGTCGCAGTTCGTGGATCGTGTTGTTCAGTCCGAGCCCGCGCGCCGCGAGCCCGTCACCGAAGTTGTTCGTGTTGATCTTGATCGCTGTGCGGGTGCTCTTGGGGAACGTGTTGAAGAGTTCATCGATGCTGACCGCTTCCTTGGTCTGCGCGACGGGGATCGTCTTGCCCGCGCTCAGCGTTCTGCGCGAGCTGCCCTTTTCGAGTTCGAGGTACTTCAGGCCGATCGTCGAGACCGACTGCACGATCGCCCTGGTGTCCGCGGGCAGCGGTTCGACGCTCTTTTCGAGCTTCAGTTCGGCGATCGCGGTGACCCGTCCAGTCCTCGGGTCCTGGTGCGGGGTGAGGCCGGAGACGAGCCCGACGCGGGTGCCCGCGATGCGGACCTGGTTTGACGGGATCAGCCCGGACGCCTCGGGAAGTTCGACCTTGATGTTGTAGGTCGGCACGAACGGCAGCCCGTTGTTCGCGTTGTAGGCGAGGAACACGGCGACGACCACGATCAGCGTCGTGATCGCGCCGATCAGCAGCGGGTTCCCGGAGAGTGCGTTTTTGCGCCGGCGATCCATCAGGGTGTCTGCAGCGGGTCGCAGGTGAGCAGTTCGTTGTCGGCGAACGGCGAGGAACCGTCCGCGGCGGGCTGTGTCGCGCCGCCGGGGCAGCGCCGGATCTGGCCGGTCTTGAGCCCTTCGAGCGCCTGCGTGGTGGAGGTCGCGGGCGTCAGGTTGTTCGATTCGCCGAGCTTGAAGTCCGGCAGGATCGGCGAGACGCGCGCGTAGTGGCCGTTCGCGTCGTAGTAGGACGCGGCCTGGCCGAACGAGCGCAGCGTCGCCGCGAGGTCGGGCGAGTAGGGACCGAAGAAGTTCGTGATCGGGACCGATTCCTGCAGCGCCGTGACGCTCGCGGGCGACGCGGTGCTCAGTGTCTTCGCGAGCGCGGGCAGGGCGCTCAGCAGTTCCGTCAGGTCGTTGTTCTTGCCGGGCTTGCTGATCGCGCTGTTGAAGTTCGCGAGCACCGGCGTCGCGGTCGTGACGAGCGGGCGCAGCTTCTGCAGCAGCGTCGTGAGCGGGACCGTCGCCGGCTTGGAGGTTTCGATCAGCTGGGTGAGGGCGGCGAGTGTCGCGGGCACCCCTTCGAACGTCTTGTTGCCCTGCTGCAGCGTGCGCGGGAGCTCTTTCAGGCCGGCGGCGAGGGCGGCCTGCTGGGAGCCGATCGCCTGGAATGTCGTGTTGCCGTGTTCGATCAGTTCGGAGAGCTGCTGTTTGCGCGCGCCGATCGTCGTCACCGCCTTCGCGGTTTCAACCAGGAAGCTCGTGAACGTGGGCTGGTCCTTGACGAGCTGGCTGAAGAGTTTGTCGGTCGCGGAGATCGACGGCGCGAAGTATTCGACCGATTCGCCGAACGGCTTGCTCGCGCCGACGTACTGCGCGGCGGTGCCTTGGATGAAGCCCTGCAGACCCTTCAGGGTCCTCGGGTTCAGGGCGTTGAAGAGCTGGTCGAGGTCGGTGACTTCTTTGGTCGCGGAGGAGGGCAGCGTCGAGCCTTCGCTGAGCGCCGGGTAGTTGTTCGGCCCGGGCGTGAGCGCGATGTAGCGGTTCGCGACGCTCGAGAGCGAGGGCACGCGCACTTCCGCGGTCGTCCCGGCGTGGAGCGGCGCGAGCGACTTTTCGACGCTGATCGTGACTTCCGCTTTGAAGTCCTTCGTGAGGACGATGTTGGTGACGCTGCCGACGGGGACACCGCCGACCTGCACCTGGTCTCCCCTGACCAGCTGCCCCGCGTCGGCGAACATCAGCCGGTAGCTGGCGCCGCCGTTGCTGAGGACCAGGATGTAGAGGACGATCAGCGCGACCATCCCGAGCGCGCTGAACGCCATGAAGCGCAGCACACCCGTTCCGGGGGCGCCCTTCTTGCGGGCCGGGCCCGTGGAGTCCGGGGGCTGAGGGGCCGCGGGAGGGCTGGGAGGGCTAGTTGTGGCCACCGCCGCCTCCTTCCGCTGTTTCGTGCGGGCTGACGGGGATCGCGGCGGATGACGGGCCGCGGCCGACGACCGGGTCGGGGATTTCGCCCAGGCGCGCGATCAGCCTGGACCAGTCGTGCGGCGAGAGGGCCAGGTTGAACCCTCCGGCCGCGCGCGCGAGCGCACCGCCGGGCGCCGTGTAGAGGATGCGGATCGCGTCCGCTGCGGACGGGCTCGCCTTCGCGCCGCGGGCGCCCGGGTAGCTCATCAGGCTCAGGATCTGCAGCGGGCGCGAGAGGCCCTGCATCATCAGCAGCCTGCGCACCAGCGTGTCGGCGATCGTGCCTGGCCCCTGGTGGCCGGCGACCGGGATGCCGTTGATCGAGGTGATCTTGACGGCGCCGACCGGCGTGCCCGCCGCGCCGCCGGCGGGCTGCGAGGCCGCGCACGGCACCCCTGCGACGCTGATGCTCATGCCGGACACGGAGATGTACTCGAGCATCGCCAGGACGCGTTTGTCCATCCTGCCCGCGGCGATGTCATCGCGCGCGCAGGACGACAGCGAGATCGAGCTGTCGTGAAGGACCTGCGGCTGCAGCTGCGCCTTTGACTCGAGCAGCACCTGCCCCACGGTCGGCGAGGTCGAGATGAACGGGTTCTTGCCACGCGCATGGAAGACGGATGTGTTCTCGAGTGCCACCCAGCCGTCGAGGATCGGCTTCGGGTCGATCAGCGGGGCGCCCGCTCCGGCCGGCCGGATCTGGAACAGGATGTGCGGGGCGGTCGGGGCCGAGGAGCCCGCGCCTTCGGAGCCGACGTGGCCGAGCACGGTTCCCGCGATGACCTGGACGCCGGTGACGAGCGGGCGCAGGTACACGGTCTCCGAGCCTTCGTTGAAGACGCGCACGTTTTCCGTCGCGGGCGCCTGAGCGGGGGTGGCTGGCGCGGGCGCCGCTGCGGGCGCCGGGGTGCCTTTCACGCCAGCGCCTTCGAGCCCGGCGCTGGCCCCGAGCGCGAGGCCCGAGACCGTCCCCGTTTCCGAGAGCGGCGAGCGCGGCTGGGCGCCGGCGCTCGCGGGGCCGCTCGGCGGCGCTTCGCCTGAGCCGGTGCGGCCTTCGATGCGGGAGCTGACGGCGCTGTCGCTGCGGGGCGTGAGCAGCGGGTAGACGCTGGAGAGGTCGCCGAGCTCGGCGTAGGTGTACGTGTTGCCGTAGGCGTCGCGCAGGGAGACGTAGCGGCCGAGCGTCGGCGAGGAGCCGATGCTCACGATTTCGCCGTCCTGCACCGCGATCACCGGAGCGCCCGGATCGGAGTAGATCGTCGTCCCGGCGATCGTGCGGGCGGCTGCGGAGGCGCCCGAGGAGACGGTCGGGAACCCGTCGCTGAAGTGCGCGGCGGCGTGCACCGGGAAGCGGGCCTGGGTGATGCCCGTGATCGCCCCGAGCAGTTCGGACGGGGTGCCGCCCAGAAGCTGCGCGCGGAGCATCACGGAGTCGACGTACGCCGGCGAGTGGTTGTAGGAGTAGACCGCGGCCCTGACGTTCGTGTCGCCACCGGCCGCCTTCAGGTAGCGCGCGGCGGCGAAGATCGCGTCCGCCGGGTTGTAGGGGTCCTTGAAGCCGTCGCCGTTGGCGTCGACCCCGTACTGCGCCCACTCCGCCGGCAGGAACTGCATCCAGCCCTCGGCTCCGGCGCTGGAGACGCTCAGGTCGCGGCCGTAGTCGGTCTCGACCTCGTTGATCGCGGCGAGCACCTGCCACGGGATCCCGTAGGCGGTGCCGGCGGCCTGGAAGATCGGCAGCAGGAACGGCGGCACCTGGAAGCTTTCGATGAAGAACGTCGGGATGCCGGAGAACGAGGTCTGGAACTGCAGCGGCAGCGCGGGCGTCAGGGCCGACGGGGCGACGGCGCGCTTTCCGTTCGCGGCGACGCCGGGTTCCGGCGCGGTCCCGCCGGCGCTGCCCTGGGTCCTAGCGCCCTTCGGGGCCGGCGGCTTAGGGCTGGGAGGGTTGGCGCTGGAGCCCTGCGGCTGCTGTCCGCTGACCTGCGGTTCGGAGACCTGCGGTTCCGCCGGCGGGGCTCCTTCGCCGGTGCTGGTGGGCGCGCTCGTGGTGCTCGGCGGCGCTTCGGGGGCGGGCGCCGGCACGCTCGTCGTGGGGGTCTGTGCGGTTCCCGTTTCGCCTTCGACGGCGAGCGCCGCGGCGGGCACCGACATGGCGAGGGCGACCGCGGCGGCGGGCGCGAGCAGCAGCCGGAGTCTGTTGGTCGCTGGGCTCATGTCGCTCGTCAGTTCCCGAGCAGGTAGTTGAGGAGCAGGCCGCCGGCCTGCGAGCCTTCGGTGGACGGTGAGTAGTACGTGGTGCCGGAGGTCGATCCGCCGACGGGCTGCGCCGCGGAGCCGGTCGAGGAGGCCGGCACGGTCCCCTCCATTTCGGCGATCGTCGGCGCGGAGCCGGGGTATTTCGCGAGCGCCTGAGCGGGGGTGGCGCCTTCGACCACCGCGAGCGTCCGCTCCATCACGAGGCTCGCGTCCCTGTTCGCGGAGGCTGCGGTCGCCGGAGCCGAGCCCTTGTTGAACGGGCGGCGGCTGCACCTTGCCAGTTCGGTGATTTCGTATTTCAGGCACGAGTTGCCGACGCCTTCGGTGCGCAGGAAGTGCCCGAGCGCGTCATAGCCGTTGGACGCGCCGGCCCCGAGGAAGATGAAGTCGAGCAGCCGCTCGATGCCGCCGGTGCCCTTGAAGCTGGTCAGCAGTCCGGACAGGTTCGTGGCGAACGGGTAGGCCGCCGCGCCGTTGGCCTTGAGCTCCTTCAGGAGCGGTTCGGTCGCGACGATCGCGGGACCGGTCGTCTTGCCGTTCTTGCCGAGGTTCGTGAAGAACGTGCTCGACGCGTTCGAGAAGCCGGGCAGTTCGACGAACGCCTTGTTGATGTAGGGCGCCGCCTGGTGCAGGCTCTGGAACGTCGGCGTCGTCTGGTCGGCGAAGCGGCCGAGCCGTTCCATCGCCGGCGTCAGCTGGCGCAGGAATTCGGGGAACAGCGCGAGGTTCTGGGCGAGCGCCCCGCGCTGGGCGGCCGTCGCCTGGTTGACGGTGTTGCTCGCGACGATGAAGTTCGCGACGTGTTCGCGGACCGCGGCGAGCGGGGCCAGCGCTTTGTCGGAGTCGACCGCGAGCTGCGTCAGGACCTGGTTCTCGCTCGCGAGGATCGAGAGGACCTTGTCGAGTTCGGCGAGCGCAGGATTGGCGCGGCGGATGACGACGTTCAGGTCGCTGCCCCTGCCGGCGAGACCAGCGCCGAATTCGTTGATGATCAACGTCAGGCGCTGGCGTTCGGGCAGCCGGCTGATGTCGCCGAGCAGATCGACATCGACCGGGCTGTGCGTCTGGGTGACCGGCAGGTAGTACTCGCCTTCGCCTTCAACACCGCCTGGGATTTTGTGGAGCTTGGGCGGCGGCGGCGTGCCTTCGATGCGGGGCTGAGTCGGGAGGCAGTCGACGTACTTCTCGCCGATCAGCGCCTGCGGGCGGATCGTGCAGGTCGCGTCAACACGGAAATCCTGGAAGCCGGGGTTTTCGATGTTCAGGACGACCGCGGCCTTCGCGGCGGGGGTCGCGGTGACCGATTCGACGACGCCGACCTTGACGCCGTCGATCTTCACGTCCTCGCCCCCGATCACGTTCGCGGCGTCATCGAAGATCGCCCGCACCTGGTAGCTCTTGTTCGCACCGCCGGCGGAGACGGCGAGCAGCAGGACGGCCACGAGCGCGGCGATTCCGAGGCCACCGGCCACACCGGTCACCCATCCCCTGCGCCCCTTCCGCTCCCGCTTCACCCCGATCCTTCCCTGTCGTTCACAACGACGCGGGCGACCCCACCTGCTTCGGTGGAGTCGCCCGTCCCAACTTTCCTACTGGAGCTTACGCCCTCATGAGCGCAAACTACTTGCTCAAACGCCTGTTAGTTGACGTTCGCGATGTACTTGGCCTTCTTGTTGCCGGGGGGGCACGGCGCCTTGTATTCCTTGGTCACCGTTTCCTGGGTCAGGCCCGCAAGACCGGCGAACGTGAGTTCAGTCTTGATCGGGAAGCCGCCCTTGGGGCACTTCGACGGCACTGAGCCGTAGTACTTGTCCTTCTTGCTGTGCTTGCCTTTCGGTCCGATCGCGGAGCCGACCTTCACGACGATTTTCTCGACGGAGGCGTCAGGCGCGCCCGGAACCGTTTCGACCAGCGGGACTTCGGTCACGAGCTCGGGGCCTTTGCCGCCTTTGCCGGTGAGGCTCGTGTATTTGCCGGTGGAGGCGATTTCCAGCGACACCGGGTCGTGGCCGAACGTGAAGAAGTTCAGGCCGCCACCGGGGGCGTAGAAGGATTCAAGGGTCGCTTCCTCGGGAACACGCGTTTTGCCGAAGGCAACGACGCCCAGGACGTGTCCGACCGGGCCGGCGTGCGAGCCGGCGGGGCACTTCGACGGTTCCTTTTCGGTCGCGATGATGCTCGTCGCGCAGGTCGGGAAGCCGGCGGGGTGGATCTTCGCGCCGTTCGGCAGGTAGAAGTTCACGCCGATCAGCGGCGCGGGGAATCCACCGTATTCGGTGCCCGAGATGTTGTATTCGGCTTCGACCGCGGAGCCCGCGTTCAGAAGGTTTCCGGTTTCGGCGTAGCCCGTGATCGGCACGGCCTTCGCTTTGAACTGCACTTCCGGGGCGGCCGATGCGACGCTGGGAAGCGCCAGCAGGGCAAGGCCCAGTACGGCAAGACAGGTGGATGCTCTGCGCATCGGTATCTCTCCTCGTTTGATGGACATCCGCCTCGATCCAGGTACTCCGGAGCCATGCCGGTCCGGCGACATCGAGATCCCCTGCAATTCGCCGGGGAACGGTGGCGAGTTTGCGGGGGGAACCTTATCCGCCCAGGGCGACGCGTACAACCTCCAACCGTCGAGCGAGCCGAAGGTTGCGCTCGGCCGCCCTGATGAGCTCCCTCTCACGCTGCGGCCCTCCCCGGGAGGGCTGCCGGAGCCGCGCCTGCGAAAGGCTCACCCTACACCTGAGGGTGAGCTTCAGGAGGCGGAGAGCTCCAGCTGCGATCCGTCGAAGCGGACGCCGACCGGCTCGAGGATGACCTGGCGGGGGCCCTCCTCGACGCGCCCCGCGACGATCGCCGCGAGCCCGAGCGCGGACGCGGCGGACACGACGCGCCCGCCCTCGCCCTCCGGGCAGTAGATCGCGTAGCCGGATCCCATGTTGAAGGTCGAATACGCTGCCTGCGGGTCGAGCTCGGCCTCGCCGACCAGGAACGACAGCACCTCGGGCACCTCGGGCAGCCGCTCGATCCGGTAGCTGAGTTCGTGCGGCGGGCGCATCAGCTTCAGCAGGCCGTGCCCGGTGACGTGGCTGATGTAGCTCACCGGGATCCGCTGCTCGAGCAGCGCGGCGACCAGCGGCACGTACATCACCGACGGCGCGAGCAGCGCCGAGCCGAACGTGTTGCCGTCCGCGAGCTTCGTCGCGTAGCCGTCGGGTAGCCGGCCTGCAATCAATCTTGCGAGCGACGCCCCGTTCGCGTGCAGTCCGCTGGAGGCGACGAGCACGATCTCGTCCCCGGCCGCCAGGCTCTCCCCGAGGATCGGCGCGTGACCGGCGGGCACCGCGCCGACGGCCGCACCCGCGAGCTCGATCTCCTGCTCGTGGAGCATCCCCGGGAGCGACGGCGACTCTCCCCCGCCCCAGACGCAGCCGGCGTCGGCGCAGGCGCTGCGCCAGCCCTCGAGCAGCGCGGCCGAGCGCTCGCCCTGCAGGTACCACTCCGATGCTCCGGTCGCGAAGTAGGCGTTGACGACGAGCGGGAGCGCCCCCACGCAGCAGAGGTCGTTGAGGATCGCCGCGACGGTGTCGTAGGCGACGTCCGCGAAGCGGTTCTCGCCCTGCTCCTGCATCACGTGCCTGGCGATGATCGACTTCGTGCCGAGCCCCTCGACGACGAACGCGAACGCCTGCTCGCCGAGCTCGAACACGAACGCGGGCTCGCCGCGCGAGGCGTCGATCGCCCTGCCTCCCCGCCCGGCCAGCAGCGGAGAGGTCGACAGTGCCTTGGCGATCGCCAGGCGCTTGCCCGCGTCCAGCGCGTCGTAGTCGACACCGGCCGCGCGGTAGGAGGCACCCTGGTCGCTCATAGAGGATGATCCTAAGCCCATTGCCGCGACCGAGGAGGACCGATGGACTTTCAGCCAAGCCAGCGCTGCCAAGAGATGAAAGAGCGCCTTGGCGCTTTCATGGACGAGTACGTCTACCCGGCCGAGGAGGTTTACGAGCGCCAGCTCGCCGAGTCGGGCAACCCTCATCACCACCCCGCGGTGATGGAGGACCTGAAGTCCAAAGCCCGTGACGCCGGGCTCTGGAACATGTTCCTCCCGGACGCCGAGCACGGCGCGGGCCTCTCCAACAGCGACTACGCGCCTCTCGCCGAGATGCTCGGCCGCTCCGCGATCGCCTCGGAGGTGTGCAACTGCTCCGCTCCCGACACCGGCAACATGGAGGTACTGCACCTTTTCGCCACGCCCGAGCAGCGCGACCAGTGGCTGATGCCGCTGCTCGACGGTGAGATCCGCTCCGCGTTCGCGATGACCGAGCCGCGTGTCGCCAGCTCAGATGCGACGAACATCGAGCTGAGCATCGAGCGCGACGGGGACGAGTACGTCCTGAACGGCCGCAAGTGGTGGACGTCGGGCGCCTACCACCCGAACTGCCGGATCCTGATCGTGATGGGCAAGACCCAGCCGGACGGCCCTCCGCACCGCCAGCAGAGCATGATCCTCGTGCCGCTCGACACCCCCGGCGTGACCGTGCTGCGCAACCTGACGGTGTTCGGCTACGTCAGCCAGGAGGGACACGCGGAAGTCGACTTCAGCGACGTCCGCGTGCCGGCCTCCAACCTGATCGCGGAGGAGGGCGACGGGTTCATGATCGCCCAGGCCCGCCTCGGCCCGGGGCGCATCCACCACTGCATGCGCGCGATCGGCACGGCCGAGCGCGCCGTCGAGGCGATGTGCGAACGCGCCGTCGCGCGAACGACGTTCGGCCAGCCGATCGCGCGGCGCGCCAACGTGCAGGACTGGATCGCCGAATCCCGGATCGAAATCGAGATGGCCCGGCTGCTGACCCTGAAGGCGGCGTGGATGATGGACACCGTCGGCAACCGCCAGGCGCGGATGGAGATCCACGCGATCAAGGTCGCGGCTCCGAACGTGGCACTGAGGGTGCTCGACCGCGCGATCCAGGTCCATGGCGGCGGCGGCGTGTGCCAGGACTTCTTCCTGGCGTCCGCCTACGCGCATCTGCGCACGCTGCGGATGGCCGACGGCCCCGACGAGGTCCACAAGATGTCGATCGCACGGCGTGAGCTCGCGCCCTACATCCCGAGCGAGGCAAGGGCGTAGAGAGGGCCGGCGACGTGAGCCGGAGCATGGCCTTGCGGGGGCGGGCGCGGGTGATCGTGCTCGCGCTTGCGCTCGCGTGCGCGGCCGCGCTGCCCGCGGCGGCCTCGGGTAACGCCACCGAAGTCACCGCCGCGCCCAGCGCCCGGGTGAGCACCGACGAGCTGCCGATCGGGGGCTCGGTCGCCGTGTCCGGGTCCGCCGCGCCGGGGGCGGGCGTGCTGCTCCAGTGGAGCCCGTACCCGTACCGCTCATATCGCACCGTCGGCTCGGCGACGAGCGGCGCGGGCGGCGCCTTCTCGTTCGCGGCGGTCCGGCCCGACCGCAACACCCGGCTCCGCGTCGCGCTCGCCTCCTCGCCGCAGGCCGTCAGCGCGGCCGTGCTTGTGATCGTCGATCCGCTCGTCGCGCTCCACTCGCAGAGCCTCGGCCCGGGCCGGGTCCGCCTGAGCATGAGCCTGCGCCACACGCGCAGCGGCGGGGCCGGGTCGATCGCGGCGAGCTGGTTCCTCGCTGTGCGCGGATCGCGGATCTTCCGCCTGGCAGCCGTCACCGCGACCCGCGAGGCCGCGTCCGGCGTGACCTACGCGAGCGTGATCGTCAACCCTCCGGCGCGCCGCTTCACCTTCCGCGTGTGCCTGAACCCGGCATGGGAAGGCGCGATGGGACGGCCCGGCGCGCACGGCAGGTGCCCCGCACACGACTTCCTGCTCCCGAGCCATGCGCGCTGAGCGCCTCGCGATCGCGCTGTGCGCCGCGCTCCTGTGCGCCGCGCCCGCGGCACTTGCCCCCGCCGGAGCCGGGGCGCTCGAGTTCCAGGGCCAGGGCCACGGGATCCCGCGGCCGCCGTTCCCCTCCCCCGGCGCGATCGCATCCGCCTCGGACTTCCTTCAGGGCCGCGCCGGGCGCACCTCGATGGCGGTCGTGGACAGCGCCGGAAGAATCAGCGGCGTCAGGATCCACTCCCACTACCGCAGCGCGAGCGTGGTCAAGGTGATGATGCTCACGGCGTACCTGCAGATGCTCAGCGCGCGCCACCGCTCGATCAGCTCGTACGACAACGCGCTGCTCTACCCGATGATCCACATCTCCGACAACCAGGCCGCATCGGCGGTCTACTCGATCGTCGGGGAGGGCGCGATCGCACGCGTCGCGCGTGAAGCGGGCATGACGGACTACGCGCCCAACTGGGAATGGTGGGCCTACACGCAGACCTCGACCGCCGATCAGGCGCGCTTCTTCTCCGAGCTCCAGCGGCTGATCCCGGCGCGCTTCTATGGCTACGCCCGCTACCTGATGTCAACTATCGAGCCGGAACAGAGCTGGGGAGTGCCGCCCGTCGCGCGGCCCGACTGGCAGGTCTTCTTCAAGACCGGCGCGCTACCCGAATCCGGGCTGTTCCATGAGGCCGCGCGACTGGAAAGGGGCGACGTGATGTTCACCGTCGCGGTCTTCACCGAAGGGGACCCGTCCAAAGAATATGGCGAGGAAACCGTCGCCGGTGTCGGGCTGCGGCTGCTCGGAGCCTCGCGGTGAGCTCGCTGCTGCGCGTCGAGCGTGCCGCCGCCGGCGAGCCCGAGGGACTGCTCGTCCTGCACCACGGGCGCGGAGCCGACGAGCACGACCTGCTCCCGCTCGGTGACGCACTCGATCCCGCTCACAAGCTGCTGATCGTCTCGCCGCGTGCTCCGATCACTCTCCCCGGCTGGCAGGGCTACCACTGGTATTCGGTGCCGCGCGTCGGGTATCCGGACCCGGCGACGTTCAGGGCCGCCCAGTCGGCTCTCGCCGAGCTCCACGACGAGCTGTGGAGCATCAGCGGCGTGGCGCCCGAGCGCACCGTACTCGGAGGCTTCTCGATGGGCGCGGTGATGAGCTACGCGATGGGGCTCGACGAGGGGCGTCCCGTCCCGGCGGGGATCCTCGCGCTGTCGGGGTTCATCCCGCAGGTCGAGGGCTGGGCGCCCGATCTCGCGGGCCGCGCCGGCATGCCCGTCTTCATCGCCCATGGCCGAGCGGACGCCGTAATCGACGTCGGCTTCGGCCGGAGCGCCGCGCAGACGCTGAGCGACGCCGGCCTGCAGGCCTCGTACCACGAGTCGGGCGGCGGGCACCACGTGGACCCGGCGCAGCTGCCGGCGGTGAGCGCGTGGCTCGAGCAGACGCTCGCGGGCGCCTCCGGCGCCGCTACCTGAGCAGCGCCCAGCGCGAGCTATTAGGGTTGCCCACGCAGCAGGGGTCGTCCGAGAGGAGCAGCCGCATGTCCGCCGCAGCCGTGCGTCACCAGCCATCTTCAACCCGGGCCGTCCAGGCGCTGATCGTCGGCGCGGGATTCGGCGGGGTCGGCGCCGCGATCGAGTTGCGCAGCCACGGCATCACCGACGTGCGGATCCTCGAGAAGGGCTCGGGCGCGGGCGGGACCTGGCTTCACAACACCTACCCGGGCGCGGCGTGCGACGTGCCGAGCCACCTGTACTCCTACTCGTTCGCCAAGCGGTTGGACTGGTCGCGCCTGTGCTCGCCCGGAGAGGAGATCCTCGCCTACCTGCAGGAGGTGTCGCGGCAGCACGGTATCGAGCAGCTGATCTCACCCGACACGACCGTCACCTCATGCGAGTGGGACGGCGACTCATGCCGCTGGCGCGTGCACACCGACACCGGCGAGACGCACGAATCGGACATCCTGGTGATCGCGACCGGGCAGCTGCACCAGCCGGCCCGGCCGGCGATCCCGGGCGCCGAGAGCTTCGCGGGCCACAGCTTCCACTCCGCCGAATGGGACCACTCCTACCGCCTCGCCGGCAGGCGCGTCGCGGTGATCGGCACCGGCGCGAGCGCCGTCCAGTTCGTGCCGGAGATCGCTCGGGACGTCGCGCGCCTGAGCGTCTTCCAGCGCACCGGCAACTGGTTCCTCCCGCGCAAGAACCGCCGCTACCCGGGCTGGTTCAGGGCTGCAATCCAGCGCCTGCCGCGGGCTCAGGAGCTGCGCCGCAAATTCGTCTTCCAGTACACCGAGAGCCTGACGCTCACGATCCGCAACCCGCGCACCCTCGGCCGGCTGATGGGCGCGCGCTCGGCGGCGTTCATGCGCTCGCAGCTGAAGGACCCGGATCTGCGCCGGCGGGTGTGGCCTGACTACCAGTTCGGCTGCAAGCGGATCATCTTCAGCTCGCATTTCCTGCCGGCGCTCGAACGGCCGAACGTCGAGCTCGTGACCGAGGCGATCACCGAGATGGCCCCACAGGGCCCGGTCACCGCCGACGGCCGCGTGCACGAGGTCGACTGCGTGATCTGGGCGACGGGCTTCAGGACGAACGACTTCATGTTCCCGATGGAGGTCACGGGTGAGGCCGGGGCGCGGCTGCGTGACGCCTGGTCGGCCGGAGCGCACGCGCATCTCGGGATGACGGTGCCGGGCTTCCCGAACATGTTCGTGATGTACGGGCCGAACACCAACACCTCCGGCGGGTCGATCATCGTCTACCTCGAGGCACAGGCCGCCTACATCCGGCAGGCCGCGGAAGAGCTGGCGCGCCGGGGCGCCGGCGCGATCGAGGTGCTCGCGGAGGTGGAGGCCGCCAGCGACCGCGCGCTGCAGGCGCGCTTCGCCGGCACCGCCTGGACCGAGTGCGACTCCTGGTATCGCGACGACAGCGGGCGCATCGTCGCGAACTGGCCGGGCTACATGCGCGAGTATCTGGATCAGACCAGGCGGCTGGAGCCGGACGAGTTCAGCTTCGCGCCGCTCCCGGACCGCGAGCGCGCGGCGAGCGCCTAGAGAAAGGCAGGATCGAGCGACATGCACGACTACGTAATCGTGGGGGCCGGCTCTGCGGGGTGTGTGCTCGCCAACCGGCTCTCGGAGGATCCATCGGTGAGGGTGCTGCTGCTCGAGGCGGGCGGCAAGGACCGCTCGATGAAGATCAGCATCCCCGCAGCCTTCCCGCAGCAGTTCCACACCAAGCTCGACTGGGACTTCGCGACTGAGCCCGAGCCACACGTGGACGGGCGCGAGCTGTACGTCCCGCGCGGGAAGGTCCTCGGCGGGTCGAGCTCGATGAACGCAATGCTGTACGTCAGAGGGAGGCCGCTGGACTACGACGGCTGGGAGGCTCAGGGAGCGCCCGGGTGGGGCTACTCGGACGTGCTCCCCTACTTCATCCGTTCCGAGGACAACGTTCGCGGGGCGTCGGAGTACCACGGCGTCGGCGGGCCCCTGCGGGTCAGCGAGCAGCGCTCCCCGCGCCCGCTGAACTCCAGGCTGCTGAAGGCCAGCGAGGCGGCGGGCATCCCGCTGATCCCCGACTACAACGGGCCCGAGCAGGACGGCGCGTCGATGTTCCAGGTGCTGCAGAGCAACGGCCGGCGCTTCAGCGCCGCCGACGCCTACCTGAAGCCGGCGATGACCCGCCCCAATCTCGAGGTGCGCACGAACGTGACCGTGCTCGGTGTCGCTCTCGAGGGAGACCGTGCCGTCGGGGTCAGGGTCCGCAGCGGACGCTCGGAGGAGATCATCCGAGCCGAGCGCGAGGTGCTCCTGTCCGCGGGAGCAATCGGCTCGCCGCAGCTGCTGCTGCTGTCCGGGATCGGGCCCGCGCAGGAGCTGAGGGACGCCGGGGTCGCGCCGGCGCACGACCTGCCCGGCGTCGGGCGCAACCTGCAGGACCACCCGTTCGTGACGATGATGTGGGAAGTCTCCGACCAGCAGACGCTCTACGGGGCCGACAAGCCCAAGCCGCTCGCCGAGTGGCTGCTGCGCAAATCCGGTCCGCTGACCTCCACGGTCGCGGAGGTCGTGGCGTTCACCCGCACCCGCGGCGGGCTGCCGGCCGCCGACATCCAGTTCCACATGGGCGCCGCGTACTTCGAAGATCACGGCCAGGAGACCTACGACGGGCACTGCATGGTGATCGCGCCGGTGCTGGTCTCCCCCAGGGCCCGCGGCCAGGTGTGGCTCCGCTCCGCTGACCCGACGGCCAAGCCGAGGATCATCACCAACTCGCTCTCCGAGCCGGAGGACCTTGACTCGATGATCGCCGGCATGGAACTCGGCCGCGAGATCGCCGATCAGGCGCCGCTGAAGGAGATCCGCGTCAAGGAGCTGAAGCCGGGCCCGGAGGCATCAGGTCGCGCCGAGCTCGAAGCTGATCTCCGCCGCCGGATGATGCTCATCTACCACCCCGTGGGCACGGCACGCATGAGCGACACGCATGAGCTCGCGGTGGTGGACTCCAGGCTCAGGGTGCACGGCATCACGGGCCTGCGGGTCGTGGACGCATCGATCATGCCGACGATCACGGGCGGGAACACGCACGCACCGACGGTGATGATCGGCGAGCGCGCAGCGGACCTGATCCGCGAGGTCGCGTGAGCGTCTCGATCAACCACCACCGCGAGGGGGAAGGCCCGCCGCTCGTGCTGCTGCACGGCGTGGGCCACCACTGGCAGGCATGGCGGCCGGTGATCGACCTGCTCGCGGGCGAATTCGACGTGATCGCATGCGACTCGCCGGGGTTCGGGCGATCGGCGCCGCTGCCCGAGGGCATCACGCCGTCGATCCCCGCCTACGTCGACGCCTTCGAGTGGTTCTTCGCGGAGATCGGGATCCAGCGCCCGCACGTCGCCGGCAACTCGATGGGAGGCGCGATCACGCTCGAGCTCGCGCGGCGCAGGGCGATCAGCTCCGCGGCAGCGTTCTCGCCCGCGGGCTTCTGGAACACACCCGAGCTGCGGTTCGCGCAGGCGTCCCTCGGAGCCCTCGGCGGCGTGCCGCAGGCCGCGAGGCCGGCGGTGGAAGCTATGGCCAGGCGCCGCGCGGGGCGCATCGCCCTGTTCTCACAGACGTTCGGCTACCCCGCGCGCCTGCCGGCCGAGGAGGCCGTCGCCACGCTGCGGGACGCGTGGGCATCGCCGGCGCTGAGCGGCGCCCTCGCCGCGTTCGACGAGTACCGCTTCGAGGCCCCGGAGGCGCTTCGCAGCACACCCGTCACGATCGCCTGGGGCGAGAAGGACCGGCTGCTCCCCTACCGACTGCAGTTCCCGCGGGCACGAGCGATCCTCCCGTGGGCGACGCACCTCACGCTCGGCGCGGGCCACGTCCCCTTCTACGACGACCCGCCGGCGGTGGCCGCCGCGATCCGGCTCACGGCGCGAGCCGGCGTGCCGGTCGCCGGGCCCGCCTGACGCTCACGCGCGGACGGCCGGGACGGGGGCGCCTGCCACGGCGCTGCGCGCCCTCAGGAGCGTCCCGCCGAGCGCCGCATCGACCTCGTTGTCTGCGGTGCTGATGAGGACGTCCCGCATGTCCGTGCCGCCGAAGCTGACGCTCGAGACGAAGGATGCGGGCAGGTCGATGATCTCGCTCACATCTCCGCGGGGCGCCACGCGCGCGATCCCCCCGCCCTCGCCGAGCGCGACCCACACGAAGCCCTCGCTGTCCACCGCCAGCCCGTCGGCGGACCCCCGCGGAGATGTGAAGAGCACCCGCTCGGGGCCGCCGCCCAGTGGCACCACGAGCACCAGCGCCCTGGCGTAGTCGCTGACGTAGACGCTCTCGCCGTCGGGACTGAGGCCGATCCCGTTGGGCCACGTGACGCAGTCGCTGAGCGTGCGCACGTCACCTCCCGGCGTCAGCGCCAGCAGGCGCCCGTCGCGCGGCTCCTCGCCCGCCATCGGCCGGTAGCGCAGCTCGCCCGCGAGCAGGTCCCCGGAGGGCGTCGCGAACAGGTCGTTGTAGCCGCACGCGCCGTCCTGGCCGAGCAGCTCCCGCTGCGAGCCGTCCGGCCGCAGGTGGATCACGGTGCGGCCGCTGATCACCCAGCCCCCGTCGGCGTGCGGCATCACTCCGCCGATCCCGCGCCGTCGAGGGAGCAGCTCGCTCACCTCGCCGGCCGGTGAGCACGAGAACAGGCCGCCGGCGATCACGTCGCTGTAGAGGAGCTCACCGTCGGGCCCGATGCGCGGTCCCTCGAGCAGCGTGTGCGCTCGGCCGAGCACGGCCGCGACCGGCTCGACCTCGCTGAGCGCGCTCAAGGGTGCGAGCGCATGCCGCTGATGACCAGCTCCAGGAGACGCTCCCAGACCCAGCCGGCGGCGCGGTGGTCGATCGCCGCACAGACGCCGCACATGAGCATCGGGATGTCCTCCGCGGCGAAGTCGCCGCGAAGGCTCCCCTGCTCGTGTGCGCGGCCGACGAGCTCGGACGCGATCTCCATGAACTCGAGCTTCTCCTGCTGGACGTGGTCGAACACCCGCTCCCCGCCGCTGGTGAACGCGAAGCGTGTCGCCGCGTCCTCCGCCAGCGAGCCGATGTTCGAGCGCATCGCCCCGGCGAGCGCCTCGAACGGGTCGCCCTGCTCCTCGAGCGCCTCACGCAGGCGGGCGTTGAACAGCTCGAAGCGCTCTCGGACCAGCTCGCCCATCAGCGCCTCCTTGTCGGGGAAGTGCCTGTAGACCGTGCCGACACCGACGCCCGCACGCCGCGCCACGTCGCCGATCTGGACGTCCGGGTCCGCTCCCGCGAACAGCTCCCGCGCGGCGTTCAGGATGCTCGCGCGGTTGCGCAGCGCGTCGGCTCGCATCGGCCTGGGTGGTTGTGTCGTGGTGCTCATGCTCATGCTCGGTCCTGTGAAAACGGAATCCTAACTCCGTATGCTACCGTGCGCAATCGGAACCGGAGTTCACCTTCCACGAATGGAGTTCGCCCACCATGAGTGAAGACACCCCACGCGCCAAGAACCTGGCGCTCGCGCTGCTCGCGATGACGCAGTTCGTGCTCGTCATCGACGCCTCGATCGTCAATGTCGCGCTTCCCTCGATCGGGCGCGCCCTCAGCTTCACCCAGACCGACCTTTCGTGGGTCGTGAACGCCTACACGCTGACCTTCGGCGGGTTCCTGTTGCTCGGCGGACGACTCGCCGACCTGCTCGGCAGGCGGCGCATGTTCATGACGGGCCTGATGATCTTCTCGGCCGCCTCGCTCGCGGGCGGCCTCGCGCAGTCCGAGGCCTGGCTGATCGCCGCCCGCGCGGTGCAGGGCCTGGGAGGAGCGATCGTCTCCCCCGCGGCCCTCTCGATAATCACGACGACGTTCCGCGACGGCGAGGAGCGCAACCGGGCGCTGGGCGTGTGGGGCGCGGTCGCGGGAGCCGGCGGCGCCGCGGGCGTGCTGCTCGGCGGAATCCTCACGAGCGGCCTCAGCTGGCGCTGGGTCCTGTTCGTGAACGTGCCGATCGGGATCCTCTGCACACTGGCCGCACCGCGCGTGATCCGCGAGAGCCACGCCGAGAGCGAGCACCGGACCTTCGACCTCCCGGGCGCGATCACCGTCACCGCCGGCCTCGCGCTGCTCGTCTACGCGCTGGTGGAAGCGGTCAACGTCGGCTGGGGCTCCACCGAGACGCTGCTGCGGATCGGCGGCGCCGTGCTGCTGCTGCTCGCGTTCCTGGCGATCGAGAAACGACAGCGGGCGCCGCTGATGCCGTTCACGATCTTCCGCCTGCGCACGCTTCGCGGCGCGGACACCGTGGCGCTGCTGATCGGGATGTCGCTGTTCTCGATGTTCTTCTTCGTGTCGCTCTACATGCAGGAGGTGCTCGGCTACTCCGCTCTGAAGACGGGCCTCTGCTACCTGCCGCTTTCGATCGGGATCATCCTCTCAGCGGGTGCCGCATCGGCGGGGGTGACGCGCTTCGGGTTCAAGCCGGTGCTGATCCTCGGACTGCTGTTCGTGGCGGCCGGCCTCGGGTGGTTCTCGCAGGTGAGCGCCGGCGGCTCATTCGCGTCCGACGTGCTCGGCCCGTCGCTGCTCGCCGCCGTCGGCCTCGGCCTGTCGTTCGTGCCGGTGACGATCGCCGCGGTCAGCGGGACCGAGCCGCACGAGGCCGGGCTCGCGTCGGGGCTGGTGAACACTGCACAGCAGGTCGGCGGTGCGCTGGGGCTCGCGATCCTCGCCACCGTCGCGAACAGCCACACCAAGGCGATCGTGCAGGAAGGCGGCCACACGATCAACTACGCGCTCGCGAAGGGCTTTGATCGCGCCTTCCTGGTCGGAGCCGGGTTCGCGCTGCTCGGCGCGCTGCTGGCGACGGTGATGATCTCCTCGCGCGACAGCCGGCAGCACGCGCGGGGCGACGCCGCCGACGCCCGTGCGCCGGCGGGCGCCGCCGCGTAGGGAGCGTTCACATTTCGGAATTACCGCCGCGACCCGCGACGGATAGCGTCCCGATCCCCTAGACGACGGAGGCGCCGGCGCAAGCCGCCCGGCAGCCCGGAAGGAGACCACGTGGCGTGCGTCCTTTTGAACAACACGGAGCTCGAGGTGACCGAGGAGCCCGACGAGGTCCTTGCGCGCATAGTCAAGGCCCGCGACGGCCTGCGGCATGGAAGCGGCGTGATCCTCGCGCCGCCCGGCTGGGTGCGGCTCACCGACCCGCTGTCGGAGGACCCCGTCTACGTGCAGGTCGCCAAGGTCAGCTTCGTGCGCTGAGCGGCCGGCTTCGGGTGCGCCTGTAACGAATCGGGCGCGGGGATGACTGAAGAGGGAAGGCCCATCCCCCAAGACACCTGGAGATACACAATGAACGTATTGACTCGCTTCGGCGCGGCGGCCCTCGCCGGCGCCGCTATCGCGGCGGCCGGCGCAGGAGCAGCTCCCGCGCTGGCGGCAGGAGCAAACCACGCCGTCTTCGTGCAGAACGACAGGCTCGAAGGCAACCAGATCGTGGCCTACAGCAGGTCCTCTGAAGGCACCCTCACGCAGGCCGGCATCTACGGGACGGGCGGCAACGGCGGCAAGCTCACGGGCTCGGTCGTCGACCACACCGCCTCGCAGGGCGCGCTCGCCTACGACCGCGCCGACAACCTGCTGTTCGCGGTCAACGCGGGCAGCAACACCGTCTCGGTGTTCGCAGTGTTCGGCGACCGCCTCGCGCTGCGCCAGGTGATCAGCTCGGGAGGCAAGTTCCCCGTCAGCGTGAGCTCCTACCGGGGCACCGTCTACGTGCTGAACGCCGAAGAAGGCGGCTCCCTGCAGGGCTACGCCGTCGTCTCGGGCCAGCTCGTGCCGATCCCCGGCTCCTCGCGCGCACTGGGCCTCGCGACGGGCAAATCCGGCGAAGAAACACAGTTCGTCCGCACCCCCGGCCAGGTCGCCTTCTCACCGGACGGCTCGAAGCTGATCGTCACGACCAAGGCAGCCGGGCAGTCGATCGAGGTCTTCACCAACTCGCCGATCGGCGGCCTGTCGGCCGCACCGGTTGTGAACGCCGAGCCGGGAACCGTGCCGTTCGCGGTCACTTTCGACCCGCGCGGCAACCTGCTGGTGGCCGAGGCCTCGGGCTCACTCGCGAGCTTCCGGCTCGGCGAAGGTGGCACGGTCTCACAGCTGGACTCGGTCGAAACCGGGCAGAAGGCGACCTGCTGGGTCGTCGGCGCCGCCGGCAGGTACTACACCTCCAACGCGGGCAGCGGGAGCCTGACCGGCTTCCAGGACAGCCTCGCGGGCCAGCTGCTGACCGACCTCGGCAACACGCCGACGCACCCCGGCACCGTCGATGGCGCCTCGGTCGGGCACCTGCTCTACGTGCAGGGCGGCAAGGAAGGCACCGTCGATGAGTTCCGCGTACAGCAGGACGGCTCGCTGCTGAACATCGGGTCCGTGATCGTCCCGGGCGCCGAAGGCGGCGAGGGGATCGTGGCCGGCTGACGTCGAGAGCCCCCAGGCTGCGGCGCCGTCCGCGGCGCCGTAGCCTGCAGGGCGGACAATGAACAGGATGAGCGATGCAACCGACTCGCACCCCACCGAGCTGTGCGACTGACCCGGCCCTCGGCGCGCTCGCGTCCGCCGGCCCCGGCCGGGGACCCCGACCGGGATCTGCTCGACCTTGTGCGTGCGGGCGACGAGCAGGCCTTTATGCAGCTCGTCTCGCGCCATCAGGCAGCTCTGCTGAGGCTGGCCAGGACCTACGTGTCCAGCGCCGCCGTGGCGGAGGAGGTCACCCAGGACACCTGGCTCGCCGTGCTGCGGGGCCTCGCGGACTTCGAGGGACGCTCGACGTTCAGGACCTGGCTCTTTCAGATCCTCGTGAACCGCGCCAGGAGCACCGGCGTGCGCGAGCATAGGAACGTGGCGGTCGGCGACGCGGGCCCGGTCGTGGACGCGTCACGCTTCGATGCCTCCGGTGCCTGGATGTCGCCTCCGCAGCACTGGGTCGAGGACAGCGACGAGCGGCTCGCCGCCCAGAGCCTCGCCGGCCCTATCCGCGAGGCGCTGGACATGCTGCCGCCGCGCCAGCGCGAGGTCGTGCTCCTGCGTGACGTGGACGGACTCAGCGCCGATGAGGTCTGCGCCGTGCTGCAGATCAGCGAGGCGAACCAGAGGGTGCTGCTGCACCGAGGCCGCAGCGGGCTGCGGGGCGCACTCGAAGATCGGCTCGGTGAGGCGTGATGCTGTTCACGCGGCGAGAGATCCCGTGCCGGGAGATGGTCGAGCTGATCACCGACTATCTCGAGGGGACGATGTCGCGGTCCGAGCGCCGGCGCTTCGAGGCGCACATCGCGGGTTGTGAGAACTGCAGCGAGTACCTGCGCCAGATGCGGGTCACGATCATCGCCAGCGGCACGCTGCGCGAGGAGGACCTCACGCCCGCGATGCGCGAGGAGTTCGGGGAGATGTTCCGGCGCTGGCAGGCCGGTGATGATGTCGAGCCGCCCGACGGCTAGAGCGTCATCCGCATCCAGACATGCGGCATGCCGGCCTCCTCGAACACGTCGGAGTCGACCGCGAACCCGACTCCCTCATACAGCTCGGCCGCGTAGAGCTGGGAGGCCAGCGACGCGCGCGCGCAGCCCCGCCCACGGGCGCCGTCGATCGCCATCGCCAGCATCTGCTGCGCGATTCCGCGCCGGCGCCAGTCGCTCAGCACAGCGACCCTCCCGACTTTCGCCTGATCGCCCTCGACCAGGAGCCGCAATGTCGCCACCACGCGGTCCCCGTCCACCGCGACGATGTGCGCAGCTTCCCCGTCGCGGCCGTCGATCTCCTCATCCACCGGCACGCCCTGCTCTACACAGAAGACCTCCGTGCGAACGTCCAGTGCCCCTCGCAGCTCCGCCGGGTCATCCGACCAGTGAATGTCGATCTGCGTCTTCGCGCCGGCCACCGGCGCAACGATAACGCCGGCCAGTGTCAGCGCCGGCTGTCAGTAGCGCCAGCGTTCCCGGTCGGGCAGATCGAGCGCGGGGGGCATCCGCACGGCCGGCGCGCCCGTGCGTGCCTCTGCACCCTTGCCGCGGTAGCGGCTGATCTCCATCTCCTGCTGGGCGATCCAGATCCGGATACGCCGCTCGAGTCGCGTCGCCTGTCGGTTCATCTGAGACCAACTCCCCTGTCAGAGGCTGTCTAGGTTCACCGGAGCCGAGGCGGCTGTGGCCGGTGAGGCGCCCACACGTGCACTGGCCTGCGCGCCGGCCTGCAGGCGCGTCAGGCTGTAGCGCCTGACCTTCGGGCGGGACTCGCCGGCGGCTGCCGACTGCGGATCCGGCACAAGCAAGAAGCGTGATCGTGATGCGTGTGTGTTCATGACATCCATAGTGGCGCGCGCATCCGCCCGCGCCACTGGACAACGGTCCCAAATACGACGCGGAGGGCTGGACGGCCGACCCACGGCGGGCCCGTCGCTCAGAGCGGCTTGACGGCCTGCAGCGTGTAGCTGTGAGCGAGCCGCCACGGCCTGTCCGCGACGCGGAACTCTTCGAGCGGGAGCTTCTCCATCTGGCCCGGCAGCCCCTCCCACGGGATGCTGTCGTGCTCGACCAGGCCCGTGATCTGCATGCCGCGGTCCAGCAGCGCCGTCACCAATTCGCCGAGCCCGTGGTTCCACTCATGTGTCGTGTTCTGCTCGAACACCTCATCGGTCGCCACATACGTGCCCGCGTCGTTGAACACCAGCGGCTCCTCGCGCTCGAAGTACGGGTAGTCCACGACGAGCAGCCCGTCCGGCCGGGCGTCCTGCAGGGACCACAGCATCGGGTGGCCCTCACGGATGAACAGCCGCCCTCCGGGCGCGAGCAGCTCCTCCACGACCGATGCCCAGCGCTCGATGCTCGGAAGCCAGCACAGCGCGCCGATGCCCGTGAAGACCAGATCGAAGGCGCCGGCGCCGAGCGCCTGCACGGCGTCATAGACGTCGGACTGAACGAACTCCACGTCATCGCCCGCCTCCGAGGCCAGGCGGCGCGCCTGCTCGAGCGCCGCCGGCGAGAAGTCGAGCCCGACCATCCTCGCCCCCAGGCGCGACAGCGAGATGGTGTCGGTCCCGATGTGACATTGAAGATGCACGCCGCGCAGGCCGGCGACCTCGCCGAGCAACGGCAGGTCGAACCGCACGACGGTGCTCAGGAAGTTGGGGTCCGCGATGAACTTCTCGAAGGCGTAGTCAGGTGAGGCCGCGTGGGCGGGGGCCCGCTCATCCCAGCTCGCGCGGTTGATCGCCCGGTAGTCGCTCATGCGGTGATTGTCGCTCACCCCGCGGCGAAACCGAGTATCAGCTGCGCCGCCTCGAGCGGCACGTCGAGCTGAGGGCAGTGCCCGGCTCCGTCGAGCTGCACCCAGTCGGCCCGCGGCAGCCACTCGCGGAACCGCACCGCCGCCGACGGCCACGGCAGCAGGCGGTCCTCCATTCCCCACACGATCCGCACCGGGCACGTCACGAGCTCGGGATCGAGGCTGTAGCCGGCGCCGATCGCGAAGTCGATCATCGGCTCGGCTTCGCACAGCGCGATAGCGAGCATCTGGTGCGCGAGCAGCTCGGCGGGGATGTGCTCGTAGTGCTCGGCGATCAGCGCGGTCGCCCGCCTGCGCCCGGCCGCCGTGGCGAGCATCTCGCCGGCCCGCGGAGCGAGCGAGCGCATCGTCTCGTGGAGCGCGCGCTGCTCGTTCAGCAGCCGCTCACGCGAGCCGTCGTCCTCCCGCCAGCCGCCGGCGGGAGCGAACGCGACCACCGATCTTGCTCTGCCGCGGGCGGCGAGCTTGAGCGCCAGATAGCCGCCCAGCGAGTTGCCTGCGATATCCGCGGCGGGCATGTCCGCCGCGTCCATGATCACCTCGAGCTGATCGAGGATCGCGTCCTCGCTGACGAGCGACCCGAGCGGCGGGCCGCCCGCGTGTCCGGGCAGGGTCGGCGCGAGCACGTCGTGCCGGCGCTCGAGGTCGCCGAGCACGAGCTCCCATGCACGCCACGTTTCCATGAACCCGTGCAGGCACAGCAGCGGCGGGCCGCTGCCGCCGCGGTGCGCGGCGGTGAACGCGGGCCGGGCGGAGGGCGGGCTCAGCTCAGGAGGCGTCCGCGACGAGCAGGCGCCCGACGCTGTCCGCGACGCAGACCGGCTTCTCGGTCCCGTCGGCCTCGACCGTGAAGCGGGTCACGACCTGGTACCAGCCGCCGCCGATCTCCGACACCTCGACGATCTGAGCGAAGCAGCGCAGCCGCGCGCCGACGAGCACCGGCGACGGGAAGCGGACCTTGTTCCACCCGTAGTTGACGCCGAGCGTGAACCCGCTCCAGTCGTTCAGGGACGCCCGCATGCCGTCGATCAGCGAAAGCGTGAGGTTGCCGTGCGCGATCGTGGTGCCGAACGGGCTCTCCCGCTTGGCGCGCTCAACGTCGACGTGGATCCACTGGTGGTCGCCGGTCAGGTCGGCGAACCGGTCGACCATCTCCTGGGTCACCTCGCGCCACTCACTCGGCCCGACGACCTGGTCGGTGAGGGCCTTCAGGTCCTCGATGCCGTTCGCTACAGCCTTCTGTGTGCTCGCGGTCAGCGCCATGTTCTTTCCTTTCGCCGGGCTCGGCAGCATGCTATTCGCTGGCGGCCCCGGGATACGCCGCAGCTCCTACCATTTGGCCCAATGGCCTTCCTCTTCCGGCTGATAGCACCGCGCCCGAGCTTCTCCCAGGACATGAGCGAGAGCGAGCGCGAGGTGATGGGACGTCACGTCGCGCACTGGCGGGGCCTGCTCGAGGACGGTACGGCGGTGGCCTTCGGCCCGGTCCTGGACCCGGCGGGCTCGTGGGGGCTCGGCCTGCTCGACGTCTCGCTCCAGGAGCAGGCGAGCGAGCTCGCCGGCAGCGACCCCGCGGTGCTCAGCGGGCTCTGCACGTATGAGCTGCTGCCGATGCAGCTCGTGCGCTGAGCCGGCGTCTCAGCCGACCCTCACCGCGACGACAGTGTCGGGGGCCACGCGCACCGTCACCCTGCGGTGGTGGAAGGGGATCGGCTTGACTTCGTCCGTGGGCGCGCGTGTGCTGAGCGTGTCGGTTTCGACGGCACCCGCGGAGCCGGTCACGGTGAGCGGCACGAGCACCGCCGTGCGCGAGAACGACGAGAGGATCACGCTCGCGGGCCCCGCTCCGCTGACGCTGACCTCCATCAGCCCCGGACCGGAGGTGACGGAGCGCAGGCGGCTCCCGACGGGTATCCAGCGATGCATGAAGCCGAGCGCGTTCCCGAGCGGCCTTTCGGTGATCGTGCCGTCCGCGTTGAAGACGAACGGGTCGTAGCTGGTTCCCGCGGAATGGAAGTAGACCTGCTGGAAGCCGAACAGCAGCGCGCCGAGCACATAGCGGACGGCCCACACACTCGCCACGGGTGAGTCCGAGAGGCCCGGCCGGCCACCGCGCGAGGCGCTGTTGCTCTCGGATATCACCGCGGGGCGTCCCGTCGCCCGCGACGCGCTTATCAGCCATCCAAGCTGGGTGACCTGAACGAGGTCGGTGTATCTCGACAGCAGACGGGCCCGCGTGGCTGATGCGTGGGAGCCGCTCGCGACGGTCGGGTAGAAGTGCCCCGTTATCTGGGTGGGCCGGTTGGCGATCAGCATCGACCGCGCCGCTCGCGCCCAGCGCCCGCTCGCGAGGTCCGGGCCTTCCAGCCGGATCGGGCCGAGCATCGCGCGCCACAGGCGCCACTGCCTGGCGTAGGCCGCCGCCGACCACGACGGACCGCGCTGGAGCGGCACCATGAAGCCCGGTTCGTTCCACAGTTCGTGCCGGAACGTGTAGAGGTCCGGCTCGTTGCCGAGCGAGAAGCTGAGCTGCGCGGCCGGAATGGCGGCGCGCGCCTCGGCGACGATCGTGAGCGCATCGGCGAGGGTCCCGTCTCCGAAGTTCAGCCCAACACTGACCTGCGAGCCGGTTTCCCGCGCAAGGCATCCGAGCGACGCGAAGAAGGACGGGCCGATGACGAATCGGTATCCGGCGCTCGGGCCGGCGAGGTCCTGTGAGTCGCCGCCGACCCTGATCGGCGGCGAGCCGAGGTTCCGCAGCCTGGCGAGCAGCGCCGGCGCGGGGCATGGCCCCGGGCCGAGCGCCCTCTGCAGCAGCGGGTACTCGATCGAGAGCCCGAACGGGAGCCGGTGGACAACGACCGTGTTCGTCCTGGCCTGCGCGCCTGCGACCCAGATGCCGCTGAGCAGAACGGACGTCAGCAGGGCAAGCATCACTCGCCCGGCGCGAGGAGGGCGCCGCGCGCGGCGCTCAGCTGCTGCTCTCATCCCCTAAGTCTGCCGCGCTCGAGCGTCCGGCCATCCGCTGGTTCCCGCACCGCGAGGCGGATGGGGCTGCATACAGGGCAGGACATTGTCCGGATCGGGCCGCGGAGCACAACCCGTACCGACACGATTAACGCTCTTGACAATTCTAATCGTCGGTGCCAGGATGATGGCAATGTATGACGTCGCCGTCATCGAGGACCCCGCCGCCGCCGAGTCCTCGCTCGACCCGATCAGGGCGCGACTGCTGGCCGAGCTCGCCGAGCCCGCGTCGGCCAGCACGCTCGCGCCCCGCGTCGGGCTCACGCGCCAGAAGGCCAACTACCACCTGCGAGCGCTCGAACGCCACGGCCTCGTCGAACTCGTCGAGGAGCGCCGCAGGGGCAACTGCACCGAGCGCGTGCTCCAGGCCACCGCCGCCTCGTACGTGATCTCGCCCTCCGCCCTGTCGCCCCTCGCACCGGATCCATCCCACGATCCCGACCAGCGATCGGCCCGCTGGCTGCTCGCCCTGGCAGGGCGTCTCGTGCGCGAGGTGGGCGAGCTGATCACCGCAGCGAGCGAGGCGGGCAAGCCGCTCGCGACCCTCGGAATCGATAGCGAGATCAGATTCGCCTCCGCGAAGGACCGCGCCGCCTTCGTTGCAGAGCTGGCGAGTGCCGTGAACGGACTCGCGGCCAGGTACCACGACGAGTCCGCGCCGGGCGGCCGCCCGCACCGCTTCATCCTCGCGCTGCACCCCATCATCACCAACAGAAAGGAGCCCGAATCATGAGCCGTGAATTCGAGATCACCCGAGAGCTCGACCTGCCGGCCGCCCCCGAGGACGTCTGGACGGCGATCACGGCGGACACCGCCGCATGGCAGTTCCCAACCGGCATGGAGATCCCCGAGGGCGCCTCGCCCCCGGAGGGCGCACCGGTCACCACCTGGGATCCACCCCACCGCCTCGTGATTCGGATGACCGCGCCGAACGGGACGTTCAACGCGCTCGACTACACGATCGAGACCCGCGACGGCGGCACCGCCCATCTGCGCTACGTCCACAGCGGCATCCTCGAGGGCGAGTGGGAAGACCAGTACGACGCGATCGGTGCCCACACCGACTTCTACCTTCACACTCTCGGCCAGTACCTCGAGCATTTCCATGGGCGACCCGTGACATATGTCGGGCAGCCCTCAGCGGGGATCGAGGGGCCGCAGGCAGCTGGGACGCCCGACGCGATGGAGCGCCTTCGCGTCGCCCTGGGCATCTCCCCGGGCGCCGGCGTCGGCGACCACGTCCACGCCGCCCTCGGGGCCGCCGGGTCACTCGACGGCGTGATCGACTACTCGACACCCGAGTTCCTGGGTGTTCGCACCGACGACGCTCTGTTTCGCTTCTTCGGCCGCAACCACTACGGCAGCGTCGTCGGGATGTCGGTCCATCTCTTCGCCGAGGGCATCGATGCCGGCGCGATGGAAGCAGATCTGAAGTCCTGGCTGGACGGCGTCTACGCATAGCGGCGCACTGCGCGCCCCCGAGATCGGGTATCCCACAGGGATCACATCACCCACACCCGAAGGAGAGCGCCATGCAGATGACCAGGAACTCGCTCGAGACCACTCCAGGACCGGCCGACTGGTTCACCGGCAGCGTCTACATCGACACCGTCGCCGCGCCGTCCGGATCATCCCGGCTCGCCGCGGCGAGCGTCCACTTCACCCCGGGGGCGCGCACGGCATGGCACACCCACCCCAACGGGCAGACCATCTTCGTCACCGAGGGCCTCGGACTGTGCCAGCGCGAGGGCGGCCCGGTCGAGGTGATCCGTCCCGGCGACCGGGTGTTCTTCGAGCCCCGCGAGAACCACTGGCACGGAGCCGCCCCCGGCCGCTTCATGACGCACATCGCCATGCATCAGGTCGACGAGCAGGGAACCGCGGTGACATGGGGCGAGCACGTGAGCGACGAGCAGTACTCGGCGCCGCGCGAGTCATAGAGACATCACGGAGGGCGCCGGCGCACGAGCTCGCAGCCGGGCGCCCCAGGGCGATTCCCCACGGCTCAGGCGTTGTGCCCTTCGAGGATTCTCCCCAGTGCCCGTTCGAGCGCGCGCAGATCCCTGCCGTCGATGTGAGGGGCGATCAGGCGGTCGAGCACAGCGTCATGAGTGACGCGCGCCTGCGCGAGCTTTCTCCCGCCGTCGCGCGTGAGCGTCGCACGGAAGGCTCGCGCGTCGTCCGGATCGGCGGAGCGGCGGACGAAGCCCCGTTCTTCGAGCCGGCCCACCAGTCGCGTGATCCCGCCTGAGGAGAGCATCGTGGCTTCGGCGAGGTCGGTCATGCGCATCGCGCGGCCGGGAGCGTTGTCCAGGGTGATCAGGACGTCGAACTCGGTGATTGCAATCCGGTGCTCAACGTCGAGAGCGCGGTGGAGCTCGCGCAGGACAGCGCTCGACACCTGCAGCAGCCGGTGCCACGCCTCGCGCGGGTCGATCTCGCGGGCCGCGTCTCGATTCGGATCCGTGGACAACTCGCCTCCATATTATTTGCCTTGCAAGACAAATAATGTTACCATCCCGGCTCCCAGCCGATCGCGGCACCTCGTGGCGCCGCCCACGCAATGAGCATGAGGAGGACGAAATGCTGAGCAAGCCCAGGATCTCGGCGGTGCTGTGCAGCACCGACCTGCCCCGCAGCCAGGAGTTCTATGAGCAGAAGGTCGGGCTAACGCTGTCACCGGAGTCGATCCACAACCACCTGCTGTTCGAGGGCTCGGAGGGGACGACCCTGCTCGTCTACGGGCGCCCCAGCCCGAACGAGGCCAGCCACACGCAGGTCCGGCTCTGGTCGAGCGACGTCGAGCGCGACGTCGCCGAGCTCTCCGCACGAGGCGTCGAGTTCGAGGAGTACGACTTCCCGGCCCTCAAGACGGTCAACCACGTTGCGACGACGGCCGGCCTCGGCAGGTCCGCCTGGTTCGTCGATCCCGACGGCAACACCCTCGCGCTGTTCCAACCTGAGTAGCCGGCCTTGCGCTGCCAGCCTGCCGGACACCAGAGACCGGCACGCACCCAGCTCCACTCGGAGAGCAATCCGCGGCCGGCGAACCGGGATCGCCGGGTCAGGCCGGGTCCCTGTGTTCTCGGCGTACGCCCGTTACGCCTTCTGCTTGATCCCGTAGCCGTGGCGCGAGCCGTCACCACCTGAGCCTCGGCACCGATTAGGGTCCGGAGGACAGGCGCGGCGCAGGAGGCGTCACGCCACGGGGAGGGGGAGCAATGAAGCGGATCATTCTCGTAACTGCGGTGATGGCGGCGCTGGTGCTGACGGTGGGCACGGTGTTCGCCGCCGGCGGCACGAAAGTGTGCGTGCCGGTGAAAGAAGGCGGCACGATCAAGACGCCGAAAGGCGGCGTCTGCGCTGCCAAATACGCGCTTGCGGAACTCGGGGCTGAAGGCAAAGAAGGCCCGCAGGGCCCCGAAGGCAAAGAAGGCCCCAAAGGCCAAAACGGGGCCGGCGGTGTGACCGGCTTGGTCCTCGCGAACGGGTCGATAGCCAACGGGGCAGGCTTTGCCGTCTCGAACCCGAGCACCGGCGAATATGTGATCACCCTGACCGGGCTGCCGATCTGCTCGACCATCTTGCATTCAGCTGACACCGTCGTCACGCCCGACTACGAAGGGCAGGCGGTGATGGCTGACGTCGTCCCGACCTGCATGGCCAACACCCCGATAGCCACTGTCACGATCTACTCCACGACGGGCACCAAGGTGGAGAACGGGTTCACGTTCTTCAGCCAAGCTGCCCCCTGAGAAGACGCGGTCTCGCGGCGCTCGGGGCCCGTACCACCAGGGCCCCGCCGCGGGACACGCCAGACGCCGGACGCCGAATACAGCCTCCCAGCCCGGTGGCAGAACGCCTCACGACGCGTTCTGCAGTGGGCCCACTGCACGCCCACAAGGGTGCGAGCGCGTGCTGCCTGGCCCCTGCTGATCAAGTATGGAGACGGTGGGAATCGAACCCACGTCCGCAATCGCGTATGAATGGCTTCTACGAGCGTAGCCGGCGCTCTGTATCTCGTCCCCCGCTAGCCACGCCGGCCGGGTTGAGGGGGACCAGCCTCCTTGAAATTCCCCGGATTGGCGAAGGCGCTCCGCACCGGGTGAGCCTGCTTTCTGATCCCAGGTATCCCCGCCGCAGGCGAGCGGGGCCCGAGACCTCACGGCTTAGCTATTGACTAAGCGGCGAGGGCGTACTCGTGAGAGTCCGCACTTATGGTTTTCCCGGGAGTTTTACGAGGCCACCCGGGACCTCGACTCGCGACCATCCACACGAACCGACCACGTCGAAGCCTGTCGTCCCCGTGAATGTTGCCCCTCAAGTGTATCCGCGGCAGGCGCCACGGCTTGACGGGGGTAGAAATAAATCGACGCGGTCCCAAGCCGCCTGAGGAACCCTGCCAGCCGGACCCGTGGGCCCTGCCGGCCGGGTGGCGCGGCCTCACACCTCGGTGGCCTCGCTCTTTGCGGCTCGGTTCCGCGTCTGGGACGAAACTAACCGGGCCTCTCGCGCCGCGCAAGACCCCCGCTCACGACGTTCCCGCATTCTCCGCAGAAATCGGAAATCGCGCGGCATCTCGCCGGCGGGATCGGCGAGCGCGCTCAGCGTGAAATCCGTTAGGCAACGCTTATCGCGGGTGCCACAATGAACTCATGGAGAGCAGCGACTATCCGCTCCTTACGCCGCGTGGAAGTACGGTGCCGGGGCCGCCGCAGGCGCCGGCCGTGCCGGCCATGCTCGAGAACCCGTTCGGTGAGCACACGGCACCACCGATCGTGCCGGGCGGCGAGCAGCCGCGGTCGCGCACGATCCGGGGGCGCATCAGCAGCGCGATCGCAGCGCTGGTCGCGCTCGGAGCCAAGTTCTTCACCGCGCTGAAGGCCGGGCTGCTGCTGCTGCCGAAGGTCAAGCTGCTCGGGACGTCCGGGACCGCGCTGATCTCGGTCGCCGCCTACTCGCTGCTGTGGGGATGGCAATTCGCGGCCGGCTTCGTCGTCCTCCTGTTCATCCATGAGATGGGCCACGTCGTGCAGCTGCGCCGTGAGGGGCTCGAGGCCAGCGCACCCATGTTCATCCCGTTCCTCGGGGCCGTGATCGCCGCGAAGTCCCTTGGCGAGAACGCGCTCGCAGAGGCGCGCGTCGGGCTCGCGGGCCCGATTCTGGGCACGCTCGGAGCAGCCGCCTGCCTGGTGCTCGGCGAAGTCCTCAACAGCGACCTGCTGCGGGCACTGGCCTACGTCGGCTTCTTCCTGAACCTCTTCAACCTGCTGCCCGTCGTACCCCTGGACGGCGGCCGCGCGATGGCGGCGATGGCGCCCTGGATGTGGTTCCTCGGCCTCGGCGCGATGGTTGCGCTGATGCTGCTGTACCCCAACCCGATCCTGCTGATCATCATCCTGTTCGGCGGCATGGAGACCTGGCGGCGCTGGAAGGCGCGCGGCACCCGCTCACTGGAGCAGGCCGCCTACTACCGGGTGTCCCCACGCAACCGGCTGATCGTCGGCGCCGTCTACATCGGCCTGATCGTGGTGCTGGTCCTGGGCATGGAGCAGTCGCACCTGCTCAGCTCGGGCGGGCACACCTTCCGCTCGCTCTAGCTCCCCCCGGGCCCTGCAGCTGAGCGGGCCGCTCAGCTCGGCCGGCTAGCGCCTGGCCTCCCTGACCGCGCGTTCCATGTCGCGCTTGGTCTCGCGCTCGCGCAGGCTCTGGCGCTTGTCATACAGGTCCTTGCCCCGCGCGAGCGCGATCTCGACCTTGGCGTTCGCGCCGGAGAAGTAGATCCGCGTGGGCACGAGCGTGAGTCCTCGCTCCTTCGCCCGCGCCGCGATCCTGTCGAGCTCGCGCCGGTGAAGGAGCAGCTTGCGTGTGCGTTCCGGATCGTGGTTTTCGCGGGCCGCGGGCCCGTAGGGCGGGATGTGCACCGAGTGCAGGAACAGCTCGCCGCCCTGTACCGACGCGTAGCCGTCCTTGAGCTGGGCGCCGGAGGTTCGCAGCGCCTTGACCTCGGTGCCCTCCAGCACGATCCCGCACTCCAGCCGCTCGATCAGCTCGTAGCGGTGCGATGCGTAGCGGTTGGAGGCGACGTCGCCCGCTCCGATCTTCCGCTTTCCCTTGCCCTTGGCCATGACCCGAGCCTAGCCGGGCGTGAGGTCCACGCGCCCACGGGCGGTGTCGACGCCCGCGACGCGGACGGGGATGCGCTCGCCGAGACGGAGCGTCGCGCCGGTGCGCTCGCCGCGCAGGATCGTGCCCTCCTCGTTGAGCTCCCACCACTCACGGGTCTCCTCTCGCTCGCCGGCGCGGCGCCCGCCGCCCCGGCCGCGGCGCGCCGCGCCGTCCCCCGTTCCCGGCACGGGTGAGGGGGCGCGCAGCAGCCTCACGGGGAGCATCCCCTCGAACGAGGGCTCATCCTCGCGGTCGGGCTCGTCTTCGCCGGCGAAGTACCCGAATGCGATGAACGCGCCCGCGGAGATCAGGCCGGTGATCTCGCCCGTGAACACGCGCTCGACCCCGCTCTCGAACAGCAGCCGTTCGAGCGCGAAGCAGCGCGCGATGTCATCGCCTGCGTGCTCGATCTTCATCGCCTCCCGCTCGCGTTCGGAGGTCCACGCCGCGAGCTCGGGCAGCTCGCCCGCCCGCGGCTCGCGCTCGCCGCCACCGACGGCCGACAGCAGCGCCCTGTGGCAGACGAGGTCGGGGTAGCGGCGGATCGGCGAGGTGAAGTGGCAGTAGCTGACGGAGTGCAGGCCCGCGTGCCCGATGTTGCGCGGCGAGTAGTAGGCCTGCTTGAGCGACCGCAGCACGAGCGAGGTGAGCGCCATCCGTCCCACGCCCGTGCGGCGGACGTGCTCATCGACTGTGCGCGAGAACGCGCCGACGAGGTCCGCCGCCTGCGAGGGGGACATCGGGTCGGGCAGCGCCGGCGTCGGCACCTGCAGGCTCGCGAGCTGGTCGGCGAGACGGGCGACCCGTTCCGGCTCCGGGCGCTCGTGCACGCGGTACAGGCACGGGACGCCGCGCTGGGCGAGCATGGAGGCGACGGCCTCGTTGGCGCAGATCATGAGGTGCTCGATGACGCGGTGGGACTCGCTCTGTGAGCGTGCATGAATCGAGCTCACGTTGCCGGCGTCGTCGAACGCGAACTCCGGCTCCTCGGAGTCGACGACGAGCGCTCCGCTGCGCTCACGGGCGGTGGCGAGAGCGCCGGCGACCTCGCGGGCGATCTCCAGCGGCCTCGCCCAGGGATCGCGCGCGCGCTCGTGGCCGTCGAAGATCCGCTGCACGCGGTCGTAGTCCAGCCGCTCGTCCGAGCGGATCATCGAGCGGTAGAACGACGCGCTGCGGACGCTGGCGCCGTCGAGCTCGAGCTCGACGGTGACCGCCCGGCGAGCCGCTCCCGGCACGAGCGAGCAGGCGTCGCTGGAGAGCGCGTGAGGGAGCATCGGCTCGACGGTCCCCGGCACATACACGCTCGTCGCACGGCGGCGCGCCTCGGTGTCGATGCGCGAGCCTTCCGGGACGTGGGCGGCGACGTCCGCGATGTGGACCCATACCCGCCGGCGGCCGCCCTCGCCCTCCTCGGCGGAGATCGCGTCATCGAAGTCGCGGGCACCGACGGGGTCGATGGTGAACGTGGGCAGACCCGTGAGGTCGCGGCGCCGGTCATCCGTGCGCTCGGCCTCGCGCGCGGCGCGCGACGCCTCGCGCTCGAGCTCCGGATCGAATGCGCGGCTCATGCCGCGGTCGAGCAGCATCGCCTCGATCATGTCCCGCGCCACATCCGGGCGCCCGATCACGCGAATCACCTCGGCGCCGGTGCCGCGCCTTGCACGGCGGACGAGCACGAGGTCCCCTGCGCGGGCGCCGGCGGCGCCCTTCGGTGCCCGCCCGGAGCCCTTGCCGGCGACCACCAGCCGCGAGGAGCCATGCCCGCGGGACGGGCCCGGCGAGGAGCGCTCACGCGGGAACACGGGCTCAGCGGTGAGAAAGCGCCCGCCCCTGGCGAGGACCGCGACGAAGGCGCCTGCTCCCGCCGCGCCGGCGGGAGCGCTCGAGCCGCTCACCTGACTTTGGCTGCGGCGGTGGCCAGCGCGACCTGCAGGCCGTGTTCGCTGTCCACGCCGCTCGCGACCTTGACTTCCGGGAGCACGCCGGCACCCTGCTTCACGCCGCCTCCGCCGAGGTTGCGGCCGTTGGGGGTGAAGTACTCCCCGACCGTGATGTCGAGCGCGCCGCCGTTGGACAGCGGCTCCTCCTCCTGGAAGACGCCCTTGCCGAAGGTGTGCGTCCCGACCACGGTCGCCCGGCGGTGGTCCTGCAGCGCGGCGGTGACGATCTCCGACGCGGACGCGGTGTTGGCGTCGACGAGCACCACCACCGGCACCGACGCGGGTATCGCGTCACCGGTCGCGATCAGTGTCTGGGTCGGCTGGGTGCGCCCCCGCGTCGAGACGATCGTCCCGGACGGGATGAAGATGCTCGCGATCAGCTGTGCCTCCTCCACCAGCCCGCCGCCGTTGCCGCGAAGGTCGAACACGATCGCCTGCGCGCCGTGTTTGAGCTCGGCTTCGACGGCTTCCCTGACTTCCGCGTGCGCGCCTGGACTGAACGTCGCGAGCGCGACGACGCCGACCTTCACGCCGTGCACCTCCTTGGTCACGGACGCGACGACCGGCTCGGAGACGACCGCTCGCGTGATCTTGACCGTGCGCCTGGCGCCGGGCGTCCCGTGCGGTCCCGGTGCCGCTTGGACCACAAGGGTCACGTCGGTGCCGGGGACGCCCTTGATCATCGCGACCGCGGCTTCGTCGGAGATCGTGCTGAGGTCCCGCCCGTTGACGGCGATGATCTTCTCTCCGCCCTTCAGGCCCGCGCGCTGCGCCGGCGAGGAGTCGAACACGCGGCCGATCAGGAGCGCCCCCTTCACCGGGTTGACCTGCACCCCGATCCCGGTGAAGTGAGGAGGCGATACGAATTCGCTGTATTCGCTGGCGCTCAGGTAGTGGGAGAAGCGGTCGTGCAGGCTGGAGACGACACCCGCGATCGAGGCGTCGGAGAGCGCGCCCGTCGAGATCGGCCTGTAGTAGTCGTGCGCGATGCGCTGGATCGCTTCGTCGACGACGCGCGTCTGGTGATCGGCGACGAACGTGCTGCGCATGAAGCTCGGCAGGTCTTCGGGATGGCCTCCGAGCCACAGCCCGACGACGAGCAGCACGGGCAGCAGGATCGCGAGAATGAACGTCAGCGGATGGCGGCGCGGGGTCGGCATGGCTCCGGGGCAAGGGTAGTGGAGCGGGTCCCGCGCCAGCGCCGGGAGGCGTCGCCCTGACCTTCTAGGGTGGGCGCATGTCAACAGTGACCAGCAGCGTCGTTCCCTCGAACGGCCTCCCGATCCACAGGATCTCGCTTCCCGGCACGCGCGCGCTCACGATCCTCGTCGCGTTCGATGCCGGTGCCCGCAACGAGCGCCCGGAGGAGAACGGGATGGCCCATTTCCTCGAGCACCTCGTCTTCAAGGGAGGCGAGAGCTACCCGACCTACAAGGACGTCAACGAGACCGCCGAGCGCCTCGGCGGAGTCCTGAACGCCTACACGAGCCACGACCTGGTGGCGTTCCACATAACGGTGCGCGCCGAGAGCGCGCCGGAGGCGATCGACCTGCTGAGCGACTTCGTGGGCAGGCCGCGCCTGGACGCCGAGGAGCTCGACCGCGAGCGCGGCGTCGTGATCCAGGAGATCAACCGGGCGTTCGACCAGCCGTCGATGATCGCCGAGTACCTGATCGACAAGGCGGCATTCGGCGAGCATCCGCTCGGGCGCACGGTGCTCGGCCCGGAGGAGAACCTGCGCGCCTTCACGCGCGAGGGGATCGTCGCGTTCCGCGAGCGCCGCTGGTCCGGCGCGCACGGCGGCGCGTTCCTGGCCGGCAACACCGACCATCTGCCCTCCGACGAGGAGCTGAACGAGCGCTTCGGCCGCTTCCCGGCGCTGCCGGCGCCCGGGCCGTATCTGCCGGCGGGCCCGTTTGAACCGAAGGTGCTCGTCGAGGAGCGCGACACCAACCAGTCGCACCTGAGGATGATCTACCGGCCCGACATTCCAGTCAACGACATGCGCCGCCGCGCGGCGCTGTCGATCTTCGCGACGCTGCTCGGCGGCTCGATGGGATCCCGCCTGTTCGAGGAGATCCGCGAGAAGCGCGGCCTCTGCTACTCGGTCTACGCGCTCGATCACAGCTTCGCCGATGTGCCGATACTGCAGCTCGGGTCGGGCCTTGAGTCCGCGAAGTGCGTCGAGGCCTACACCCGCATGCGTGAGATCGTCGACGAGCTTCGCCGGGACGGGCCGACCGAGGAGGAGTTCGAACGCGCACGCGCCTACTCCGCCGGGCGCCTCGTGCTCGCATTCGAGAACACCAACGTGATGGCGCGCCACGCCGCCGGCAAGCAGATCGTGTTCGGCGAGAACATCGACCCCGACGAGTCGATCGAGCTACTCGACACCCTCACATTCGACGAGGTTCGAGAGGTCGCCAGCGGGATCACCGAGAGCCTCGCCGTCGCGTGCGTGGGCCCTCACACCGCCGACGAGTTCTAGCCAGAGGACAGCTCCGACAGGCGGCGGCGTAGGAAGCTGCGCTCCGCTGCGGACACCGCGAGCTCCAGCGCACGCTCGTACTCCTTGCGCGCGTGTGCGTCGCGGCCGAGCCGGCGCAGCATGTCGGCCCTCGCGGCGTGCAGGTAGTGGTAGGCGGGCATGTCGATCAGATCCGTCGCGTCAAGGCCGGCCTGCGGCCCGCGGGCCTGGGCGAGCGCGACGGCGCGGTTCAGCTCGACCACCGGCGAGCCGGTGAGCCCGAGCAGCTCGTCATAGAGCGACACGATCCGCTCCCAGTCGGTCTGCGGCGTGGTGTGCAGCGCCGCTATCGACGCCTGCAGGGTGTACGGCCCGGCGCGGCCGAGGGCGCCGGCCCGTGCGAGCTCGGCCCGGCCGGCGAGGATCCGGCGCTCGTCCCACAGCGAGCGGTCCTGCTCGGAGAGCAGCACGATCTCGCCGTCTGAGAAGCGGGCGTCGCGGCGCGAGTCGTGCAGCAGCATCAGCGCGAGCAGCCCGTGCACCTCGGCCTCGTCGGGCATCAGCTCGGCGAGCGCTGCGGCGAGCCTGATCGCCTCGCCCGCAAGCTCGCCGCGGCCCTCGTAGCCGGCGTTGAACACCAGGTAGATGACGGCCAGCACGGCCGTCAGCCTGTCCGGCAGCAGGTGCGGCGGGGGAACCCGGAACGGGATGCCGGCATCGCGGATCTTGCGCTTCGCGCGAACGAGCCGCTGCGCCATCGTCGCCTCGGGCACCAGGAAGCACCTCGCGATCTCCGGGGTCTGCAGGCCGCCGAGCGTGCGCAGCGTCAGCGCGACCTGAGCCTCGAGCGACAGCGCCGGGTGACAGCACGTGAAGATCAGCTCCAGGCGTTCGTCGGGGAACGTGCTGTCCATCGGCTCCATCTCCTGCGCGGTGGGCATCTCCACGGCGATCTGCCTCGCCTTCTCGCGGAACGTTCGCTCGCGGCGTATGCGGTCGATCGCGCGGTTTCGCGCCGTGCTCACGAGCCACGCCCCCGGGTGCTCGGGCATCCCATCGCGGGGCCAGCGCTCGGAGGCGACCACGAAGGCCTCCTGAACGACCTCCTCGGCGAGGTCGAAGTCGCCGAGGAAGCCGATCAGCGCCGCCAGGACGCGGCCCCACTGCTCGCGGAAGACGTCCTCGATCAGCGCTCAACCACCGGGCGGATCTCGATCGTGCCCCCCAGCCGTGCGGCGGGGATGCGGGCCGCGACCTCGATCGCGGCGTCGAGGTCGGGGGCCTCGAGCATGTAGAAGCCGCCGAGCGCCTCCTTGGTCTCCGCGAACGGCCCGTCCGTGGTGAGGGTCTCCCCTGCGGACACACGCACGGTCGTGGCGGTACCGGTGTCCTGCAGCTGCGCGCCGCCCGAGACGCCCGGCATCTGGGAGATCGCGAAGTACTCGCCCATCACGGCGCCCTGCTCGGCCTCGGAGAGCGCCTGCCAGGCCGCCAGCGAGTCGCCCGAGTAGATCTGGAGCATGTACTGCATGTCGTCCTCCTGCGTCGAGAGATGATCTTGTGCCCGTTAGACGAACGGGGGCTCGCGGAATCGACAGCCCGCGTGTCTCGCGTCAGCCGATCGCGACCATGCGGTCGATCGGGACGCGTGCGCGCTCGGCGATCTCCGGCGGGACCCTGACCTCGAACTTCTCCTCCAGCAGCGCGTCCCGCAGCTTCGGGAGCGTGATCATCTTCATGTACTGGCAGGAGGCCTCGGCGTTGGCGGGGATGAACGTCACGTCCGGCGCCGCCATCTGCAGCGGGTAGAGCATCCCGACCTCGGTCGCGACGACCGCCTCGCGGGGGCTCTGGGAGATGTGGCTGTCGGCGTCGCGCGCGTAGCGGAGCATGCCGCCCGTCGAGAGCATGTGCACGCCCTCGGATGAGACGTCGCCCGCCGCGACGTACTCCATCACGCTGGTCGAGCAACCGCACTCGGGGTGGATCAGGAAGTCCGCGCCGGGATGCGCGGCGCGCGTGGCGGTGATGTCGCCCGGGCGAATGCCGGCGTGCACGTGGCACTCGCCGTCCCACACGTGCATGCGGCGGCCGAGTTCCTTCTCGACGTAGGCGCCGAGCCACATGTCCGGGCCGAACAGGATCTCGGTGTCGGGACCGCGCGACTCGTAGATGTGGCGCACGACCTCGACGGCGTTCGCCGAGGTGCAGCAGTAGTCGGTGAGCGCCTTGACCTCGGCGGTCGTGTTGACGTACATGACGACCACGCCACCCGGGTAGCGCTCGCGCCAGCCGGCGAGCTGCTCCGCGTCGATCGAGGCGGCCAGCGAGCAGCCGGCGTCGAGGTCGGGGATCAGGACGGTCTTCTCCGGGCACAGGATCGAGGCCGTCTCGGCCATGAAGTGCACGCCGCAGAAGGCGATCATCTCGGCATCGGATTCGGCGGCCTGCCGGGAGAGGCCCAGCGAGTCACCGACATAGTCGGCGACGTCCTGCACCTCCGGCAGCTGGTAGTTGTGCGCGAGGATCACCGCGCCGCGCTCGGCCGCGAGCGCGCGAACCTCCCGCTTCAGGGAGCCGATCTGCTCAGGGGTGAGCGCCCGGTCCTGCGCCGCCGTGGGCGCCATCGGCAGGTTCATCAGAGAGCCTCCAGTGTGAGCGAAAGGTCCAGGGCGGGAGCGGAATGGGTCAGGGACCCCATCGAGATCCATTCTACCCCGGTCCGTGCGACCTCCCCGAGTGTCTGCAGGCTCACGCCGCCGCTCGCCTCGAGCTCCGCGCGGCCGCCGACCTGGGCCACCGCGGCGCTCAGCTGCTGCAGGCTCATGTTGTCCAGCAGCAGGCGCGGAGCACCCGCCGCGAGCGCCTGATCGATCTCGGAGGGATCACGCACCTCGACCTCCAGCGTGCTCGCCAGCTCCGGGCTGCGCTCGCGTGCCCGCTCGACGGCGGCGGCGATCCCGCCGGCGGCCGCGATGTGGTTCTCCTTGATCAGGATCGCGTCGTAGAGGCCCGCTCGGTGGTTGACGGCGCCGCCCGCCGCCACGGCCTGCTTCTCGAGTGCCCGCAGCCCCGGCGTCGTCTTGCGCGTGTCGAGGACGCGCGCGCCGGTCCCCTGCACCGCCTCGGCGGCGCGGGCGGCCATCGTCGCGACGCCCGACAGGCGCGCGAGGAAGTTCAGCGCGGTCCGCTCGGCGGTGAGGAGCGCCGCGGCATGGCCGGTGACCTGCATCACGGGGCCGTTCTCGCGCCAGAGGCCCTCCCGCGTGAGCCGGGCCACGCTCGCGCTCTCGTCGAGCATCAGGAACGCGCGCTCGGCGGCGTCCATACCGCAGATGACGCCGGGCGCCTTCTGCGTGATCCTCGCGCGGGCCATCGCATCCGGCGCGACCGTCGCGAGCGTCGTCACGTCGCCGCTGCCGATGTCCTCGTCGAGCGCGCGCCGCACGAGCGCGTCGAGATCCTCGCTCACGCCTGCTCCCCTCGCCCCGCGCTGCTCAGCAGGTGGGCGCGAACGAAGCCGTCGAGGTCGCCGTCGAGGACGCGCTGCACGTCCCCCATCTCGTGGCCCGTGCGGTGGTCCTTGACCATCGTGTACGGGTGCAGCACGTAGGAGCGGATCTGGGAGCCGAAGTTCACGTCCTGCGCCTCGCCCTTCTCGCGGGCTATCTCCTCCTGGCGTTCGCGCTCCTTGCGCTCGAGCAGCTTCGCGCGCAGCATCGCCATCGCGGTCGCCCGGTTCGAGGACTGCGAGCGCTCGTTCTGGCACTGCACGACGATCCCGCTCGGCCGGTGCGTGATGCGCACCGCCGAGTCGGTCTTGTTGACGTGCTGGCCGCCCGCGCCCGAGGCGCGGTAGGTGTCGACCTGCAGGTCGTCCTCGTTGATCTCGATCTCGCCGGTGTCCGACACGACCGGCGCGACCTCGACGCCCGCGAAGCTCGTCTGGCGCCTGTGGGCGGAGTCGAACGGCGACAGCCTGACGAGGCGGTGCACGCCGCGCTCGGCGCCGAACAGCCCGTAGGCGTTCTCGCCCGCCGCGCGGAACGTCGCGGACTTGATGCCCGCTTCCTCACCCGCGCTCACCTCGAGCAGCTCGAAGTCGAACCCGCGCCGCTCCGCCCATCTCATCAGCATCCGCAGAACCATCTCCGCCCAGTCCTGGGCGTCGGTGCCCCCGGCCCCCGCGTTGACCGTTACGAGCGCGTCACCGGCGTCGTAGCGGCCGGAGAACAGGCGCTGCTCCTCGAGCGTCGCCAGGCGCTCCTCGACGGATGAGATCTGCTCGTCGACCTCCGCCTGCAGCGAGGCGTCCTCCTCGGCCATCTCGGCGAGCCCGTCGAGATCCTCGACGTCGGACTGCAGTGAGCGGAACATCTCCAGGCGCCTGCTCGTGCGCGCGTGCTCCGCGGAGACGGACGCCGCGCGGTCGGAGTCATCCCAGAAGCCCTGCTGGCCCATCTCGACCTCGAGCGCCGCCACGCGCTCCGACAGCCCGGCCGGGTCAAAGATAATCCGAGAGCAGGCTCATCTGCTCGCGGATAGCGGCCAGGCGCGCGGGTGTTGACTCGCTGGGCGCCGTTGCGGCCATGCCCCCACGCTATCAGCGAATGTCAGGGACCGGATGCGGCTAGGAGCCGTGGCACTTCTTGAACTTCTTGCCGCTGCCGCACCAGCACGGGTCGTTGCGGCCGACCTGGTGCTCCTCGTCGACGACGCGCTGCTCGACGACGGGGGCGGGCTGGAATTCTTCGCCTTCGCTCGCGTATGCTGCGCCGGCGGCTGGGACCCCCGCGGCGGCGGCTGCCGCGGCGAGCGCGCCGGACCCGGGGGCGCTCTGGCCGCCGGAGTATGAGACTTTGCCGGCGCGTGTCGAGCTGCCGGAGGGCGCGAAGGCGGGTGCCTGCGGCGCCTGGCCGTTCTCGCCCTCGACGTTGACCTGGACGTTGAAGATCATCCGCGCGTAGTCGGTCCAGACGCTGTTCATGAGGTCGCCGAACAGCGTGAACGCCTCGTTCTTGTAGGCGACGAGCGGGTCGATCTGCGCGAACCCGCGGAGGTGGATCCCCTCGCGCAGGTAGTCCATGTCGAACAGGTGCTCGCGCCAGCGTTCGTCGATGATCTGCAGCAGCAGGAAACGCTCGAGGGCGCCCATCAGCTCCTCGCCGAGGGCCTCTTCGCGGGCGTTGTAGCGCTCGATCGCCTCGCTGATGACGCGTTCGCTGAGGCCCTGCCGGTCGAGGTTCTCCCGGGCGATCTCATCGGCCTCGAGGTCGAGCGGGAAGAACTGCCCGAGCGCCGTCGAGAGACCGCCGATGTCCCAGTCCTCGATGAAGTCGTCGGACGTGTACTGGTCGATCGTCCGCTCGATCACGTTCGAGACCTCCTGGCGGGCCTCCTCGCCGATGCTCTTGCCTTCGAGCACCTCGTCGCGGTAGGCGTAGATCACGCGGCGCTGCTCGTTCATCACGTCGTCGTACTCGAGCACGCGCTTGCGGATCAGGAAGTTCTGCTCCTCGACCTTCTTCTGGGCTTTCTCGATCTGTTTCGAGAGCATCCCCGCCTCGATCGGTTCCTCGTTGCCCTCCTCGTCGACGCCGCCGAGTTTGTCGAGGATCCGGTAGATGCGGTCGCCGGCGAACAGGCGCACGAGGTCATCCTCGGCGGACAGGAAGAAGCGCGACTCGCCGGGGTCGCCCTGGCGGCCGGCGCGGCCGCGCAGCTGGTTGTCGATGCGCCGCGACTCGTGGCGCTCGGTGCCGCAGATGAACAGGCCGCCCGCGCTCATCACGATCTCGCGGTTCTCCTCCACCTTCGCCTCGAGCTCGGGCATGATCGCCTGCACGCGGCGCTCGTATGCCTCGGGGTCCTCGTCCGCGGACACGTCTTCGCGCGCGAGCTGCTGGTGGGCGAGATGTTCGGGGTTGCCTCCGAGCTTGATGTCGACGCCACGCCCGGCCATGTTCGTCGCGATCGTGACCGCTCCCGGCTGCCCCGCCTCCGCGACGATGTCGGCCTCACGTGCGGCGTGCTCGGGCTTCGCGTTCAGGACGGTGTGCGGGATCCCGCGCTTGGCGAGGCGTTCGCCGAGCAGCTCGGAGACCTCGACGGAGATCGTGCCGACAAGCACCGGCTGGCCGCTCTCGTGGCGCGCGGAGATCTCTTTCACCACCGCGTTCCACTTGCCCTCCTTGGTCTTGTAGACCTGATCGTTGCGGTCCTCGCGGACCATCGGGCGGTTCGTCGGGATCTGCACGACCGGCAGCTCGTAGATCTTCAGGAACTCGGTGGCCTCGGTGAGAGCCGTGCCGGTCATCCCGGAGAGCTTCTCGTAGAGGCGGAAGTAGTTCTGGTAGGTGATCGTCGCCAGGGTCTGGTTCTCCTCCTGGATCGGCACGCCCTCCTTGGCCTCGATCGCCTGGTGCAGGCCCTCCGACCAGCGCCGGCCCTCGAGGATGCGGCCCGTGAACTCGTCGATGATCGCGACCTCGCCGTCGATCACGGCGTAATCGACGTCGCGCTTGAACAGCGACTGTGCGCGCAGCGACTGGATCAGGTGGTTGACGAGGTGCCCGTTCTCGGCGCGGTAGAGATGGTCGATCCCGAGGAATTTCTCGGCCTTTGCGACACCCTGCTCGGTGATCGAGACCGTCTTGTGCTTCTCGTCCACCTCGAAGTCGAAGTCCGCCATGAACTGCTTCTTCGTGCGCGGATCCATGCCTTCGGGGGTCTCGCCCGGCGCCATGCGAGGCGCGAGTTTCGCGAACTTGACGTAGAGGTCGGCGGCCTGTTCGGGGGCGCCGGAGATGATCAGCGGAGTCCGCGCCTCGTCGATGAGGATGTTGTCGACCTCATCCACGACGGCGAAGTAGTGACCGCGCTGGACCTTCTCGCTGAGGTCCTTCGCCATGTTGTCGCGCAGGTAGTCGAAGCCGAACTCGGAGTTCGTGCCGTAGACGACGTCGCAGGCGTAGGACTGCTGCTTGTCCTCATAGGACTGCATGTTCTGCAGCACGCCGACGCTCACGCCGAGCGCCCGGTAGATCGGGCTCATCCATTCGGCGTCGCGCCGTGCGAGGTAGTCGTTGACGGTCACGACGTGCACACCGCGGCGGGCGGGCGGCGCGTCGGGCTGCGCGGGGTCGGGCGCTCCCACGGCAAGCGAGTTCAGGACGACGGCGAGCGTGGCGGTCAGCGTCTTGCCCTCACCCGTCTTCATCTCGGCGATCTGGCCGTCGTGCAGCGCCATGCCGCCGATCAGCTGGACGTCGAAGTGGCGCATCCCCATCTGGCGCTTGCCGGTCTCGCGGACGACCGCGAAGCACTCCGGGAGCAGCTCGTCCAGGTCCTCACCGGCGGCGGCGCGCTCACGCAGCACGTCCATGCGCGCGAGCAGCTCGGCATCGGAGTCGTGTTCGAGCTCGGCCTCGAAGGCGCCGATCAGGCCGACACGGCGCTGGTAGCTCTTGAACTTCTTCGCCTCGCCGACGTTCAGCGCGCGGTCAAGCAGGGAGGGCATGAACCAAGAATAGCTCCCGCCGCTGTCCCCGCGGGCGGAGAACCGGTTCCCCCGAACCGGTTCTCCGGCGCAGCTGTGGTCCCCGGCCGCGGCCGGGGCGGCTCAGATGCTCGGAAGCGTCGCTCCGGAGGCGTCCTCGCGAGCGGCACGCGCGGCGAGCGCGTGCGCCTCGCGGCGGTGGCGCAGTTTGTCGCGGTGGCGCTTGACCTGCCTCGCGAGCTCGTCGACGACGAGGTTCAGCGAGTGATGCAGCTCCGGTGAGGCGTCGTGCGCGCGAAGGGTCACGCCCTTCAGGTAGAGGGTCCCCTCTGCCACGTGACAGTCCGCCACTCGCGGATTCGGCTCCTTGAAGAGCTCTATCTCCAGCCGCGCGAGGTCCGAGACCTGTCGCGCGACCTTTGCCAGCCGCCGCTCTGCATGATCGCGGAGCTCGTCTGTGACCGGAACGTTTCTACCCTTGATGTCGATTTGCATCTTAGGCTCCCTTCCTGGGCCTTCACGTTGGCAGTAGTTCGATCCTACGCCGCAGGGCGGCGGTTGTAAACGTGCCTCGGCACATGGGCACCGGGGCTTTTCCGAACCCAGTTCTGTGGAACTTCTGCAGCGCTCAGAGACCGCTGCGGGCGCGCGGCGTGATGGCCGGCGCCGGCGTGGGACAATCACGGGCGGATGAGCCCGAACCTCTCGTGGTCGCTGAGCCCGGCTGTCCTGATCGGAGCCGCCCTCGCCGGGGGGCTCTACTGCAGGCGCTGGTGGCATGTCAGGTCCAGCGATTCGCCGCGCCGCCGGCATGAGGCGCCGATCTGGCGGCTGTGCTGCTTCATGGGCGCGATCCTCGCGTCGCTGATCGCGCTCATCTCGCCGGTCGACTCGCTCGCCGACCAGCTGTTCTTCGCGCACATGATCCAGCACGTGCTGCTCCTCGACATCAGCCCGATCCTCGCGATCCTCGGCTTCACGAAGGTGATCCTGCGCCCCGTCACCCGGCACGTGCACGAGTTCGAGCGCCGCGCCGGGCCGCTCGCGCATCCCGCGATCGCCGCGTTCCTCTACATAACGGTGATCTGGGCGTGGCACATCCCGGCCGCCTACGACTACGCGGTGCGCCACCCCGCGGTGCACATCACCGAGCACCTGACGTTCCTGATCGCCGGCTCGCTGTACTGGTGGCACCTGATCTCGCCGATCCGCGCCCGGCAGCGCCTGGAGGGCATGGGTCCCGTCATCTACATGGGGACGACGAAGGTGTTCGTCGGCGCGCTCGGGATGGGGCTCGCCTTCGCACCCGCCGCGCTGTATCCCTACTACGCGCACCACGCCGAGGTGTGGGGCGTGTCCCCGCTCTCCGATCAGGCGATCGCGGGCCTGATCATGGCCGTCGAGCAGTCGATCGTGATGGGCATCGCGCTGGTCACGCTGTTCATGCTCGCGCTGGCGGAGTCCGAGCGCGCGCAGCAGCGCCGCGAGCGCTACGAGGCGGCCTGAGCGCGGCCTCTAGCGCCGGTGCGAGTGCATGCTGGCGAGGATGCCGGCGTGGCCGGCGATCGCGCCGATCAGGATCGAGCCGGCCGCGATCTCGGTGCCCGGGAAGACGATGCTCCCGCGCAGCTGTGCGCCGTCGCCGATGCGTGCCCCGTCGCCGATCACGACCGGGCCGGTCAGCCTGACACCGGCGCCGATGCTGACCTCGTGGCCGATCCATGCCGGCCCCTCGATCACGACGTCCTCGCCGATCGGGGTGCCCGCAGCGACCGTCACGCCGGGGCTTATCTCCTCGCCCTCGACCTGCAGGCGAAGCTCGCCGCGCAGCGCATCGAAGGTGCCCTGGCGCAGCTCGCTGAGCGAGCCGACATCGTTCCAGTACTCCTTGACCTCATGGATGTGGAAGGGGATGTCGTTCTCGAGCAGCACCGGGAAGACGTCCTGCGCCCAGTCCACGAACGGCCGGTCGGGGAAGTAGTCGAAGATCTCCGGGCTGAACACGTAGATCCCGCAGTTGCCGAGGCTGGACAGCGCCTCCTCCGGAGCGGGCTTCTCCTGGAAACCGGTGATGCGCCCATCGCGGTCGTGCAGCACGACGCCGTACTCGCGGGTGTCGAGCACCTGCTTGACCGCGAGCGTCGCGATGCCGCCGCTCTCGCGGTGCCGGGCCGCGAGCGCGGTCAGGTCGATGTCGGTCAGCGCGTCGCCGGAGATGATCAGGAACGGATCGTCGCCGAAGAACTGCGCGCAGGCGCGGACCCCGCCGGCGGTGCCCAGCAGCTCCTGCTCCAGGCGATACTCGATGCGGTCCCCGAAGTACTCCCGGATCGAGTCCGGGAAGTAGTGCAGGTTCGCGATCACGTCGCTGAAGCCGTGCCGGTCGAGCAGGTCGATGATGTGCTCCATCACCGGCCTGTCCAGGACCGGCACCATCGGCTTCGTGATCTCGTACGTCAGCGGGCGCAGGCGTGTGCCCAGTCCTGCTGCGAGGACCATCGCGCGCATCGAGTTGTGCTTCCGGCGCCTAGTAGCGGTAGTGGTCGGGCTTGTACGGGCCCTGCACGGGCACGCCGATGTAGTCGGCCTGCTCCTGTGTGAGGCTCGTCAGCTTGACGCCGAGCGCCGCGAGGTGCAGCCGCGCGACCTTCTCGTCGAGGTGCTTGGGAAGGACGTACACCCTCTTCTCGTACTCGTCGTTCTTGGAGAAGAGCTCGATCTGCGCGATCGTCTGGTTGGAGAACGAGTTGCTCATCACGAAGCTCGGGTGCCCGGTGGCGTTCCCGAGGTTCAGCAGCCGGCCCTCGGAGAGCAGGATGATCGCGTGGCCGTCGGAGAAGATCCACTTGTCGACCTGCGGCTTGATCGTGACGCGCTCCGCGCCCGGGATCGCCGTGAGGCCCGCGACGTCGATCTCGTTGTCGAAGTGGCCGATGTTGCCGACGACCGCCTGGTGCTTCATGCGCTGCATGTCGGCGGCGGTGATGATGTCCTTGTTGCCGGTCGCCGTGATGAAGATGTCGGCGGTCGGGATCATTTCGGCGAGCGTGCGGACCTCGTAGCCCTGCATCGCGGCCTGCAGCGCGCAGATCGGGTCGATCTCGGTGATCACAACGCGGGCGCCCTGCCCGCGCAGCGATTCGGCGCAGCCCTTGCCGACGTCGCCGAAGCCGCAGACGACGGCGACCTTGCCGCCGATCATCACGTCGGTCGCGCGGTTGATGCCGTCGATCAGCGAGTGCCGGCAGCCGTACAGGTTGTCGAACTTGCTCTTCGTGACTGAGTCGTTGACGTTGATCGCGGGGAACAGCAGTTCACCGGCCTCGACCATCTCGTAGAGGCGGTGGACGCCGGTCGTGGTCTCCTCGGTGACGCCTTTGATGCCCTGGCCGATCTTGGTCCAGCGCTGCGGGTCCTCGCCGAGCGAGCGGGTCAGCACCGACAGGATCACGCTGAACTCCTCGGAGTCGGCGGTGTCGGGGTGCGGGACGGCTCCGGCGGCCTCGTACTCGGTGCCCTTGTGGACGAGCAGCGTGGCGTCGCCGCCGTCGTCGAGGATCATGTTCGGCCCGGTCAGCCCCTCGGGCGACTCGGGCCAGCGCAGCACCTGCTCCGTGCACCACCAGTACTCCTCGAGCGTCTCGCCCTTCCAGGCGTAGACGGGGACCCCGCGCGGGTCCTCGGGGCTCCCGTCGGGGCCGACGGCGACCGCTGCGGCGGCGTGGTCCTGCGTCGAGAAGATGTTGCAGCTGCACCAGCGGACCTCGGCTCCGAGCGCGGTGAGCGTCTCGATCAGCACGGCGGTCTGGATCGTCATGTGGAGGGACCCGGTGATGCGGGCGCCCTTCAGCGGCTGGGCGTCGGCATACTCGCGGCGGATCGCCATCAGGCCTGGCATCTCGTGCTCGGCGAGCGTGATCTCCTCGCGGCCGAAGGCTGCGAGTGAGAGGTCGGCGACCTTGAAGTCGACGTCGGTGACGGTGGCGGTGGGGTTCATGTTCTCTCCATGGTAAGGGTCTTAGCGCTCGTCGAGCGCGGCCTTGAGCTCGTCGATCGCCTTCACGGGGCCGGGATCCACGCCCCTCAGGGCCGCGAGATATATGGATGCGAGGTCTCCGAGCAGAACCAGGGATATCACGCGCTCGATCGCGCTCTGGCCCTTCGTCTCGATCCGGAAGCTCGCGGCGGCGCTGCCGGCGATCACGCGCTCGGTGATGTCCATCCGCTCCTTGACCCTCGGATGGGCGTCGGAGTCGTCCAGGAACACTGCCGAGAAGCGGCCGAGTTCGCTCGCTCCCTCCCATCCCGCGATCTCGTTGTGGTCGAGCTCTGGCAGTTCGTTCCAGAAGCACGGCTGCTTGGAGTTCTCGTTGATCTGGGTCTTCCAGCGGTAGGCGATCGGGTTCGTCAGGCCGGCGCCTGCGATCACCGGGATCGTGCCGTAGAGGCCGCGTGCGAGTTCCTTCGCGAGCGAGTCCTCGGCGGCGTCCGGGCCCCACTCGGCGACCAGCTGCTCGGTGTGGGAGGCGGCGACGTCGATCTCGGAGGTGAGCCTCGGGCCGGCGCCGCACAGCGCCGCGACCTCGAGTGCCGCGACGATCATGTAGGCGACCGCGGCGCGGGGCTGGAATCCGCCTGGGATCGGGATCACCGGGACGCCTTCCTCGCGCGCCATCTCGGCGAGCTTGCCGCCGGTCGTGACCGCTATCCGCCGGGCGCCGAGCGCACCGGCGGACTCGAAGCACGCGAGGGTCTCCTCGGTGTTGCCCGAGTAGCTGGCGCACAGCACCATCGTGTCCGGCGTGGTCCACGTCGGGAGCCCGTAGGCGCGGGTGACGAAGATCGGCCTGGTGAGCTGGTCGCCGAGCGCTGCGCGGGCGAGCGCGCCGCCGATCGCGGACCCGCCCATCCCGGCGACGACGAGGCCGGCGGGCGAGTCGGAGTCCTCCATGATCGCGGACTCGACGCGCCACAGCGCGTCGCGCAGATGTTCGGGGAGGGCGAGGACGTCGCCTAGCTGCCCCGACGGGTCAACGCGGGCGATCGCGGCACGCGAGAGCTCTCCCGCGGTGGGTGTCGCTGTGGCGCCGCCTTCGCTCATCTGCTCGTCTCCTGTGGTTGTGGGGTGCTGTGAGTCTGCTCCGGGCGCTCGCGCCGCGTGCTCACGCCTAGAACTCGATCGCCCCGTCGGGCAGGTTCACACCAGGGAAGATACGCGCCCCGCGGGTTATCACGTTGCCAGCCCCGACGGTGACGCCGTCTCCGAGCACCGCGCCGCCGGTCACCTTCGTGCCGTCGCCGACGACGGCGCCGGGCGCGAGGATGCAGTCGCGCAGCTCGCAGGAGCGGCCGATCCGCACACCGTCGAGCAGGACGGCGCGCTCGACGACGCTGCCGGCGCCGATGTGGACGTCCTCGCCGAGCACGACGAGGCTGCCGACGCGGGCGCCCTCCTCGACGACGCAGCCGCTGCCGATCAGGGCGGGCGGAATCACCCTGCCGGCGATGCTCGCGCCCTCGTCGACCGCGAGCCAGTCGCCGCCGAGGCGCTCGCGCAGGCCCGTTCTGACGTTCCCCTCGATGATGTCGAACGTGCCCTGCAGGTAGCGGTCGGGCGTGCCGATATCCAGCCAGTAGGCCTCGTCGGGGAAGCCGTAGAGGCCGTCGCCGACGAGCAGCGGCCAGACTTCACGCTCGATCGAGACGTTGCGGTCCGGCGGCACGAGGTCGAGGATGTCGCGCTCGAGGATGTACGCGCCGGCGCTGATCAGGTTCGGCCCCTTGCGCTCGCTTTTGGGCTTCTCGACGAACTCGGTCACGGCGCGGTCCTCGTCCAGGATCACCAGCCCGTACGCGGACGGGTCGGCGACCGGCACCAGCGCGAGCGTCGCGCGGGCGCCGGTGCGCTCGTGCTGGGCCATCTGCGCTGTCAGGTCGATATCCGTCAGGACGTCGCCGTTGAGCATCAGGAAGCGCTCGTCGAGCATCGGCTCGGCGAGCTTGACGGCGCCCGCCGTGCCGCGGGGCTCGGGCTCCTCGACGAAGCGCAGGCGGATCCCGAGGTCCGAGCCGTCGCCGAGCACGCTGCGCACGCCGTCGGCGAGGAAGCCGCATGACATCACGACGTCGTCGATGCCGTGCTCGCGCAGCCACTCGATCATGAAGGAGATGAACGGCCGGTCCACGAGCTGCACGACCGGCTTGGGCACGTTGGAGGTGAGCGGGCGCAGGCGCGTGCCCTGCCCCCCCACGAGGATCACCGCCTGAATTGGCTCACCGCCTCCCGATGCCCTCGTAGGTGAGCCCAGCGGCCCGGATCGCCTCCGGCTCGAGGGCGTTCCGGCCGTCGATCAGCAGCTCGCCGCTCATCGCGGCTCCGACCGCTGCCCAGTCGAGGTTCACGAGCTCGTCCCACTCGGTGACCAGCACGGCGGCGTCCGCTCCCTGCACGGCCGCCATCGGGGAGTCCGCGAACTCGACGTGGGAGACGAGTTTGCGTGCCTGCTCCTCGGCGACCGGGTCATATGCCACGACGCGCGCGCCGTCGGCCTGCAGCCGCGCGGAGAGGACAAGCGAGGAGGCCTCGCGCATGTCGTCCGTGTTCGGCTTGAAGGCGAGGCCGAGCAGCGCGATGCGCCGGCCTGCGAGTGACCCGAGGTGCTTCTGGAGCTTGCCGATCACGCGCCGCTTCTGCAGGTCGTTGACCTCGATCACGGCCGTCAGCAGCTGGAAGTGGTAGCCGGAGTTGCCGGCGAGCTGCTTCAGCGCGTCGACGTCCTTGGGGAAGCAGCTGCCGCCGAAGCCAATTCCGGCCTGCAGGAACTTCGATCCGATGCGGTCGTCGAGCCCCATGCCCTTGGCGACCTCGACGACATCGGCGCCGGTCTCCTCGCAGACGTTCGCGATCTCGTTGATGAACGAGATCTTCGTCGCCAGGAACGCGTTGGAGGCGAGCTTGACCATCTCCGCGCTGGCGATGTCGGTTCGGACGATCGGCGCGTCGAGCGGCTCGTAGAGCGCGGCGACGGCGTCGCCCGCCCAGCCGCCGGACTCGCCGATCACGACGCGGTCGGGGTGCAGGAAGTCCTTGACGGCTGAGCCCTCCTTCAGGAACTCGGGGCATGAGACGTAGCCGAGGCCGCCCTTGCCCTGCTCGCCGAACACGCGCAGCAGCGAGGCGCCGGTGCCGCACGGCACCGTCGACTTCATGACCAGGGCGTGGTCGTCGGACGCCGGGATCGCGTTGACGACGGCGTGCACCGCGGACAGGTCCGCGTCGCCGGAGTAGGTGGGCGGCGTGCCGACCGCCACGAACTGAAGGCGCGCGTGCGAGAGCGCTTCCGCGACGTCGGTCGAGAAGTGAAGGCGAGAGGAGTTGCGCACAAGCAGCTGCTCGAGGCCCGGCTCGTAGATCGGCACCTCGCCTCGCTTCAGGCGCTCGATCTTCTCAGCGTCGATGTCCACGCACCAGACGTCGCTGCCCAGCTCGGCGAAGCCGGCAGCCGTCACCAGGCCGACGTAGCCGGTGCCGATGACTCCGATTGGCTCGCGTGTCGCGCTCATCAGGCGGGGAAGGCTAGCGGCCCGCGCCCGGGACGGTCGCGGGCCGCGAGCGGCTCGCGGTCCGCGGGCACCCGGCCGGCGGACCTAGCCTGCGACCGACAGGAAGGCCTCGTAGCGGCGGATGTCGCGCTGGGCACGCGCGAACTCCTCGGTGCCCTCCTCGGCCCGCTCGAGACCCGCACGCGATTCGGACAGGCGGCTCTGCAGGCTCTCGCGGTCGATCGCCTCTGGGGCGATCGCTTCCTCCACCAGCACCAGGGCGCGGTTGTCCGCGAACTGCATGTAGCCCTCCGCCTGCGCGAAGCGGACGATGTCCGTCTCGGAGCGGTACAGGCGCAGCTCGGTCGGTTCGAGCATCGCGAGCACCGGCTCGTGGCCGGCGAGGATGCCGATCGAGCCGATCACGGTCCGCGTGGAGATCATCTCGATCTCCTCGGAGAAGACCTCACCCTCGGGGGTCAGGACTTCGACCGGGAACTTGGTGCGGGCCATCAGCGACCAGTGCTCATTTCTTGGCCGCCTCGACGACCTCGTCGATCGTGCCCTTCAGGAAGAACGCGCTCTCGGGGACCTCGTCGTGCCTGCCGTCGATGATCTCCTCGAAGCCGCGGATCGTCTCGTTGATCGGGACGTACGCGCCGGGCGTGCCCGTGAACTCTTCGGCGACGAAGAACGGCTGCGAGAGGAAGCGCTCGATCTTGCGTGCGCGCTGCACCGTGAGCTTGTCCTCGTCCGAGAGCTCGTCGATCCCGAGGATCGCGATGATGTCCTGGAGCTCCTTGTAGCGCTGCAGGATCTCCTTGACGCGGTTCGCGACGCGGAAGTGGTCGTCGCCGACGATGTCCGCCTTCAGGATCGTGGAGGTGGAGTCGAGCGGGTCGACGGCCGGGTAGATGCCTTTTTCGGAGATCGCCCGGGACAGCGCGGTCGTCGCGTTGAGGTGGGCGAACACGGACGCCGGCGCCGGGTCGGTGTAGTCGTCGGCGGGCACGTAGATCGCCTGGATCGAGGTGACCGAGCCGTTCTTGGTGGACGTGATCCGCTCCTGCAGCTGGCCCATCTCCGTCTCCAGCGTGGGCTGGTAGCCGACCTGGGAGGGCATGCGTCCCAGCAGCGCCGAGACCTCGGAGCCGGCCTGGACGAAGCGGAAGATGTTGTCGATGAACAGCAGCACGTCCTGGCCCTGGTCGCGGAAGTATTCGGCCATCGTCAGGCCGGACAGGGCGACCCTCATGCGGGCCCCGGGGGGCTCGTTCATCTGGCCGAAGACGAGCATCGTCTTGTCGAGCACGCCCGACTCCTTCATCTCCAGCCAGAGGTCGTTGCCCTCTCGCGAGCGCTCGCCGACGCCGCAGAACGCGGACAGGCCGCCGTGCTCCTTGGCGAGGTTGTGGATGAGCTCCTGGATGAGGACGGTCTTGCCGACGCCGGCTCCTCCGAACAGCCCGACCTTGCCGCCCTTGGCGTACGGCGCGAGCAGGTCGATGACCTTGATGCCGGTCTCGAACATCTCGGTCGTCGGCGTCAGGTCCTCGACGCGAGGCGCGTCCTGGTGGATGCCGCGGCGTTCGGTGTCCGCGGGAAGCGGGGCGCCGAGGTCGATCGGCTCTCCGAGCAGGTTGAAGATGCGCCCGAGCGTCGCCTCGCCGACGGGGACTGTGATCGGCCCGCCGGTGTCGATCACCTCGACGCCGCGGGCCAGGCCGTCGGTCGTGTCCATCGCGACCGCGCGCACGCGGTCATCGCCGAGGTGCTGCTGGACCTCGCACACGAGGATGCCCTCGCCGGCGACGGTGCTGATGCCGGGAGCCTCCTCGTCGGCGGCCGCGGCTGGGCGCGCGACGGTGATCGCGTGGTTGATCTCGGGCAGGCGGTCGGGGAATACGGCCTCGATGACAACGCCCTGGATCTCCTCGATCCGACCGACGTTGCGCGCGGTCTCCCCGCCTGCGGCGTGCTGGGGCGAGCCGTTGGGCTCGGTGGCGGTGATGGCGTCCATTGTGTTCGTTTCTCCTCTTTCTTTGAGATCGTTGACGGGGGAAGGGCGGCGTCCTGCCGCCTAGCTGAGCCCCTCTGCGCCGGCGACGACCTCCATGATCTCCTGGGTGATCTCGGCCTGGCGGGCACGGTTCATCTGCAGTGTGTAGTCGGTGATGATTTCGCCGGCGTTCTCCGACGCGCTCCGCATCGCGGTCATCTGCGCCCCGAAGAAGCCTGCGGCCGACTCCACGAGAGCACGGTAGACCGAGATCTCGATGTAGTCGGGCACGAGGCGGCGAAGGATCGCCTCCGGATCCGGCTCGTAGTCGACCAGCGGGCGCGGGCCGTCGTCGGCAGCGGCGTCCTCGTCGCCGGTGATGTCCTCCTGCGAGAGCGGCAGCAGGCGCTGGTGGGTCACCCGCTGCGTCAGCGGCGAGACGTAGCTGTTGTAGACCATCTCTACGCGGTCCACGCGGCCGTCGATGTAGGCCTGGATCAGGTCGTCGGCGATCGTGCGGGCGTCCGCGTAGGCGGGTTTGTCGGCGAAGCCGGTGTAGGTGCCGCTCAGCTCGTGCCCGCGGAAGGAGATCGAGGACACTCCCCGCCGGCCCGTGGCGTACCAGGCTGCGGCCTTCCCCTCGTCGGAGAGTTCGGCCGCGAGACGCACGCCCGCGCGGATGATCTGGGAGTTGAAGCCCCCGGCGAGCCCGCGGTCGCCGGTGACCAGCAGCAGACCGACGTTGTCGACGCTGTCGTGCTCGGTGAGCAGCGGCAGGCGCGAGGCCTCGGCGCCGGCGGCGAGCGCCGCCTGGCGGGTCATGCGGCCGACCG